>ERZ1673782.13-NODE-13-length-127905-cov-23.866688_pt1 | contig 127905 bp, 126 predicted proteins | sample MGYA00580134_ERZ1673782 | MGnify/ENA primary metagenome ERZ1673782 (study PRJEB41219, sample SAMN04549594) | soil metagenome | isolation source: soil | place: USA: Texas, Big Bend National Park | collected 2009-03-17 ...
AATGCCTGCCTGTCACGCAGGAGGTCGCGGGTTCGAGTCCCGTCCGGACCGCCATGTTGCACACAAACGAAATCTTCGAGGTTTTCGTTTTTTTTTATGTCTTTTTTCAGGTCAATGCTGAAACTCGGTTTCTCTTCTGACGGGATGTGAAGCTCGAATTTCTTTATTCCTTGGATAATTGGTGAGAATTCGATAAACTAATGATAGTGTTTTGATTGGTTTGCAACAGCAAAGGAGCAAATGATCTTATGGACGAATTTGAATTAATTCAAAGGATTACGCCCCGTTCGCTTTCTCATCGGGAAATAGAAATCGGTATTGGAGACGATGCCGCTGTTTATCATACGAAGAACAATTATCAGGAGATCGTTGCAGTCGATACGATGGTCGACGGTATTCATTTTTTATCATCCCATTCATCGCCTGCCGATATCGGATATAAAGCATTGGCTGTGAATATTAGCGATATTGCCGCAATGGGAGGCCGACCCAAGTACTATCTTGTGTCAATCGCCGTTCCTTCCGGTTGGGGCGCGACGGATATTGAAGCCATGTATGAAGAAATGAATAAACTGGCGACACTATATGAAATGGATTTAATCGGCGGGGACACCGTATCTGCAAACGGGCCGCTCGTTTTGACCGTAACAGCAATCGGCGAAATTGAAAAGGGCAGATCTTGTTTAAGGAGCCATGCCGAGCCCGGTGATGTCGTTTTTGTGACGGGAGAACTTGGCTCATCAGCTGCCGGCCTGTCTTTTATATTGGGCCAAACATCGGCGAGAGACGAGACGCAGTCTCAATACTTTATTGAGCGGCACAAGAGGCCTGAGCCGAGGGTGGAAGCAGGTTTGATCTGTTCACGCTATCACCATGTGGCGCTTAATGATATCAGCGACGGGCTTGCCAGTGAATTAAATGAAATTGCTGAAGCGAGCCGTGTTTCCATTGACATATATAAAGAGTTGATTCCGGTCCATTCGGATTTACATATATTGCACACAAAATGGGAAGAGTGGGTCCTTTTCGGCGGCGAGGATTTTGAACTCGTCGGTACGATTTCTAATGATCAATGGGAACGTTTTAGTCAGGAATGCTCCGAGCATGATGTGCGGGTTCATCAAATCGGCCGCGTCACAAAACAAGGACAGGCGGAAGTGTTTTATCATGACGGACAGGACCGCGTTCTTCTCGAAAAAAAAGGATATAACCATTTTAAACAAGACAGGTGACAAGTAAAGTGAAAACGTTAGAGTGGAAAACGACAGAGCCTGAAGAGACAAAAAACATTGCCAGGCTGGCGGCAAAATATGTTCAGCCCGGTGATGTCATCACATTGGAGGGCGATCTTGGAGCAGGCAAAACGACTTTTACGAAAGGGTTTGCCGAAGGGATCGGCATCAAGCGGGTTGTCAGCAGCCCGACTTTTACCATCATCAAAGAATACCGTGACGGCTCTCTTCCGCTGTTTCATATGGATGTGTACAGGATGGAAGACGAGACGGAAGATCTCGGATTAGATGAATATTTTGAGGGAGACGGCGTCTGCCTTGTGGAATGGGCGCATTTGATTGAAGAGCAGCTTCCAAAAGAACGCCTTGAGGTGGTCATTAAGCGGCTTGGTGATGACAAGCGAAAGCTGACCTTTACACCTAAAGGCAGGCGCTACGAAAATCTTTGCGAGGAGATCAGCAAACATGACGATACTTGCGATTGATACATCCAATTTAACGCTCGGAGTGGCATTAATCAAAGACGGAAAAGTGATAGCCGAGCATATATCCCACTTAAAGAAAAACCATTCGGTCAGAGCCATGCCGGCAATCGACGAACTCCTTAAAGAGTGCGGTTTAAAGCCTAGTGACCTGACCCAAATTGCAGTTGCCAAAGGCCCGGGTTCATATACAGGCGTGCGGATCGGCGTGACGATTGCCAAAACGCTTGCATGGTCATTAAATATTCCGGTTAAAACCGTTTCAAGCCTTGAAGTGCTTGCGGCAAACGGCCGTTTTTTCCAAGGCTTGATTTGTCCGTTGTTTGATGCTAGGCGCGGTCAGGTTTATACGGGACTGTACCAGTATAGGGACGGCAAACTCCATGGATTGGAAGAGGACCAGAACATTCTGCTTGAAGATTGGCTAAAAAAGCTGAAAGCCATGGATCAGCAAGTCCTTTTCATAGGAAGCGACACCGGGATTCACAGGGAAATGATCGAACGGATTCTCGATGAACAAGCGGTTATTGCAGACCCTGCCCTGCAGCTTCCAAGACCTTCAGAATTGGCTTTAATCGGAGAACTTAAAGAGGACGAGCCAGTGCACAGCATTGTTCCAAACTATATTCGTCTGGCCGAAGCCGAGGCCGTCTGGCTTGAAAAACAAAAGTAAACGGGTGAAGCCATGAACACGCAAATGGTCATACGCGATATGAATCCAAAGGATTTGGACCAGGTTTTTGAAATTGAAAAAAGCTCTTTTTCTTCTCCGTGGAAAAAAGAATCTTTTCATCATGAGCTTTTTCACAATATGTATGCTCATTATCTCGTTCTCGAAGTTGAGGAGCAAGTCGTCGGCTACTGCGGGATTTGGATCGTAATGGATGACGCCCAGATCACCAATATTGCCGTTTCACCTGCATACCGGGGCCGCCGCTTCGGTGAAGCTCTTTTGAAGGCGGCCATGAAGCTTTGCCGGATGAAAAGGGCGGTTCAGCTTTCTTTAGAGGTGAGGGTATCGAATCATATTGCACAGAGCTTATACAAAAAGCTCGGCTTTGAGCCGGGAGGAATTCGCAAAAATTATTATACCGATAATGGGGAAGATGCATTATTAATGTGGGTGAGACTAAATGAATCATAAAAAAGATCTGTATGTATTAGGAATCGAAACAAGCTGTGATGAGACTGCCGCTGCGATTGTCAAAAACGGGACGGACATCATCTCAAATGTCGTAGCGTCGCAAATCGAGAGTCATAAACGGTTTGGGGGCGTCGTTCCCGAGATCGCATCAAGGCATCACGTGGAACAGATCACGATCGTGCTTGAGGAAGCCTTTGCACAAGCGGACATGACGTTTGATGACATTGATGCCATTGCAGTAACGGAAGGACCGGGGCTTGTAGGCGCTCTATTGATCGGCGTGAATGCTGCGAAAGCGCTCAGTTTTGCCCGGGGCATACCGCTCGTAGGCGTGCATCATATTGCCGGTCACATCTATGCCAACAGGCTTGTTCAGGACATTCAATTTCCGGCGATTGCCCTTGTCGTCTCAGGCGGCCACACCGAACTCGTATATATGAAAGAGCACGGCTCATTTGAAGTAATCGGAGAGACGCTCGACGATGCTGCAGGCGAAGCCTATGACAAAGTGGCGAGAACGATGGGGCTTCCTTATCCGGGTGGACCTCACATTGACAAACTTGCGCAAAAAGGCGAGGCAAATGTGCCGCTGCCGCGCGCATGGCTTGAAGAAGGGTCTTATCATTTCAGCTTCAGCGGATTGAAGTCTGCAGTCATCAACACGCTTCACAACGCTTCACAAAAAGGCGAAACGATAGCTCCGGAAGATTTGTCAGCCAGCTTTCAGGAAAGCGTCATAGATGTCCTCGTGACAAAAACGGAACGCGCTGCGGAAGCTTATGGCGTCAAACAGGTGCTGCTTGCCGGAGGAGTTGCTGCAAACAAAGGGCTGAGAGCCGCGCTCGAAAAAACGTTCAGCAGCCGTCCGGAGATCGAGCTTTTGATCCCGCCGCTCTCGCTGTGTACGGACAATGCCGCCATGATTGCCGCCGCAGGTACGGTTGCTTTTGAAAAAGGAATCAGAGGAAAATATGATATGAATGGTCAGCCTGGCTTAGATCTGACGTCTTATTGAAACCTCACGCTTTGTGAGGTTTTTTTACCCGGAAAAAGTTATTAACAAGTTATCAACACATATCCACAGTCTTGTGTATAATGTTAAAAACCTTAATTTACAGACCTTTTTTACCTGTTAGTAATGTGTATAAATATTATGTTATTTGTGGATATTGTGGGTAAATCGCTTTCTTTCTTTTAAATAAAGGATTTCAATTGTGGACAAAAAAACCGCTCCGGCTTGGAGCGGCTCATCCTTTATTCATTTGTAGATAGTGTTTCCCATTCTGATAACAGCTGTTCAAGCTCCTCATTCAGCTGTTCATTTTCAGAGTGGATTTCCTGAACCTTCTCGTGGTCTTGGAAGACGTCGGGATTGCATAGGAGCTCTTCATTCTTTTCAATTTGTTCTTCAATGGCCGTAATTCTTGTTTCGATGTCTTCAATCCTGCGCTGCCGCTGGCGTTCTTTTCTTTTCAGCTCTTTTTCTTCTTCATAGCTCTTTTTTGCGCCCGGTTTTTCGGAAGCGGCTTTCTGACGCTCTTCCGTCTGTTTTTCTAGTTCTTTCAGTTCAAGCTGCTGCGCTTTTTTTTCCGTGTAATAATCGTAGTCGCCTAAATATTCTTCGGCTTTGTCGCGAGAAAGCTCCAGTACTTTTGTCGCAATCCGGTTGATAAAATAGCGGTCATGGGACACAAATAATATCGTTCCCGGGTAATCGATTAAAGCGTTCTCCAAGACTTCCTTGCTGTCCAGGTCGAGATGGTTTGTCGGCTCATCAAGAATAAGGAAGTTCGCTTTTTGCAACATCAGCTTGGCGAGGGCAAGCCTGGCTTTTTCGCCACCGCTTAATGCATGTACTGGCTTTAATACATCTTCTCCCGAGAACAAGAAGTTGCCGAGGCAGGTCCTGATATCCTTTTCATTCATCTCCGGATAATCGTCCCAAAGCTCGTCAAGCACGCGTTTTGACGACGTCAATTCAGCCTGTTCCTGGTCGTAGTATCCGATTGAGACGTGAGAGCCCGTCGCGATTGTTCCCGACACCGGCTGCAGCTTTTGGATCAATGCTTTCAAAAGGGTCGACTTGCCGATTCCGTTCGGCCCGACTAGTGCAACGCTTTCCCCGCGGGTAATGCGAAAATCCAGTGAACGGAGAAGCGGGGGCTGGTCCTGATAGCTTACCGTCAGGTCTTCCACTCGCAGTACATCGTTTCCGCTTTGCCTTGTAATTTCAAAGCGGAATGACGCCGACTTTTCATCTCCAAGCGGTTTGTCCATGATCTCCATCCGTTCAAGCTGCTTTCGTCTGCTCTGCGCCCGTTTCGTCGTCGAAGCCCTTGCCAAGTTCCGATCGACGAAATCCTGCAGCTTGGCGATTTCGTCCTGCTGCTTTTCGTAAAGCTTTGTTTCCCTTTCCAGCTGCTCGGCTTTTAATTGGAGATAAGAGCTGTAGTTCCCGATATATTTTTTGCTTTGGGACCTGGTAATCTCGTAAACTTGGGTAACCACTTTGTCAAGAAAGTACCTGTCATGGGAAACGATTAAAATCGCTCCGCTGTAGCTTTGCAAATATTGTTCGAGCCATGTCAGGGTGTCGATATCCAAGTGGTTTGTCGGTTCGTCCAAAATGAGGAGGTCGGGTTTTGTCAAAAGCATTTTTCCGAGGGCAAGTCTTGTTTTTTGGCCTCCGCTTAAATCCTGAACGCGGACGGAGTCGTCAAATCCCGCAAAGCCGAGCCCGTGCATGACGGATCTGACCTCTGCCTCATATTGGTAGCCGCCTTTGTCCTTGAACTCCTGCTGAAGCCTGTCATATGTCTTCATTAATGATTCAAGCTTGTCCGGTCCGGCTTGCGCCATCTTTTCCTCGATCGCGCGCATTTCTTTTTCCATTTTTTTAAGAAAATCAAATACCGACAGCAATTCCTCTTTAAGCGTCAGCTTGGAATCGAGGCCGGAATGCTGGTCAAGGTAGCCCATCGTCAAATCTTTAGGTTTGATGATGTCCCCCTTTTCGTATGAGAGCTTTCCTGCGATAATCTTTAGAAGAGTCGATTTTCCGGCGCCGTTGCGTCCGACGACCGCAATCCGGTCCCGAGACCTGACTTCGAGTTTTATATTCGTTAAAATCGTATCGGCTCCAAACGATTTTGAAAGCTGATTTACTTGTAAAATCATCATGATCTTTCACCTCTTGTCTGCTATTTTAAGTGTAGCCTATCACCGCGCAGTCAGCAAACAATTAAGTGAAGTCTGGAAGATTTTAGCCAAAGAAAAAGACAGATTGAAAAAAATAGTGTATGATCATTATAAGGAGAGTTAAGAACATGAATGAGTTTACACATTTTAATGAACAAGGCAGAGCCAAGATGGTTGATATAAGCGAAAAGGAAGCTTCAGTGCGCACAGCTGCGGCTGTTTCAAGCGTGTCCATGAATCGAGAAGTACATGAAAAAATCAAAAACCGCGAAATCGGAAAAGGCGATGTTTTGGCGGTGGCGCAAGTGGCCGGAATCATGGCTGCAAAACAGACATCCGCCATCATCCCGATGTGTCATCCGATCGCTCTGAAAGGAGTCGACATCGCCTTTTGCTGGGAGAAGAAAGAGCAGAAGAGCATCCTGCATATACAATCTAACGTCAAGACCAAAGGGAGCACAGGTGTGGAAATGGAAGCGTTAACGTCGGCCTCCGTATGTGCGCTGACCGTTTATGACATGTGCAAAGCGGCGGATAAGGGAATGGTGATAGGACCGACCTTTCTTCTCGAAAAGACAGGCGGGAAAAACGGTGACTATAAAAGGGAAAAAGCTGATGTAGACATGGAGGATTAGTTTATGAACATGGATCATTCAAAAATTCCGCAAGCGACAGCGAAACGGCTGCCATTATATTATCGTTTTTTAAAAAACCTTCATGCATCCGGGAAACAGCGTGTATCTTCCGCTGAGCTGAGCGATGCCGTCAAAGTCGATTCCGCGACCATCCGAAGGGATTTCTCGTACTTCGGCGCGCTCGGGAAAAAAGGATACGGCTACAATGTCAATTATTTGCTGTCCTTTTTCAGAAAGACGCTTGATCAGGATGAAACGACGAACGTAACGCTTATTGGCGTGGGGAATTTGGGGACAGCCTTTCTCCATTACAATTTTATCAAAAACAATAATACAAAAATCGCCATGGCGTTTGACATCAATGAAGAAAAAATCGGAACCGAGGTCGGCGGCGTTCCCGTCTATGACCTGAATAAGCTTGAAGAGCATATGACGGATGATGATATCCCGGTCGCCATTTTGACGGTTCCAGCTCAAGCCGCACAGTCGATTACAGACAGGCTGGTGGCGCTTGGCATTAAAGGCATTCTTAATTTCACGCCGGCTCGCTTGAATGTGCCGGAACACATTCGCATTCATCATATAGATTTGGCAGTGGAACTTCAGTCGCTGGTGTATTTTCTGAAACATTATTCAATGCAGGAAAAGTAAAACGGAAAACGAAAAATAAATAAAGGAAAGGGGGCAGGCTTTATGCCAACAATCGGTCCTGGAAGCTTTATTTTAATTGTCGTGGTGGCGCTTTTGATATTCGGCCCGAAAAAACTTCCCGAGCTGGGAAGAGCGGCGGGAAACACGCTGCGGGAGTTTAAAAATGCGACAAAAGGTTTGGCTGACGACGATTCCGATAATAAAAAGAAAGAAGATCAGTAGGATAGGATGACATTTATGAAGGGAAAAGAAATGTCGCTGTTAGAACATATCACAGAACTGCGCAGACGGCTTGTGATCACTTTTTTCTTTTTTGTTTTGTTTGTTGCGGCAGGCTTTTTTTTGGCGAAGCCGCTCATAATCTACCTGCAGCAGACGGATGAAGCGAAGCTGCTGACTCTCAATGCGTTCAAGCTGACCGATCCTTTATTTGTGTACGTGCAGTTCGCGTTCATCATCGGCGCTGTCTTGACTTCGCCGCTTGTTCTATACCAGCTGTGGGCTTTCATCAGCCCGGGGCTGTATGAAAAAGAACGAAAAGTGACGCTCAGCTATATTCCAATATCGATCATTCTTTTTTTAGGCGGCATTGCCTTTTCTTACTTTATTTTATTTCCGTTTGTCGTGGACTTTATGACGAGAGTCTCAGATGATCTGAATGTCAACCAGGTCATCGGAATACACGAATATTTTCAGTTTCTGCTTCAGTTGACGCTTCCTTTTGGATTGTTGTTTCAGATGCCTGTGGTCATCATGTTTATCACAAGGCTCGGTCTCGTGACGCCGATGTTTTTGGCGAAAATCCGAAAATATGCATATTTTGTGTTGTTCGTCATTGCGGCGCTCATTACACCGCCTGAGTTATTGTCGCATTTAATGGTCTCCGTGCCATTGCTCATTCTTTATGAAATCAGTATCGTGATTTCAAGAATATCCTACAGGCAGGCGCAAAAAACAATGATTCAAGAGGAAAATCAATCGTTTTTGAACGACCATACAAAATAAGAGCCATTCTTTTTTCAGAATGGCTCTTTTCTTTCAAATAAAAGGCTATTGATCTTTTCGCTTCATCCTGCCGGCCAGGGCGAACATTTTAAAGGAGATGCTGATATTATAGGCTGCGAAAAGCATCAGCAGGATCGTATAAAAAGACCACATGCTTCCGGGCGAGGTTGCCGCGAGATACGTAAACAGCACACCCGTTAATAAATAAATCACTCCCCAGAATTTAGGGCTTCTCATCATAGAAATCCTCCAATAATCATTTGCATTTTCTCGACGTTTTTCAAATATTCTTCAATAGGCTCCCGGAATGTCTGCAGCAAGACGACGAGCGTATTCATGGCGACATGGGCGAAAATCGGGACGATAATCCGGTTGGTCCTGACATATAAAAAGGCGAATGTGAATCCCATTGCAGTATAAATGAGCAGATGGCTGAAATCCAAATGGACGACCGAGAAGAGCACCGAACTGAACAGAGCGGCAACGAAAAAATTCGTTTTCTCATAGATCGCACCGAAAATGATCTTTCTGAAAATGATTTCTTCAAGAATCGGACCGAATACAGAAGAGACAAACACCATCAGCGGCAATGCGGTGATGATTTTCATAATCCGCTGCGTATTTTCGGATTCCGGGTTGACCCCGAACAAGTTCATTTCGATCGAAGCGGCAATTGACTGCGCAAACAAAGCGAGAAAAACGCCGGCTACCGCCCATCCGATTGACGCTGCAACCGATGCTTTTGGACGATTGCGAAGCGTCGTCTTCGGCACCGTCCGCAAAATCAGCAGCACGATGACGAGACAGAGGGTAAACGCGATGACAGACCAGACGCCCGTCAATGTAAGCTGAGCTTCAGCCTTGGGCTGTCCTCTGCCCACTCCCAAAAAGTAGAGAAGAGGCAAGCCGACAACCGCCGACAATTGCATGAGAACGTATGCCAATATAATAAACCAGTATTGTTTTCTCAAGCTTTATGTACTCCTTTTCTAAAAATCTAAATCAGACTATGTTTATTGTAACACACTCTTTTTAAATTATAGGATGATAAGGATATGCGGAGAAATGTAAGCGCAAAAAAATTTGACCTTTTCACTTGAAATTGCCTGGGAGATTCTTTATTATAAGAATTGTGTTAGCACTCACCGAGTGCGAGTGCTAAAATTACATATGAAAATATTGAGGAGGTTGTTTCATTGTTAAAGCCATTAGGTGATCGCGTTGTCATTGAGCTCGTTGAGTCTGAAGAAAAAACTGCTAGCGGAATCGTACTTCCTGACTCCGCAAAAGAAAAACCACAAGAGGGTAAAGTGGTTGCAGCCGGTTCAGGCCGTGTGTTAGAGAGCGGAGAGCGCGTTGCATTAGAAGTTAAAACAGGCGACCGCATCATCTTCTCAAAATATGCAGGTACCGAAGTGAAATATGAAGGTACTGACTACTTAATCTTGCGTGAAAGCGACATTTTAGCTGTTATCGGCTAAGTCATAAATAAAAACGAGACAATTATATAGGAGGTTCGAATAACATGGCAAAAGATATTAAGTTTAGCGAAGAAGCCCGCCGTTCAATGCTGCGCGGTGTAGATGCATTGGCGGATGCTGTAAAGGTAACTTTGGGACCTAAAGGACGCAACGTCGTTCTTGAGAAAAAATTCGGTTCTCCATTAATCACAAACGACGGTGTAACCATCGCGAAAGAAATCGAGCTTGAAGACGCGTTCGAAAACATGGGCGCAAAGCTTGTTGCTGAAGTTGCGAGCAAAACAAACGATGTTGCCGGTGACGGTACAACAACAGCGACAGTTCTAGCTCAGGCGATGATTCGCGAAGGTCTTAAAAACGTAACTGCCGGCGCTAACCCTGTAGGCGTGCGCAAAGGTATCGAGCAGGCTGTGGCTGTAGCTGTTGAAAGCCTGAAAGAAATCTCTAAACCAATCGAAGGCAAAGAATCAATCGCACAAGTTGCTTCAATCTCCGCTGCAGACGAAGAAGTCGGAAGCCTGATCGCTGAAGCAATGGAGCGCGTCGGCAACGACGGTGTTATCACGATTGAAGAATCCAAAGGATTCACAACAGAGCTTGAAGTGGTTGAAGGTATGCAGTTCGACCGCGGATATGCGTCTCCTTACATGGTGACGGATTCCGATAAGATGGAAGCGGTTCTTGAGAATCCGTACATCTTAGTAACAGACAAAAAAATCACAAACATTCAAGAAATCCTGCCGGTGCTTGAGCAAGTCGTGCAACAAGGCAAACCGTTGCTTCTGATTGCTGAAGACGTTGAAGGTGAAGCTCTTGCAACATTGGTTGTCAACAAGCTTCGCGGAACATTCAACGCAGTGGCTGTTAAAGCGCCTGGATTCGGCGACCGCCGCAAAGCGATGCTCGAAGACATCTCTATCCTGACAGGCGCCGAAGTGATCACAGAAGATTTAGGTCTTGACCTTAAATCAACTCAAATCAATCAATTGGGACGCGCTTCTAAAGTTGTTGTTACAAAAGAAAACACAACAATTGTTGAAGGTGCGGGAGATACAGAGCAAATCGCGGCACGCGTCAACCAAATCCGCGCTCAAGTTGAAGAAACAACTTCTGAGTTCGATAAAGAAAAATTACAAGAACGCCTTGCTAAGCTTGCAGGCGGCGTAGCTGTCATCAAAGTCGGAGCTGCGACTGAAACAGAATTGAAAGAACGCAAGCTTCGCATCGAAGACGCCCTGAACTCTACTCGCGCTGCGGTAGAAGAAGGAATCGTATCCGGCGGTGGTACAGCTCTTGTCAATGTTTACAATAAAGTAGCTGCCCTTGAAGCTGAAGGCGACGAACTGACTGGTATCAACATCGTTCTTCGCGCTCTTGAAGAACCAATCCGTCAAATCGCGCACAACGCGGGTCTTGAAGGATCTGTCATCGTTGAGCGCCTGAAAAATGAAGAAATCGGCGTCGGCTACAACGCTGCAACAGGCGAATGGGTGAACATGATCGACAAAGGTATCGTTGACCCTACAAAAGTAACACGCTCAGCTCTGCAAAACGCAGCATCTGTAGCGGCTATGTTCCTGACAACTGAAGCAGTTGTTGCCGACAAACCGGAAGAAAACAAAGGCGGCGCAGGAATGCCTGACATGGGCGGCATGGGCGGCATGGGCGGCATGATGTAAGCCCAGCGTCCAAACGCTGATATATCAAGGAAAAGAGGCTCTTTTTAGAGCCTCTTTTTTAAAAAAATCACATTTTTTCGGTTTTAAAACTTGTGATACCTTGTAGGAAACATTTCATTTTATTAAATGTTTCTTTCTTCATCTTGTTTGTTATGTGAGTATAAATTTCAATTGTGGCTCTCATATCAGTATGGCCAACTCTCTTCATAATCTCCCCCAGAGTGTTTCATTATTTGACCTAACTCATGTCAGAAGTCTTTCCAGTGCTGCTCCTTGTTTTTAAGAGACTATCGAAAAAAACCACATTACTTAAACAAAACTTAAAGATCCCACACTTGTTAGGCATGTACCTAATTTGAATGTCTAATCTATCAGCAATAACTTTCATATCGACTTGGGAAGGTTCTGCTATGTTTATTTATATATATATGTATTGAACTTCTTCTTCTAATTTTGAAAGGTAGTACATTAAAATCCCCCTGTATAATGAAAACTGATGCTCTCTTTTTGGTGATTTGAAATCCCGATTAAACGGGTTTAAAAGTTTATTTTTTCAAAACTTGAAGCGTTATTGAAGTAACGAAAAGGAGCAGGCATAATGCCTGCTCCTCTATCTTGAAACTAACGAGATTCATTTGAGGATTTAAGGTAACTGATGAACAATGGTGAAATGACAATTACTGTTACAATTAATAATAGTCTGCTAGATATTAAATTTACAAATGTAGTGTTAATAATATATAGGGCTAAAACCATTAAATAAAAAGCCACGTAAACATAAGCATACACTTTTTTGCTGAATGGTTCTTTCATGTAAATGAAAAGAAATAACCCTGCCATTAAAACTAAGAAAGTCATATTTTCCCTCTTTCATTTTTATTGTGGAAAAACCCCAGTTGGAACAGCTGCATATCCGAGTCCAGTAAAACGTATTCTAACACCATGACCTTCATGTTCGTCTTGAATCATTTGACCAAAACCAAATAGTCCGCCTCCGATTACTCCGGAAATTACGCTTGCTAATTGTGTAGAAGGTACGGGTATAACCCTTGATGTTAAAGCAAGACCAGAGGTTGCTCCACCGCCTGCTTTAAATGATTGATATAGTGTTCTTGTTTCATTACAGTCAAAATAAAGATTATATCCCCACCAGTAGAGATCATGACCAGATCGACCGCAGCCTTTTTTCGCTACTTTCATTTTATGATTGTTTCCATTCTCCAGTGTCAATACACTACCGTCTTTGTCTAAAATTTTCACACTAAAATCGGAGTTAATGACAGCTTCTTTTTGTTTCACTAAATCGTTCAAGTATTTAATCCAGTCTTGAACTTCGTTGGTGACAGAACGTGAAATATCTAGTTTAGTATAAGATGGATCTAAGGTAAGAGTTCCATCTGCGTTTAATTTAAGATAAGCTTCTAATTTCTTTACATCATTCATACTCACCTTTACATTCTTAAATTCTTCGCTGTTCAGTTTTTGATCGGGTGCAGAATTTCCTTTATATGCTCCAGTAGTTTCAGTATGTAGTTTTTCGTTGTCAGTTAGTTCTGACGCTGATACTATATTGAAAATACAGGTGAAACCAATATTAATGTCAGTACCATAACAAATGTCTTAAAACCATTGTGCTTCTTTTCTTTCACGATAATGCCACCCTTCTTATTATAGATCAACCTCATTTTACTTGAAAAACAAGGTAATTTGCGGCATGATGTGTATAACAGTAAAAAAGAACCATCTAAAATCTTGTGCGTAATGAAATTATACTAGGTGTGATTAATTAGAATATGGAGGGCTAATTTAAGAAGGAAAAAAACGATTAAGATGAAGGATGTTATGATGTAACTATGTTGATCTTTGGATTATAGGTCTTACTTTATTTCTCTAAAAACAGCATCCTCAAATTTAATGAAATTGGTGTCTCCTTCCACAATATGAAAAACCTTACGGATATGATTTATGTAATGAATTTTTCCTTCTATGTTAATAGTCTCTCCTGATTCTGCTCTATTTAAAAAGGGCAGCGGTTTAAATACAGAGAACAGAACTGTTAAATTAAATTCCATTGCTTCACATATTATCTTATCCATGTCTTCTATTTGAACCATGTCAAGAACCGGCCTTTTAACCTTGTTCCGATTGCTTTCTAATTCGCGGAGCAGGCTGAGGTGTTCCGACAGCATCATAGCTGTTCATTTGATTGATCCCCGATCTTTCAAGTTGTCATCTTTCATGGTGTTTATCTCCTTGAGTTTCAATCGTGAATTAATGGAAACAGTGTTTTAGCTATTTTGGTTACAAAATCGGTCACGGTTTCGGAATTTGAAGGTGTATGCGGCATGATGTAAGCCCAGCGTCAAAAACGGCTGATATATCAAGGAAAAGAGCATCTTTTTATTTAACTTGCGATGACATATAAATACCCTTTTATCCATGGAATAATTTCCTTTTGGGGGATTATGGTATAATTAGCATCTGAATTTTTAACAGAAAGGTTAAACAATTGATGTCGCACAACAAACTAATGTTTTTGCTTTATCATTTTCATCTATTATTCACCTGCTTGGTACAATAGTGGACCCTGCGGCTAGCTGGAAGCCTTGGCTGGTGAACATTGCATTCATTTTATTGGTTCTTCTATTTTTAAATCTCACTATAAAAGAAAATCAACAGAACAAGTAGCGGCATGCCCTTCTCAAAGAGAAGGGCATATATTTTATATTATGAACATCGGTAAGAGTAGCCTTAATAAACGTCACTCTAATTCTGCATCTGAATATCGGAGCTTGCTATTGCCCGTAATCTCTTTCAACGGCCAGTGCGTCAGCAAATGGCATTAAAACCGCAAGACCTAAATTTGATTCTTTGTGAAAAATGGGGGATTTTAAAAAGATGGTCAAAAAAATTGTAAATGGATTCAATTCATTTTCACTACTGGGGACAATCTTTTTTATCGGCAGTTATTTTACGTACAAATTTAATGGCGTGGAGCTGGTCGGGTTCCTGTACTTAGGTATTATTTTTTTGACAGCTCTGATCGCAACCACCGTAATGTTAATCAGGCTAAAAAGAAAAGGAATCAATAAAGATAAACAGGCTTAATGCATGCTTTATACTTATTTTAGCTTCTCTCCGCTAGTGTAACCTTTTCCAATCCATAATATAGATCTCTTAAAAGCATCACATGTCCAGTACATCAAATGTAATCTCCTGTTCATACTAATATCGGGAGGTACATCGACTTATGTTGAAAATTTGGATGACTGGACTTTTACTATTAGCGCAGCCCGCGGGGCATTCTGACAGCTTAACGATCACTCAGCAAGGGAAGAAAGTGGCCGTTGTGAACCGCGAAGATTTTACAATGCCGCTTCCCGGAACACCGATGATTGATGATAAAAAATACAACGAATTCGTTGACAGGCTTGAACGGAAAGTACACAAGGATCCTGTCAACGCCGTGATCAACGATCAGGGAAGGATCGTTCCCGGCAAGGTTGGCTACAGCCTTTCCCGGAAGGGGTTTAAGGAGCAGTTTTACGCGTATTTTTATGGGGATGGCCCGTCCACAATAGAAGTGCCTGAATTGAATGTTTACCCGAAAGTTGACAGCGAACTGCTTTCCCATATCCGGACACAGCGGATCGGCCAGTATGTGACGTACTTTAATTCCGGGAATAAAAGCAGGACGCACAATATTTCTCTCGCGGCAAAGGCAATCGACAATCATGTTGTTTTTCCTAATGAGACGTTTTCATTTAACAAAGTTGTCGGAATGAGGACGCCGGACAAGGGATATATGAAGGCTCCCGTGATTGTGAGAGGCGAATTGTCTGAAGGAGTGGGCGGAGGCATTTGCCAGGTTTCGTCGACATTGTTTAATGCTGTTGACCGGGCAGGACTCGAAATCGTCCAGCGCTATTCCCACAGCCGGCGTGTCCCTTATGTTCCGCCGGGGCGCGACGCGACGGTCAGCTGGGGCGGACCTGATTTGCGCTTTCAAAACAAATATAACCAGCCGGTCTTGATCCGGGCGAAACGGCACGGGGGAACGATGGTTGTGACGCTTTATTCTTCTGATGTGGTCAATCATCAGCTGCGAAAAGTCCCGAAGGCTCCGGCCCAAATTCCAAAAGAAGAGCATCAAAGCGGGGATCACTAAAGGCGAATGTTCATCTGGCGCTGCACTTGTTCACACAATGTACAATAAAATCCTTTTGCCTGTATGATAGAATGAATCAAGGACATCTTTAAATTTCAGACAAGAGGAGATGATCGAGTGACATGGCTTTTTGTAACCTTTTTGGTGATCTTCAGTCTTTTTAAAATATTGGTCACTTGCCTTCCGAGCGGTGTCGTAGAGTGGCTGACCGGCAAATTTCAAGTTCATGTGAAGCTTGAGGAATCGAATGTTCAAGTGACATTCGGCGGAAAACGTTTAGAGGGATCTGACAAGAGTCGATTTATTCAAAACTTTAATGAAGCGGTATTTATGGAGCGGTACTACATATACCCGGGAGATGAGCCGCTGTATGTCAATCCGAAAAACGCCGGGACACCGTTTGTGATCGAAACAACTAAAGGAAAAAACGCTGTGAAGCTGTTTGTATACAGATACGATGATCATATAGACGTCGTTAAACAATATAAGAAAAAGACGGCCGCTTATTGTCTGCGTTCTGACAGTCTGCAAACATGCGGGGGGATGAAAACGGCGGATTTGATTTAAAAAGCAGGAAAAACCTGCTTTTTTATTATGATATGAAATAGAGCCTGACAGCGCCGTAACCGATCAAAAATAACCAGGCAGCGATTCTTTCTTTTTGACGTGCTGTACGGCTGTCCATTTCACCATCGCCTTTCTTCATTTTATTAGCAATAAAATCCTTGTATTGCATATTATTCTAAATTAAAATGAGGTTGATAAAAAGTCTTGCACAGGGAGAAACGCCATGACCATACATATTCAACAGCTTGAAGCCCCTCTGAATCGTGAGTTTGTTGATGAACTGATCAATTTGTGGAATGATAATACGTTGGAAACGGCTGATTGTGCATTAGATGATCAAGATAGAGAAATGATACACCAGCAGCTGGAACAATATGTTCAATCCGCATACGGAGCGGTTTTTGCCGTCGTGAATGAGAAGCAAGAAGCGGTCGGATACGGGCTGGCCTCTATTAAGAAAGATTTGGTCAGCGATTGTCTGAGCGGGCAAATCGATGAAGTGTACATAGCCCCGGACTATCGAAGAAATAAGCTGGGGAAGCTTGTTGCAGACCGTATGATGGATTGGTTTGAACAACATCAAGTCTCTCACGTTCAAGTATCGGTCGATATCGATAATCAATCGGCGCTGCATTTTTGGGAAGGCATCGGCTTCAGCAGTGATTTTTATCTTCTGACAAATTAGTTTTTTGAATCAAGTGGGAGCGGCCTTCGTTGTCATGCCCGGCCGCCTAGCTAAAAAGCCCCTTTTAAGGGGCTTTTTTGATGAGCTCAGGAGAATTATGATGCGGTGAATTGACGAGAGGCGCGACTTCATACGCTTCCATCTCTTTTGACGCATATGGTTTTAAAAGGCTTTCTAAGTATGCAAGGTTTTGATTCTTCGGATTCAGCCATTCTTTTTCAGCCTGGCGATCAAGAATGACGGGCATGCGGTCATGAATGTCTTTCATTAAATCGTTGGGCGTTGTCGTAATGATTGTGCATGTATAGACGGGCTTGCCGCCTGCAGGCTGCCACTTCTCCCAAAGCCCAGCAAATGAAAACAGTCGATTTGTTTTGAGCTTGATCCTCATCGGCCGCTTTGTCTTTGCATCGGTCCGCTTCCACTCATAAAAACTGTCTGCCGGAATGAGGCACCTTTGTCTGATCAGCGGCTTTCGAAAGCTCGGCTTCTCCGCCAAAGTCTCAGCGCGCGCATTGATCATTTTATAACCGATTTTCTCATCCTTTGACCACGGCGGAATCAATCCCCACCGCAGCCGCCCTAGCCGGTTATGCGAACCGTCGTTGATGACGGCGAGAATATACTGGGAAGGCGCGATGTTATAACTGGGGCTGTAATCTTCAATCGCCATTTGATCAATCTCGAAACGGTCAATAATCTCATCAAATTCAGAAAACAGCGTAAACCTGCCGCACATCTTAGGTCACCTTTTTTTGTTTATTGAAAGTTTGAGGCTTTTATATATAAATGGCCAACAAGGCCGCTGAAACAGCCATGATAAAGCAGTCATCGCCCGTCATGGCCACGCCGTTTTTGATGAATACACTGCAGGTCCAGTTGAGTGCCGATCCTTCCGCGGTCCGGTCAATCAGTTTTTTACCCGCTGTGTAAACACATGCTTTAAATAAAGAAAACGAAATGGAACATAAAATAAAGAGCAAAATAAACTTTACCATCAACACCAGCATTGCCTTTTCACCCCGGCATATTTTGTAAGCTCCACCTTCATTTTACCAATAAATTCATCTGTTAAAACCTCTTTCTTGTTTTATTATATTGACCGAATGGTCAGCAATCGTTACAATTTATACTAACCGATTGGTCAATAACGAAAAGGAATGATGGTCAATGCCTTTACAGCTTTATGAAAAAGAGCAAATACTCGATGCCTGTTTGGAGGTTTTTGCCCGGCATGGCTATGCAAAGACTTCGACCGGAATGCTGGCGGAAGCGGCCGGCATTTCAAAGGCGCTGATTTTTCATCATTTTAAAAGCAAAAAAGATCTGTACTTAACTGTGCTCGATTATTGTATTGAGAAGGTAAAGTCGCGCCTTTCCCTTGATGACCTGGCGTCTTATGATGATTTCTTTGAAGCGAAAGAAAAAATAAGCATGGCTAAGCTTGAGTTTTTCGCGGATTATTCAAATGTATACAAGCTCACGAAAGATGCCTTTTATTCACCGCCTTCCGAATTAAAAAAAGAAATCGCTGCAAAGTATGGGGAGCAATTTGCCGTTAGAAATCGTATTCTAAAACAGCTTTTTGCGAAAGTTCCGTTGAGGGAAGGAGTGGATCGTGAAGAGGCGTTCGAACTTATCATGGTCATGATGGGGCATTTTGAACAAAAGTTTCTAGCGGAAGTAACGGCTGAGGACGATTTTGATCCAGCCTGGAGCAGACGTCTTCTTGAAGAACGAAAACGGTTTTTGGATATGATTCGTTTCGGCATTGAAGGCGAATAAAAAGGGGGATTCCTGATGGGACACTATGTATTGGGCTTTCATGAGATCGATCGAACCGATTTGCCGCTTATCGGAGGAAAAGGGCTGAACTTGGGCGAATTGTCAAAAATGGACGGCATCCAAGTGCCTCCCGGTTTTTGTATAACAACAAAAGCATATGAAAAGATGATCGGTGAAAACGATAAGGTCAGTGAACAGATTGATCAGCTGTCTCTTTTAAAAGTGAAGGACAGAAAACAGATTAACGATCTTGCCCTTCAGATCCGCAATGGTATTGAAAGGGCCGAAATCGCCGAAGAGATCAAAGAAGCGGTTAAAAGCGCTCACTCAAATGCTGGCGGCGATGCATATGCGGTCCGATCAAGCGCTACGGCAGAAGATTTGCCTCATGCCTCTTTCGCCGGGCAGCAAGATACGTATTTAAATATAAAAGGAATAGAGGCGATCTTGAAGCATATCAGCAAATGCTGGGCTTCACTGTTTACAGAGCGGGCCGTGATCTACCGGATTCAAAACGGTTTTGACCACCGCAAAGTTCAATTATCGGTCGTCGTCCAGCAGATGGTGTTCCCGGATGCGTCCGGCATTTTGTTTACGGCAGATCCTATTACATCCAACCGGAAGGTCACCTCGATTGATGCAAGCTTTGCTTTGGGAGAGGCGCTTGTATCTGGTACAGTTTCAGCAGACAACTACAAGGTTCGTGAAGGCGCGATCATTCAAAAAACGATTTCCGAGAAAAAGACGGCAGTCTATTCTTTGGAAAGCGGCGGCACTGAGGCGCGCGAAGTCGAAGCGGGCTGCCGGAAAGAGCAAACATTAACAGATGAACAGATCATCCGGCTTGAAAAACTGGGAAGGAGAATCGAAGCCCATTTCAGTTTTCCGCAGGATATTGAATGGTGTCTGGCTGATGGCGAATTTTTCTTTGTCCAGAGCCGGCCTATAACGACATTGTTTCCTCTTCCGAAACAGAGCGATGACAAGCTTCGCGTCTATATGTCTGTCGGGCATCAGCAAATGATGACAGAACCGATCAAGCCGCTTGGAATATCGTTTTTCGGGTTGATCTCGGATTATGAGCTGACTTGTGCCGGCGGAAGGCTTTTTATTGATTTATCACACGATTTGGCATCTTTTGCAGGGCGGAAAGTCGTCCTCAGTACGGCGGGGAAAAATGATCCTTTCATGCATAGCGCTCTTGTGAATTTTTTGAAAAGAAAGGAGCTTGTCAAAACCCTGCCGAAAGGGAAGCGGATGTTTAGATTAGGGGCTGAAGGGCTGTCATGGTCGCTGCCGGGTGATGCGCTTAAGATTTACCGGAAAAACGACACAGGTGTAGTCAAACGGCTCATGTCGAAAGCGGAAGCATCCATTCAAGAGGCTGAACAGCGATTGAAAAACGCATCGGGTGAAACGTTATTTGCACAGATAGAAGAGGATCAAAAAAGCTTGAAAAAAGTTCTCTATGATTCAGAGAGCATGGCTGTAATTATGGTTGGTTTATATGCCGTTTACTGGCTCAATCGAAAAATGGAGAAATGGCTTGGCGAAAAAAATGTCGCCGATACCCTTTCTCAATCGGTATTGTACAATGTCACATCTGAAATGGGATTGGCGCTTTTGGATGTATCAGATGCTGCCAGAGGATACCCCGAGGTTCAGAAGTATTTAGCATATGCCAATAATGAAACCTTTTTTGAAGATCTCAAACAGCTTGACGGCGGTCCCGCCTTTATCGGCGCATTGCGGGCATTCCTTGAGAAGTACGGCATGCGCTGCACCGGTGAGATCGATATAACCAAGACCCGCTGGAGCGAACGTCCTTCCATTCTTGCTCCAATCATTTTAAGCAACATCAAGAATTTTGAGCCCGGCGCGCGAACGGCTAAGTTTGAACAGGGGCGATTGGAAGCGGAGAAAAAGGAGAGGGATTTGTTAAGCCGTCTGCAACAACTAAAGGGAGGCAGACAAAAGGCAAAAAGGACAAAGAAGATGATCAGCGTGCTGCGGAATTTTATCGGCTATCGGGAATATCCCAAATATGCTCTGATCAAACGCTATTTCATATATAAGGAAGCGTTGATGAAAGAAGCCGCTGTTTTACAGCAAAAGAAGCTGATACAAGCGAAGGAGGATATTTATTATTTGTCCTTTGATGAATTGAAAGAAGCCGTGTGCACAAACCGTCTCGATGTGAAGAAGATCGAGGAAAGAAAAGCGGAATATCGGCATTATGAAAAATTGACGCCTCCGCGAATCATGACTTCAGAAGGCGAGGTCATCACCGGAGAAGCCTTGGGGGATCACATTCCGGCAGGAGCGTTGGCGGGCGTTCCTGTTTCATCGGGGATCATCGAAGGAAGGGCAAGAGTGATTCTGAAATTGGAGGAAGCCGATATCGAAGAGGGGGATATCCTTGTCACGCCTTTTACAGATCCGAGCTGGACACCGTTATTTGTCTCAATCAAAGGTTTGGTGACTGAAGTGGGCGGCCTCATGACACACGGCGCTGTTATTGCGCGGGAATACGGGCTTCCGGCGGTGGTGGGGGTTGAGCATGCGACGAAAGAAATTAAAGACGGACAGAAGATCAGGATTAACGGATCGGAAGGATATGTTGAAATACTCGAATGATAAAAAGCGCAGCTAGAAGCTTGCGCTTTAATTTTTATAAAGGTCGGCGGACAACATCCAATCCATCAATTGCTGATACGGATAATAGGTCGTGCCATTTAATTCAATTTTAGGTATGTCAGGATATTTACGCAGCATTTCTTTCGTTTCTACTTTGCTCAAGCCTAAATAATAATGTAAATCGTCTTCTTTGATTAAATAGGGATAGCCTGAATAAATTCCCTTTGGGTTTTTAAAGTTTTTCAAGCCGTCACCGATAAAATAGCCTAAAGCCGCTAAACCAAGTCCGATCCAAAACAGGTTCATCTCCACGTTTACCATCCTTTTCTCATATTGCTTTATCTGTCATACGAAAAGGATTGAAAAAAGTTTCAAGGTCAAAGGCTTTGCCGGTTCAGCATCTCATAAAGAACGACGGCATGGTTATGGCGCTCATCTTTGGCCCCGTAAAGCAGAATAACGGTTTCGTCCGCCGCCATTTTTTTTAATTCCCTGAAGCTTTTCTGTTTTTCAGCGTTTTGTTTAATTTCGTTTTGATAGGCTTCTTTAAACGATTCGAATTTTTTCGGATCATGACCGAACCATTTTCTTAATTCGGGGCTTGGAGCGATTTCTTTCATCCAGCAGTCGAGGTTCGCTTTTTCTTTTGATATGCCGCGCGGCCACACACGATCGATTAAAATGCGGCGTCCTTCTGTTTGCTGGTTTTCTTGATAAATGCGCTGGAGAATAAACGGCATGCGGATCACTCCTTCTCATTTTATGATAAAACGGCAGGCTGGAAGGAACAACCCTATTGAAAAAGACAATGCCAACATTCCGTTTATTCGATGGAATGTTTTAAAGAACTGTACAATTGGCTGACGCTTTCATCGATTTCATCTCTTGACATCCGCAAGGCTTTTTCCGATACGGCATAGCCGATTTCCAACCGGCCTTCTTCCAGCCCTTTAAAGATCGCATCGGCAAATTCATCCAAAGGAGCTCCGGAATCATGCAGTCCGACACCGCCCAGATCCGTATTGACCGCAGGAGGAGCGACTTCTATGACCTCAACGCCGGCCTCGGAAAGCTGGTGTCTTAAACTCATCGTAAAGGAGTGGAGAGCGGCTTTTGTCGATGAGTAGATTGGTGCGACCGCCATCGGTGTAAACGCCAGCCCTGATGACACATTGATGATCGCAGTTTTCCCGGCTTTTTCGGCAAAGTATCGGCTAAAGAGCATGGCCAGATGGATAGGCGCCTCCATATTGACGGTGATTTCTTTATTGTAGTCAGCCCAATTGTCTATAACATCGGCTTTTAAAATGTGGTAGCGCTGCTGTATGCCCGCATTATTCACAAGTACGTTTACTCCCGGATGATGTTCTTTGATCCATTCAAATAATGCCAGTCGTTCCGTTTCAACGGCCACATCGCATACACACGTGATCAGCTCCGGATGTTTTTCCTTTGCTTCTTTAAGCTTGCTTTCCCTTCTCCCGCAGACGATAACGGTATTTCCCGCTTTTATAAATCGTTCGGCAAAAGCAAAGCCGATTCCCGATGCGCCGCCTGTGATCAGCACTGTGTTTCCCGACAGTTCCATTGGAATCCCTCTTTTCCGTCAAATTTTAAACAATAGGTTGAGCATCTCTTCTGACCCTATAATGCCCCTTTATTTTCCAAAATGCAAGTATTCTGATTAGACGGTATGTTCCGATTCCATTATCATTGAAAAGTGAAAGGGGTGGAATAAAATGTATGATACAACTGTCGAAACACGCTTCGGAAAGCTGAAAGGCAGAGCGGAAAACGGAGTCCGTATCTTTAAAGGCGTTCCATACGCAAAACCTCCCGTCGGCGACCTAAGGTTTCGGGAACCGCAGCGAATGGAGGCCTGGGAAGGTGAGCTGGATGCTTTTCAATTTGGCCCGGTTTGTCCGCAGCCTGATGGGGTATTGCCTGAGTCAGCGGGGGTTCAAAAGTCTGAGGATTGCCTTTATTTAAATGTGTACGCACCCGAAGAGGCGGACGGGGATCTGCCTGTTATGGTGTGGATTCATGGGGGCGCTTTTTATCGCGGCGCCGGAAGTGAACCGCTCTATGACGGGACTCAGCTTGCAAAGCAGGGAAAGGTGATCGTGGTCACCATCAATTATCGCCTCGGTCCGTTCGGTTTTTTGCATCTATCCTCAATTGATGATTCCTACAGCAGCAATCTTGGCCTGCTGGATCAAATCGCGGCTCTCGAGTGGGTGAAAGACAATATCGCTTTCTTTGGCGGAGACCGTCATCACATTACGGTTTTTGGAGAGTCGGCGGGATCGATGAGCATCGCTTCGCTTTTGGCGATGCCGAAAGCAAAGGGGCTTTTTCAACAGGCCATTATGGAAAGCGGGGCTTCCGCAACTATGTCCGATAAGCTTGCGAAAGCTGCAGCAGAAAGATTCTTAAGGATTCTCGATATTGATCATCATCATCTGGAGCGCCTTCATGATGTATCTGATCAAGAACTTCTTGAAGCCGCCGATCAGCTGCGCACTTTAATGGGAGAAAATATTTTTGAATTGATTTTTCTGCCTGCGCTTGACGAAAAAACCTTGCCGCTGAAGCCGGAGGTCGCCGTCGCAAAAGGCGCGGCAAAAGAGATCAATCTATTAATCGGAACAAACCGTGATGAAGGCGTCTTGTTTTTTCCCTCTGATTCGGATCTTTTGCCTGAGAGCAAGATCAACGAGATTTTAGAAGAATACATGGGTAAAGAGGCCGCCGAAGCCGCCTCCTCTCTGTATCCGAGGTCATTGGAAGGCCATGTTGATATGATGACAGATCTGATCTTTTGGCATCCGTCTGTTGTGTTCGCTTCGGCTCAATCACGATATGCATCTGTCTTTATGTACCGGTTTGACTGGCATGCGGATTCAGAGCAGCCGCCGTTCAACAAAGCTGCGCACGGCTTAGAGATTCCGTTTGTATTTGGAAATATGGACATTTTGGAACAGCTGACAGGTACGAAGGCCGGTGAAGAAGCGCAGCTGCTTGCTGAACAGATCCAGGCTGCCTGGGTGTCTTTTGCCCGATCCGGAAATCCGAGCACCGATGATGTCAGCTGGCCTGATTATGATGAAGATTCACGGAAAACGCTGATTTTTGATCAAGAGGTCGCAGTTGAAAGCGATCCTTATTCAGATAAGAGAAAGATGTTGACAGCCCCGAACCCGCAGATTTAGAACAAGCGGCCCTGACCTGTGTGGTCAGCCGCTTTGATGATAGCGTTCGCTTTGAATGGCTTCAAGCGATTTGCCGCGCGTTTCCGGCGCCATACGGAGCCCGATGATCATATGAATGACGAGAAATGCAATCATGACGGCGCCGGCTGTTTTGAAGCCCAAGCCCGTAATCATCGCCGGAACGACCAATGAGATGAGTCCGACGCCGATGCGGACGATGAAGAACATGAAGCCTTGAGCGAGCGCCCTGTATTTCGTATGAAACAGCTCTGCCGCCCACAGTCCGTAAAACGCCTGCGCTCCAAAACCCGCAGAAATGCCCCACAGGCATACGAATAATAAAAGCTCCGTGATGTTCATCGTGCCGAAGGTGAGGATGACCCATGCGGCGGTTGCCATAGCTGCTCCTATGCCAAAAAGCAACTTCCGATTGACTTTATCGCCGAGACGGATAAAGACGAAGTATGTGGACGCCACAGTCAAAATCCATAAAAATGCCTGCAGCAGGTTGGCTTGTGCCGCTGTTAGGCCGCCGACCGTCTCATAGATATACGGCATGAAATATCCCATCGTCCCGGCAACAAGGTTCCAAAACGCATAAATTCCGATGAGGAGAATCATCGCGCGAAGGTTCGCTTTGTTGGTCAACAGCTCTTTGATCGACGCCTTTTCTTCAACTCCTTTTGCTTTGTCTTCGGCTTCTTTTCGCTTTTGCTCCTCCCAGATGGACGATTCGTGAATCTGCTGCTGCAAAATCCAGGTGATGACTGCGACGACGAATAATTGGGCAAAAATCAACCGGCTTCCCATTAAACCGAGCGGCGCCAAGGTAACTGATAACAGCAGCGTAAGCGCCGGTCCGACCGACCATGCCAGCTGCCCCCAGCCGACGCGTCCGGCCCGTTCATGGTCAGGGGCCTCCTCGGCAATGTAAGTCCAAGCAGCCGGAATTGCTGCGCCCACCGCAATTCCCGTCACGATGTATCCGGTTAAAAGCATGGGAAAATTAAACGACGCGGCGATCAGTAAAACGCCAAGCATATAGACTAATAGATCGTATTTATATATGAATTTTCTCCCGTAACGGTCGACTAAAAAACCGCCGAGAAAAGCGCCGATCGCCGCGCCGAAACCATTTGCGCTTAAGGCGCCGAGAAGTCCGACCCGGGCGTCGTCCAATCCTAAATATTCAACCCATAACGAAAGCCCGCCGGCCCCCGCGACGATGGATCCCGCCTCCAAATAGTTGGACATGGCGACCGTAATCGTCGACTTCAAACTGCCTTTTTTTCTCCCTGGCATGATTCGTTCCCCTTTCAAATCAGAATTCTTTTCTGACAGAAGCCGGATTGATGCGTTGAATGCTCGATTTTACCCTAGCGAGTCATGCAAAATTGTAAGCGTTATCATCTCGTGGTAATCCCGACCCTGCATCCGTTCCAGCCTTCAGGCTGTTCCGAATGTTTTGCTTATAGTATTACTTTATTCGGAAAACAAAAATAAATCAACATAAAAATCAGAATATTCCGTCTGAATATTTTTGTTTTTGTTTGGATTTTTTCTCGAAAAACTGCCATTATATCAATTTTTTATTAAAAAACCGAAACTTTTCCTCTGGAAAATAGTATATTTAAACTAAGTATATTTTACTATAAGGAGGAATTTCTTAGATGAGTATATTAAGCAGGTTCAAAGACATTATGGCCAGCAATATTAACGCTTTGCTGGATAAAGCGGAGAACACGGAAAAAATGGTGGATCAGTATGTCAGGAACTTAAACAGCGACTTAAACAAAGTAAAGGCGGAAACGGCGTCCGTCATGGCGGCCGAGCAAAGGGCAAAAAGAGAACTGGCGGATTGCCGGGCGGAAATCGACAAGCTTGAGCGCTATGCAATGAAGGCTTTGGAAGCCGGCAGCGAGGCGGATGCCCGAACATTTTTAGAAAAGAAAGCGGTGCTTGAAACGAAGGCATCCGAGTTAGAAACCGCGTTTCAAACGGCGTCATCCAATGCGAATCAAATGAAAAAAATGCACGATAAGCTCGTTTCCGATATCGGGGAGCTTGAAGCACGCCGCGCCGCGATCAAAGCGAAATGGACAGCGGCGAAAACACAGGAAAGAATGAATAAACTCGGTGCATCTGCAGCGAATGCCAACCATTCAATGTCCGCTTTCGGCAGAATGGAAGAAAAGGCAAACCGGGCGCTTGATGAAGCGAATGCGATGGCTGAATTGAACGCCGCTCCTCAAGATGACATAGAAGACCTGAAGGCTAAATATGACAGCCCTTCTAATGTGGATGATGCGCTTGCCGCATTGAAAGCGAAAATGGCGGGTCAAAAGTCATAGCATTTGAAATGAATAAAGTGAGAGGTTAAGAGACATGGTAATTTCTTATAAATGTCCGGGCTGCGGGGATGACATGGCCTTTGACGCTGAATCGGGCACGCTCGCCTGCCGCAGCTGCGGGAGACAGGACAAGATTGAAAACATTCCGGAAGAATTGAAAACTGCGAGATTTACTGAAGATGAAGCAACAGAATATCATTGCCAAAACTGCGGCGCTATTTTGATCACTGAGAAAGAAACGACGGCTACATCCTGCAGCTTTTGCGGAGGAGCGGCAGTGATCGCCGACCGCCTGTCCGGAAGCCTTGCTCCGGCAAAGGTCATTCCTTTTACGATCAGCAAAGAGGAGGCGGCGGACGCGTTTCGCAAGTGGTGCAGAAAAGGGCTGCTCACACCAAAGGGCTTTATGTCGGCTGACCGGATTAAAAGCATTACAGGCATGTACGTCCCTTTCTGGATGTACGATTTAAACAGCAAAGTGCAGGTCAGCGCCCGCTGCACAAAGGTACATAGGTATATACAGGGCGACTATATCTACACGGAGACCGAACATTATGATGCGTTTCGCGATATCAATCTCGACTACATCAAAGTCCCGGTGGATGCCTCAGAAAAGATGAACGATCAATTGATGGACAAATTGGAGCCATATCCATATGATCAGCTGAAAGATTTTAAAACGGCCTATTTGGCAGGCTACATCGCTGAAAAATATAATTACGATGATGAAGAGCTTTTTCCGCGGGCGAAAAGCAAAATCAGCGGCTACATCGAGTCATATATCGATTCCACCCTGTCCGGGTACAGCTCAGTCGATGTGAAAACGAAACACGTCGATACACAAAAAGTGAAAAGCTTTTATGTGCTTTTGCCCGTCTGGATGGTCAATTACAACTACAAACAAAAGGATTACATCTTTGCCATGAACGGACAAACGGGAAAAGTCGTCGGCAAGCCGCCGATCAGCTCATTTAAAGAAAAAATGTGGTTCAGCGGGCTGGCCGTCTCCATATTTGCACTCTGGAAAATCATTGCTGCTGTAATGGGAGGCGGGGCGTGATGAGAAGTTTATTGAGAAGCGCGATGATCTTATGTATGATTTTCCTTGTCTTCATCCCTATAGCCTCCGGTGCGGCAGCCTCTGAACAGAAGCGGTTTGTTTATGATGAAGCCGGGCTTCTGACCAAACAGGAAATCGAGAAGCTGGAAACGCTGGCAGCCAAATTGGGCGCCGAACGGGAGACCGACTTTATCATTGTGACGACCAATGATACAAACGGCCGCGATGTAAAGAAATATGCGGAGGACTTCTATGACGAAAAAGCGCCCGGCTACCAGAAGAAGCACGGAAATGCAGCCGTATTAACGGTAGATATGGAGCATAGAGAAGTCTATCTTGCCGGCTTTAAAAAGGCTGAAGAATATTTGAATGACGCCAGGCTGGACAAAATTAGAGAAAAAATCACGCCAGATATATCCCACAAGCATTATGAGGCCGCATTCGAAATGTTTATGAAGGCGGCGCATGATGATATGGAGAAGAAACCGTGGGCGGACAGCATCTTTTTTAAGACGTGGTTTCAATTGCTTGTTTCGGCAGTCATCGCGGGAATTGCCGTCGCCATTATGAAATACAATTCAGGCGGCAAAGTGACAGTAAGTGCAAGCACTTATATGAACGGTGATACGTCCGGAGTGATCAGAAATAATGACGAATACATCAGAACGACCGTCACAAAACAGAGAAAACCGTCCAATAATAAAAGCTCAGGCGGCGGAACGACGAGCGGAGGCCATTCGCACAGCGGCAGCCGGGGAAGCTTTTAGAAAGGGAAAGGAAGAGCTTAAATGGTGTTTTTTAGAAATCAATTTGCAAATGTAGTAGAGTGGGATGAATTTCGCGATGATATGATTTTCTATAAATGGAACAACCGCGAAATCAAAAAGGGGAGCCGGCTGATCATTCGCCCCGGTCAGGATGCCGTCTTTTTAAACAACGGAAAAATTGAAGGCATTTTCCAGGATGAGGGCGACTATGATATTGAATCCGAAATTATTCCTTTTTTATCCACTTTAAAAGGTTTTAAATTTGGCTTTAACAGCGGGATGCGCGCCGAAGTCCTGTTTGTCAACACGAAGGAATTTACCGTCAAGTGGGGGACGAAGAATGCCATCAATATCCCGGCTGCAGGACTTCCGGGCGGCATGCCGATCAGGGCGAACGGAACATTTAACTTTAAGGTGAATGATTATGTCGCATTAATCGATAAAATTGCCGGTGTGAAAGATCAGTATGTTGTGGAAGATATCAAAATACGGATCACATCCATTCTCGATCAGCTTCTGATGAAGTGGATCACAAAAGAAGGAAAAGATATGTTCAACCTTCAAGCCAACGCCTTTGATATCGCAAAGGGAATCAAGGAAGATCTTGATATGGAGATTGTCGGCGACGGCATGACGATAACAGGCTTTAACATCATGAGTTTCAATTATCCGAAAGAAGTCCAGGACATGATCACGAAAAACGCTTCCCACGGCATGGTCGGCGATCTGAACAGATATCAGCAGATTTCAATGACAGACGGCATGGCTTCAGGAAAGATGACAGGCGGCGGTGCCGCATCTGACATGGCCGGCATGATGATGGGGATGAACGTGGCGAACCAAATGATGAATCAGATGAACCAAAATCAGCAGGCGCAAACACAGACGCCACCAAGCGCGCCGCAGCCAGCGGCAAAACCGAACTTCTGTCCAAACTGCGGAACGAAAACGGGCGAAGCCAATTTCTGTCCGAACTGCGGTCAGAAGCTAGTGTAAGCGGGGGGATCGGTTGATGCCGGCAAAGTTGGTATCTTCTATGTGAATGAGGGCTTTCGCTGCCGGCACGATCGCCGGCATACCAAGCCGGAAACTGATGGAACAGAAGCTGATCCTGATACACAAGTCGGATTAATTGCGTGATCAGAGCGCCCGCCGTATTCTATATATAACAATGATGTCGGATGAAAAGAATGCGGCATACATCAATCAAGGATGTACAGAATAATCAAAGGAAACAATCTGGAGGAAAAGCGACATGGAATTAGGCATCAGCACCTTTGTAGAAACGACCCCTGATATCAAAACCGGAAAAGTCATCAGCCATGCGGAGCGGCTGCGCGAAGTAGTGGAGGAGATCGTCCTTGCCGATCAGGTGGGCTTGGATGTATTCGGAGTTGGAGAGCATCATCGTCAAGATTACGCAGCTTCTTCTCCTGCCGTCGTCCTGGCCGCAGCAGCTTCACAGACGAAGCGCATCAGATTAACGAGCGCGGTCACCGTGCTGTCGTCGGCTGATCCCGTCCGTGTTTTTCAGGATTTTGCGACGCTCGACGGGATTTCAAACGGCAGGGCGGAAATCATGGCGGGCAGGGGGTCTTTCATCGAATCCTTTCCGCTGTTTGGATATGATTTAGACGATTATGATGAGCTCTTTGAAGAAAAGCTTGATTTGCTGCTCGAACTGCAAAAGTCGGAAAGGGTCACATGGAGCGGCAAGCATCGCCCGGCTATTCACAATACAGGCGTTTACCCGCGTCCCGTGCAGAAGCCGCTGCCTGTATGGATCGGAAGCGGCGGAAACCAGGAATCCGTCGTTCGCGCCGGCCTGCTCGGCCTGCCGCTGGTTCTCGCGATCATCGGCGGGAGTCCGCAGCACTTTGCCCCGCTTGTTGAGCTTTATTACAAAGCAGCGGAACATGCAGGGCATGACGCCTCAAAGCTGATTGTCGCTTCCCATTCCCACGGCTTTATCGCGGAGGATACCGAGACGGCCGCCGATCGTTTTTTCCCTTCCACCCAGCAGGCCATGAATACGCTCGCAAGAGAGCGGGGCTGGGGGCCGTACAGCCGGTCGAGCTTCGATGTAGCCAGAAGCTTTGAAGGGGCGCTCTATGTAGGCGATCCTGAGACGGTGGCGGAAAAAATTATTCATCTGCGCAAGAATGTCGGGATCACCCGATTTTTGCTTCACGTTCCGGTCGGTTCGATTCCGCACGAAGATGTCATGAAGGCGATTGAACTTTTTGGAACAAAAACGGCGCCGCTCGTCAGGGAAGAAGTATCCCGCTGGGAGGCATCCGAAAGGTCATAACATGAAAGGCCCGCGCTTTAGCGCAGGCCTTTTTATTTCATATAATGCTTTTTAAAATCCGGATGTATCGAAAATTTGCGGCGCAAATGGATCAGGTTTTCGCCGAAACTTTCCTCCAATACCTCTCTGTGCTTCTCCATGATTTCCATCAGGTACAAATCATGAATCATCACTTCGGTAATCGGCATCACCAAGCCTACATGCATCGTCCAGGCTGCGCGGCTGTCTTTCCCATGCGAGACAATGCCGGCCACAACTTCTGAATCGTCGACGCTGAATACGAGCCAGCGTCCGTCATACTCTTCTGTAATTTGCCTGCTGTTGTCATGTAGATAGACATTGGCGAAATCCGCTTCAATGTCGCCGTATGCAATAATGGTCACAATGACGCCTTTTTTTGCGGCCCGCTTGAGCTCAGGCTCCAATTCAGGAAAATCCTCTTTCCAAATTTCCAGGAGAATCCTTTTTCCGGCCGATGATATGCACGCCTTTACTTTATCGAGAATCTCGCTTCGCCCGGTGATGTTCCAAATATTTTCCCGGTCATTTGCAGTGCGCTCAAACTTCTCGAAATATTTTTCTGCCTGTTCAAAAGTCTCTTCCGCTTTCATCCGCCGGTTTTTAATCAGGTCCTTGGCGGGAACGGGAATGTACTGCGGTGTGTTGCCGTAGCTGACAAATATATCGCCGCGGATTACAAGGCTCTCCAGCACTTCGTATATTTTCGACCGGGGAACACCCGATTTTTTTGCCACCGCATAGCCTGTCAGCGGCGATTCTTCCAAGAGCGCCAAGTATGCTTTCGATTCATACTCGGTGAAATTCAGGTTTTTCAGTACGTCTAATATGTTTTCCTTCATAAGCCCTCCAGCTTCAACAAGAGTCGCTACCTTTGTCACTCATATTTTGCTGGATGTATTGATTTATTTCAAGTCCGCTGATACACTTTTTATAAGTGGTTACTTGAGTAGTCACTATATAAAAACAGTATGGGGGGAGACATCTGATGGATAGCCTGCTGTCATACATATCGATTGCAGCCATGATGGTGGTGATACCCGGAGCCGATACGATGCTTGTGGTGAAAAACACGCTTCGATACGGTCCGAACGCCGGGCGCTGCAATGTTCTCGGCTTGGCGACGGGGCTTTCTTTCTGGACGCTGATTGCCGTTCTCGGCTTAGCGGTGGTGATTGCGAAATCGGTGATTCTGTTCAATACGATCAAATACTTGGGGGCGGCCTATTTAATATATTTAGGCATTAAAAGCTTTTTCGCGAAAAAAATGTTTTCTTTGGAAGAGATACAAGCCGAGAAGAACAAAAACGAAAACGCATCAAGCCGGCATTATAAGGATTCTTTTATGCAAGGATTGTTCAGCAACATTCTGAATCCGAAAACTGTTTTGGTCTATATCACGATTATGCCTCAATTTATTAACTTAAGAGAAAGCGTCAACCAGCAGTTGATCATCCTCGCTTTAATCCTTACTTTTCTTGCTGTGTTTTGGTTCCTCATCCTCGTATATTTGATCGATTTCGCAAAGAAATGGCTGAGAAGCGTGAAATTCCAGAAGATCTTTCAAAAAGCTGCGGGTCTGGTGCTTGTCGGATTTGGCGTTAAAACGGGTTTAGATTGATATTGGAGAACGAGTGAGCGCTTTGGCTCACTTCTTTTGTTTATTTGTCAACGATTATTTGATAGAAAACACTAGATGAAATAAGAGTGCTATGGTTATTCGTTGACATTTTGACAACGATTCTATATATTTATACCGACTTGGTCTTTGGGCTGATAGATTGATACATTTTTAGCGTGAGAGGAGAAAAGCTCGTGGATGAACAAAAGAAAAATCAGCTGGGAGTGCTGCTGAAAGAGCAGTTGCGAAAACGATCATTATCTTTAAGAGAATTGAGCGAACGCACTCAAATCGATAAAGCGACCATCTCAAGAATCATCAATGGCAAAAGAAAAGCAAACCTGAACCATTTGCAAAGGTTTTCAGAAAGCCTCGGCGTTTCTTTTGATGAGCTGATGACAGCGGCCGGCTATGCGATGGAGAAGACGCAGGAAAGCGAACGTCCGGATATTCACTCGTCAGTTGCCGTAATTGAAGATGTTTTGCAAACCTCAAATGTCTATGATCGGTCATTTACCATGGAAGAACTGAAAAACAAATTGAATGAGTGCGAACAATATTCTCAGACGGAGGAAGGAAAGCGTACCATTCTGGCTGAGTTTGAATCTAAAATCGACAAAGTTGCCGGCATTGGTCCTTTTCTGACCCGTCTGCACGACATGTACAGCAGATTTACCTCGGGGCGGGGGACGCCGCGTGAATTGCTGCTGATGGGCGGCGCTTTGCTGTATTTCATCGTTTCTGTTGATGTCATACCGGATTATATTTTTCCGATCGGCTATATCGATGATGCGGCAGCGGTTCATTTCGTTTTCAACCAGCTGTCATATAAATCATGATGGAGCATGTTCAAGATGAAAAGAAAGCATATCAACATTGACATCAGTCTGCTGCTCATTCTATTTTGTTTGTTTATCATCAGCCTGCTGGCCGTTTACAGCGGGTCGGGCCAGTATGAAACACAGGACCCTTTTTATTTTGCCAAACGGCAGGTCTTTTGGTATCTTGTCGGGTTTGGCGTCATGGCGGGAACGGCCTACATCGACTATGAGCTGCTTGAACGATTGGCGCTTCGTTTATTTGTGGGAGCCGTTTTTCTTCTGATTCTCGTTCATTTTTTTGGAACTTACAAAAACGGTTCGCAAAGGTGGATCAGCTTCGGGGTCATCGAAATCCAGCCTTCAGAATTTATGAAGATCATTTTGATTCTTCTGCTGGCTTCGATACTCAATCAATTTCAGCATAAAAGGTTCTCCTTCGCCGAGAGCATCATTCCGACGGGAAAAATCATGATGTACACGGTGATTCCGTTTTTCTTTATATTGGTTCAGCCAGATTTAGGGTCCGCATTGGTGATTTTATCGATCGCATTCACGTTGATGCTGGTCTCGGGGATTTCGGGCAGGATGATCGTGTCCCTGTCACTTGGATTCATGGCATTGGTCGCCTTTTTGACGTATTTGCACAATCATTACTTTGAGATATTTTCAAAGATTATTAAGCCTCACCAGCTTGACCGGATATATGGCTGGCTCAGTCCTCATGAACATGCCTCTACATATGGATACCAGCTGACGCAGGCGTTATTGGGGATCGGATCAGGCCAGCTGTCAGGGAGCGGCTTTACTCAAGGAATCCAAGTTCAGGGAGGGAAAATTCCGGAGGCTCATACTGATTTTATTTTCGCCGTGATTGGTGAGGAATTCGGTTTTTTGGGTGCCGTAACATTAGTCTGTCTGTATTTTCTGATGATCTACAGAATCATCAGGATTGCGCTTTCGTCCAACAGTCTGTTCGGTCTTTATATATGTGCGGGGGTTGCAGGGTTGATTGTATTCCAAGTGTTCCAAAATATCGGGATGACGATCGGGTTAATGCCGATCACGGGGCTCGCTCTTCCGTTTATCAGCTATGGCGGCAGCGCGCTGTTGACCAACATGATCGCTTTAGGTCTCGTTTTCAGTGTGAATATCAGATCTAAACATTACATGTTTGGGAATGATTGGGGATGAAGTTGCTCAAAATGATTCTTTCCCATCTAAAGAAACTTGATTATGTATTGATTGCCGCGGTACTGTTTTTATCTGCGTTTGGCTTGCTGATGGTATACAGCGCCGGCTACCCCCTCGGATATATGAAGTATCATGATGGCAGCTATTTTTTTATGAAGCAGCTGCAATGGCTGCTCATCGGTTTGGCCTTTTTTTCGGCTGCCGCCATTTTCCCATACAAAGCTTACAGCAAACTCATTCGGTTTTTGGTGAAGCTTTCTTTTTTAATGCTGATTCTCGTTTTGCTGCCGGGAATCGGGATGGAGAAAAACAATTCCCAAAGGTGGATTCAATTCGGTTCGCTCATGATTCAGCCGTCTGAGGCTGTGAAGCTTGTGATGGTTATTTATTTCGCCTATGTGTATGCAAAAAAGCAGAATTACATCGCCGATTTCGGAAAGGGCGTCATGCCGCCGCTGCTGATTTTGGCGGCTGTGTTTTTTTGATTTTAAAACAGCCTGACTTGGGCACCGCCGTTTCCATCCTGTTAAGCTGCGGAGCGGTTCTGTTGTGCGCCGGCCTCAGAATGCGGCACTTGCTGCTTCTCGGAACAATGGCAGGGGCTGGCATCGCATATTTTGCAATAACAGCGCCGTACCGGTTAAAAAGGCTGACATCGTTCAGCGATCCTTTTCAAAATGAAAACGGAGACGGCTACCAGTTGATCAATTCCTACCTTGCCATTGATTCGGGCGGGTTATGGGGGAATGGATTGGGGAACAGCGTTCAAAAGCTGGGATTTCTTCCCGAAGCCCATACGGACTTTATCATGGCGGTCATCACTGAAGAACTCGGCGGTATCGGGCTGGCGGTGATCATCTGGGCTTACCTGTTGATCATGTTCAGAGGGGTTCGGATCGCTGTGCAAATCGATGATCCGTTTGGAAAGCTGCTGGCGGTCGGCCTTACTTTCCAGATCATGATTCAAGCGTTATTTAACCTGGGCGCTGTTTTCGGCCTTCTTCCCATTACCGGAATTCCTCTTCCGTTTGTCAGCTACGGAGGTTCTTCGTTATTGTTCATGCTGACGACAGCCGGGATATTGGTCAACCTCTCATCACATGTTAAGCGGGGAGTTAAAAAAGATGTGGCCTTTCTTTTGTAGAGAGTCTTTTCTTAACTTTGAAGTGGAGAATTTTATCTCAAAGTTACGATTGTTGATTTTGTCTTCTCATATCGAATTTGACCGGGACGTGTTTATACATATAAATGCGTTCATATTGATAAATAAAGGAAATCATGATATATTCAAGGTGTATGAAACAGAATAATCTCTTTATATGAATGCATAAACTAAAAAAGACCGGAAGATGCGGCAACATCTCCCGGAAGCAACAGAGAGGCTCCATAAAAAGGAGTCGGCTCTATTTTTAGATCCCAATTAAAAAGTAAGATCGTCTTGGTGTGGGAATCAAGGGCGATCTTACTTTTTTTTGTCGTTTGATGACAGAATGGCCACTACGAGAATGCCGAAAGACACCATGAGTTGCAAGGCCTCTGATACTGTCACATGCTCACCCCCTTTCTCTTCAAGAGATGGAGGATGAGCCGACCGCCCTTATATAGAACCGAACTGCTGCCAACCCTTATTATACCAAAAAGCAGAGTTGTTTCCATAAATGTCCGTTGACATGCAAATTTGAAAAACCGCAGTTTTCTTAAAACGTTCTGCGGTCAAACTGAGTAAATGCTGTTTTTTCTTAGCCGGAACCCTGCTCATTCCTTTAGCAGCTGATCTAGTGCAAAACAGGCCGGTTCATTAAAACCCGGCCTGTTTGAAATATATTGTTCATTTATGCGGGATGCGCGGCAAAAATTTGGAAGGTAACGCCGAACGGATCAGTGACAATGCCGTATGCGGGACTGAAATAAGTTTCCTTCAGCTCAAGCTTGACCTCGCCCCGCTCGCTCAGCTTGCCGAAAAGCCGCTTGGCCGAAGAAACATCGGCTGCCGTTACGCAAATGGACAATTGGTTTCCGCTTTGGAAAGGCAGTTCAGGAATAATGTCGGCGATCATCAGGACAGCGTCGCCGATTGTCAAAACGGCATGTGCGATGAAATCCAATTCGTCTTCCTTAAAGTTCGCTGCCTCATCTGCGGGGCCTTCACTAATCGTCTGACTGAACTTTACTTCGGCATCGAGTACATCACGGTAATAATCAATCGCTTCCTTTGCTCTTCCATTCATCAGGATATAAGGTGTGAATCGCGTTTTCATAGGGGGAACATCTCCTTTTTTTGTTGATCTAAGGAGATTGTATATTATAATGGTGACAACTAATGTCATGGTTAAAAAATAATTGGAGGTATTCATGTCTAAAGCGAAACGATTGAATGAAATGATCATGATGGTAAACCGGAAAAAACGATTTACGGTCGGGGAGCTGGCGCGGGAATTCGGGGTTTCAAAGAGAACGGTTTTAAGGGATTTGCAAGAGCTCAGCGAAATGGGGGTGCCCCTCTATTCTGAAACCGGCCCCCACGGAGGATATCAGGTGTTAAATGAAAGGATTCTTCCTCCCATCGCCTTCAGCGAGAACGAAGCGATCTCAATCTTCTTTGCGATCGATGCACTGAAGCATTATATATCCCTGCCGTTTGATGCCCAGTACGCATCCATCAAAAAGAAATTTTATTTAAACCTTTCAGGAGATATCCGGGATGCGATTGACAGTATGAAGGACCGCGTTGCTTTTTATACGCCTTATGAGCAAACAGACGACATTCCGGTTTTAAAGGTGCTGCTTGAGGCAGCGGTTCAGCAAAAGGTGTTGATCATCGAGTATGAAGCAAATGGCGCATCAAGCAAGAGGAGCATTCAGCCGATCGGAATCTATGCCAATCAAGGGAAGTGGTATTGCCCGGCTTACTGTTTTTTAAGAAAGGATTACCGCATATTCAGGTGCGACCGGATCAAGCGGGCCGAGCTTGATGAACATAAGGCACCGATTGATTTGTCCGGCCTCAATTTAAAGAACCGTTTTTCGGCTTTGTCCCGGCCAAGGGAGACATTGGAATTATCCGCCGAGCTGACAAAAAAGGGAGTAGAGCGGCACGGTTCACTCAAATGGCCGCACCTTGAACTGCATGTAAGAGAAGATGGGTCCGGCGTGCTGAAAGGCGAAATCGCGCCGAAGGATATCGATTTTTTTGCGGATTATTTCATTTCGTTCGGCCGGGAAGCGGTTATTCAGAAGCCTTCCAAATTAATTGAAAGGATGAAACGGACATTATCCGACATGCTGAAACAATACGGCTGAAATGAAGACTCCGGTATACCGCAGCCTGCGTTTTTCTGCATTTAAAGTTCCGCAAAAAACGCGTGAAGACGCATGTCTTCTTCATCCTCCAGATAAAGACACTCTCAGGAATCGAGAGTGTCTTATTTTTGCCGTCAGAAGAAATTTTTACCCAAAAAAGTTGACGGCAGATTTAAAAGTGAGTATCATTACAAATATGATATTAATATTACATTTTTGTTACAAAAGAAAATGATATGTTACGAGTTTAAAAGAAGATTGACAAAGGAGCATGCTTATGAAAAAAGCGATGGCTATTTTAGGATTCCTTGTACTCACAGCATCGCTGCTATTTATCATCAATAAAGGAACATCTCAAATAAACGCTTCACAAAATAGAAAAGCCGCGGTTCACACGGAGTATTACAAAGACATCAGTTCGCTTTCTTTTCCGGTATTCAGCGATTTGAAGGAAGAGGATGCCAAGCTGGCGAACGATGCGGTAAAACTTCATTTAAAAAATTCCTATAAAGAATTTCAAAAAATCGTTAATGATGCCGAAAAGAAGGATAAGGATGAAGAAAACGTTTATGAAACGTCCTACAAAGTCAAATACAACGAGGAAGGCAAACTGAGCTTTTTAATCTATGACTATCAGTTCTCCGGCGGTGCGCACGGCAAGTACACCGTAACATCCTACAACTTTGACTTTGACAAGCATAAACAAGTCGTGCTGACTGACGTATTAAACAATCAGGCGAAAATCGAAAAGGCAAAAAACTATATTTTCAGCTATATCAACGAACATTCGGAACAGTTTTATTCTGATCTTAAAAAGAGCGATATCCGTTTGGATGAACATACGGCATTCTATTATACAAGCAGCGGAATTTCAATTGTATTTCAGCAGTATGATATCGCCCCGTATGCAGCCGGAAACCAGGAAATAAAGCTTCCGTCGACGCTTTTATATTAGCCCCGGCATTAGATCTAATATTTGTAATAGAAACAGAGAGAGCAAGTCGTGAAACAGGAGAGTGAGCAGCGATGTCTGGCAAACCATCATTTCGATGGGTTAAAATGTTGATTTTTTTAACGATATTAATAGGTTTGGCAGGGTACTCTTACAATAAAGTGTCAAGCAACAGCCAAGAGCCCCCTCAGCCAAAAAAAGACCGCGGACAATCCGGCCTCGGCGTCGAATCCATGGTCAATGACAGCAAACAAGAGAGGTATGCCATCCATTATCCGGTGTTTCACATAAAAGAAATCGATGAACAAATAAAAGATTATGTGAATCAAGAATTGGCCGGTTTTAAAGAGGATAACGCAAAGGCCCAGGCTCAGGATGAAGACGGGCCTTTTGAACTGAACATTAAATATAAGGTTGTCTATTATACAAAGGATACGGCTAGTGTTGTGCTGAATCAATACATAGAGGCCGGCGGCGTATCGGGTACAACATCTGTCAAGACGTTTAACGCTGATTTAAAGCAGAAAAAGCTGCTGTCCCTTCAAGATCTGTTTGAAGAGAATTCAGATTTTCTGAACAGGATTTCAAGCATTGCCTATCAGGAATTGAAAAATCGGAATCCGTCTGCTGACATGGCTTTATTAAAAGAAGGGACGAGCCCTCAGGAAGAACATTTCAGCCGCTTTGCGCTTCTTGAAAACGAGGTGGAATTTTATTTTGAGAAAAAACAAACCGGTCTTGAACAGTCTGTAAAAATAAAAAAAGAATGGGTAAAAGATATTTTAAAAGACCGATATCAGGATATGAAAAAGAATCGTCTTCAGGCCAAACCTGATCAGGAGCCTGTTCCGCTTCCGAAGCAAGCGAAAATTAATCCCGATGAAAAAGTGATTGCCCTCACATTTGATGACGGTCCGAATCCCGCTACAACGAATAAAATATTAAACGTTTTACAGAAGCATGAAGGGCATGCGACCTTCTTTGTGCTTGGAAGCAGAGCCCAATATTATCCCGAAACGATAAAACGGATGCTGAAGGAAGGAAACGAAGTCGGCAACCATTCCTGGGACCATCCGTTATTGACAAGGCTGTCAAACGAAAAAGCGTATCAGGAGATTAACGACACGCAAGAAATGATCGAAAAAATCAGCGGACACCTGCCTGTACACTTGCGTCCTCCATACGGCGGGATCAATGATTCCGTCCGCTCGCTTTCCAATCTGAAGGTTTCATTGTGGGATGTTGATCCGGAAGATTGGAAGTACAAAAATAAGCAAAAGATTGTCAATCATGTCATGAGCCATGCGGGAGACGGAAAAATCGTCTTAATGCACGATATTTATGCAACGTCCGCAGATGCTGCTGAAGAGATTATTAAAAAGCTGAAAGCAAAAGGCTATCAATTGGTAACTGTATCTCAGCTTGAAGAAGTGAAGAAGCAGAGAGGCTATTGAATAAATGAGTAGAAAGCGCCATATCGGCGCTTTTCTTTTGGAAGAAAATATAGGGAAAATGGTATTTGTTAAAAATTCGGAATATTTATACAATATCATATGTTTCACATTGAAAGGGGAGGAGAATCATGAAACAACAAAAACGGCTTTACGCCCGATTGCTGACGCTGTTATTTGCGCTCATCTTCTTGCTGCCTCATTCTGCAGCAGCGGCGGCAAATCTTAATGGGACGCTGATGCAGTATTTTGAATGGTACATGCCCAATGACGGCCAACATTGGAAGCGTTTGCAAAACGACTCGGCATATTTGGCTGAACACGGTATTACTGCCGTCTGGATTCCCCCGGCATATAAGGGAACGAGCCAAGCGGATGTGGGCTACGGTGCTTACGACCTTTATGATTTAGGGGAGTTTCATCAAAAAGGGACGGTTCGGACAAAGTACGGCACAAAAGGAGAGCTGCAATCTGCGATCAAAAGTCTTCATTCCCGCGACATTAACGTTTACGGGGATGTGGTCATCAACCACAAAGGCGGCGCTGATGCGACCGAAGATGTAACCGCGGTTGAAGTCGATCCCGCTGACCGCAACCGCGTAATTTCAGGAGAACACCTAATTAAAGCCTGGACACATTTTCATTTTCCGGGGCGCGGCAGCACATACAGCGATTTTAAATGGCATTGGTACCATTTTGACGGAACCGATTGGGACGAGTCCCGAAAGCTGAACCGCATCTATAAGTTTCAAGGAAAGGCTTGGGATTGGGAAGTTTCCAATGAAAACGGCAACTATGATTATTTGATGTATGCCGACATCGATTATGACCATCCTGATGTCGCAGCAGAAATTAAGAGATGGGGCACTTGGTATGCCAATGAACTGCAATTGGACGGTTTCCGTCTTGATGCTGTCAAACACATTAAATTTTCTTTTTTGCGGGATTGGGTTAATCATGTCAGGGAAAAAACGGGGAAGGAAATGTTTACGGTAGCTGAATATTGGCAGAATGACTTGGGCGCGCTGGAAAACTATTTGAACAAAACAAATTTTAATCATTCAGTGTTTGACGTGCCGCTTCATTATCAGTTCCATGCTGCATCGACACAGGGAGGCGGCTATGATATGAGGAAATTGCTGAACGGTACGGTCGTTTCCAAGCATCCGTTGAAATCGGTTACATTTGTCGATAACCATGATACACAGCCGGGGCAATCGCTTGAGTCGACTGTCCAAACATGGTTTAAGCCGCTTGCTTACGCTTTTATTCTCACAAGGGAATCTGGATACCCTCAGGTTTTCTACGGGGATATGTACGGGACGAAAGGAGACTCCCAGCGCGAAATTCCTGCCTTGAAACACAAAATTGAACCGATCTTAAAAGCGAGAAAACAGTATGCGTACGGAGCACAGCATGATTATTTCGACCACCATGACATTGTCGGCTGGACAAGGGAAGGCGACAGCTCGGTTGCAAATTCAGGTTTGGCGGCATTAATAACAGACGGACCCGGTGGGGCAAAGCGAATGTATGTCGGCCGGCAAAACGCCGGTGAGACATGGCATGACATTACCGGAAACCGTTCGGAGCCGGTTGTCATCAATTCGGAAGGCTGGGGAGAGTTTCACGTAAACGGCGGGTCGGTTTCAATTTATGTTCAAAGATAGAAGAGCAGAGAGGACGGATTTCCTGAAGGAAATCCGTTTTTTTATTTTGCCCGTCTTATAAATTTCTTTGATTACATTTTATAATTAATTTTAACAAAGTGTCATCAGCCCTCAGGAAGGACTTGCTGACAGTTTGAATCGCATAGGTAAGGCGGGGATGAAATGGCAACGTTATCTGATGTAGCAAAGAAAGCAAATGTGTCGAAAATGACGGTATCGCGGGTGATCAATCATCCTGAGACTGTGACGGATGAATTGAAAAAGCTTGTTCATTCCGCAATGAAGGAGCTCAATTATATACCGAACTATGCAGCAAGAGCGCTCGTTCAAAACAGAACACAGGTCGTCAAGCTGCTCATACTGGAAGAAATGGATACAACAGAACCTTATTATATGAATCTGTTAACGGGAATCAGCCGCGAGCTGGACCGTCATCATTATGCTTTGCAGCTTGTCACAAGGAAATCTCTCAATATCGGCCAGTGCGACGGCATTATTGCGACGGGGTTGAGAAAAGCCGATTTTGAAGGGCTCATCAAGGTTTTTGAAAAGCCTGTCGTTGTATTCGGGCAAAATGAAATGGGCTACGATTTTATTGATGTTAACAATGAAAAAGGAACCTATATGGCAACACGTCACGTCATTGGTCTGGGCGTCCGCAATGTCGTCTTTTTTGGGATCGATTTGGATGAGCCCTTTGAACGCTCAAGGGAAAAAGGCTATCTTCAGGCGATGGAAGGCAGTCTGAAAAAAGCAGCGATTTTCCGGATGGAAAACAGTTCAAAAAAAAGTGAAGCACGCGCGCGGGAAGTGCTTGCATCCTTTGACGCACCTGCAGCGGTTGTTTGCGCTTCGGACCGAATCGCGCTCGGGGTTATCCGCGCGGTGCAATCGCTTGGTAAAAGAATTCCGGAAGATGTCGCGGTCACCGGCTATGACGGGGTGTTTCTCGACCGGATCGCTTCGCCTCGCCTGACAACCGTCAGACAGCCTGTTGTTGAAATGGGAGAGGCTTGCGCGAGAATCCTGCTGAAAAAAATCAATGAAGACGGAGCGCCGCAAGGCAATCAATTTTTTGAGCCGGAGCTTATTGTCCGCGAATCGACTTTGTAGGGTGTCTCATTCTGTTACCGTTAACAAGCTGAAAATGATTGTTCCTGTTACCGCCGTCATGATAATTTCAGAATAAAAGCCGGTTTATCACAGCCGGACAACCAAAAGGGGGAAACATGATGGAATATGCAGCGATACATCATCAGCCTTTCAGCTCTGATGCCTATTCTTACAATGGACGGACATTGCACATCAAGATCCGTACAAAAAAGGATGATGCCGAACACGTCCGCTTGGTTTGGGGCGATCCTTACGAATACACCGGCGGCACATGGAAAGCGAACGAGCTTGCGATGGCGAAAATTGCCGCAACAAGCACCCATGATTACTGGTTTGCCGAAGTGGCGCCTCCATTCAGGCGTCTGCAATACGGATTTATCCTGACAGGCGCTGATGATCGAGACACTTTTTACGGAAGCAATGGTGCATGTCCGTTTGCCGGGAAAGCGGCGGATATAGGCAAACACTGTTTTAAATTTCCGTTTGTTCATGAGGCAGACACGTTTGATGCACCTGACTGGGTCAAATCAACCGTCTGGTATCAAATTTTTCCGGAGCGCTTTGCCAGCGGGCGGGAAGATTTGTCTCCGGAAAACGCTTTGCCATGGGGAAGCAAAGATCCTGAGGCGCACGATTTTTTCGGAGGGGATTTGCAGGGGATCATGGACAAGCTGGACTATTTGGAAGACTTGGGGGTAGGCGGAATCTATTTGACGCCGATCTTTGCCGCGCCTTCCAACCATAAATACGACACATTGGACTATTGCTCCATCGATCCGCATTTTGGCGATGAGGAGCTCTTTCGCACGCTGGTCAGCCGGATTCACGAGCGGGGAATGAAAATCATGCTTGATGCTGTTTTTAACCACATTGGCAGCGCTTCGCAAGAGTGGCAGGATGTTGTCAAAAACGGTGAAACGTCCCGCTATAAAGACTGGTTCCATATTCATTCTTTCCCTGTTAAAGAAGGCAGCTATGATACATTTGCGTTTACTCCCGAGATGCCGAAGCTCAATACGGCCAACCCGGAAGTTCAGGCTTATTTGCTTGATATTGCGCTGTACTGGATCCGCGAATTTGATATCGACGGCTGGCGTTTGGATGTGGCAAATGAAGTTGATCATGCGTTTTGGAAGAAATTCCGGCAAGCCGTCACGGCAGAAAAGCCCGACATTTTTATATTGGGCGAAATCTGGCATCAGGCTGATCCGTGGCTTAGAGGAGACGAATTTCATTCGGTCATGAACTACCCGTTCACAGAACCGATGATTGACTATTTTGCAGACGGATCGATTTCAGCTTCGCAAATGGCCAGCCGCATCAATTCGCATTTAATGAGCGGGATGAAGCAGGTCAATGAGGTGATGTTTAATTTGCTGGACAGTCATGACACGAAGCGGATTTTGACAAGATGCGGAGGAGATGACAAAAAGGTGCGCTCTCTTTTGGCATTCATGTTTGCTCAGACAGGCTCGCCGTGCATTTATTACGGAACGGAAGTCGGGCTTGACGGCGGCGATGATCCATTGTGCCGGAAGTGCATGGTTTGGGAAGAGGAAAAACAGAATCAAGAGATGCTCGCATTTATGAAACGGCTGATCGCTTTGCGAAAACAAGAGAATGATGTATTGACTTATGGCGCGCTTGAGTGGAAGCTGGTTGATGACCAAAACGATTTTGTCAGTTTTTCTCGAACGCATGAAGGAAAAGAGCTGATCTACTTCTTCCACCAGGGCAGCGAGGTGCGCCGTGTCAGATTGCGGGATTTGAAGATTGCAAGCGATAAAAGAATATACGATGCGTGGACGGAAGAAGCGCTTCAGCATGATGATGTGGTCGACATTCAGCCAGGCGGATTTTTCATTTTGGGGGCGGTCTAAATTCTGTTACCGGTAACAGGTTTAAAACTATTGTAACCGCTTTCTGTCGAGGATTACAATTGTCTCAGATTCCAAGATAGAAGGGGGAAAAAAGATGCAACATTTAAAAAAAGGAATTTTAGTGCTGCTGGCGTCAGTTCTGCTGTTCGGTCTTGCCGCCTGTTCAAGTTCAAAGGAAACGGGAGGCAGCGGCGGGAAAAAAGTGCTGACCGTGTCTGTAGAAGAGGTCTATAAACCTTACGTCGAAAGCATAAAGGAAGGTTTTGAAAAAGAGAATGATGTGACAGTCAAAATCGTTGAAAAGCCGATGTTCGACCAGCTTGAAGCGCTTCCGCTTGACGGTCCGGCAGGCAATGCGCCCGATGTCATGCTTGCGGCATACGACCGTATCGGCGGCTTAGGACAGCAAGGTCATTTGCTGGAAGTCAAACCGTCTGACACAAAAAGCTTCGGAGACAAAGAAATGCAGCAGGTGACGGTTGGCGGAAAAGTCTATGGAATCCCGCTTGTTATTGAAACTCTCGTACTCTATTACAACAAAGACCTGTTAAAAACGCCGCCAAAAACTTTTAACGAGCTCGAGGATTTAACAAAAGACAAGAGGTTCGCTTTTTCTTCGGAAAAAGGAAGATCGACCGCCTTTCTTGCAAAATGGACGGACTTTTACATGTCATACGGTTTAATGGCCGGATACGGCGGATATGTATTCGGAGCTGACGGCACGGATTCCGGAGACATCGGTCTGAACAACAAGGGAGCCGTAGAGGCGGTGGAATACGCCGAAAAATGGTTTAGTGAATATTGGCCGAAAGGCATGCAGGACAATACGAGCGCAGACGATTTTATCCAGCAGACCTTTATGGACGGAAAAGCAGCGGCTGTTATCGGAGGTCCTTGGTCGGCTTCCAATTATAAAGAAGCCGGTTTGAACTACGGCGCAGCGAAAATCCCGACATTGCCGAACGGAAAAGAGTATGCCCCGTTTGCAGGCGGAAAAGGCTGGGTCGCCTCAAAATATACGAAAGAGCCGGAGCTTGCTGAGAAATGGCTTCAATATGCCGCAAATGACGAAAACGCTTACCGCTTTTATGAAGATACGAACGAAGTTCCGGCCAACCTCGCTGCTCGAAAGAAAGCAGGGGAGCAAAAAAGCGAGCTGACGTCGGCGGTCATCACACAATACGAAACGGCGACTCCAACTCCGAATATTCCGGAAATGGCCGAAGTGTGGACAGGTGCAGAAAGCTTGATATTTGACGCGGCAGCAGGGAAAAAATCGGCTCAGCAATCAGCGGATGATGCCGTGCGCGTGATCAAAGAAAACATTAAAGAAAAGTATGTGAAATAAAACGGCGGTTTTAGCGTCCGGAAGAATAGAGGGCGAAAAAAATGAACAAAGACCAAACACTAGCAAACCGGAGCCGGAAGGCAGCGCTGTTATCGATAATTCCCGGTGCTGGCCAGATTGCAAACCGGCAGTTTTCAAAGGGGATCCTTTTTCTAGTCATCACAGGCTTGTTTATTTGTGAGTTAGCGATTTTCGGTTATCAGGCGCTGATCGGTCTCGTGACGCTGGGGACTGTCCCCGGAGAAGACCACTCGCTGTTTCTCTTGATAGAGGGCACGCTGCAATTGATTTTGACGCTCGTTTTCTTGATGTTTTACATCTTTAATCTGTATGATGCCCGGAAGACCGCCGCGATGAAGGCGGCGGGTTTGAAAATCAGCGAGACGGCTGGGGACATGATCAGAAATGCAGGTGACAAAGGGTTTCCGTATTTATTTACGCTGCCGGCATATCTCATGATGGTGTTTGTGATTATTTTTCCGGTGCTGGTGACTCTGTTTATCGCGTTTACAAACTACGATTTTTATCATATTCCGCCAAACAGTCTCATCGACTGGGTCGGCTTTAAAAATTTCATGAATATCTTTTTCCTTGGCTCGTATCGGCAAACATTCGCCGATGTGCTGGGCTGGACGATCATCTGGACGATCTGTGCGACGACGCTGCAAATTGTTCTCGGCATCGTGACGGCGCTGATCGTCAATCAGAACTTTATTAAAGGCAAGCGGATGTTCCGGATCATCTTCCTGCTTCCGTGGGCCGTTCCGGCATTTATTACGATTATGAGCTTCGCCAACATTTTCAACGACTCGGCGGGCGCGATGAACGTCCAGGTGATCCCGCTTTTGAACCAGCTTCCGTTCGTCGACATCCCGGCTGTCGCATGGAAGACCGATCCGTTCTGGACGAAGACGGCTTTGATTATGATCCAGACGTGGCTCGGTTTTCCCTACATTTATGTCATGGTGACGGGGGTGCTTCAGGCGATTCCCGGAGAGCTTTATGAAGCGGCAAAGATTGACGGCGCGACATTTATTCAGCGCTTTAAACACATTACGCTGCCGATGATTTTATTTGCGACCGCACCGGTGATGATTACCCAGTATACATTTAATTTCAATAACTTCTCGATCATCTATTTATTTAATGAAGGCGGTCCGGGGAGTGCGGGGGCCGGAGCCGGGTCAACCGACATCTTAATATCCTGGATCTATAAGCTGACGACGGGGACGTCGCCGCAGTATTCCGTGGCGGCTGCTGTCACACTGCTCATTTCTTTCATTGTCATCGGGGTTTCCCTGATTGCTTTTAAGAAATCGAATGCCTTTGGCAATGAGGAGGTCATGTAGATGAGAGGGCTTTTTAAAAATACGCGGTTCACCGGGATGCTGAACAAGGTTTTGACCTATATATTTTTGGCGTTTTTAAGCATCGTGATTATTTATCCGCTTTTGATCACAGCATCATCCGCATTCCGGGTCGGGAATGTAGCGGCTTTTACACTCGATTTTTCGGGCGCATGGACATTGGACCACTTTAAGCGGCTGTTTGAAGAGACGCTTTACCTCAATTGGTACGGGAATACACTTGTGATCGCTCTGTCTGTCATGGTGTTCCAGGTGACGATTGTGACGCTTGCCGGCTATACGTACAGCCGCTACCGGTTTGCGGGCCGAAAAAAGAGCCTCATTTTCTTTTTGATCATTCAAATGGTGCCGACGATGGCGGCGCTGACCGCTTTTTACGTCCTGGCCATGCTGATCGGAGCTTTGGACCAATATTGGTTTTTAACTGCAATCTATATCGGCGGCGGAATTCCGATGAACACATGGCTGATGAAGGGCTACTTTGATACAGTGCCGAGAGAAATCGATGAAGCGGCGCGAATTGATGGAGCGGGGCACCTGCGGATCTTTGCTTCGGTCGTTCTCCCGCTTGTGAAACCGATGCTTGCAGTCCAGGCGCTGTGGGCGTTTATGGGGCCGTTCGGCGACTATCTGCTGGCGAAATTTCTGCTTCGGTCGCCGGAAAGCCTGACCATCGCCGTCGGTTTGCAGACATTCATCTCCAATCCGCAGCAGCAAAAAGTCGCGCTGTTTGCAGCTGGGGCGATTCTTGCAGCTCTGCCGATTTGCATCTTGTTCTTCTTTCTCCAAAAGAACTTTGTGTCCGGTTTGACATCCGGCGGAACGAAGGGATAAATCGATGAACGACATGCGAAACGAAAAGCTGATCGTCCGATTTCTTAAAGCAGCGGCATCACCGGCGGGCGTCATGCGCTGCAAACATGCATTCAGCTGGCTCGAAATTTCTTTTCTGTTTATGTTTTTGACTGCTTGTTTAATGGCGCCTATGACCCTTGCGTTTATGAAAATGGACCGCTTCAATGCCGGGTATCTGATCCCGAACGTCGCTCAAGAGGCTGACGCGGCATTCATCAAACAATTAAAAGGCTACCAATTGACAAACGGAAGATTGAAGGGCGAAGACGAGCTGTACCGTGTGGAGAAAGGGAGAACCCTGCTGGCCGTCGATTTGAAGGATGAATTAAAAACAAGCGGTGAGAACGGGCGGATAAAAGCGGAAGGCTATCAAAATGCGCTCATCTTTCAGTCAGATCATCTGATCATCAGTGATCAAAGCGGAGCGGGGTTTTCCGTTCGCTATCCGGCAAAGGCTGGGCTGAATGATCTGGATGCCGGTCATTTGGGGGATTTTATCGGTGCAATGTGGTTTGCCCAATATAAGCCGCTTATCATCATGCTGGCCTGTTCGGCGGTTTTCATCATCTCGCTTTTTTTAACGGCCGTTCTGGCGGGAGGCATCTGGATCTCCAAAAAATCCAACATGACCGGGATAAGGTCGTTTAAGCAAGCGGCCGCAGCGGCGGTGTGCGGATCGGCGCTTCCGGCAGGAGCCGCAATGGCTTTCGGTATGATCAGCTTTGACTTCATCGCGATGCTGCTCATCCATTCGTGCGGTAGTGCTTTGATGGTCTCTTTCATTTTCAGGCACATCTTCAAGAACCGCCATCACAACGAAAATCTACAGTCAGGAGGAAATCATGGCAAATCAGCGGCTATTTGAGATCGACCAGTGGAAAATCAAAACAAACAAATTTGAAAAGGAACATAAACGGCTTCAGGAAAGTCTGACATCCTTGGCGAACGGATATATGGGAATCAGGGGGAATTTTGAAGAAAGCTATTCAGGCGAAAGTCTCAAAGGCACATATATCGCAGGGGTTTGGTTCCCTGACAAAACGCGTGTCGGCTGGTGGAAAAACGGCTATCCCGAATATTTCGGGAAAGTGATCAATGCGATGAATTTCATCGGAATTGATGTATATGTAGACGACGAAAAAGTCGACCTCAGCCAAAACGACATCGAATCGTTTGAATTGGAGCTTAATATGAAAGAAGGCATCTTGCGGAGAAGCGCTGTCGTCCGTGTGAATCAAAAGGCTGTCAAAATTTCGTCCGAGCGCTTTCTTAGCCTCGATGTCCCGCAACTGTGCGCGATCCATTATGAAGCGGAATGCCTGAACGATGAAGCGGTCATCACGCTTGTTCCTTATCTTGATGGAAATGTCGCAAATGAGGATGCCAATTTCGAAGAGCGGTTTTGGCAGGAAGAAGCGAAAGGCGCCGAATCTCATCGCGGCCATCTTGTGACGAAAACGATTGAGAATCCGTTTGGAACCCCGCGTTTTACGGTGGCTGCTTCTATGTGCAATGTGACGGAAGGATATGTCAGCGAGCATTTTCAAACGGATGCAATGTACGCGGAAAACCGCTACTGTTACGAAGTGGGACCGGGAACAAAGGCTTCTTTAAAGAAATTGATCATTGTCACAACGTCCCGGGATTTTGAAGAAGCAGAGCTTTTAGTACAGGGCAGGGCGCTTTTGGCGGATGTTCTTCGGCAGGGATATGAAGAAGCGAAGCGGAGGCATACCGAACATTGGATGGAAAGGTGGGCAAAAGCGGACATTGAAATTAAAGGGGATGATGAGCTTCAGCAGGGCATCCGGTACAACCTCTTTCAGCTCTTCTCGACATACTACGGAGCCGATTCACGCTTAAACATCGGGCCGAAAGGATTTACCGGCGAGAAATACGGAGGAGCCGCCTATTGGGATACTGAGGCGTACGCCGTTCCGATGTATTTGGCGACGGCAGAGCCGGAGGTGACGAAGAATCTGCTTTTGTACCGCTATCATCATTTGGAGGCAGCAAAACGGAATGCCGCCAAACTGGGTTTGAAAGGAGCCCTTTATCCGATGGTCACCTTCACAGGCGATGAATGCCACAATGAATGGGAGATCACCTTCGAAGAAATTCACCGCAACGGCGCGATCTGTTATGCGATCTACAATTATGTCAATTATACAGGCGACCGGGACTACATGAAAGAATACGGGATAGACGTTCTCGTCGAAATCAGCAGATTTTGGGCGGACCGCGTCCACTTCTCAAAACGAAACAATAAATACATGATCCACGGCGTCACAGGGCCGAATGAATATGAAAACAATGTCAACAACAACTGGTATACGAACTTGATTGCGTCATGGACGCTTGAGTACACGCTCGAAAACCTCGCTATCCTCCCGGAGGAAAAACGCCGCCGGCTTGATGTACGGGAAGCCGAAATCGAGAAATGGAAGGATATCATCGAGCGAATGTACTATCCATACAGTGAGGAATTAAATGTTTTTATTCAGCATGATACTTTCCTGGATAAAGAGCTTCAGGCAGCGGATGAGCTTGAACCGGGTGACCGTCCGCTCTATCAGAACTGGTCATGGGATAAAATTCTCCGCTCCAGTTTTATTAAGCAGGCTGATGTTCTGCAAGGCATTTATTTCTTTAATCACCGATTTACAATGGAAGAAAAACGTCGCAACTTTGAATTTTATGAACCGATGACAGTTCATGAATCGAGCCTTTCGCCATCTGTCCATGCGGTGCTGGCGGCTGAGCTCAAAATGGAAAAGAAAGCGCTCGAACTGTATAAGCGTACAGCGAGGCTTGATCTGGATAATTACAATCATGACACCGAGGAAGGGCTTCATATCACTTCGATGACCGGAAGCTGGCTCGCCATCGTGCAAGGATTTGCCGGCATGCGCACTCAGGATGAGAAGCTGTCTTTTGCTCCGTTTCTGCCGAAGGAATGGGACGGTTATTCGTTCAACATCAATTATCGAGACCGGCTAATCAATGTGCAGGTAGAGGAAAACAGCGTCGTTTTCAGTCTTTTAAAAGGAGAACCGCTTTCTATGACAGTTTATGGAGAACAGATCGCACTGAACGGACGGTATGAAAGGAGGATGGCCCGATGAGCCAATGGTGGAAAGAGGCAGTCGTGTATCAAATTTACCCGCGGAGTTTTTATGATTCCAACGGAGACGGCTTCGGTGATTTGCAGGGGGTGATTCAAAAGCTCGATTACATCAAAAGCCTTGGAGCCGATGTCATATGGCTGTGTCCTGTGTTTGATTCCCCGCAGGATGACAACGGCTACGACATCAGCGACTATAGAAGCATATACGAAAAGTTCGGGACGAACGATGATATGTTTCAATTGATTGATGAAGTGCATAAACGCGGAATGAAAATCATTATGGATCTTGTCGTGAATCACACGTCTGATGAACATGCCTGGTTTGCCGAAAGCCGCAAGTCAAAGGACAATCCTTACCGTGATTATTATTTTTGGAAGGATCCAAAGGCGGACGGTTCAGAGCCGAACAATTGGGGATCGATCTTTTCAGGGCCGGCATGGACGCTCGATGAGCGGACAGGACAGTATTATCTTCACTACTTTTCGAAAAAGCAGCCTGACTTAAACTGGGAGAATGAAGCGGTTCGCCGCGAAGTATACGATTTGATGACATTTTGGATGGACAGAGGCGTGGACGGCTGGCGGATGGACGTGATCGGTTCCATCTCCAAATTCGTCGACTTTCCCGATTATGAAACAGATGACAGCCGTCCATATGTCGTCGGCCGCTATCATTCGAACGGCCCCCGTCTGCACGAATTTATACAAGAGATGAACCGGGAAGTGCTGTCCCGTTACGACTGTATGACGGTCGGCGAAGCAAACGGCTCAGATGTTGAAGAAGCGAAAAAATACACGGATCCAAGCAGACATGAGCTGAACATGATTTTTACATTTGAACATATGGATATTGATACCAAACAGCATTCTCCGAATGGGAAATGGCAGATGAAGCCGTTTGACCCGATCGCTTTAAAAAAGACGATGACGAGGTGGCAGACCGCTTTAATGAATGTCGGCTGGAATACGCTTTATTTCGAAAATCATGATCAGCCGAGGGTCATATCCCGCTGGGGCAATGACCGCGAGCTCCGCAAACAATGCGCCAAAGCATTTGCAACAGTTCTGCACGGCATGAAGGGAACCCCGTTCATTTATCAAGGTGAAGAAATCGGCATGACAAACAGCGAGATGCCGCTCGAAATGTATGATGATCTCGAAATCAAAAACGCATACCGCGAACTTGTCATTGAAAACAAAACGATGACAGAGGAAGACTTTCGAAAAGCCGTGGCGAAAAAAGGGCGGGATCATGCGAGAACGCCGATGCAATGGGATGACGGGAAATACGCGGGCTTTACGGATGGAGAGCCTTGGCTGGCGGTAAATCCCCGCTATCAAGAAATCAATGTGAAAGAGTCGCTTGCCGATGAAGATTCGATTTTCTATTATTATCAGAAGCTCATCGGGCTGCGCAAACAAAATAAAGTCATCGTGTACGGAGACTATCGGCTGCTGCTCGAGGAAGATCCGCGAATCTTTGCGTATATCCGCGAATATCGGGGCGAAAAGCTGTTAGTCGCCGTGAATTTATCAGAAGAAAAGGCGCTGTTTCATGCTTCGCCGGAATTGCTTGAGGACAGATGGGATGTGCTGTTGTCAAACTACGCCCGAGAGCGGCTTAATATAAGCGGCAGTATCGACATGGAGCCTTATGAAGCTTTCATGATGATCAGCCGGGCAAAGGATTACACATCATGAAAGCGGTCATTTTTGACTTGGACGGCGTGATCACGGATACGGCCGAGTATCATTATCTCGCATGGAAACATACTGCAGAACAAATCGGCATTGAGATTGACCGGAGCTTTAATGAACGGCTGAAAGGCATCAACAGAGAGCAGTCGCTTGATAAGATTTTGATTCACGGCGGCGCGGCCGGAAAGTTTCAGGAGGCGGAGAAACAAGAGATCATGCGCCGGAAAAATCAATACTACCAACAGCTGATCCAAAACTTGACTCCGCACGACCTGCTGCCGGGAATCTCCGTGCTTTTTGCCGAATTGAAAAGAGAACATATAAGCATTGCGTTAGCTTCGTCAAGCCGAAACGCGCCTGCTATTTTGCAGCGGCTCGGTGTCATGGACGAATTTCAGGGTGTCGTTGATCCGGCCGCACTTGCTCACGGAAAGCCCGACCCCGAAATCTTTTTGACGGCCGCTGCACTGCTCGGTGTGCCTCCGTCTGAATGTGCAGCAATCGAAGATGCTGAAGCCGGGATCGCCGCGATCAAATCCGCAGGGATGTTCGCGGTGGGAGTCGGTGATGAGACATCGCTGCGCGGAGCCGATTTGATCGTGCACAACACAAACGAGCTGACGTTTGAGCTGCTGAATGAAGGATGGCAGCGCTATTGCTGTATAAGAGAAGGAAAATGAAAAGCAACCCGAGAATCATAAAATGACAGGCCGCCGCTGGCGGCCTTATCTGCAATCGGAGAGGGAAGCAAAACCAAGAACAAGATCAAGATCAAGGCGTTCGGCTGGCCGGAGAGGGAGACCGTTCAGATATGCGTTTTGCTGGTTATACAACCGATCTCAGCAACCCGACTTCGAATCTATCAGGCGGTTGGATACAGTCCTGTTGCAGAGTCTATCGCCTGCGTTTTTCAAGAAAAACAGCCTAATCGATCCCTTTAAAAGGATGATTAGGCTGTTTGTTTATTGGTGCATTTGCAATTTGACAAATTTTCGTTTGCCGACTTGGATGATCATGCCGTGTTCGAGTGCAATGTCCGCATGAATCGATTCCGCTTTGGCGCCGTTGATTTTAACGCCGCCGTTTTGGATCATGCGGCGGGCTTCACTTTTGGAAGGAAGGAGTTCGAGCGTCACCAATAAATCGGTGACCGGCACCGTTCCGCCACCTTGCCAGTGTACGGCTGTTATATTGTCCGGCGCGCTGTTTTGCTGAAAAACTTTCTTAAACTGCTGTTCGGCCGCTTCTGCCGCCTTGCTTCCATGATACATGTTGACAATGGTTTTCCCGAGAAGCATCTTCGCGTCTCTCGGATGAACGGCCCCCGTTTCCAAATCCTTGACAAGACGTTTTTTTTCTTCCGCCTCCAAGTCGGTCGCAAGATGGATATACTTTTTCATCAAACTGTCCGGCAGAGACATCGTTTTCCCGAACATTTCATGAGGGTCTTCATCGATGCCGATGTAATTGTTCTTTGATTTAGACATTTTTTCAATGCCGTCAAGCCCTTCAAGCAGCGGCATGAGAATGACGACCTGTTTTTCTTTTCCGTACTTTTCCTGAAAGTGTCTGCCCATGAGCACGTTAAAATGCTGATCCGTTCCGCCCAGTTCGATGTCGCTGTCCAGAACGACTGAATCATACCCCTGCATCAACGGGTAAAAGAACTCATGAAGCGAAATCGGCTTTTGCATGGCGATTCTTTCTTCAAAATCATCGCGTTCCATTAAACGGGCGACGGTAATTTTGCCCGCGAGCTCAATGACGTCTTCCAAGGTTAATCGTTTAAGCCATTTTGAGTTGTAGTGAAGCTCGACCTTGTTCTGATCAAGCACTTTTCCAAACTGTTGAAAGTATGTTTCGGCATTGCGGCGGACCTCTTCGTCCGTCAGCTGTTTCCTGGCGGCGGATTTTCCTGTTGGATCACCGATTTTCCCCGTGAAATCGCCGATCAGGAGCTGGACGATATGTCCGTTTTCCTGAAACTGACGAAGCTTATTCAAGACGACGGTGTGGCCCAAATGTACGTCAGGCGCAGACGGATCGAGGCCGAGCTTAATTTTCAGCGGTTCGCCGGTCAAAATCGATTTGGCCAGCTTTGCCCGCAGTTCTTCCGGGGGAATGACCTCCTCCGCTCCGTCCATATATAAGTGAAGCTGCCTTTCGACTTCCCGCTTTTCGGCAGTTGTCAGTTGATCAAATTGTTGTTGCTGCATGATAACTCCTCCTTTTTTTGTATAAAAAAAGAACCTCATCCCGATAAGGGACGTGGCTCAAATGCACGCGGTACCACCCTGATTGAAGACCTTCATCTTCCGCTCAATTTCCGGTAACGGCTTCCCGTTCTTTGCTACTTGAAGGTTCACAAAGAAAGCTCAGGGAGGTAATTCACGTCTGCCTTTGTACCGGCTCGCACCAGCCGCCGGCTCTCTGGAACAGGGAGACAGTCCGCTACTCGTTCCCGTCGTTGCTTATGGTTTATGAAGATTGTCATTCACTTTTCGAAGGAGCTCGATCAATGTATTCTGCTCCTCTTTTGTCATGCCCTTGATCAGCATTGTTTCCCCTTTGTGGAACGCCGGATAAAGCTCTTCAATCGCGGCTTTTCCTTCCGGTGTGATCTCGGCGTAAACGTGTCTGCGGTCTCTCGGATCCGCGCTTTTGACGCAAAAGTTCTTTTTCTCAAGCGTTTTAATGACATTGCTCGCAGTGGCTGTTGAAATTCCTGACAGTTCGGCGAGTTTTCTCGTTTCAAGCCTGCCCCATACCCATAGATCGTAAAGAATCGAAAAAGCCGTCCAAGACAATTGATATGAGGAAAGGACCTCGGTCTCCATTTTGACGCGGAGCTTTTGCGCCGACCGGTAAAGGTTGGTGGCGACCGAAATGGCTTCAAGATTCAAGGATTCGATCGGCATGCGCTTCAGCTTGCTGAGGGTGTCGTGTTCTTCCTGTCGAAGATGGGGGGATCTATTCAATCGTGACGCCTGCCTTTTTATTTTCAGAATTATTAGCTATGAAATGAATTTTAACAGACGGTCTCCATCAATGCAAGCCCTTGTTTGACATGATGAGAAAAGCCGGCATCATGATGATGACCGGCGCTTGTTTCAGCTATTTTTTGGTGATCTGTTTGCGGCGCACTTCAATTCGGTCCCCTTTTTGAATGCTGTCATATTGTTTTTTCGAGACGAGGACGGCATGTTTCTTTCCGTTTTGATCTTCAATCAACAGCCAATATCTTTTTTCTTTTCGTTCAGAGAGCGCTTTTTCTTTGATTCCTGCGGTACGGAGGATGTTTTTTTGTTCCGCTGTATATCCGCCTACGTGGAAGATCATCCAATATGGAAAGTAGTAATTCAAAAAGGCTGATCCAGCAGGATTTTGATTGAGTGTCCGCTTGATGCTTCCTTTGTACAGGGCATCGGGAGGCAGTGTCCGCTGAATGGTGTTGAACTGACTGTTCTTGTTTAAGTATCGTCGGCTCGCAGACTGTTTCATATAACTGCGCATACTCTGGTTGACTGAACCCGCACGTGTTTTTAGAGCGCTGTTATTAGCCGAGGAACTCGAAGCCTTCACCCCGGATGCTCCTTTGCTGCCTGCTGCCTCTGCTTGAGCAAAAGGCAGCAAGAGGGACAGCGCCATGATCAAAATAAGAGGAGCGCTTTTTTTCTTCATTGTTCATCACTGCTTTTTTGTTCAACTTTGTCTTTGACGACGCCCTCAAGCGGCTCCTGATCATATTTAATGTATGGGGGACGAAAGATGAAGGCTTCCTGATCGCGGATTTTAATATAAGGCTGTTCGACATTTTCTACATTTTCCACATATTTTTTGAAAGTCTCCGTCTTTTCTTTTCCATCTTTCACGTATGCTGCTTTCAGTAATGGTGCTTTGTCGGATTCGCTGTCATTCACGTAATCAAACCATACGAGATCGTATTTTTGAATGGATTGGTCATCTGCGACCTCCTGTGAACGGTCTGAAGCGGATGATGAACATCCTGATAAGGGAACGGCTAAAAGCATCGCAGCCGCGGATAAAGAGATCAGTTTCGATTTTTTCACTGTGATCATCCTATTCATTTCGGTTTCGCTTTTATATACGAACGATCCGGGCAAAGGTGTCATCTATTCAAAATAGATTGGCAGAAAACAGGGCGTAACAATTGCATTTTAAACGTAAACAAACTGTAAAATACCATTTCTATGAAAAAAGGTATAATTTGAATGTCAGAAAAAAATCCCATTCACGGAGGATATTTTTATATGAAGAAGATACTTTTTTCTGTTTTTGTTTTGGCAGGCAGCTTGCTATTGGCTTTTAATTTTGCCGGTGAAGCGAGTGCTAAAACGAAAAAAGTCAGCGGCTATATCACTTGGTACAACGGAGTGGGCAAAATCGGCGCTGACGGCAAGAGGCTCGGCCATTGGGACTGCGCCACAAAGATGGGCTTCGATGTTCCGAGAAAAGGCACAAAAATAAGAGCCTATTCAAAAGCAAAACCGCACAAAGTCATTACAGTCTATAAATATGATGTCGGCAGAATGCCGGGCGCTGTTTTGGATGTAAGCCCGAAAGCTTTTAGAGCTTTGGGATTTCCGACAAGCAAAGGAAAGGTAGCCGGACATTATACATATAAAAAATAGGAGAAATGAAGCAAGAAAAATCGTTTTCTTGCTTCTTTCAATTGGCGGGGTCGAATATGAAAAAAGTTTCAGTTGTTTTGTTGGCGGCAGTCATTTTAGCCGCAGGCGCATTTGCGGCCGTCCGCTATTTCGTCCCGGAAAAAGCGGAGCCGGCAAAGAGCGGCGGTTCAGACCTGCTTGTATCGATAACCGATCAGAAGCTGATGACCGCTTACTATGAAAATCAAAATAAGCTGTATGAAGAAAAGATGACGGATTATCCGGCTATGGCATTAGACCGGAAAAAACGAATTCTTTACTATACAAACACCGATAACAGCAATGTGAAGCATTTGATCAGGCTGGATTTACAGTCGGGCAAAAAAACAACCCTATATTCAGGAGATGAATATGTCGACGGGCTCAGTTTATCGGCGGACGGTTCGAAGCTGTTCATGAGATACAACCTTGTGGAAGAGAGGAATTTTCACCTTGCTTCCTTTGATTTAAAACAAAAGGCGTTTCATGTCATCTATCCATCGTTGAAAAACAAGGACGAAACTGTCAGCTACTATCAGTACAACAAAGCTGACAATCAATTCGTTATGCTGCATTATTCATTGAAGGAAGACTATCAAAAAACAGATGATGCGAACAACAAAGGCGTGCCGCCCGAACCGACGAATATGAACATTTCCATGGCGGGTGTGAAAGATCGGCAAAAGGTGAGAACGATAGCAAAATTTATCAATGACGTGGCAATTTCGCCGGATGGAAAAACGATTGTCTTTACAGAATCGGCTGATGATCAGAAGGCGATTTATGCGATGGATGCCGAAACGAAAAAATACAAAGCGATCATTTCAGATCAGCAGGCATTTTCATTGGTCGATTCAGCACAGCCGCAATTCTCGAAAGACGGGAAAAAGCTTTACTTTCTCGCTGAAGCAAAAGATGCGAAGCTGCTTGAAGATGAAACGGGGAGCGAAGCAAGGGTGAGAACGATCTATTCGTATGATATGGATACGAAAAAAGTGAGCAAAGCCTGGGAAAAAACAAACGGGATCATCAACACCTTTACGGTCATTGACGAATAAACGGGCACCAGCCGGCACAAACAGACTGCGCCGGCTGTTTTTTTATGAGCCGTTTGCCTGAGACGCTGCAGCAGAGCTTGTCATAATGGCGATTGCTGCCGTCTGCTGTGCTTGAATAACAGCTTCAAGCGTTTGATAAAGCCCTGTATCCAAAAGCGCCGGGTCTTCCGTTTTTTCGCTCATGTACAAGTTGACGGCCGTTTTCAGATTCATGTCTTTCTGCCACCTGAACAGTTTATCGCTGTTCAATGCGCCTGCCATGATAGTGATGGCATCTATGTCTTTTTCGCCGTTCTCAAGCAGCGCGAGCAGTCCGATTTCCGGGTAATGGACAGGCTTTGGTCTTTTATGCTTTTTTGTCAATTCATCGTATATCCGGAGGGAGCGGGCGACAAGCTGATCTGAATCCTGCTCCGGCATAAGCGAGAGGATGTGGCTGAGAAACTGCAAATCGTTCCCTTTGCGAAAACCCGCCTGGTTAAGCTTTTGGTAAAACGCTTCGATATAGTCAATCAGTTCACCTGTCTCCATATCTGAACCGGCCAAAAGCACGGAGAGCGGGTAGTCGCCGGCAGATGTTAAAAAAACGTGCTTGTCCTTCATTCCTTTGTAAATAGACAAAGCCCGATTGATTTTGCTGTCATGATCATGCTCATCACGGTATTTTGTCAAAAGAATAAGAGCGGACAAATAAGTGAAAATACTTTTTTTGAATCCGTTGCCGGTCATTTTTTCATAAAGAGTGAAAAAAGGTCTGATATGCGTTTCAGGTTCTTCGAAGCGTACGTCAAACATAGCGGCAAAAGTGTAGCGATGGGCTGACCTCAACGGCGAAAATGTACCGGCGGCCTGTTTGACAGCCTCACTCAGCTTTAAAAACCGTTCTTTATCAAAAGGCCGCTTGTTGACGACATACATGGAAGCAATCATCATTAATGTCCGCTGATCTGTGACTTTCCATTTTAAATCGCTTTTTAACTCAGAGTAAATTGCTTTATATTGATCCAATCGCTGCTGCAGTTTAGCAGATGCCATTTATCTATCTCCTTCCTAGGTTTGCGTGTTTTTGTATATACGAAACAAAGGGAAATAAGTTTCAGGGATTTGGCATCATATCGGGCTTCTGCTTAATAATATGGAAAAGGATACAGCGCAGCAATAAAAACAAACGGGAAGATCCTTCTCCTGAACCGCCTGAATCGTCGGCGCGGATATCCGTAACCGCCGTAAAACTGCCTTTCATCTGTCACGTCTTCGGGAATGAGGACAGATGCTTCCTGACGGTTCACCCCTTCAAGAATGCCGTGAACAGAACTGCCGTCCTTCATTTTCAGCACGACGTGATAGTGCATGTATTTGCGGCATAAATCGTGCAAAGACCTTTGATGATCATGGGGCATCGAGCAAGCGGCATCTTTCGGAACACTCATATTCCTTTCCATCTCCTTTTAGATACATGGTATTCACCCGATGGATGAATGTTCCGGTTTGAAGCGGTGAAGCCGTGATTTTATGTAAAAAAGCCGATTATCATATATGAATCGGCTTTAAAGATCAACGGTCAGCACTTCATTCTGCGGCATTTGAAGCGGTCGTCATCGTCATCAGAAAAGCACTTTCTTTTTCTGCATTTGAACCGGTCATCGTCAGAGCTGCGGGTTTTATCCGTTTTATCCGCTTTAGCTGTTTTATCTGTTTTATTCGTTTTATCTGTTTTATTACTATCCGCCGAACGCCGCGCTTTCATTGACTGTCTTTCTTTTTCCCGCTCAGGGCTGTATGGATCGTAATTGTCATAGTACTCTTCGTAGCTGCTCATTTTGAGGCAATCACCGCCTTTGGGTCATGATATGATAATGTATTATAAAGAGGGGCGTTTTGCCTGTGCATATATAACGGTTTTTCGTGCTGTTAATAAGCTGATCAACTGACAAAATTCAACATTGAATAAAGGATTTTTCGTTTCAACCGCTAATATTATATGTATCAACCATTTTTTTACGGCTGCGCCTGCCGGTGCTTGCGGAAAGCATTCAGACGGACGGCCTGATATGATAGAAGGAGCGGAATGCCGATGAAACGATCCGGAAGTGAAGGAGAGTACTTATGAAAAATAGTAGAAAAAAAGAGATCTTATCGTGGGTGAAAACACTTGTCATCGCCGCAGCGCTTGTGATGGTTTGCCGCTATTTTCTGTTTACGCCGTCAACCGTTTTGGGAGATTCAATGTATCCGACTTTAGAGGACGGCAACATGGTCATGGTTAGTAAGATCAGCGATATTCAGCGCTTTGATAAAATTATTTTTCACGCGCCTGATTCGGATGAAAACTATGTGAAAAGGGTGATCGGGCTCCCGGGAGATACGATCGAAATGAAGGATGATGTCCTTTATATAAACGGAAAAGCATACGATGAACCTTATTTAAAGAAAAACAAGCAAAAGCTGACGCTTCATGAACATTTAACCGATAATTTCACATTGGAGAAATTAACAGGTGAACAAAAGGTGCCGGAAGATCACTTGTTCGTGATGGGGGATAACCGTCAAAACAGCAAAGACAGCCGCTTTTTCGGATTTATCACAATGGACTCCGTTGTCGGCAAAGTTGAGTTCCGTTATTTCCCTTTCAATGAGATCGGCGGAATAGAATAGAAAACAAAAAGGCTTCCCATGATACCTAATGGGAAGTCTTTTTGTTTGTCGCAAAGTCACCAAAAGTGGTTTAAACCAAGCCGCTATGCTTGAGCACGGCGGCAATTCTACTATTCACTTAAATTTAAATTAGAGCCAGTTTTTGATATCGCAGTTGCAGAATTAGGTCTCTCTGAATTATAAGGATTGCCTTTAATTTGGTATAAAAGCCTGTTTAATCGCTGATTACCCAAACAAAAATAACTAAAAAATCCTCGATTTAACAATTTAGTGTATGGTACTCTTTAAACATGTAATCAAAAAACTATCTTTTTCGCTCCAAAGCAACATACCGTATTTCTTGGTTTGTTTTTTAGTTGTTCTAAATATTTTTTATTGTTATCGCAATTCTTACGTTGTTTGCTGCAATGATTGAAGTACTATATTACATAAATTCTGATAGGAGGTCATTATGTTTAATAGACAACAGATAGATCATCTGCTTGAAGAAAAAAAAGGAGAGCTGAAGAAAAAGTTCGGAAGTGGTTTTATCGCAGTTTTCTATATTTCTATTCTTCTTTCCATATGTACGTTTTTTATAGAATACAAATATTTTCTCATTGTATTATTCGCACCCACTATTATTGTCATGTTAATCAACCCTCCTTTTTCCGAAAAAAAAGGGGTGTTTCGTTTCATTGCCGGCCTTTATTTGCTTTTATTGGCACTGGCAACATACTTTTGGCTTCGAGCATAAACAGTCCGGATATAAAAAACAAAAGTGGCTTCAGCCCGCGGAGAAAAGGCGAATTTACGTTTAACATTGCTGCCAAAATCTCAAAAATCCGGCGACTTGACTTGAAAGAGTCCTCATCGCCAGAAAACAGAATGAATTGCATAAAAATAGGACAGAATATAAAAGTCCGACCTATTTTGTCAACGATCTGAAAGGCTGCCTGCAGTTAGGATGGGAAGCCTTTTTAGCATTTGCGCATTTTGGCGAGCGGACGGTTTGAACAATTATCTGGACAGTGAAATAATGAAATAAGAAACTGGCAACAAGGAGGATAAGCAGATGAAAGTGTTTGTAGTGGGGGCGAACGGACAAATCGGGCGCCGTTTGACGAAAAGTTTGAATGAGAGCAGCGAACATCAGGTCAGGGCAATGGTGAGAAATGAAGAGCAGGCGCAAGCTTTGAAACAATCGGGAACAGAAACAGCGCTCGCTAATTTAGAAGGCACCGTTGAAAGCATCGCAGAAGCGGCGGAGGGCTGCGACGCGATTGTCTTTACCGCCGGCTCAGGCGGCAATACGGGCGCTGACAAAACGCTTTTGGTCGACTTGGATGGGGCGGTTAAAACGATCGAAGCCGCCGAAAAAGCAGGCATTCGCCGCTTTATTATGGTCAGCACATTGCAGGCACACCGCCGTGAAAATTGGAATGAAGCGTTAAAGCCGTATTATGTCGCCAAACATTATGCGGATCGGATGCTTGAAGGCAGCGAATTAAACTACACGATTATCCGTCCGGGAGGCCTGTTAAACGAACCGGGCACAGGCCGGGTGAAAGCCGCGGAAAATCTTGAGCGCGGAACGATTCCGCGTGAAGATGTGGCCGATACCATCTTGGCGGCGCTCACCGAGGAGCACACATTCCGTCGTTCGTTCGATTTGGTTTCGGGTGATCAAACGCCCGCCGAGGCGCTGAAATCTATATAAAAGGATTCGGGGAACCTGTGGTCAGAAGGTTCCCCGGCGTTTTTACAGAAGTGGGATATAGATGGTCATCTTCATCTCGTTCGGCGGTACGGAACGGCACACATCAGTCACTTCAAAGTCCGGTCCTTCTGTTCTCTCGTAATTGGTATTCATCAGCCATGATCCATAGATGTATCTTCTTGTGTTCTGCACTGATTCAGTCGATCCGTTTACATGAAATACGGCGTATTTGCCGCCGGAAATTTTCGTATAGATAAGCGGCTCCGGCACTTCCCCGGCTGCTGTTTCGCGAACGGCTTCCCCGATAATAAATGAGAAACCTCCGTCATCCTGGAAGCGGCATGACAGCCCGTAACACATATTCGGATCCGTTTTTTGAGGAATTTGCATAAAGTATCCATTTCTGCCGAAATCGTTGTAGAATTTCGGGATATCTTCGAAATACTTTTCATCGTTTAAATTTGTCCGGTACTCATATCCGATCATATGTATGTCGTTTAAATGAGTGATGTGCGGCTTTGGGATGTTCATATCTCCAGTCATCCTTTCTTTATATTCGAGGAAATTAATTTTAGATTGAAAATCAAGCTTGACCTTCGCTTTGCGATACTTGGCCGGAGTGATGCCGAAGTACTGTGAGAAAGCCCTGCTGAAAGCTTCTTGTGAGCCATAGCCGAAATTGATTGCAATGTCGAGAATGGAACGGTCTGTTTTCTCAAGCAGAAGCGCAGCTTCAGACAGACGCCGGTTGCGAATGTATTGATAAACGGAAAAACCGGAGATCGCCTGAAAAAGCCTTTGAAAATGAAATGGGGAGAAACACGATTTAGCCGCAATATCCGTGATGTTTAAATCGTTTTGAAGGTGTTCTTCGATAAACTGAACCGCGTTTTGAATTCTTTCGTAATCATTCATATTCATCCACAGCCTTTACGATTTGATGATCCTATTGTACAGGATCAAGCGATGGTTTTTTTGATGATTTGTGCTTTTTTAAAAGCCTCCAAATGCGGAGGCTTTTTCTTATTGATGACGAACATCTGTCACTTCAAGAGGGCGCATCATATCGTAATCTTCGTGCTCAAGGATGTGGCAGTGCCAAACATATCTGCCGCTGTACGGCGCAAAGGTGGCGATAATGCGCGTCACTGAACCCGGGGGTACTTTGACGGTGTCTTTCAGCCCCTTTTCATTCGGTGCCGGAGGAACTGCCGGACCGGTAAAAACAAGTTCTCCGTTTTCCTGATACCGCTCGATATCAAACGGCCGGTGGTCGAGAATCATAAATTGAACAAGATGTAAATGGATCGGATGGATCGCCCTTCCGGCATTGATGATCGACCAGATCTCAGTGCTGCCGAGTGCGGGTGTTTCGGTTACCGGTTCATGCCACTTTGTGTTGTTTAAAAGCAGAACAGGTCTTCCATATTGGTCAACGGCCGCGCCCAATGACAGATTTCTGAGGGCATTGATCTTGTGTCTCCGGTAAAATGGGCGCTTTCTCAATATTCTCGGCAATGAACTTGTATCTTTTTGCTTCAAAGGTTTTGAGATGCGGAATTGCATGATGTCGGCATCAGTATCGGGATCTGCGTCTTGTCCGCCGCAGCCGATCCGGTTTTTCAGTGTCACGGTTTTTCCTTCTGCTCGTGAAAAATCAACGATGATATCGCACCTTTCAGCCGGCGCGATCACCAGTTCATTGACTTTGACCGGATGCTGCAGAAGACCGCCGTCCGTGCCGATTTGATGACATGTGATGTCATGATCGAAATACAGCTCAAAGATTCTCGTATTGGAGGCGTTCAGTATCCGAAAACGGTATTTTCGGGGTTCCAGTTCAGCGAAAGGCCATACCTTGCCGTTGACTAAAATGGTATCACCGCAAAAAGCCGGAACAATCGACGGGTCCGGAAGATCCGGCGAAGGGTTGTCAGGCTGCCGCGGATAAAACAATGAACCATCTTCATGAAATGATTTATCCTGAATCAAAAGCGGGATTTCATATTCTCCCTTCGGCAAGTTCAATGAACGCTCTTCCCTGTCGCGAATAAAATATAAACCGACAAGCCCCGCATATACATTCAGCCTTGTGATGGCCATTGCATGGTCATGATACCAAAGAGCTGTAGCATCCTGCTCATTCGGATATTCATACACCTCCCTTTCAAAGAAAGGGCCTTTTGCATGGAAGTCTTTTGTGTACCAAGCCTCAGGATATCCGTCGCTGTCAGCAGGCGTACAGCCTCCGTGCAAATGAACGACCGTCTTCACTTCATGTTCGTGATGGCCGTCATCGTGAAGCGTATGGTCGACGGGGAGAAAATGGCGATCCGGAAGCTTATTTAACCACTTGACTGCGACTTTTTCGTGTTTCTGCACTTCGAAGGTAGGGCCGGGATAAACTCCGTTATATCCAAACAGCCGAGTCGGCGGCAGATCGCGGTGAAGCTGCTGCTGAAATTCTTTCATGGTGACTTCATAATAGGTCATTTCCTTGCTTTTGCTTTGGGGTTGAAGCACTTGCGGAATGGGGAGCCGGTCAACGAATTTTTCAAGTTTCATGTTTCACCTGTCCTCTTTTGTTCTGATGAAAAGATCATTACATTATAAGACGGGTTGCATGGTCTGGTTCCTCATGATGAGAATAAGAAACGCAGTATGTGCTGAGTATGTTAAAAAATAGAATCGATCATTACAAGAAGATGAACAAAATATTTCCTGACGATTAAAAATCGCCTTGAGGCGTGATTCGCGGAGGAAGAAAGGCGGGGATGATGGTACATTATGTGTAAACCCTTTCTTATGGGGCGAAGCGGTCTGAAAGGAGATACCCGTGTTGCAGAAAAGAATAGAGTGGATTGATGTTTCGAAAGGCGTGGGAATTATATTGGTCGTATTGGGCCATACACCGACGCCGGATTGGCTGAAAACGTTCATTTTCGCATTTCATATGCCGCTGTTTTTCTTTCTGTCCGGCCTCGTTTACCATGATGGGAATATGACTTTTACATCTTTTCTCTTAAAAAAAATAAAGACGCTCCTTTTGCCGTACTTCATCTTCTCCGTTCTTGCCTATTTATTCTGGGTTCTCGTCGAGAGGCATTTTACGTTCACCGGCAGTTCGGATGTCGACCCGGTTGTACCGTTTAAAGGGATTTTTTATTCGATGCCTGATGACTACATGCTGACACACAACCCGGCGCTCTGGTTTTTAACATGCTTATTCATCGTTGAAATACTGTTTTTCATCGTGAAGAGATGGGGGAAAGGCAGACTGTTTATCGTCATAGCCGTATTGGTCTCAGCCGCTTTAGGCTTTTTGAATTATCAATATCTCGGCATCAAGCTGCCGTGGAATATTGAAGTGGCCCTGACCGCCATCGTCTTTTATTCGGCCGGTTTTCTGTTGAAAAATAATCTGAAAGAGATGAGAGACCGAAGAATGCTGCTGCTCACGCTTCTTTTATTCATCGCGGTCGGCTGCTTGCAGACCCTGAACGTCAGAGTGGATATGAGGGCCAATGAGTACGGAAACATGGCGCTCTTTTATATGACCTCATTTCTGGGGACGGCAGGCGTCATTTTCAGCAGCTTTCACCTTGAAAAAGCAAGGCTTCTCCAATTCCTCGGCAAAAACTCGCTGATCATTCTCGTACTGCACTATCCGGTCATCAGGATGCTGAAAGCCGTCGTCTACTACTTCACACAGGTTTCCCTTGATGAGACATACGGCTCCCTGTTGTGGAGCGCGCTTTACACCGGCATGACATTGCTTGTAATGGTGCCTTGCATCTTTTTGTTGAACCGGTATCCGATCGTACTTGGGCGGAAGAAATGCAATTAAAAAAACTTGCAAAGTTTTCTTTGCAAGTTTTTTTGAATTATTTAAGGTTGAAAGTAATCTTTTTGTCATTCCAAAATTCAGGAGTGTAGATAACTTTATATGTTTTGCTCTTTTTAGTCTCGAAAGTGATTGTTCCAGATACCTTGCCGTTTGGTGTCAGATTTCCAGAAGATAGGTCGTTATCATCTGATGGTCCAAACGTATTGTGCGTAATTTGTCCATCTTCATTTTGAATTTGAAAATCGAGCGGGTTATAGGAAATATCTTTATCGCTTTTATTTTCTATGTTAAGTGTTGCAACTACATATTCATTACCGTTGTTTGGTTTGAAATATTCATTGCCCATCGATTTTTTAACGTTAGTAACTGTGATGTGTGTGCCGTCAAGATCAGCTGTTTCATTTAAACCGAATTCAGTTTTTTCTTTGGCATCGTCATTGCTTTTTTCTTCGCTAGTTTTTGCGGCTGTCGTCTTTGCGCTGCTTCCGGACGATTTGCTCTCTTGAGTAGAAGAGCCGCTTGAAGCGAACATCATGACGAATACGATGGAGCCAATAATCGTGACATAGAACCACCATTTTTATAGACAAGGCCTTTATTCCCGCCGCTGAACAATGCTTTACATCCGCCGATTAAAAGCAGGATAAGCGGAACGATATATGCCAGGCTGACGCCGACAGTTCCTCCTATTGCAGCAGCGATATAAAAAGGTTGCTATCTGCGCTGGCCATTGTCGGTGCATGTATCGTAATGTCCACCTCATAATCTATGTAATAATGTCTGAAACATAATAATCCAAAAAAAGGAAAAAGTCTATTTTATTATGATATTTTAATCGTCAGAGCTTTAAGGACTATTTTCGACTTTTTTAATATCGTTTAAATTTTGAGTTTGTTTAATGTTTTTCAGAAGAATCATTCATGGATTCTAAAGAAAAAATATTCTGAAAGAAGAAACCGTCCTTTCCATCCTATGACGCTTGAATAATTTGAGGTTTTCGAAAAATCCTTATATAGAGCGGGTTTTAACGGTTTTGACCAAACTGAAATTTGTTTCCTTAAATAAAAAAAGTTCTACTCTGACTATATTTCTGCAAGAAGTGAATCATGTTTCTATAGACTCACTCAAGTTTTGCTTTGTATGATTAAAAGCGAAAACTCGGATGGGAAAGGAAGCTTTTTATGGAACGGTATGATGAATTAAAAAAAGGTGAAACCGGGGCATGGGTCAGCATCATCGCTTACCTTGTACTGTCGGCTGTTAAATTGGCCGTCGGGCTTGCATTTCACTCCGAAGCCCTCAGAGCCGACGGACTGAACAATACAACCGATATTATCGCCTCATTAGCGGTGCTGATCGGCCTCAGGATTTCGCAGAAGCCGCCTGATGAAGACCATCCGTACGGACATTTCCGCGCTGAGACGATCGCCTCGATGATCGCTTCATTTATCATGATGGTGGTCGGTCTTGAAGTGCTGTACAGCTCGGGCGAAATGCTGTTTAATCCGAAGGAAACGACACCGGACATGATTGCGGCCTGGACGGCTGCAGGCAGCGCCGTCGTGATGTTTTTGGTTTTCCTCTACAATAAAAGGCTGGCAAAAAAGGTGAACAGCCATGCCCTCTATGCAGCCGCCGCCGATAATAAATCAGATGCCTATGTCAGCATCGGAACATTCGCAGGCATCTTTGCTTCGCAATTTAACCTTGCATGGGTCGATACGGCAGCCGCGTTTATCATTGGATTAATCATCTGCAAAACGGCTTGGGGGATTTTTAAAGAGGCGGCCCATTCCTTGACGGACGGATTCGATATTAAACATATTTCAACCTATAAAGAAACGATCCGGAAAGTTCCCGGCGTCGGCAACATCAAAGATGTAAAAGCGCGTTATTTGGGCAGCGCCATCCACGTGGAAATTATCGTGGAGGTAAGGTCAGATCTCAACATTGCAGAAAGCCATGACATCGCCGATGAAATAGAGAGAAGAATGCAGGAGGAGCACTCGATCGTTCATTCCCATGTTCACATAGAGCCTTCTAAAGAAAAATAAAAAGCGGTCACTGACCGCTTTTTTTTACTTTCATCACTCTGTAAATTCGAAATGAAAAAAGACAAAATTCTATTTTCCGCCAGTCAGTTGTTTTCTGGGAGCACATCGTTTATGGTAAAGTTAAATAAATTCGATTCGTCAGCAATGAGGAGGAAGAGGATGTCATACGAAGAAATGCTGCATCCCGTTTTGGGAAAAGTAGCTGATAATATTGACAAAGTAATGGTAGGAAAGAAACATATTGCCGTTTTAAGCCTGACTGCCATTCTTGCAAACGGACACGTTCTGCTGGAAGACGTACCCGGCGTCGGAAAGACGATGATGGTTCGCACCCTGGCAAAATCAACAGGCGCTGAATTTAAAAGAATCCAGTTTACGCCTGATTTACTGCCTTCAGATGTAACAGGGGTTTCCATATATAATCCAAAAACGCTGGAATTTGAATACCGTTCAGGTCCGATTATGGGGGACATCATCCTCGCCGATGAAATCAACAGAACATCGCCGAAAACCCAGTCGGCGCTTCTGGAAGCGATGGAAGAAGGAAGTGTGACAGTAGACGGTGTGACAATGCCGCTCTCAAAGCCTTTTTTTGTGATGGCCACGCAAAACCCTGTCGAGTATGAGGGGACATACCCGCTGCCGGAAGCTCAGCTTGACCGCTTTTTATTCAAGCTGAGAATGGGATATCCGACAGTCCGCGAAGAGCTTCAAGTGCTCGATCTTCAGGAAAACCGCAGCCCCATTGAGGAAATTGAGCCTGTCATAGAGAAGGAAGAGCTTGCCGCATTTCAAAAAGAAGCTGAAAAGGTGTATGTAGACGCTGCGATTAAAGAATACATTGTTGGGATCACCCAAAAAACGAGGAGTCATTCCGCCGTTTATCTCGGGGTGAGTCCGCGCGGCTCAATCGCCTTGATGAAGGCGGCTCAGGCGTTTGCATTTTTATATAACCGCGATTATGTCATTCCTGATGATATTCAGTATTTGGCGCCTTTTACCCTTGCGCACAGAATGATCCTGCGGTCAGAGGCGAAATTTGAAGGAAAGCGGCCTGAAGCTGTCCTTCAGGACATCATGTCAAAAACCGAAGTTCCCGTCGGAAGGCCGATGAGCAGCTGATGAGAGAGCGCATCGGTCTTGTGATGTACGGATGGAAGCTGTTTATTCTGTTTCTTCTGTTTGCTTCAACGTTTTGCTATGCGATGTTTCAAGGGGGATTTGTCAGCTGGTTTCTGTTCTACTCATTTCTCCCCTTTGCGCTTTATGCTTTCCTGTTTGCTTTTTATCCGCTGAAGAACTTGACAGCGGAGCGGAGGCTGAGCCAAGGGCAGTATAAAGCCGGTGATCAATTGGAGGCTTTCGTCGTGCTGAAGAGAAAATGGCCTTTTCCGATCATGTTTATGATCGTGGAAGACTGCCTGCCTGATTCGCTGGGGAAAAACAGGGGTTCGGCAGAGGCCAAACAGCTTCTCTTTCCTTGGTTTAAAAAAGAAATTAAAATGGCGTACACGATCGATTCGGTTCCGAGAGGAGACCACCGTTTAGCAAAAATCAGAGTCCGTACAGGTGATCCGCTCGGCCTGCTGGAAAGGGAATGCGAGATTCAATTGGAAGCTTCCTTTCTCGTTTTGCCTTCCTATCAGGAGATCGCTTACCGCGCCAGCGGAGGCTCTTATGACGAGCATGCAGGCCGCGTTTCAGAGCTTCGCCGCAAGGACAGTACACTGGCGTCAGGTATCAGAGAATATCAGCCGGGCGACCGTTTTGCATGGGTCGACTGGAAGACGTCAGCCCGCCGCAGCCAGCTGATGACGAAGGAATTTGAGCAGACGAAAGGGGATGACCTGCTCGTCTTTATGGATCAGTCCCCGTCTGATGCTTTTGAAGAGATCGTCACGTTTACCGCTTCCATCATTCGTTCGGCAATGCGGAGCGGGACGAATGCAGGGCTTGTTTCCCTTGGTAAGGAGCGGAATGTCTTCCCGGTTCGGCAGGGGGAAGAGCAGCTGAGAAAGCTGTTCTACTACTTGGCGATTGCCGACTGCAATGCAGTCCAGCCGTTTCACAGTCTGATAGAGGGGGAATTGGGACATTCCGATATGAGAAAAGCCGTCAAATATATTGTGACAAGCCGCATCACGATCGAACTGGTGCAGGCTTTGAAGAAACCGCTCTCCGGCGGGCGGCCCGTCATTTGTTTGGTGAAGAAAAAAGGCGGAGATCTATCAAGCGAGGAAAGCGCGGCTGTCCAGCATTTAAAAGCGCGGGGAATCGAAGTAAACGTCATTTACGGGGAACATTTTTCCCGGGGTTTGGCTGAAGCGAGGTGAGAAAATGTTGTCCGGGGGAAAAAGAAACAGGTTCGGTTTATTGCTTTTTTATGTGCTGACTTTTTTGCTGCTGTGGGAGTGGCTCCGTCCTTTGCAGTATTTTACCGATACGGGGCACACCGTCTTTTTTATTTTATTTATCGCTCTTGTATTTTTGCTTACATTTTTTAAGGTCCCTTGGTTTATCAGATTTCCGGTCAGCCTTGGCTTCGTTCTGTTTGCACTGCACACGATTTTTTACGAAGGATCGGTGTTTTCACCTTCATGGATTGCCCTGTTTTTCCAGGATTTAAAGCAAAATTTCTCCTATATTTTCTCCGGCATGTGGCGGGATATGTCGCCGTTGTTTCGGACGCTGCTCTTTTACGTCCTTCTTTGGCTGCTCGTATACTTGCTGCACTACTGGGTGATCTATCAGCGCAGAATTTTATTCTTTTTTATTATGACCGTTGTTTATGTCGCGGTGATCGATACATTTACGCCGTTTGACGCGTCATATGCGATCGTCAGGATCGTGCTGATCGGCTTTTTGCTTCTCGGCCTGCTGTATTTGGAACGGATCAGGGAATCAGAAGCGCTCAAATCCTCGAAATCGCGGTTTGCCAAATGGTTTGCACCGCTCTTATTGATGACTGCCGCCGCCGTGTGCATCGGCGCGGTCTCGCCAAAAGCCGATCCCGTCTGGCCTGATCCGGTGCCGTTTCTGCAGACGGCTGCGACCGGCGATTTTGCTTCCTCAGGCAGAAGCAAAGTCGGCTATGGAACGAATGATGAGGCATTGGGCGGTCCATTTTCAAAAGACGATACATGGGTATTTACATGGCAGGGAAATGAACGAAGCTATTTCAGGGTGGAAACAAAAAGCCGCTATACAGGAAAAGGCTGGATTGAAGACGAAAAATCAGGCGCATCCATTCAGCTTGAAGAGGATAAACTGGATTACCAGTGGTACGACGAAAGCGTGAAGACCGAAACGCGCAAAGCGATCGTCGATATCGATCCCGCTTACCGGTACGATCATGTCCTGTATCCGATCGGGACGACCGAAATCAAGCTCAATAATTTCTTTGTGCCGCTCCGCATGAACTTAAATACGGAGAAAATAAAACCGGCCGGCAAGACAGGCGCGGACATTCAGAATCTGGAAAGCTATTCGGTCACCTATAAATCACCCGTCTTTGATGTCGATCAGCTGAGGAAAGTCAGCTTGGAGTCGGAGGGGAAATGGGCCAGGAGCCATGAGAAGTACCTGCAGCTTCCCACTTCCCTTCCCGACCGCGTGAAAACATTGGCGCACGATTTAACGAAAGACGAAGATAATATATATGACAAAGCGAAAGCGATTGAGAAGTATCTCGGTTCTTCCGAATTTTCTTATGAGACGGAAGATGTCGCTGTTCCTAAAGGAGACCAGGATTACGTCGATCAGTTTTTATTTGAGACGAAAATCGGCTACTGCGACAATTTTTCCACGGCTATGATCGTACTGCTGCGGTCGGCCGGAATACCGGCCCGCTGGGTGAAAGGCTACACATCCGGTGAATATGCAGGAACGACGGCAGACCGGAAACGCACGATGTACGAGGTGACAAACAACAATGCCCACTCCTGGGTTGAAGTGTATTTTGAAGGACAAGGCTGGGTTACGTTTGAACCGACGAAAGGCTTTTTAAATCCCGAGCAGCTCGTTGAAGAGTCCAGCGGTCAGCAAGCCGGCGCGGCTTCTGATAAAAAAGAAGATGATAAGAAAAATGATGAAGGCCAGCGTCCGCAGGATGCAAAAGAACAAGACAACAAAGAGAAGCCCGAATCCCAGGCAAAGCGTGATGCCAAAGCCGATTCCCATGCCGGAAGCGATGATGCAGACCGTACTCTTTTGACTGGTGCGGCCGTACTCGGTCTGTTGCTGGCGTTTGTAGCGGTGCTTTACTATACAAGGGTGAAATGGATGCCGCACATCATCATCAACAGGCTGAAAAAACGGCGTGATGAAGCGGTTTTCTTTAAAGCCTACGACGAACTGCTCCGCCAGCTGAAGCGCCAAGGCATGCAAAAAGAAGAAGGCCAGACGCTGCGCGAGTTTGCGAAGACGGTTGATGAACGCTTTCAAAGCGGGGACATGACGGCTTTGACTCTTCAATATGAACGGGCTTTGTATCGAAAGGAAGACGCCGCAAAGCTTTGGAATGATTCGGCGGAGTTATGGGAAAATTTAATTAAAAAGAGATAGTCTTGACCGCTTTCAGTCGTATTGTTAGAATAAGTGAATATTAAAAACCCTTATATATTCTTGCTGGCAGGCTCGGCGGCTTATCTATCGGACAAGCCGGGCCTTGTCCCGTGAATGGGGGCAGGACGGCCGTGTGTCTGCCGCCATTTTTTCTGTGCAAAAAGACAATTTGATAAAGAGGTGACACCATGACGAAGTTAGTAAATGAAATGATTCTTGTGTTGGATTTTGGAAGTCAGTACAACCAGCTGATTACCCGCCGCATTCGTGAGTTTGGTGTATATAGTGAATTGCATCCTCATACGTTGACGGCAGAGGAAATCAAAAAAATGAATCCGAAAGGAATTATTTTGTCCGGCGGTCCGAACAGCGTTTACGACGAAGGATCTTTCCGCTGCGACGAAAAGATTTTCGAACTGGACATCCCTGTTCTTGGAATTTGCTACGGCATGCAGCTGATGACGCATTACCTTGGCGGAAAAGTAGAAGCGGCAAGCCAGCGCGAATACGGAAAAGCAAACATTCATATCGAGGGTGAACCGGATCTGTTTAAAGATCTTCCAAACGAACAAGTCGTCTGGATGAGTCATGGTGATCTAGTTGTTGAAGTTCCAGAAGGCTTTACCGTTGATGCGACAAGCCATCATTGCCCGAACTCAGCAATGAGCAAGAAGGATAAGAAATGGTACGGCGTTCAATTTCATCCGGAAGTCCGCCATTCAGAATACGGAAACGACCTTTTGAAGAACTTCGTTTTCGGTGTTTGTGAATGCGTCGGCGAATGGTCAATGGAAAACTTTATTGAGATTGAAATGCAGAAAATCCGCGAAACAGTCGGCGACAAGCAAGTACTGTGCGCGTTGAGCGGCGGGGTTGACTCCTCTGTCGTTGCGGTCTTGATCCATAAAGCGATCGGCGACCAGCTGACTTGTATTTTCGTAGACCACGGGCTCCTTCGAAAAGGTGAAGCGGAAGGCGTGATGAAAACGTTCAGTGAAGGCTTCAACATGAACGTGATCAAAGTGGATGCGAAAGATCGCTTCCTGAACAAGCTTAAAGGCGTCTCAGACCCTGAACAAAAACGCAAAATCATCGGTAATGAGTTTATCTACGTGTTTGACGATGAAGCGGAAAAACTGAAAGGAATTGACTTCCTTGCACAGGGAACGCTATACACTGACATTATCGAGAGCGGAACAGCGACGGCTCAGACGATCAAGTCGCATCACAATGTCGGCGGCCTTCCTGAAGACATGCAGTTTGAACTGATCGAACCGCTGAATACGCTCTTCAAAGACGAAGTGCGCGCGCTCGGAACCGAGCTTGGCATCCCTGACGAAATTGTTTGGCGCCAGCCGTTCCCAGGTCCGGGCCTTGGCATCCGCGTTCTTGGAGAAGTGACGGAGGAAAAGCTTGAAATCGTCCGCGAATCAGACGCGATCCTCCGCGAAGAAATCGCCAAAGCTGATCTTGAAAAAGATATTTGGCAATACTTCACCGTTCTTCCTGATATCCGCAGCGTCGGCGTCATGGGAGACGCAAGAACTTATGACTATACGATCGGCATTCGCGCCGTGACATCGATTGACGGCATGACATCAGACTGGGCGAAAATTCCTTGGGATGTCCTTGAGAAAATCTCGACACGGATCGTCAATGAAGTGAAGCACATTAACCGCGTGGTTTACGATATTACGAGCAAGCCGCCTGCAACAATCGAGTGGGAATAAGAAAAATGCCTCAGCCGCATGAAGCTGGGGCATTTTTTATTGGTGGAGCAGTAGATTGGATGATATAACGCTTATATCTTCCGTTTTCATCGCCGCAGCCGCTGTGCCATGAATCTTCCGATCACAGAGTGACAACCGAACAAGGCATTAAAGTCTACGATACAGTTCAAACGGTGTTCGAAGCGCGGTCTTGTCGGAGGATATGACGCGGAAACAGAATATCACGCTAAAAAAAGAGCGTGTTTTATTTGAATTGAAAGAAAACCGTGGATTGAGCCCCTTCAGACCACGATCAGAATTTGGAAAAACAACGAACGAAGCGAACATTAAAATCATGAATGTTCGTTTTTTTGTATTGTGTTCAACGTTAGATATTGCTACAATAGTATAGTAATTTAAAAAAGACTTGTCGTATAATCATGGGGATATGGCCCATAAGTTTCTACCAAGCTACCGTAAATAGCTTGACTACGCTTGTATACAATATTTTATCCGTGAAAAATCATTTTTTCAGTATGAAATATGCCGTAGTCAAGCGTCCCGCCAGTTGGGGCGTTTTTTGTTTAAAAGCAAAGGTTTATGAAACAATAAAAGCGACAGACAAACGAGAGGAGTATACCATTTTGAAGCGTTACTTTCAGTTTGAAGAATTGGGCACAAATTATCGGAGAGAAATGATCGGCGGACTCACCACATTTTTGTCCATGGCATATATTTTGATCGTCAACCCGCTTACCCTTTCTCTGGCGTCGGTGGAAAATTTCCCGGATGCATTGAGAATGGATCAAAGCGCGGTCTTTACGGCAACTGCGGTTGCAGCAGCCGTCGGTTGTTTTATCATGGGGCTGCTCGCGAAGTATCCGATCGCTCTGGCGCCCGGAATGGGGCTTAACGCATTCTTTGCATTCTCAGTCATCCTGAATATGCAGATTCCTTGGCAGACGGCTCTTTCAGGCGTTATGGTTTCCGGACTTATTTTTATCGTTCTTTCGCTATCCGGTTTAAGGGAAAAAATTATCAATTCGATTCCTTATGAGCTGAAAATGGCTGTCGGTGCGGGGATTGGCCTGTTTATCGCTTTCGTCGGTTTGCAGGGCTCCAAAATCGTCGTATCCAACCCGGATACGATTGTGTCGTTTGGGAATATTCATTCAGGTCCCGTTCTTTTGACTGTTTTCGGACTGATCATCACTGTCATTTTAATGGTATTGCGCGTCAACGGCGGCATTTTCTTCGGGATGCTGATCACGGCGATTGTCGGCATGATTTTCGGACAGATTGACGTTCCTGACAAAATCGTCGGTGCCGTTCCTAGTCTTGCGCCAACATTTGGACAAGCCTTTATCCACCTTCATGATATCTTTACGGTGCAAATGCTTGTCGTCATTTTAACGTTTTTATTCGTCGACTTTTTTGATACGGCCGGTACTTTGGTGGGTGTTGCATCACAAGCCGGTTTGATGAAGGATAACAAACTGCCGCGCGCGGGAAGAGCTTTGCTTGCCGATTCTTCCGCAACTGTGGCCGGAGCGATCCTTGGTACATCGACAACGACCGCTTATGTTGAGTCAAGCGCCGGGGTAGCGGCCGGAGCGAGAAGCGGTTTTGCGGCGATTGTAACCGGCGTTTTGTTCTTGCTGTCGCTGTTCTTCTCGCCCGTACTCAGCGTTATCACTTCACAAGTGACGGCGCCTGCTTTAATCATCGTCGGCGTGCTGATGGTGGCGAATCTCAACAAAATCGACTGGACCAAATTTGAGATTGCGGTGCCCGCATTCTTCACGATGATCGCGATGCCGCTGACATATAGCATCGCCACCGGAATCGCGATCGGATTTATTTTCTACCCGATCACGATGATTTTTAAAGGCAAAGCAAAAGAGATCCATCCGATTATGTACGGACTGGCTGTCGTATTTATTCTTTATTTCATTTTCTTGAAATAGGCTGTAGGAAAAAGCGCTTGTTCATTTGAACGAGCGCCTTTTTTTATTTCCAATTCATCAAAATCGGAACCTTCCGCCTTCGTTTTTCGTCATATATAAGGGCTGCTGCATCTATGATAAAAAGAGGTTTGTCTTGACTGTTTCACACAGCTTATGTAATTTATAAAAGTGCTTTTCATTTATGTAAAGCTTTTGAATAGAAGAGGAGTTGCTTATATGATTGAAGAACATCACAAACGAAACGAAGATGATATAGAACAAGAACCTGCTTCGAGGATGTCGAGGAATTCCCGGAAAAAAGCGAAGAAGAGCAAGGAGACGAATCCGTCTGCAGCAAAAGTCAAATCGGTGATGGAGAGTGTGATTGCCGCTTTGTTCCGTTATTTCAGCTTTGTGCTCGATATTTTAAAGTCCCCGGTGCGCACTGCACTTGATTATGACCGGTCTTATTTTAAGTATTCCGTTATTTCAATGACGCTTTTAGCTGTTTTCTTTTCGCTCGGCAACTTTTATCAGCTGCTTGCGGGCCGGGGGAGAATTCTCGGGTTCGGCGTGTCGGTGCCGTTTATGGAAGTGTTTTTGGTTGTGTTTATCTACTGCATGGCTTTCATGTTTTGGATGGCGGCAGCGAGCTGGGCTGTATCGAATTTTATGCTCAGGTATAAAGCTTCATTTTTCGATATCACGGCAAAGTACGGCTCTTTACTGGTTCCGTTTATCGTCCCCGCCGCTCTGTGGATGATTTTCGCGATTATCAACTTCACGGCCGCGACGGTGATTCTCTCGATCGTCATCTTTATGGGATTGACCTTCGGCACTTTTACATTGATTCAATCAATTTATGAAAAAAGCGAAAAACCGCGGTTTGACCTGATGTACTGCGTGTTTACCGTCTTTTTGCTTGAATTGGTATTCGTTGGGGCAACTTGGAAGCTGGTGGGCGGATACTTGCTGTCCTCGCTTATCCCTGTATAAGGAGATACAGCCGGTTCTTTAAGAAGAACCGGTTTTTTCTTAACATTAATTCTGAGTTGACTCATAAGAATAATATGTATTATATTGTAACCAATCATACGAACGGATGGGGGAGTGATCGATGGCTAACTTTCTTCGAAAAGCTGTAAAGCAAAAAAAGGAGTATTTAATCAGGCAGCTCGCAAAATCAGGACGGCTGGACAATTTGAAAGACCTCTCGTCATACACGCTGAGCGATTTGGAAAAGGAACACCGGAAGCTGCACAAATTAGATGAAGTTCGTCAGCGGGATCATAAACACCAGCTCTAAGGACGTTCATTTGAACGTCTTTTTTAATGGCGTTTAAATGCTTTGAAACCGGCAGAAAAAGGGTAAACTGATGGAAGTGAGCAATGTCGAAAAATTTTGTGGTGAAGCAGGGCCATTACAGGATTGTGTATGGAGAATTTCTCTAGTAGAATATGATTGCTTTGCATCTAAAGGAGGGATTTCAATTGCTTCACTCAGCACTATTGAACGGTGTGATCATGGTTGGAATTATTCTGGTTATCAATATTATATATGTAACGTTTTTAACCCTTCGCATGATACTGACTCTAAAAGGCCAGCGGTATCTCGCCGCTTTTATCGGGACAATCGAAATGCTTGTTTACGTCGTCGGGCTGGGTCTTGTTTTAGATAATTTAAATCAAATCCAAAACGTGATCGCTTATGCGGTTGGATTTGGAATCGGCATCATCGTCGGCACGAAGATTGAAGAAAAGCTCGCTTTGGGCTATATTACCGTTAACGCCATTACGAAAGAGCTTGATTTGGATCTGCCGAAACAGCTCAGGGAAAAAGGCTACGGGGTCACCCATTGGGTCGTCGGCGGACTTGAGGGAGACAGAACGGCGATGCAGATTTTGACGCCGAGAAAATACGAGCTGCAGCTGTACGAAACAATTAAATCAATCGATTCAAAAGCATTTATCATTTCCTACGAACCGAAGACGATACACGGCGGATTCTGGGTTAAAGCCGTAAAGAAAAGGAGAATTAAAGAATAATGACAAAGCCGAAAAAAAAGCGCTTTGAAGTAACGGAAGGCGAAACGATCGAAACCGTGTTGACGAAGATGCAGGAAGAAGGCTACACGCCGGTGCGCCGAATGGAGGAGCCGGTCTTCAAAGAAACAAAGGAAAATGGAACGATTCAGGTTGTTCCGTGCGGAAGAAAAATTATATTCGAAGGGAAATTACTCTAAACCCGAACATTAGAACAACAAAATATACTATCGTTCGATAATGTCGTTGACATTATCACAGTCCGTTGTTAAGATAAACATGACATGAAAACACATCCTCATATAATCTTGGGAATATGGCCCATAAGTCTCTACCCGATGACCGTAAATCATCGGACTATGCAGGAAAGTGGACAATAAACTGACATGGAGATCGCGAGAAGCGGACTAACTGACGATACACGCGCCATGCCCGGTTTGTGTTGCTTCCTACAAATGCAATACATGCCGGGCTTTTTATTTGCGAAGAATAACAGCTAAAGGTGGGACAAAAGGATATGCAGCCTCTTCTTGGTGTTATCATGGGAAGCACATCTGACTGGGAAACGATGAAACATGCCTGCGGCATACTCGATGAACTGGGAATTCCGTTCGAAAAAAAGGTCGTTTCCGCACATCGGACGCCTGATTTAATGTTTGAATATGCCGAAAAGGCTCGGGAAAGAGGCTTGAAAGTCATCATTGCCGGAGCGGGCGGAGCCGCTCACCTGCCGGGAATGGTCGCAGCCAAAACGACGCTGCCCGTCATCGGTGTGCCGGTTCAGTCAAAAGCGCTGAACGGTCTCGATTCGCTGCTTTCAATCGTTCAAATGCCGGGCGGAGTACCCGTTGCGACCGTTGCCATCGGCAAAGCGGGAGCGGTCAACGCAGGACTGCTTGCGGCGCAGATTTTGTCAGCTTTTGACAAAGAGCTTGCCGAAAGATTGGACGAACGAAGGGAAAGCATCAGACAAACCGTGTTGGAAAGCAGTGATCAGCTTGTATAAACAAACGATTTTTCCGGGAGCGACAATCGGCATTATCGGAGGCGGACAGCTGGGCAAAATGATGGCCGTCGCGGCCAAACAAATGGGCTATAAAATCGCGGTGGTTGATCCTGTTCCTTCATCACCGTGCGGCCAGGTCGCCGACCTTGAGATTACGGCTAGCTATAATGACGGGGAAGCGATACGGAAGCTTGCCGAAGCGAGCGACGTGATCACTTACGAATTCGAGAACATCGATTATGACGCGCTGAACTGGCTGAAGGAGCACGCTTACCTTCCGCAGGGGAGCGAGCTTTTGCTCCTTACGCAAAACAGGGAGACCGAGAAAAAAGCGATTGCATCAGCGGGCTGTAAAGTCGCGCCGTACCGGATCATTCACGACCGGGCGGAATTGGAAGCGTCCGTAGCGGAGCTCGGTCTTCCGGCGGTGCTGAAAACTTGCCGCGGCGGGTATGACGGAAAAGGGCAGCACGTCCTGAAAGAACAAGCACAAATCGGGGAAGCCGCAGCTCTTTTACAGCACGGCACATGCATTTTGGAAAGCTGGGTTCCTTTCAAAATGGAATTGTCCGTGATCGTGACAAGATCGGTTCACGGAGAGACAACCGTCTTTCCGGCGGCAGAAAACATCCATAAACAAAATATTTTATTCCAGAGCATCGTCCCGGCCCGGGTCGATGAGGCGATTCAGGAACAAGCGGCAGCACTTGCCCTCAGGCTTGCCGAAAAGCTTCAGCTTGTCGGAACACTGGCCGTTGAGCTTTTCCTGAAGGAAGATGGCGTGCTTCTCGTCAATGAGCTGGCGCCGCGGCCGCATAATTCCGGCCATTACACCCTTGATCTTTGCGAAACGAGCCAGTTTGAACAGCATATCCGGGCTGTCTGCGGGCTGCCGCTCGGCAAAACGGACCTTCTGAAGGAAGGAATGATGGTGAACCTTCTCGGAGACGAAGTGTACATGGCTGAAGAAGACCCCGAACTTTTAAAAGAAGCGAAGCTTTATATATACGGAAAGCATGAAGTCAAACCGGGCCGCAAAATGGGGCACATCACATTTTTAAGAACACCCGACGATGAATGGATCGGGAAGATGACAGAAAAGTGGACTGAAAGAGATGGAGGACGAAAACAATGATCGAACGTTATTCAAGACCGGAAATGGCTGCGATTTGGACGGATGAAAACAGATTCCAAGCATGGCTTGAAGTTGAAATACTGGCTTGTGAAGCTTGGGCTGAACTCGGCGTCATTCCGAAAGAAGATGTGAAGGTTTTGCGGGAAAAAGCGTCATTTGACATCAACCGCATCTTCGAAATCGAGCAGGACACGCGTCACGATGTCGTCGCATTTACCCGCGCCGTGTCCGAAACGCTTGGCGAAGAGAAAAAGTGGGTGCACTACGGGCTGACATCAACAGATGTGGTCGATACCGCTCTTTCCTATCTATTAAAACAGGCGAACGATATTTTGCTCAAGGACATTGAGAGATTTGTTGACATCTTGAAAGAAAAAGCGAAGGAACATAAATATACGGTGATGATGGGGCGCACACACGGCGTACATGCAGAACCGACGACATTCGGTTTGAAACTCGCCCTTTGGTATGAAGAGATGAAGCGCAACCTGGAACGCTTCAAGCAAGCGAAAGAAGGCATCGAAGTCGGCAAAATCTCAGGCGCCGTCGGAACGTACGCGAACATCGATCCATTCGTCGAGCAGTACGTATGTGACAAGCTTGGCTTAAAACCTGCGCCGATTTCAACACAGACGCTGCAGCGCGACCGCCACGCCGATTACATGGCTGCGCTGGCGCTTGTTGCGACAAGCATCGAGAAATTCGCCGTTGAGATCCGCGGCCTCCAAAAAAGCGAAACACGCGAGGTCGAAGAATTTTTCGCAAAAGGCCAAAAAGGTTCATCTGCCATGCCGCATAAACGCAACCCGATCGGTTCGGAAAACATGACGGGAATGGCGCGCGTCATCCGCGGCTACATGCTGACCGCTTATGAAAATGTACCGCTTTGGCATGAACGCGACATTTCGCATTCATCAGCAGAGCGCATCATTCTGCCTGATGCGACGATCGCGCTGAATTACATGCTGAACCGCTTCGGCAACATTGTGAAAAACTTGACCGTGTTCCCTGAAAACATGAAGCGCAACATGGACCGCACACTCGGATTGATCTACTCCCAGCGCGTCCTTCTCGCTCTCATTGATACCGGCATGGCGCGCGAAGAAGCGTATGACACCGTTCAGCCGAAAGCAATGGAAGCATGGGAGAAACAAGTGCCGTTCCGCCAGCTTGTCGAGGCTGAGGAAAAAATTACGTCCCGACTGTCTCCGGAACAAATTAACGACTGCTTTGATTACAATTACCACTTGAAAAATGTCGACTACATTTTTGAACGTTTAGGCTTGGCATAGAATAGACCGCCCGCTTTTACAGGCGGGGGTCTAAGTGCTTAAATATTTCCAACATTCAGGTTAGGAGGCCTTCTGTGAATATTGTGAAAGACGAACTTTTATACGAAGGAAAAGCGAAAAAGATTTACCGGACGGATGATAACAACACTTTGTTTGTCGAATACAAAAACTCAGCGACTGCTTTTAATGGAGAAAAAAAGGCCGAGATTGACGGAAAAGGCCGTTTAAATAACGAAATTTCCAGCCTGATTTTCACAAGGCTTCACGAGAAGGGAATCAACAACCACTTTGTTGAACGAATTTCTGAAACGGAGCAGCTCATTAAAAAAGTGACGATCATCCCGCTTGAAGTCGTTGTCCGCAATGTCGTTGCCGGAAGCATGTCCAAAAGGCTCGGCATTCCGGAAGGCACGGAGCTGGGGCAGCCGATTATCGAGTTTTACTACAAGGATGACGCGCTCGGCGATCCGTTGATCACAGAAGACCATATCCGGATTTTAAAAGCAGCTGAGCCTGAACAGGTGGAGAAAATCAAATCGATTACGAGACAGGTAAACGAAGAGCTGCAGACGATTTTCGCGGCTTGCGATGTCAGATTGATAGATTTCAAGCTTGAGTTCGGGCTCGATAAAGACGGCGAGGTCCTGCTGGCCGATGAGATTTCCCCGGATACGTGCCGGCTGTGGGATCAAGAAACGAATGAAAAGCTTGATAAAGATGTGTTCAGAAGAAATCTGGGCGGATTGACGGATGCATACGAAGAAATATTCAAAAGACTTGGAGGCATGTAATATGTACAAAGTGAAAGTGTATGTCAGCTTAAAAGAGAGTGTTTTAGATCCTCAGGGGAGCGCCGTTCAGCATGTTTTGCACAGCATGTCCTACAAAGAAGTTCAGGACGTCCGCATCGGCAAATACATGGAGCTCACAATCGAAAAATCGGACCGCGACCTTGACGTTCTCGTCAAAGAAATGTGCGAAAAACTTTTGGCCAACACGGTGATTGAAGATTACAGATACGAAGTCGAGGAGGTTGTCGCACAGTGAAATTTGCGGTGATTGTGCTGCCTGGCTCAAACTGCGATATCGATATGTTCCACGCGATTAAGGATGAGCTTGGCGAAGAAGCTGAATACGTCTGGCATACAGAAACAAGTCTTGATGAATATGACGGCGTCCTCATTCCGGGAGGATTCTCATACGGTGATTATTTAAGATGCGGCGCGATCGCCCGCTTCGCAAATATTATGCCGGCCGTCAAAAAAGCGGCTGAAGAAGGGAAGCCGGTGCTCGGCGTCTGCAACGGATTTCAAATTTTGCAGGAGCTCGGTCTTTTGCCGGGCGCAATGAGACGCAACAAAGATTTGAAATTTATCTGCCGTCCGGTTGAACTGATCGTCCAAAACAATGAAACGCTTTTTACATCTTCCTACGGCAAAGGCGAATCCATCACGATTCCGGTCGCTCACGGCGAAGGAAACTTCTACTGTGATGAAGAAACGCTTGCCGGATTACAAGAAAACAATCAAATCGCTTTCACATACGGAACGGATATCAACGGAAGCGTCGCCGATATTGCAGGCGTCGTCAATGAAAAAGGCAATGTATTAGGCATGATGCCTCACCCAGAACGCGCAGTCGATTCTCTGCTCGGAAGCGCCGACGGTCTTAAACTGTTTCAATCTATCGTGAAAAATTGGAGGGAAACTCATGTCGCTACTGCTTGAACCAAGTCAAGAACAAATTAAGGAAGAGAAACTTTATCAGCAAATGGGTGTCAGCGATGACGAGTTTGCCATGATTGAATCGATTCTCGGAAGGCTTCCAAACTATACGGAAATCGGGATTTTTTCAGTCATGTGGTCAGAGCACTGCAGCTACAAAAATTCCAAGCCGATCCTGAAAAAGTTCCCGACAAAAGGCGAACGCGTCCTGCAAGGACCGGGGGAAGGCGCAGGAATCGTCGATATCGGCGACAATCAGGCGGTTGTCTTCAAAATCGAATCGCACAACCATCCGTCAGCGATTGAGCCTTATCAGGGAGCTGCAACGGGTGTGGGCGGCATCATCCGCGACGTCTTTTCAATGGGCGCGCGTCCCATCGCTGTTTTGAACTCTCTCCGGTTTGGCGAACTCACTTCACCGCGTGTGAAGTACTTGTTTGAAGAAGTAGTCGCGGGCATTGCCGGATACGGAAACTGCATCGGCATTCCGACCGTTGGCGGGGAAGTTCAGTTTGACGGCTGCTATGAAGGCAATCCGCTTGTCAACGCGATGTGTGTCGGTTTAATCAACCATGAAGATATTAAAAAAGGGCAGGCGAAAGGCGTCGGCAATACCGTCATGTACGTCGGCGCGAAAACGGGGCGCGACGGCATCCACGGCGCAACGTTCGCCTCAGAGGAAATGTCTGACCAATCAGAAGAAAAGCGCTCGGCCGTTCAAGTCGGCGATCCGTTCATGGAGAAGCTGCTTCTTGAAGCGTGTCTGGAAGTCATCAAATCTGACGCTTTGGTCGGTATTCAGGACATGGGTGCGGCAGGCCTGACAAGTTCAAGCGCGGAAATGGCATCCAAAGCCGGGTCTGGGATCGAGATGAACCTTGACTTGATTCCGCAGCGCGAAACAGGCATGACGCCGTACGAAATGATGCTTTCGGAATCCCAGGAGCGCATGCTTTTGGTTATCGAACGCGGCCGCGAACAGGAAATCATCGATATTTTTGACAAGTACGATCTTGAAGCCGTTGCTGTCGGCCATGTGACTGATGACAAGATGCTGCGCCTTTTCCATAACGGAGAAATGGTTGCCGAGCTTCCGGTCGATGCTCTTGCAGAGGAAGCGCCTGTTTACCATAAGCCGTCAAAAGTACCGGCTTATTACAAAGAGTTCCTTGAAACAGACGTCCCTGCACCAAAAGTCGAAGATGCGAAAGAAACGCTTCTCGAGCTGCTAAAGCAGCCGACCATTGCGAGCAAAGAATGGGTTTATGACCAATATGACTACATGGTCAGGACGAACACGGTTGTCGCACCGGGCTCTGATGCAGCCGTCCTCAGGATTCGCGGCACGAAAAAAGCGCTCGCCATGACAACGGACTGCAATGCCCGCTACTTGTACCTTGATCCGGAAACAGGCGGGAAAATCGCCGTCGCAGAAGCGGCCCGCAATATCGTCTGCTCCGGAGCAGAACCGCTTGCCGTTACGGATAACCTCAACTTTGGAAATCCGGAAAAGCCGGAGATCTTCTGGCAGATCGAAAAAGCGGCAGACGGGATCAGCGAGGCGTGCAACGTGCTCAGCACACCGGTCATCGGCGGAAACGTCTCTCTCTACAACGAATCAAACGGAAGCGCGATCTACCCGACGCCTGTCATCGGAATGGTCGGACTGATCGAAGATACGGAGCATATTACGACACAGCACTTTAAAGCAGCGGGCGATTTGATTTATGTCATCGGCGAAACATTCCCTGAGTTCGCCGGAAGCGAGCTGCAAAAACTGACCGAAGGAAAGATTTACGGCAAAGCGCCTGCGATTGACCTGGAAGTCGAACAATCGCGTCAAAAAGCTCTTCTGAAAGCGATCCGCTCCGGACTCGTTCAATCGGCGCATGACGTCTCAGAAGGCGGCATCGGCGTGGCGCTGGCGGAAAGCGTTATATCTTCTCAAAGGCTCGGCGCCCATGTGACGCTTGCAGGCGAACCTGCATTGTTATTCAGCGAAACACAATCACGGTTTATCGTCTCTGTGAAAAAAGACCATCAAGAAGCGTTCGAAAAGCTTGTCAAAGACGCCGATCTAATCGGTGAAGTAACGTCAGACAGCGTGCTGGCTGTTCAAAGCCAGGAAGGACAACAATGGATTCATGCGCAGACAGAAGAGCTCGAAAGCGCATGGAAAGGAGCTATCCCATGCTTGCTGAAATCAAAGGCTTAAATGAAGAATGCGGCGTATTTGGGATTTGGGGGCATGAAGAAGCACCGCAAATTACGTACTACGGCCTTCACAGCCTTCAGCACAGAGGCCAGGAGGGCGCCGGCATCGTCGCGACAGACGGCGAAAAAATGTCCGCCCACAAAGGCCAGGGGCTGATTACCGAAGTTTTTCAAAACGGTGAGCTCAAAAAGGTGAAAGGAAAGGGAGCGATCGGCCACGTCCGCTATGCAACGGCGGGCGGCGGCGGCTTCGAAAACGTCCAGCCGTTCCTTTTCCATTCGCAAAACAACGGCAGCCTTGCGCTTGCGCACAATGGAAACTTAGTGAACGCCACTCAGCTAAAACAGCAGCTTGAAAACCAGGGCAGCATTTTTCAAACGTCTTCAGATACGGAAGTGCTCGCCCATTTAATTAAAAGAAGCGGCCACTTCGAGCTGAAAGATCAAATCAAAAACGCTCTTTCTATGCTGAAAGGCGCTTATGCTTTCCTGATCATGACGGAAAAGGAAATGATCGTGGCGCTTGATCCGAACGGACTCAGACCGCTATCTGTCGCAATGCTTGGCGACGCGTACGTCGTCGCTTCTGAAACGTGCGCATTTGATGTGGTCGGCGCGACATATCTGCGCGATGTAGAACCGGGCGAGATGCTGATCATCAATGATGAAGGCATGAAGTCAGAGCGGTTCTCCATCAACATCAACCGTTCGATCTGCAGCATGGAGTACATTTATTTCTCAAGACCTGACAGCAATATTAACGGCATTAACGTCCACAGCGCGAGAAAGAATCTCGGCAAAAAGCTCGCCGAGGAATCAAGCATTGAAGCAGATGTGGTGACAGGCGTTCCTGACTCAAGCATTTCAGCAGCGATCGGCTATGCCGAAGCGACGGGAATTCCTTACGAACTCGGACTGATCAAAAACCGCTATGTCGGCAGAACGTTCATTCAGCCGTCACAGTCGCTCAGGGAGCAGGGGGTGAGAATGAAGCTGTCAGCCGTCCGCGGGGTCGTTGAAGGAAAGCGCGTCGTCATGGTGGACGATTCAATCGTGAGGGGCACGACGAGCCGCAGGATTGTGACGATGCTGCGCGAAGCCGGAGCGACGGAAGTGCACGTCAGAATCAGTTCCCCGCCTATTGCCCATCCGTGCTTTTACGGAATTGACACATCGACGCACGAAGAACTGATCGCTTCTTCCCACTCAGTGGAAGAAATCCGTCAGGAAATCGGCGCCGATACATTGTCATTCTTGAGCATTGAAGGACTCCTTTCCGGAATCGGAAGACAGTATGAAGGTGAAAACTGCGGCCAGTGCATGGCCTGCTTTACAGGAAAATACCCGACCGAAATTTATCAGGATACTGTTCTTCCTCACGTGAAAGAAACCGTTTTGACAAAATAAACCGGCCGGCGCGATTGAAGCGCCTGGCCTGCTGAAATGAATAAAGGGCAGCAGAGGCAATGCGGCTGCTCTTTTGATTTTGAATATCACGAATGGACAAGCGCGGAATAAGGAGTGATTGTGTTGTCTGAAAGCTATAAAAACGCCGGGGTTGATATTGAAGCCGGATATGAAGCCGTAAAACGAATGAAAAAACATGTGGAAAGAACGAAGCGAATCGGCGCAATGGGCGGACTTGGCGGGTTTGGCGGCATGTTTGACCTGTCGGAACTGCCGTACAAACAGCCGGTTCTCATTTCGGGAACGGACGGTGTCGGCACAAAACTGAAGCTCGCTTTTGCGATGGACAAGCATGACACGATCGGCATCGATGCCGTCGCGATGTGTGTCAACGATGTGCTCGCTCAAGGAGCGGAGCCGCTTTTCTTCCTCGATTACCTTGCGGTCGGAAAAGCCGATCCCGTCAAAATTGAAGAGATCGTAAAAGGCGTCGCAGAAGGCTGCGTACAGTCGGGATCAGCGCTTGTCGGCGGAGAAACGGCGGAAATGCCGGGGCTTTATACAGAGGATGAATACGATATCGCCGGGTTCTCGGTCGGAGCTGCCGAAAAAGATGGCATCGTCACGGGCGAAAATATCAGCGAAGGGCACCTTTTAATTGGACTATCTTCAAGCGGCCTTCACAGCAACGGCTTCTCTCTCGTTCGGAAAGTTCTTCTTGAAGATGCCGGTCTGAACCTTGATGAGACGTATGCACCTTTTGAACGGCCTCTTGGCGAAGAGCTTTTAGAGCCGACGAAAATCTATGTCAAGCCTGTCCTTGAAGCGGTGAAATCAGGCAAAATCGCCGGCATGGCGCACGTGACCGGCGGCGGTTTTATCGAAAACCTGCCGCGCATGATGCCCGATGGCCTCGGTGTTGAAATCGACATCGGCTCCTGGCCCGTTCCTCCTATCTTCCCGTTCATTCAGGAGAAAGGCGGCCTGAAATCCGAGGAAATGTTTAATGTTTTCAATATGGGAATCGGCTTTGTTCTTGCGGTGAAAGAAGAGGATATGACAGACGTGATCCAAACGCTCGAAAACAACGGTGAAAAAGCCTATCTCATCGGCAGAGTGAAAGCCGGAAGCGGCGTTGTGTTTGGCGGTGCCGGTCTTTCATGAAAAAATTCGCGGTATTTGCATCAGGAAGCGGAACGAATTTTGAAGCAATCGAAAGAAGAATGAGAGAAGAGAACTGGGATGCCGAAATTGTCCTCGTCGTCTGTGACAAGCCCGATGCGAAAGTGCTTGAAAGGGCGGAAAAAGCCGGAATCCCGTCGTTCGCCTTCCAGCCGAAATCGTTCGACAATAAAGCTGCATTTGAACAAGTGATCGTTGAACAGCTCCGCCTCCACGGAGCGGAATGGATTGTGCTGGCGGGGTATATGAGGCTGATCGGCGATACGCTTCTTTCGGCTTACCGGAATAAAATCATCAACATCCATCCGTCGCTCCTGCCGGCGTTTCCCGGCATCGACGCGGTCGGACAAGCGTACAGAGCAGGCGTGAAAGTGGCAGGCATCACGGTTCACTACGTTGACGAAGGCATGGACACCGGTCCGATTATCGCCCAGCGCGCCGTTGAGCTTGAAAAAAGCGAAACACTCGCGTCTCTTGAAGAAAAGATACACAAATTGGAGCATGAACTTTATCCCGAAGTAATCAAAGAGCTTCTTGAACTAAATGGCAGAGGTGAAAAGGAATGACGATCAAACGCGCATTAATCAGCGTATCTGATAAAACGAACATTGTCCCTTTTGTAAAAGAATTGACAGAGCTTGGCGTTGAAGTGATTTCAACAGGGGGCACAAGCAAACTTCTTCAGGAAAACGGCGTTGACGTCATCGGCATTTCTGAAGTGACGGGCTTTCCCGAAATCATGGACGGCCGTCTGAAAACCCTTCATCCGAATATTCACGGCGGGCTTCTTGCCGTACGCGGCAACGAAAAGCACATGGCGCAGCTGAATGAGCAGGGTATCCAGCCAATCGACCTTGTCGTTGTCAATTTATATCCTTTTAAAGAAACGGTTTCTAAAGAAGATGTCACATTCGAAGAAGCGATTGAGAATATCGACATCGGCGGCCCCGGCATGCTTCGCGCTGCAGCGAAAAACCACCAGGACGTGGCGGTCATCGTCGATCCCCGCGATTACAGCCCTGTGCTGAACGACTTGAAAGAAAACGGCAGCGTCTCTCTTGAGAAAAAACGCGAGCTTGCGGCGAAGGTGTTCCGCCACACGGCAGCATATGACGCGTTGATCGCTGACTATTTAACAAATGTAACCGGTGAAAAAGAGCCTGAACAGTTCACCGTCACTTTTGAGAAAAAACAATCGCTCCGCTACGGCGAAAATCCGCATCAGGAAGCAGTCTTTTATCAAAGCGCGCTCCCTGTCAAAGGGTCGATCGCTTCAGCTGAACAGCTGCACGGAAAAGAGCTTTCCTACAACAACATCAAAGACGCGGATGCGGCACTTCAAATTGTCCGCGAGTTCACCGAGCCGGCTGCGGTTGCCGTCAAGCATATGAACCCTTGCGGCGTCGGGACGGGCAACACGATCGAAGAGGCGTTTAACAAAGCATACGCCGCTGACGAAACATCGATTTTCGGCGGCATCATCGCCCTGAACCGCGAAGTGGACAAAGCGACTGCTGAAACGCTTCACAAAATCTTTTTGGAAATCATTATCGCGCCGGCATTCAGCCAAGAAGCGCTTGATATTTTAACATCCAAGAAAAACCTTCGCCTCTTGACCCTCGATGTCAATCAGCCTGTGAAAAACGAAAAACAGCTGACATCTGTTCAAGGCGGGCTCTTGATTCAGGATCTGGATATGCACGGCTTTGACGACGCTGACATTACGATTCCGACGAAAAGGGAGCCGACCGAACAGGAATGGGCTGACCTGAAGCTTGCTTGGAAAGTCGTGAAGCACGTCAAATCGAATGCGATTGTCCTGGCAAAGGACGATATGACGATCGGCGTCGGCGCCGGGCAAATGAACCGCGTCGGCTCGGCGAAAATCGCAATTGAGCAAGCCGGGGAGAAAGCAAAAGGAAGCGCGCTCGGATCAGATGCCTTCTTTCCGATGCCTGATACGGTCGAAGAAGCGGCTAAAGCCGGTGTGACGGCAATCATTCAGCCGGGCGGCTCGGTTCGTGATGAAGATTCAATTAAAAAAGCGGATGAATACGGGATCGCGATGGTGTTCACCGGAATCCGCCATTTCAAACATTAAGGGAGTGACCAGCGTGAACGTATTGATTATCGGCAGAGGCGGCAGGGAGCACACGCTCGCCTGGAAAGCGGCGCAAAGCCCTCTTGTCGGCACTGTATATGCGGCGCCCGGCAATGACGGAATGGCCGGGACCGCCGTACTCGTTGATCTTGACGAAGGCAATCACGAAGGGCTTCTCGCTTTCGCAAAGGAAAACAATATCGGACTGACGATCGTCGGTCCTGAGGTCCCTTTAATCGAAGGGCTTGTTGATGCATTTGAAGAAGCGGGCCTTCCGGTGTTTGGACCGTCGAAAAATGCAGCTGTGATTGAAGGAAGCAAGCAGTTTGCCAAGGATCTTATGAAAAAATACCAGATTCCGACAGCAGAATACGAAACGTTTACATCTTTTGAAAACGCAAAGGCGTATGTTGAGGAAAAAGGCGCTCCAATCGTTATTAAAGCCGACGGGCTTGCCGCCGGAAAAGGCGTCACAGTCGCGATGACAGCCGAAGAAGCGGTTCAGTGTCTGCATGACTTTTTAGAAGATGAAAAGTTCGGCGAAGCAAGCGCATCTGTCGTCATCGAGGAATTTTTGAGCGGTGAAGAATTTTCGCTGATGGCTTTTGTCAAAGGTGAGAAAGTGTATCCGATGGTGATTGCACAGGATCACAAGCGGGCATTTGACGGAGACAAGGGCCCGAATACAGGGGGAATGGGCGCGTATTCTCCGGTGCCGCAGATTTCGGATGCGGTCGTCGAAGACGCCGTTAAAACGATTTTGGAGCCGGCGGCCGAAGCGATGGTTAAAGAAGGCCGTTCGTTTACGGGAGTCTTGTATGCCGGGTTAATGCTGACCGAAAAAGGAACAAAAGTGATCGAATTCAACGCGAGATTCGGGGATCCCGAAACCCAGGTCGTCCTGCCGCGTCTTGAATCAGACCTTGTCCAGGTCTTGGTTGATCTCCTCGCAGACAGAGAAGTGGAGCTGAAGTGGAAGGATACGGCGGCAGTCACCGTTGTTCTTGCATCTGACGGCTATCCGGAAAGCTATGAAAAAGGCGCGCCGATCGGCACGCTTGAGCCTGACATGGAGCAGACCGTCGTCTTTCACGCAGGCACGAAAAAAAGCGGCGATCAGTTTGTGACGAACGGCGGCCGCGTCGCCAATGTCACCGCGTTTGCAGAGACGTTTGATGCGGCAAGGGAAGCAGCCTATCAAGCGGTGGATCGAGTAAGAAAACCGGGGCTGTTTTACCGGATGGACATCGGCTCGCGTGCGCTCAAGGCAGCACAGAAATAATAGGTGAAGAGACAGAGCGGGAGCACCCGTTTTGTCTCTTTTTTTGAGCTCAATTTTTTTGGATGATCTTGATCATCGATTCAGCCATCAATTCGGGCGGATAAGGCATGCCGTTTTCAAGCCACCATGCGGCTGTGCCCGCGAAGGCGGAAATCACAAACCGCCGCTGAATGTCGAGAGGCACTGAGCGGTCAGTATCAGCAGCTGCCGTTTTTTTGATTCCCGTCAAAAAGCTGTCATTCCAAAAATCATTGAGCAGCTCCTTAATGTTCAGCTCATATCTTCTGTTGATGATAATCGCAAAATCGCCGCTGTTCTGTTGCAAATGATGATAAAAGCGCAGCACATACCAGTATGCTTCTGGCTTTTTCCCGCTGCTATCTATATCAAGCGGCGAAAAAATATCCTCTTTCATCGCCTCAAACATATCCCTCATATGTTGATGAAGCAAATCGTATTTATCTTGATAATGCTGATAAAATGTCGTTCGATTCAAGTTTGCCCGTTGCGTAATATCCTGCACAGAGATTTTTCCCCATTCTTTTTCAGCAAGCAGTTCAAACAAGGCTTTTTTTAAGTTTGTTTTCGATTTTGTGATCCGCTTGTCCCCGCGGTAGCTGTCAGCCAATTCAGCCGCCTCCTCAATCACTTTTTCGACACTTCTTTGCCATTTGTTGGTTGAATGGCCAGATGGAATCTATTAATTTAAAACTAACATATTGAACTTCATGAATCAGCTGACAAGCAACCGAAGGAGTGAAAGCGAATGAGTCAAACAAAACAGCATAACCCCATTCAGAAAGCGCTGATTAACGGAAAGAACAGACAAGACCCGTATGATCCGTTTCCGTGGTATAAAAAAATGCGCACCGAATCACCGATTCACTATGATGAAGACAGCAAAGTGTGGAGTGTGTTCCGCTATGACGATGTCAAAAGAGTGATCAGCGACAAAGACTTTTTTTCAAATCAATTCCCTCAGCTTGGAACTGGCAATACGTTTGCGAAAACGATGATCAGCATGGATCCGCCGAAACACACGAGAATCAGATCGATCGTCAACAAGGCTTTTACACCGCGCGTCATGAAGGAGTGGGAGCCGCGCATTCGCGAACTGACGAATGAATTGCTCGCTGATGTCCGCGGCAGGGAAGAGATCGACCTTGTACAGGATTTTTCATATCCGTTGCCCGTAATCGTCATTTCGGAATTGCTCGGCGTTCCTTCGGTGTATAAGCATCATTTCAAAGAATGGTCCGACCTGTTGGTCAGCCTGCCGAAGAGCGATCGGCCGGAAGATGTGAACGAGTGGAAAAACATCAGGGACCAAGGCGAAGAAGAGCTGACCGCATTCTTTGAAAAGATGATTGAAGAGAAAAGACAAAACCTCGGCAATGACCTGATTTCGCTTTTGATCAAAGCCGAACAAGAAGGGGACAAGCTGTCCCCTGATGAATTGGTTCCATTTTGCAATCTGCTCTTGATGGCGGGGAATGAAACGACGACGAATTTAGTTTCAAATGCGGTCTACAGCAATCTCGAAACACCGGGCGTGTATGACGAGCTCGCCAGGCATCCTGAACTGATTCCGCAGGCAGTCGAGGAAGCCGTCCGTTTCCGGGCGCCAGCGCCGATGATTGTGCGCTTCGTTAAACAGGATACCGAGATCAGAGGAGTAAGCTTGAAAAAAGGAGAAGGTGTGATCGCTTTCCTTGCTTCTGCCAACCGTGATGAAACGAAATTTGAGAGGGCGCACGAATTTGATATTCACCGCCATCCGAACCCGCATATCGGATTTGGGCACGGCATCCACTTTTGTTTGGGCGCCCCGCTCGCAAGGCTGGAAGCGGCGATCGCCATTGAGGCGCTCTTAAAGCAGTATGCCTCGATGGAAAAGCTTGCGGTCGTGCCGATGGCCGACAGCAGCATGTACGGCTTGAAACATTTCCGTCTGCGGGTGAAGTCAGCAGGGGAAACGGCGCCTAACTAATTAGAAAAGCACCGAAAAGGTGCTTTCAGCGTGTCGACAAACCCTCGCATTCGTTGTCAGGCCTGCTAAGTCGGTGCTCACGAATAGAGGAAGGATCGGCGGCTAACCGCCCAGGCGTCCTGCCTGAACGCCGCCGTCATCACCTCCTGTGAAAGTCCGCTCCGATGCTCGGCCTTCCTAGACTGCAAGGTTTTCAATCACGCTGAAAAGGTGACGAAATCCTAAAACTTTAAACCGTTTTAGGATTTCGTCAACAATCTGCCACCTTCTTTCCCAAGAAGGTGTTTTTTTACGGACAGGGCATTTCTTTCATTGCATAAGCCGGTCAGCAGGAATTTGACTGGATAAGCCTCGTGCTTTAAAATGAAAGTAATAAAAATGAATACTCCAAAGGGGAGTAGCTGTCACAGTAAAGTCGTCATTACGGGATGTCCTAGATCCTCGGCTTTACTGGCAATCTAATTGTTAGCGAGACCTTTGCCAAATCTGATTTGGTGAAGGTCTTTTTGTTTATCCACTTCACCAAATCGGTGGAGTTTTTTCATTTTTATCAAAAGGGAAAGGAGACTGACCGTGTCTAAGCTCGGGAAATGGCTGAAGCGTGAATTGGTGAAGAAAGGTCTGCCTTTGGCGAAAGAAAAATTAATTCCGATTTTGAAAGAAAAAATCAAAAAGAAACGATAAGGAGGCAAACAATGAAAAGAATTCTTATAGTTCTTGCCGGAATGGGCCTTTTAGGTGCGGGCGGATGCGGAATGCTTGATCAGGTGAATGACGGATTGAACTATACAAATGAAGCGGCCGGCTATATCCAAAAAGTGAAGACATTTGCGGAGGAGGCGCCTTCCTTGGCTGAACAGGCTGTAAACGACACGGGTGCAAAAGAAAAGCTGGAAACTCAGCTTGAGTCTATCCAGCAGGCTGCAGCCGATTTTAATGAATTAACCCCTCCTGATGCCGCAGCCGAGGTTCATAACACCATCGAGAAGCATAATGAAACACTGCAAAAAAGCGCTGAGGATGTTTTGAAAAGTGTTGAGGAAGGAAAATTAACAGTCGAGAAGCTGGAGCAGTCAGAATTGGTGCAAAGCGCTCAGCAGATCAGCGATGTGATGGGCCAGATTGAAAAATTGACCGAATAGAAAAAAGCATCCCGGTTTGGGATGTTTCGGCTTGTCGACAAAGTCATAAAAAGTGGCTTCATCGACAAGCTTTTTTAAAAAAATGTGAGTGGAATCTAGATTATGTTGCCCAAGCACTCAAAAGATCAGCGTAAACAGCTTGAAGTCGTTGCCTTAAGTGAACTTGTCCCTGAAGATCAACTGGTCAGGAAGATGGAAGAAGCCATGGATTTTTCATTTATTTATGAAAAAGTTGCCCCTCTTTATTCTTCAAAAGCACGTCCAAGCATTGATCCCGTTGTATTGATCAAAATGGTTCTGATTCAATACGTGTTTGGGCATCGCTCCATGCGCGAAACCATCGAACGGGTTTTTGCGGATTTAAAACACAAGCGTGGCCTGCGCTGGACAACCCTGCGGGGAAAGAAAAAATTGTCCATGCAGGCGATGCTTGTTTTCGCTGCCATGAATCTAAAAAACTGGCGAATTGGACGTGGAAAGGCCCTAATCGCCAGCCTTTTCATCGAAAAAACAAAATAAACTGGACAAAAATAGGTCGGATCTTAGAAATCCGACCTATTTTGTCAACGGTCTGAAAGCACCTATAAAAGGTGCTTTTTATGATTGTTCGCCAGTCTCTCCCTGTTGCTTCATATACGTTTGGCAAACATATGTCATGGGACAAAATCGTAAAATGCCGGAAGCGGCCTTCATCGCCCCCATAAACATGCAGAAAAGCGTCATTCTGCACCACGGTTTTCTCGTAAACTTTGCCGCTGCCGCCGACAGGATCGTCAGTCCGCAGGCAATGCGAAAAACGGCGTCAAACAGTCCGATGTTTTGCTTCATACTTTATTCCTCCTATTTAAATAATTAAATAAAGTGTTTTTTCAAAAAATTGTAACGGATTGGTAATGCGTGACGATAGTAAATGTGTTAACATAGGATCATTACATGTAAAGGAGAGTATGTGAATGTCCGAACGCACCTTAATTTGGAAAAACAAGCACATCAGATCGCAAGTTGATGTTGTAAGTTCAAGGCTGCAGCCAACGCTCCTTTTACGAAATGCATCTGTACTGAACCCGTATGTAAAGCAATGGATTCCAGCAAACGTATGGATTCATCATGACAGAATCGTTTATGTCGGCCGTGACTTGCCGAAGACGGCTGTTAAAACTACAATAGATTGTGAAGGAAAATACATTGTACCCGGGTATATTGAGCCGCATGTACATCCTTTTCAAATTTATAATCCCCAAACTTTGGCCGAATATGTGTCACAGTTTGGAACGACCACATTCGTAAATGACAACTTGTTTCTGCTTTTACATTGCGGAAAAAAGAAAGCGTTTTCTATACTGGAGGAACTGAAAAAACAGCCTGTCCACTACTATTGGTGGTCAAGGTATGACTTGCAGACCGAAGTGTTGAATGAAGATCAAATCTTATCGATCGATTACCGAAAACATTGGGGAGAACACCCGGATGTCATCCAGGGAGGAGAAATGACAGGCTGGCCGCGCCTTTTGGACGGCGATGATCTGATCCTTCATTGCATGCAGTGCACGAAAAGAAGGAGAAAGCGGATCGAGGGCCATTTTCCGGGGGCATCGGAAAAAACGCTGACGAAGATGAAGCTTTTCGGCGCTGACGCCGATCATGAAGCCATGACTGGAAAGGAAGTGCTGAAGCGGCTTGAACTTGGTTACCACGTCGGCTTGAGGCAGTCTTCCATCCGCCCTGATTTGCGAAAAATTTTGCGCGAGCTGCACGAAGAAGGCTTTCACCATTATGACCATATGTTTTATACAACGGACGGCGCAACGCCGAACTATTATAAAGAAGGCATGACAAACAAGCTGATTGAAATCGCCATCGAAGAGGGCGTGCCGCTGATCGACGCCTATAATATGGCTTCGTTTAATATCGCGAAGTATTACCATATGGAGGACATCCTTGGGGTGGTTGCACCGGGCAGATACGCGACGCTCAACATTTTGAATAGCCCTGATGAACCGAATCCGGAGACGGTTTTGGCAAAAGGTCGGCTGATCAAATCAGGCGGCATAAATATGAATGCGTTTTCAGTTCCGGATTGGCAAAAAGGGGGTCTTGTCCCTCTGAACCTTTCATATGATCTAACGATGGATGATTTGCAGTTTTCCATGCCGCTCGGCTTGAAAATGAGGAATTCCGTCATTATGGAGCCTTATACGATTGAGATTGACAACTCTGTGAACCAGCTTTCTTTTGATCATGATGAAAGCTATCTCTCGCTGTTCGACAAATACGGAAAGTGGCGTGTCAATACGATGCTGAAAGGCTTTGCAACCCGCATCCAAGGTTTCGTCAGCTCCTATTCGACAACGGGAGACATTATCGCGATCGGCAAAAACAAGGAAGACATGCTTTTGGCCTTCAAACGGATGAAAGAAATCGGAGGAGGTATCGTATTAGCGGAAAACGGAAAAATTCTGCACGAAATTCCTCTTCATTTAAGCGGCGGCGCATCAATTGAGACGTATGAAAAGGTGCTTGAAAGGGAAAAAGCGTTAAAAGAGCTTCTGTTTGAAAGAGGCTATACGTTCGACGACCCGATCTACACCCTGCTCTTTTTGCAAAGCACCCATCTGCCTTATATCAGGGTGACGCCGAAAGGGATCTTTGATGTGATGAAAAAAACTGTACTCTTTCCATCGATAATGCGTTAAAATATAAAAGAGCGGGAGCTAATCTATGGTGAATCGATATGTAAGAGTACTGCTTTGTTTTGCTTCGCTTTTACTGCTTGCATCGTGCCAGTCGCAGGAACAGCAGGAAAAGGAAAAGAACATTCATCCGCTGACAGGGTTGAAGGCGGACGGAGATATTCGGCAGCGGCCCATTGCCGTTGTGGTGAACAATCATTCAAAAGCAAGGCCGCAGTCGGGATTAAGCAAGGCTGACATTGTCATTGAAGCTCTCAGTGAAGGACCGATCACACGATTGTTGGCGATCTATCAAAGCGATATGCCTGAAGCGGTTGGCCCAGTCCGCAGCGCCCGGGAGTATTTCATTGATTTGGCTCTCGGTTTTGACAGCATCCTTGTGCATCACGGCTGGAGTCCGGGGGCAAAAGACCGCCTGTTGAACGGCGACGCCGATCATATCAATGGAATGGATCACGACGGGACCCTGTTTTGGAGAGCCGATTTTCGGGAAGCGCCGCATAATTCGTACACATCATACAAAAACGTAAAGCAAGCAGCAGATGACAAAGGATATGCCATCGAAACCCGCACAGAACCGCTCACTTTTAAAGCAAGCCCTGATAAACCTTCGGATGCGCTTTATTCTATACGGTTAGACTATGGAACAAAATCCGTTACAAACCGTGTCGAATATGGTTATGATAAAAAGGTTGAAGGCTATGTGAGAAAGTCAGACGGCGTTTTGACAACAGACCTTGAAACAGAAGAACCGGTTGTTCTTCAAAACATTCTAATAGCGGAAGCCGAACATCATATGAAAGATGCGTACGGGAGAAGGGATATTGACCTTCGTTCAGGCGGAAAAGGACTCCTTCTGCAAAACGGGGAAGTCCATCGGATCAGCTGGAAGAACGAAAACGGCCGGATCATACCGACGGCTGACGGCAAAACCGTTCCGTTCGTGCCGGGAAAAACGTGGATCAATATCGTTCCCGATCTCAGCAAGGTTTCTATTAGCAAAGGAGAAGGTGTGTAAAGATGCAGATCGATAAATTGCGCGGGAGAGAGCTGGACCAGCTTTTTCAATCCATACTATCACTAAAAGATCTCGAAGAATGCTATCGTTTTTTCGATGATTTATGCACAATAAATGAAATTCAATCATTGGCTCAGCGGCTCGAAGTAGCCAGAATGCTGCGCGACGGCAACACGTATCATAAAATTGAGACGGAAACCGGAGCGAGCACCGCGACCATTTCCAGGGTAAAGCGCTGCCTGAACTACGGAAATGACGCTTATATCATGGCGCTGGACCGCGTCAAAGCAAATCAATCTGAATCATCTTCATGATGTCATGAAACCGCCTGGCTCAGGGCACTGAGCACCGGCGGTTTTTTTGTGCTTCTGCCCGTTTATCGTTTATTTGTTATCCGTTTTTCGAAAGGGGCTGAATTTGTTATAATATTTAAATGGTAAGAACGCGAATGGAGGAGCTTTTTCATGTACGATATTACCGAGTGGAAGCACGTCTTTAAACTCGATCCGAATAAAGATATTACGGATGATCAGCTTGAACAGCTGTGCGAATCCGGAACAGACGCGGTTTTGATCGGCGGAAGCGACCATGTCACAGAAGATGACGTCCTTCGGCTGATGTCAAAGGTGCGCCGCTTTTTAGTGCCGTGCGTTCTTGAAGTATCGACGATCGATGCGATCGTCCCGGGGTTTGACCTCTATTTTATTCCGACTGTGCTCAACAGCAGGGATACAGACTGGATTGCCGGCTTACATAAAAAGGCGATGAAAGAATACGGCGAGCTGATGTCGCCGGAAGAGATTGTTGTTGAAGGGTACTGTATTTTGAATCAGGACTGCAAGGCTGCCGCTTTGACGAACGCAGATACCGAGCTTGACATTGAGGATATTAAAGCGTACGCCCGCGTAGCTGAACATCTTTTCCGCCTTCCGGTCTTTTATCTTGAATACAGCGGCATGCTGGGTGATTCAGAGACCGTTAAGGAAACGAAAGCCGTGCTTCAGGAAACGACGCTGTTTTACGGCGGCGGCATCAAAGATGCGGAGACGGCGGTTAAAATGGCTGAACACGCCGATGTGATCGTAGTCGGAAACGCGATTTATGAGAACTTCGAAGAAGCGCTGAAAACGGTACAGGCCGTAAAAGGATGAGCACAACGAACCGGATTGGTTTATAATAGAACATATGTTTGAATAGGCGGTGAACGGAATTGAATTACATTAGCGACCAATTATTAAGCGGATTGAACAAGATGCAGCAGGAAGCGGTCAAAACGACGGACGGTCCGCTTTTGATCATGGCAGGAGCAGGAAGCGGAAAGACGCGGGTATTGACGCACCGCATTGCGTATTTAATGGCGGAGAAGCGCGTTGCCCCGTGGAACATACTGGCGATTACATTTACGAACAAAGCGGCCAGAGAAATGAAAGAACGTGTGGAAAGCATTCTCGGACCGGGAGCGGATGACATCTGGATTTCGACGTTCCACAGCATGTGCGTCAGAATTTTGCGGAGAGACATCGACAGAATCGGCATCAACCGGAATTTCTCGATTCTTGATACGTCTGACCAGCTTTCCGTCATTAAAGGAATCCTGAAAGAAAGAAACATCGATCCGAAAAAATTCGATCCGAGAAGCATACTAGGATCGATCAGCAGTGCGAAAAACGAGTTGATCGCCCCGGAAGAATACGAGAAAACAGCCGGCGGTTTTTTTGAACAAGTCGTCAGCGATGTCTACAAAGATTATCAGAAGAAACTGCGGAAAAACCAGTCGCTCGATTTTGACGATTTGATTATGACGACGATTGTCCTGTTTGACCGGGTGCCGGAAGTGCTTGAATACTACCAGCGGAAATTCCAATACATTCATGTCGATGAGTATCAGGATACGAACAGGGCGCAGTATTTGCTCGTCAAAAAAATGGCGCAGCGCTTCCAAAACATCTGCGTTGTCGGGGACTCCGACCAGTCGATCTACAGATGGCGCGGAGCGGATATCGCCAACATCCTGTCGTTTGAAAAAGACTATCCGAATGCGAGCGTCATTCTGCTCGAACAAAACTACAGATCGACAAAGCGGATATTGAACGCGGCCAATGAAGTGATTCAGAACAACTCAAACAGAAAGCCGAAAAACCTCTGGACCGAAAATGACGAAGGGGCGAAAATCTCCTACTTCAGAGGCGACAACGAATTTGGCGAAGGCCAATTTGTCGCGGGCAAAATCAGGGAGCTCGTCGGCTCTGGAAAACGATCCTTCTCAGATATCGCGATTTTGTACCGGACGAACGCCCAGTCGCGGGTCATTGAGGAAACGCTGATGAAGGCGAACATCAACTACAACATCGTCGGCGGCACGAAGTTCTATGACAGAAAAGAAATCAAGGACATCCTCGCGTATTTGCGCCTCGTCGCAAACCCTGACGACGATATCAGCTTTGCGCGGATCGTGAACGTCCCGAAGCGCGGCGTCGGTGCGACTTCAGTCGATAAAATCGCGGCCTATGCCGACATGAACGGTATGTCTTTATTTGAAGCGCTCGGCCAGGTTGACTTTATCGGCCTCAGTGCTAGAGCGGTCAACGCGCTTGATGAGTTCAGACAGACGATCGAAAACCTGACGAATATGCAGGAATACTTATCCGTCACAGAGCTTACGGAAGAAATCCTTGAAAAAACCGAATACCGCGAAATGCTGAAAGCGGAAAAATCCTTGGAGGCGCAGAGCCGCCTTGAGAATATCGACGAATTTCTCTCCGTAACGAAAAACTTTGAGCAGCAAAGCGAAGACAAATCGCTCGTCGCTTTTTTGACCGATTTGGCGCTCATCGCCGATATCGATCAGCTTGATCAGAAGGAAGAAGAGACCGGAAATCAAGACGCGGTCATCTTAATGACGCTTCATGCTGCAAAAGGACTCGAATTCCCGGTCGTGTTCCTGATGGGGCTTGAAGAAGGAGTGTTCCCGCACAGCCGCTCCCTGATGGAGGAAGCGGAGATGGAAGAAGAGCGGAGACTCGCGTACGTCGGCATCACGAGGGCTGAGGAAGAACTTTATTTAACGAACGCGCGGATGCGGACGTTGTTCGGAAGAACGAATATGAACCCGGAATCAAGGTTCATTGCGGAAATACCGGAGGAATTATTGGACAATCTAAACGAGAAGAAAAAAGATCTGAAAACGCCGTTTGGAAGAAAGCCCGAGCGGAGAGGCCCCGTTACCCGTCCGGCTGCATCGTACAGCAAAACCGGCGGCGACGGCGTCAATTGGGCAGTCGGCGACAAAGCCTCCCATAAAAAATGGGGCGTCGGAACCGTTGTCAGCGTCAAGGGATCCGGCGAATCGACAGAGCTTGACATCGCCTTTCCGAGCCCGACCGGAGTGAAGCGTCTTCTCGCGGCCTTTGCGCCAATTGAAAAGCAATAATGGCAAAAGACCTGAAATGAAAGGACGAAACCAATGGAAAAAGAAGCAGCTAAACGCCGTGTGGAACAACTGCATGCATTGATTAACAAATACAACTACGAATATCACACCCTTGACGATCCAAGCGTGCCTGATTCCGAATATGACAAGCTGATGAAAGAGCTGATTGCTCTTGAAGAAGAGCATCCCGACCTGAAAACGCCGGACTCTCCTTCTCAGCGCGTCGGCGGAGCCGTTTTGGACGCCTTTCAAAAAGTGCAGCACAAAACGCCGATGCTGAGCCTCGGCAACGCGTTTAATGAAGAAGATCTGCGCGACTTTGACCGCCGCGTCCGCCAGGCGGTCGGAGACGTTGAATACAACGTCGAGTTTAAAATAGACGGTCTTGCTGTTTCACTGCGCTATGAAAACGGCGTATTTGTCAGAGGTGCGACGAGAGGCGACGGTACGACGGGCGAGGATATTACGGAAAATTTGAAAACCATCAGAAACATTCCCCTCAGAATGAAACGCGATCTTTCTATTGAAGTGCGCGGCGAAGCTTTTATGCCGAAGCGCTCCTTTGAACTGCTGAACAAAGCGCGGATCGAACGTGATGAAGAGCCGTTCGCCAACCCGCGGAACGCCGCTGCCGGTTCATTAAGGCAGCTCGATCCGAAAATTGCCGCGAAACGAAATCTCGATATCTTCGTCTACAGTATAGCGGAGCTTGATGAAATGGGCGTTGAAACGCAAAGCCAGGGACTCGATTTCCTCGACGAACTCGGCTTCAAAACCAATCATGAAAGAAAAAAATGCAGCACGATCGAAGAAGTCATTGAGATTGTCGAAGAGCTCAAGACAAAACGCGCCGACCTCCCGTATGAAATCGACGGGATCGTCATTAAAGTCGATTCCCTTGACCAGCAGGAAGAGCTCGGCTTTACGGCGAAAAGCCCGCGCTGGGCGATCGCCTACAAGTTTCCTGCCGAAGAGGTTGTTACGACGCTTTTGGACATTGAATTAAGCGTCGGCCGGACGGGCGCAGTGACCCCGACTGCGATTCTCGAACCTGTAAAAGTGGCGGGAACGACCGTCCAAAGAGCTTCTCTCCACAACGAAGATTTAATTAAAGAGAAGGATATCAGACTGCTGGACAAAGTCGTCGTCAAAAAGGCGGGAGACATCATTCCGGAGGTCGTCAACGTCCTCGTCGAACAGCGGACGGGCAAAGAAAAAGAATTCAACATGCCGAAGGAATGCCCGGAATGCGGAAGCGAGCTTGTCAGAATCGAAGGAGAAGTCGCGCTTCGCTGCATTAATCCGGAATGTCCGGCTCAGATCAGGGAAGGCCTGATCCATTTTGTTTCCCGGAATGCGATGAATATAGATGGTCTCGGCGAGCGCGTCATCACCCAGCTGTTCCGCGAAGACCTCGTCCATAATGTCGCCGATCTGTATAAGCTGACGCGCGAGCAGCTGATCAATCTCGAGCGGATGGGGGAAAAGTCGACCGACAACTTATTGAATTCGATTGAAAAATCGAAGAAGAACTCATTGGAACGGCTTCTCTTCGGACTCGGCATCCGCTTCATCGGCGCCAAAGCGGCCAAGACGCTGGCGATGCATTTTGAAACGCTCGATAAGCTTAAAAAAGCGACAAAAGAAGAATTGATCGAAGTCGATGAAATCGGCGACAAGATGGCGGACGCCCTCGTCACCTATTTTGAAAAAGAAGAGATTCTGAAGCTGTTGGACGAGCTTGAAGAACTCGGGGTCAACACCGTGTATAAAGGCCCGAAAAAAGCGGCCGCTGAAGCGAGCGATTCGTATTTTGCGGGGAAAACGATCGTCCTGACCGGGAAGCTCAGCGAGATGTCGCGGAATGACGCGAAAGCGGAAATCGAAGCGCTCGGCGGAAAAATCACAGGCAGTGTAAGCAAAAAAACCGATCTCGTCATTGCCGGCGAAGCGGCAGGCAGCAAACTGGCGAAAGCTGAAGACCTAAACATCGAAGTATGGGATGAGGCAAGACTGATCAGTGAGCTAAAGAAATAAGAGGAGTGTTTTCTATTGAAAAAGATATTATGTTTGGCGGCTGCTGCGGGTATGCTCATGCTCTCAGCCTGTGCGCCGAATTTTGGGGGAGAAGAAGAGCAGGAGATGGTGCAGAAAACGGATAAGTCGAAAGAAAAAGCCATCATTCCGAAATACAACATCTCCGATTCTTATTATAAAATGGTTCTTCCTTTCAAGGCGGGGAAAGCCCGCGGCTTGACGACCGAACGCCTGAATACGCGGCTGGATATCGATGAATTTGAGACAGGCATGATGCGCCTTGCGCAAGATTCATTTTCTACTGACGATTACCTTTTTCAAGAAGGACAATACCTGGATGAGGATACGGTATCGAGCTGGCTCGCCCGCAAAAAAACGGGGGACGACTTGAAAAAAGCGGAGAAAGACGATAAAAACTTCAAAAACCTCGGACTGAACCCGGCCCTTTCCGGAAGCGGATCAACAGAGAAGCAAAACGAAGAAAGCCCGATATACCTCGCCCATATGCTTGAGCACGACTACCTCGTCCGCAAAGACAAGGATACGATTGAGCTCGGAGGCGTCGTGATCGGCCTTGCGCTGAACTCTGTCCACTACTACCGCGAAAATGTCGGCGACCCGCAAAAAGAAGTGACCATCAGCGACAAAAAGCTGAGGCAGGAAGGCGAAAAAATCGCTGAAGAAGTGGCGAAACGGATCAGAAACATGGATGATCTAAAAAATATTCCGCTGACGATCATGCTTTACAAGCAGGCGCCTAAGTCATCGATCGTCCCTGGAAACTTTATCGCCAAAACCGATGTGAAAGCAGGGACAAGCGAGATCGGCGGCTGGGATAAAATCAATGAAGAGTACACGTTCTTCCCTTCAACAGAAGGTTCGGAGAAGCATCCGGATGACGCGGAGCTCTTCAAACGCTTTAAAAACAAAGTCGATACGTATTTTCCAAACTACACAGGGGTTGTCGGCACGGCTCTCTATAAAGACGACCAAATGCAGGACATGAAAATCAACATCCCGATGCAGTTTTACGGCAAAAGCGAAGTCATCGCCTTTACCCAGTTCTTGACCGGTGAAGTGATGGACTACTACGGCAAAAGCGGACTGAACGTTGAGATCAACATTAATTCGTCAGCCGGGCAGGAAGCCGTCATTCTGAAAAAGCCGGGAGACAAAGAACCGACCGTCCATATTTATGATTCATAAAAAAGAAGCAGCCCTTTGGCTGCTTCTTTTATTACGCAGAAAAGGGATATGGAGACCTATCATTCATTTATGAAGCACCAACAAATTTTTCTTAACGTATTCTGAATAAAATACTATTGCAAAATTAGGACACAACTCTTATAATTGATTATACAGAATATAGTATATTGTTTTAAGGAAGATTAATTATGTGGGAAAAATTTTACTCTAAAAATGGTTTGGCAGCTAAAAATATTGCTAAAGAATTGATGAATATCAAAGCAGGTGAAAAAATTCCCCGTATCTCAGACTACTGTCATAAGTTATCCATCGGCAGGGGGACTGTGCAAAGTGCGCTGAATTTATTAGTTGATATGAAAGCGATTCATTTGGAGGCTAGAGGGCATTTAGGAACGTTTTTGGTAAGTAAGGATAACAATTTATTACTTGAGATTGCAGGTATTGCACCATTAATCGGCTCAATGCCACTTCCGTATTCAAGAAAATATGAGGGTCTGGCAACAGGGATTGTGGAAGGGTTTGAATCAACCGGAAAAACAGTTAACTTGATCTACATGCGTGGCGGAGTGAATCGAATCGAAGCAGTCCGAACAAAAAGAAGTGATTTTGCAATTGTTTCTAAGATGACGGCAGATCATATCATAGCAGAATATCCAAATTTGAAAATTTTCAAAAAATTAGGGGAAAGTAGTTATGTATCTTCCCATAAAATCTTCTTAGCTCATCCAGATGAGGAAATAGGCAAGGATGGCGTAAGAGTAGGTGTTGATTTGGAATCTCTAGATCAGAAACAATTAACATTGGCTGAATTTGAAAACAAAAATGCTGAATTTGTCAATGTGAATTATATGCAGCTCTTTGATATGCTTCTTTCAAAACAAATTGATGCAGCAGTTTGGAATGCTGATGACAAAAGAATGATTCAAACGTTTAAAGCAATCGATTTTTTTTCACCGAAAGCAAAGAAAATTTCCAAGGATACAACAGAAGCCGTTATTGTTATTGAAGGAGACAGAGAAAAAGAAATAGCAGAAAAGTGGAATTTGGTTAATGAGAAACAGATATTAGACACCCAAAAAAGCGTAGAAAAGGGAGAGAAAATACCGCGCTACTAAAATGCCGGCCCATCCGACTTGTCATTCAATAAATGAGGCGATGGGTTAGCATTTAAAATCTAATTTAAAATACTAAATACAGTATATTGGAGGAACTGGCGTGAATCAAATACAGCTGGAAGAAAAGTTGTCTATTTTACTAACGAGTCGAGTGATTACAAAAAATGCTTTCAACACAACATTGAACACATTTGTTTTCTTATCAGAAAAGCTGAAAAAGGAGGTGATCAAAGACTCTGAAATGTTTTGGACGCACATGGCGATGGCTTTAACTAGAATTAAGGAGGGAGAAAGCGAAGAAGTTCCTGCAAATGCCATCATCAATGAAATGTATGAAACACCATATAAAAGTGCAATAGAAGAAGTGATAGACTTTATACATTCACTGGCAGGTCTAGAACTTCCAGAAGGTGAGCTCGTTTATTTTTATCTTCATCTTCATAAAGTCATAGAATCTAATAAATAGGAGGATTTTATTATGGTGAGAATTGTAATAGGCGGACAGTTGAAAAAACAAGCGATTGAAAAACTTGTTAAAGAAATTGGGGGAAATAATGTAGAAGTATTGGTCAAAGGTGATTTGGACGCTGTTATGGCTGTGAAAAACAATAAGGCAGATTATTATATTGGCGCCTGTGAAACCGGATCTGGCGGTGCTCTTGCAATGGCAATTGCATTATTAGGTAAAGATAAATGCGTCACCTTGGCTTCTCCAAGTACCATAAAAAACAAGGAAGAGATCGAGAAGGAAGTAGAAAGCGGCAAAATTGCTTTTGGTTTCACCGCTTCAACATCACAAAATATATTAAACATTTTAATTCCTTATTTATTAAAATAAGCGAACTTTTCCAATATATATTTTGTTATACAGGCTTAAATTTTTTTCAGTTAAGGAAAGCGCTTTCTTGGATGCTCGAAATAAAAGAAGCGTGGATGACATGATGTACAGAAGGTGAGAAAAATCATAGAGGTGAATAATGTAATGGACCTTTCTTTGATTCAATGTCTTGTCATAGCGGCTGTTGGTGCATTAGGTTCTATACTAGTCAATCGCGGGGTAGCTGTATTTAATGATGGTTTGCGTCCGATTATGCCCGAATACCTAGAGGGGAGAATGACAAGAGGGGAGCTTGCTGCAACAAGCTTTGCATTAAGTTTTGGATTAATCATAGGGTTTGGTATTCCGCTTTCCATAGGAGCAACAATCATTATTGGACACAGTATTTTATTGGCTTGTGACATCATTGGCATTTGGACTCCGGAAAACAAAATAGGCATGGCAACTGCAGGAGTTATTGGTGCCGTTTATAGTATTGGGATCGTTTTAGGATTGCAATTTGTAGTAGATTTATTTGGCAAGTTTCCCGTGAATTTTATAGACTCTTTAAGTCTTATTGGCCAGCCTATTATTATCGCATTTACAGTATTTCCAGCTGTAGCGGTCGGATATCAGCACGGTTTAAAAAAAGCCGCCGTCACTGCAATTGTAACTTTAGCTTCTTTTCTCTTATTCGAAAAGTTTGGAACATTTCAAGCGGCGGGATATGAAAATTCGCTCAGTCCTGAAGGGATGGCTTTATTAGCAGGAATGTTAATGATGATTTATTATGCAGCGAGAATTAGAGGAGGAGATGAATCTACTAATGCAAATTTAGTGAATATATTTAATGAGCGTGTAAATCGAATTAAGAAAAACCGCTGGTTATTAGCTCTTATGGGAGGGCTTGTTTCTTTAACATCATCTATGCTGATTTTAGCAGTGGATGCAATGCCTCAAGCATTGATTAATAAAGAGCTTTACACAGAGGCGGCAATCGCTACATTTGCACGTGGAATTGGTTTCATCCCTTTAGTTTTTTCAACTGCAATCGTAACGGGGGTTTATGGTTTAGCTGGTACCACACTGGTATTTGCAGTGGGTCTTATTTTCAGGGATATACCGATTTTAGCATTTCTGTTGGGCTTTTTAGTCATGTATTTAGAGGTCATATCATTATCCGCAGTATCAAAAAGCATGGACAAACTGCCTGGTGTAAGGGAGATGGGAGAGCATATCCGCACTTCGCTGTCAGATGTTCTAGGAATGGCTATATTAATTGGCAGTGCGATGGCAGGGGAAAAAATTGCTCCTGGCATTGGCTTCTTCTGGGTTATTGGATTTTATTTAATAAACCGAATAGCATCAAAACCGCTTGTTGAATTGGCTGTCGGCCCAATTGCAGTTATATTGTTGGGGATTGTCGCTAATCTTCTCTATGCAGTCGGTTTATGGCAGGTTGGCTAAATCATCGAAAGAGGGGAAGTTTCCGAATGTTGAAAGACGGAATGACCTATATGCATGAACATACAACGATAGACCTTTCCAAAGTAAAAAACAATGAGGATTGTAAGTTGGATGTATTTCCTGAAACCGTCAGAGAATTTAAAAGTTTATACGAAAAGGGCGTACGGAATATTGTTGATGTTACGAATATTGGAATGGGGAGAAATATTACATACGTCCAAAAAGTTGCAAAAGAAACAGGCATTAATATTGTCTTTTCAACTGGTTTCTATCAAGATTCTTTTTACCCGATCCATGTGTTTCGTGAATCGAAAGAAAAGCTGGCAGAAAGAATGATTATGGAGATTGTTGAAGGAATTAGAGGAACAGATGCCAATGCCGAGGTCATCGGTGAAATTGGAACAAGTTACAATAAATGGACGGAAACCGAACAAAAAGTTTTTGAAGCGGTTGTTGTGGCACATAAGCAAACAAAAAAACCAATATCAACCCATACTTCCATAGGAACATTAGGACATGAACAAGTAGAATTTTTTAAAAAACATGAAGTTGATTTAAACCGAGTGGTGATAGGGCATGTTGATTTATCTGGGGATGCCGATTATATATTGAAAATGCTGAGAGAAGGTGTATATGTAGAATTCGATACAATAGGTAAAGAAAATTATATGCCTGATCGTGTTCGGGCCGAAATATTGAAAAAAATACAGGATAAAGGGTATATAGACAAGGTTCTGTTGTCCATGGATATCACAAGAAAATCACATCTTGTATATAAAGGCGGGGTGGGCTATTCATATTTGATAGACACGTTTATCCCTCTCTTGCAAACCTATGGAATAACTGGTGAATCAATTGATAAGATGTTGATTAAAAATCCTCGCGCTTTTATGAAAGGGGAGAGTGAATGAGCATGGATACTTATCCTCTAGATAGCCTATCAATTGAAGAAGCCATGCATAGACAATTTAAATTGGTTGATGTCATGACAAGACATTTTCGAGGAGAAGAATTGCTTTCACTTGGCGATTTAGGCGTTGTAAAAGGAATCAATAAACCGCGGTTCACAAAAAAAATAGAAGAGACACTAGCTGATTTCTTTGGCACAGAGAAAGCAATGTTAGTTCGTGGTGCAGGAACAGGGGCATTGAGGTTTGGTTTTATGAGCTTTTTAAAGCCGGGTGACGAGATCCTTGTCCATGATGCACCGATATATCCAACAAGTAAAACAACGTTAGAGTCGATGGGGATCTTGCCAATATACGCGGATTTTCACGATTCTGAACAAATAAAAGAAGCCATCCTCAAACACCCGAAGTTAAAAGGTGTATTGATTCAGCATACGAGGCAAAAAATAGATGACCATTATGATTTGGCTGAAACGATAAAAAAAATACGTTCCATTTATTCTGATCTAGTTATTATTACGGATGACAACTATGCTGCGATGAAAGCAGAAAAGATTGGAGCGCAACTCAAAGCCGATTTGTCCACCTTTTCATTGTTCAAGCTATTAGGTCCGGAAGGTATTGGAGTCATTTTAGGAAGAAAAAATTTAATAGAAAAAATAGAAAAAATAAACTATTCAGGCGGAAGCCAAGTTCAAGGTTATGAAGCTTTAGAAGCTTTAAGGGGTCTGATATATGCTCCGGTTATGCTGGCAATACAAGCAAGTGTCAATGATCAGTTAGTTCACTCGCTTAATAATGGAGCCATTAAGGGTGTTAAAAAGGCTTATTTGGCAAATGCACAATCAAAAGTCTTACTTGTAGAGTTTGTTAAACCAATTGCAGAAAAAGTGCTTCATCATGCTAATGAATTGGGAGCAGCACCCCATCCGATAGGTGCTGAATCAAAATACGAGTTTGCACCAATGTTTTATAGAGTGTCTGGCACTTTTTTATCTGCGGATCCATCACTGGCAAAAAAAATGATCCGCATTAATCCATTAAGAAGCGGTCCTGAGACCATTTTAAGAATTCTAAACACATCCGTTCATCGAGCAACAGAAGATCTCAGCGTAAATTCTTCAAAAGGCGATGATATAAATGAATAAAAGAGTCATTATCATAATATTAGACAGCTTAGGTGTCGGTTATATGGAAGATGCAAGCGATTATCATCCTTCAGATGTTGGCGCCAATACTTTCTATCACATACTTGATACGGTGCCCTCTTTAAACATTCCGAATCTCGAAAAATTGGGTATTAATAAAATATTGCACCATCCTAAATTGAAAAAAACAGATCATATTGCCAGCTATGGTGTTTTAAACCTGATGCATCAAGGAGCGGACAGTTTTGAAGGACATAATGAAATCATGGGAACAAAGCCTAAAAAGACATATTTAGCTCCTTTTGCGGAACATCTCAATCATGTTAAACTCGCTTTGGAAGATCAAGGTTATAAAGTTAACATACCGAATTCAGATTTGCCGTATCTATTGGTAAACGATTTAGTGGTCGTGGCTGATAATATCGAAACAGATTACGGGCAAATTTATAATGTAAGCGCTCCGCTGGATTATATTCCGTTTGATGAAGTATTGAAAATAGGAAGATGCGTCCGTCATCATGTTAAAGTAAATCGCGTGATTGTTCTTGGAGGAGAAAACGTAACACCTGAACACTTGCAGAGATCGGTTGAAAGAAGAGAAGACGGATTAATAGGGGTGAATTCGCCTAAATCTAACGTATACAAGCAAGGATATCAAGTTCGTCACTTAGGATTTGGTATCTCTCCCGAAAATCAGTTGCCGACATTGGCGAGAAATAGGGGAATGGAAGTCTCTCTTATCGGAAAAATGCAGGACATCATTTATTGTGAAGGTGCAAATAGATTTCCAGGTGTAGATACAGAACAAGTCATGAAGGATATTATTCAGGAGATGGACCGCGTCAAAAAAGGCTTGATTGCTGCCACAGTACAAGAAACCGATTTGGCCGGACATGCACAGAATCCCGTCCGTTATGCGAATCGGATTGAAATGGTAGATCGATATTTGCCGGAAATTCTCCGGAAAATGACAGATCAGGATCTGCTGATGATTAGTGCAGATCACGGGAATGATCCCACGATCGGCCACAACCAACACACACGGGAAAAAACATATTTGCTGGCTTATCACAAAAAATTATCGCCTGTTCACATCGGGGAAAGAAAAACGCTATCCGACATTGCTGCAACTTCTGCTGATTATCTAGGGCTTCGCAATACTGAAAACGGCAGTTCATTCCTTCATTTAATGCAAAAAGGAAAAGAGGAGACATACTGATGTTTTTGGAATCTACATTAAAATATAACAAAAAATTAATAGAGGCTGCATTGAGTTTTCATCAGCAGGGAATCATTTCACCTAACACTTATGTATTAGACTTGGACACCGTCAAAAAAAATGCAAAAGTGTTAAGTGAAAAAGCCAGAAAACAGGATATTGAACTGTTTTTTATGACAAAGCAATTTGGTCGTAATCCGTTGGTGGCACAAGCTATAGCCGAAAGCGGAATCGGCAAAGCGGTTGCTGTAGACCCGTGGGAAGCAATCACACTCAGCCAAAATGGAATCAAAATTGGGCATGTCGGACATCTTGTTCAAATACCTATTCATATGATACCCGCAATATTGGAGCTTCATCCTGATTATGTTACGGTTTTCAGCCTTGAAAATGCTCAAAACATTAATAGAGTCGCTAAGAAAATGGGAAGAAAACAAAAAGTTTTTTTGCGTATCGCAAACAAAGAGGATTATATATATAAAGGTCAAGAGGGAGGGTTCACTTTTGAGCAAATCGTTAAGGATATCGAATCGATTGAACAATTAGAAGGACTTGAAATTGCAGGTTTAACAAGCTTTCCTTGCATATTGATCCAAGACGGCCTTCCAGCAGTTACTCCGAATGTAGCATCCATGCAAACCGTAAAATCGTTTTTAATGGAAAGAGGGTATAAAAAGCTTGAGATGAATATGCCAAGTGCAACATCTTGTGCAACAATGAAATTGTTAAAGGAAAATGGTGCAACTCAAGGCGAACCCGGCCATGCTTTAATTGGAACGACACCCATACATGCAACGAAACAACTTGCAGAAAGGCCTGCGATGGTATATGTAACCGAAGTGTCCCACATATCTAATCATCATGCTTATGTTTTCGGCGGCGGTTTCTATCCGCGTTCACATATGAAAGCGGCGCTCGTTGGAACAAACAAAGATCATCTTAAGAAGGTTCAAGCTATTGAAATGACGCCTGATCATATTGATTATTACGGTTCATTAAACACAGTTGAAGCAAAAGTCGGCGATACGGCAATATTTGCTTTTCGTACACAAGTCTTTGTCACGAATGCACATATAGCCATCTTAAAAAACGTTGCTGAAGATCCTGAACTTATCGGTGTATATGATTCTAAAGGAAATGTAATCGAGTGAATGATCGTTATCGGCAGAAGTGCCTGAATAATGGATTGTCTTACTGAAAAAGGTGTGGCGAAAATGCTTGGCCTTTTTGCAGTGCAGTTTAATACAGTAGTCAGTCTTGGACATTTTATTTTGTGGAAAGGAGAAAAACGTGAAAATTATTCATGTATCAGGTTATGAAGAAATGAGTGGAAAATCGGCTGATCTAATGGCTGAGCTCATTCAAAATTCAAATAATCCTGTTATCGGCTTTGCAACAGGTTCGACACCGATTGGTTTATATAAATGCCTGATAAAAAAGTATCGGCAAAAGGAAATTTCATTTAGGAATGTTACTGCTTTTAATTTAGACGAGTACGTTGGATTGGCTAAAGAAAATAAAAACAGCTACCATTATTATATGAATGAAAAATTATTCAAACATCTGGATATTAGTCGAAGGAATATCAATATCCCCAATGGGATGGCGGAAGATTTGGAACAAGAATGCCTCAGCTACGACAGACTTGTTTCTGAAAAAGCAATTGACATACAAATATTAGGAATGGGATTGAATGGTCATATCGGTTTTAATGAACCGGGGACAAGCTTTAAAAGCAGAACCCATATCGTTGATTTGGATCAATCAACCCGGCAGGCAAATTCCCGGTTCTTTCGTTCCTTGGACGAAGTACCGACAAAGGCATTAACAATGGGCATTGAAACAATAATGGAAAGTAAGCGGATCCTTCTGCTCGTGTCTGGAAATGAAAAATCTGAAGCCTTGGCACGGCTGCTGAACAGCACCCGTGTCTCCCAAGAGTTCCCTGCTTCAATTTTAAGGAAACATAAAGATGTGACGGTGATGGCAGATGACGCAGCCTTAAATAAAATTCATTAAATTGAATGACTGACAAAATCGGTTAATTACATTGAAAATTTACACAAGGCATTGCTTTGAGGTATCTTCTAGCCATCAATCAGCCAAAAAACGACTGAATATAGCAAATTTCCATCTTGTTGATAAGGACTTACATATACAGGTTTTGATTGTCCTCATATTGTTTACTCGAACAGTTGAAAAGGAGAGAAGAGTGGATAATCAATTCTAGGCGAGAGGAAGCCATCATCCTCAAGAACCGACCGTTCATATTGATGATTCATAAAAGAAAAAGCAGCCTTTTTTTCGGCTGCTTCTTTTGAATCAAGCTTGCGTTTACAGCGTATCACATTTAACTCCGACAACGCCGTCGATCGCTTTGATATCGTAATAGACATCGGTGACATACCTTTTCTTATGAACCATGATTTTCGTTTCCATGATCGGAAATTCATTATCGCGCATATCATCGATCCGGACGGAATGAATCCGGATTTTTTTCGCTTTCATTTCCTTTAAGATATCCGTCAGTTTATCCTTGTCATTCAGGGACATGCGGACGCGGATTTCTTTTTCCTGCAAGCGGTTGGGCCCGATTTTGCCGACGATCCACGGCAAAAACTCGACGCTGATTAAAATGAAAATCAGACTGACAAACGCTTCTTTATAAAAGCCCGCTCCGATGGCGACGCCGAGGCCGGCCGCTCCCCAGATCATCGCTGAAGTGGTCAGGCCGGAAATGACGTCGTTGCTTTTGCGTAAAATCACGCCCGCTCCGATGAAGCCGATCCCCGATATGATTTGTGCGGGAAGCCGCAAAGGGTCCATCATGATTCTGTTCGACCTTGGAAAATGGTATGCCGCATCAATGCTGATCATTGTCAGAACACAGGAACTGATCGCAATCACGATGCACGTTTTTAAGCCGAGCGGCTTGTTTTTCAGCTCCCTTTCGAGACCGATGACCATTCCGATTAATGTTGCGATTCCAAGCTTTAACAGCGTTTCAGTTTCAATATGCCAATCCATGCCCATGATCTCCTTTCCGACAATATCTTATATGATTGATATGATTTTCTCACAGACGCCCTGGATGGACAACTGTTTTTGAAGTGCCGGGGGATGTCCTGGAACCATTCATCTGCAAGAAGCCTATACTCCTATCATTATATTGCCGGCGTGGCATCAAAAGAATTCCGTCTGAGCAAAAAAGCCGCCGGATATCGCCCGGCGGCTTTCGTAACCTGATCATTTAAGAATGTTCTTCCTCATGCGTCTGTTCCATTTCTTCAAACATATCTCTTGCCTCTTTTGCCGGTTTGTTCGTGATCATGCTGACAGCGTAAACGACAATCAAGCTCAGGAAGAAACCAGGGATCATTTCATAGATACCCGTCTTCTCCTGCAGGCCGGTCAGAATCCAAATCAGCACGGTCACGGCCCCTGTAATCATCCCGGCCAATGCGCCCCACTGGTTCATCCGCTTCCAGTACAAGCTGAGAAGGATGGCGGGTCCGAATGCAGAACCAAACCCGGCCCACGCATAGCCGACCAGATCAAGGATCGTGTTATTCGGTGTCAGAGACAGAAGGATCGCGATGACGGCGACAAGCAGAACGCTCAGACGTCCGACAAGAACGAGTTCCTTATCCGAAGCTTTGCGCCGGAAAAACGTCCGGTAAAAATCTTCCGTCATGGCGCTTGATGTAACAAGCAGCTGGGAAGACACCGTACTCATAATCGCCGCGAGCAAAGCGGAAAGCAAAAATCCGGTGATGAGCGGATGGAATAATACCTTTGAAAACACGATAAAAATCGTTTCCGGATCTTTAAGCGCTGTACCCGTCTCATGGACATACGCCACACCGGTCAGTCCGACGAGCAGAGCGCCGATTACGGAGATGATCATCCAGCCCATCGCGATGCGGCGCGCAGGCTTCAGTTCTTTTACGGATGAAATCGCCATAAAGCGGACGATAATATGCGGCTGACCGAAATAGCCTAGTCCCCAGGCGAGAAATGAAATAATGCTAATGACGGTCGTTCCTTTGAAGAAATCGAGCAAGCTTGGATTGATTTCTTCGATCACATTGAAAGTCGGCGTAATTCCGCCTAATTGAGTAAAGGCAACGATCGGCACGAGCACTAAAGCGATAAACATAATCAAACCTTGCACGAAGTCTGTCAGACTGACGGCCAAAAATCCTCCGAACAGCGTATAGGCAATTACGACTGCGGCCGTTAAGAAAAGACCGATTTTATAATCGAGGCCAAACGCCGTTTCAAACAGTCTTCCTCCGGACACCATACCCGCCGACGTGTACAATGTGAAAAACACCATGATGACGATGGCTGATGCCAGGCGCAAGATTCTTGTTGTATCATTAAACCGATTTTCGAAAAAGTCCGGAATTGTAATCGCATCGTTTGCTACTTCTGTATATGTGCGCAGCCGGGGAGCGACCACCAAATAGTTCACATAAGCTCCGATTGTTAAACCGACGGCAAGCCAGGCGCTTGAAAGTCCTGTCACATACATGGCTCCGGGCAGTCCCATCAGCATCCAGCCGCTCATGTCAGACGCGCCGGCCGATAAAGCCGTAACAGCAGGCCCAAGACCTCTGCCGCCAAGCATGTAGTCATTCAAATTGGATGTCTTTCTATAGGAGTACCAGCCGATTAAGAGCATCGCGGCAAAATAAATCCCCAACGAAATAAATACTTCAACACTCACGTTTCATATCTCTCCTCTTTAAAAATAATGTGGCATCACCTCTTTAAAATTTTCAACAATACTGATTTGCGGGTACGAAGAAAATTGCAGGGCCTCCTCTATAAAAGATCAAGTATTGGAATTAAGGCGCTGCCTAGATCGTACTTAGTTACCTAACCTATCAAACTATTCCCAATCAATCAACCGTGAAAAACATCCGATTTTATTGAAAAAGGGCGTGATGGTTTTGATGAGCATCATTATGAAAGCGTTTACAAATGATATACAAAGTAAAAATATTCTGAATATTAGTACGTGCCGTTTTACTGAATTTTTCATGTACAATGAAATAAAAGGCGCCAAATGGGGCGAAGATCGCGGTTTTGTTGATTTAGAAGGCTAAAATTTGATATGATCAGTATTATATGACTAAGCGAGAATAACCTTGGAGGTGTTTTTAGTATGTCGCGTATTTCTATAGAAGAAGTAAAGCATGTCGCCCATCTTGCCAGACTGGCGATTACGGACGAGGAAGCGGCGATGTTTACCGAACAGCTTGACAGCATTATTTCATTTGCAGAAGAGCTGAACGAAGTCGATACAGAGAATGTTAAACCAACAACGCACGTATTGCAAATGAAGAATATCATGAGGGAAGATGTACCTGATAAAGGGCTTCCGGTTGAAGACGTCGTCAAAAATGCGCCTGATCATAAAGACGGCTACATCCGCGTGCCGTCAATCTTGGACTAATAAAGGAGGGAGCGAGAAAACATGTCACTGTTTGACCATAAAATATCTGAATTAAAACGTCTCATACATAATAAAGAGATCAGCATATCAGATTTAGTCGATGAATCTTACAAACGGATTCACGAAGTTGACGGAAAGGTACAAGCCTTTTTGCAGCTTGATGAAGAAAAAGCCCGCGCATATGCCAAAGAATTGGACGAAGCGCTTGATACCCGGGATGAGCACGGTCTTCTTTTCGGGATGCCGATCGGCATTAAGGACAATATCGTAACAAAAGATCTGCGGACAACGTGCGCAAGCAAAATTCTCGAGAATTTTGATCCGATCTATGATGCAACCGTTGTTGAGCGTCTTCATGAAGCTGAAGCGGTTACCATCGGAAAGCTGAATATGGATGAATTCGCGATGGGCTCTTCCACAGAGAACTCAGGCTTTAAAAAGACAAAAAACCCGTGGAACCTCGAAACTGTTCCTGGCGGATCAAGCGGAGGCTCAGCGGCTGCGGTTGCGGCCGGGGAAGTGCCGTTTTCACTTGGATCTGACACGGGCGGATCGATTCGCCAGCCGGCATCTTTCTGCGGCGTCGTCGGCTTAAAGCCTACATACGGACGCGTTTCCAGATACGGCCTTGTCGCATTTGCATCTTCATTGGATCAAATCGGCCCGATCACAAGATCTGTCGAAGACAACGCCTACCTTCTGCAGGCGATTTCAGGCGTTGACAAAATGGATTCAACGAGCGCCAATGTGGACGTGCCTGACTACCTGTCTGCGCTGACAGGCGATATTAAAGGCTTAAAAATCGCCGTTCCGAAAGAATATCTCGGCGAAGGGGTAAGCGAAGAAGCGAAGCAGTCCGTGCTTGAAGCGCTGAAAGTGCTCGAAAGCCTTGGCGCGACATGGGAAGAGGTATCGCTTCCGCACAGCAAATACGCGCTGGCGACTTACTACCTGCTTTCTTCATCTGAAGCGTCGGCAAACTTGGCGCGCTTCGACGGCATCCGCTACGGCTACCGCACGGACAATGCCGACAACCTGATCGACCTGTACAAACAGACGCGTTCCGAAGGATTCGGAAACGAAGTCAAACGCCGCATCATGCTCGGTACGTTTGCTCTGAGCTCCGGCTATTACGACGCATACTATAAAAAAGCGCAGAAAGTCAGAACGCTGATCAAAAAGGACTTTGAAGACGTATTTGCAAACTATGACGTCATCATCGGACCGACAACGCCGACGCCGGCATTTAAAATCGGCGAAAAAACGAGCGATCCGCTGACCATGTACGCCAACGACATCCTGACGATTCCTGTCAACCTTGCGGGCGTTCCGGGAATCAGCGTACCGTGCGGATTTGCGAACGGCTTGCCGCTCGGCCTGCAAATCATCGGCAAACACTTTGACGAAAGCACAGTATACCGCGTCGCCCACGCATTCGAACAGGCGACAGACCACCATAAAGCAAAACCTGAACTGTAAGGGGTGAAAAAACATGAACTTTGAAACGGTAATCGGACTTGAAGTCCACGTGGAGCTCAAAACAAAATCGAAAATTTTCTCCAGTTCTCCAACGCCATTCGGCGCGGCGGCCAACACGCAGACAAGCGTTATCGACTTAGGCTATCCAGGTGTACTGCCTGTGTTGAACAAAGAAGCCGTCAATTTCGCGATGAAAGCCGCAATGGCGCTCAACTGCGAAATTGCGACAGAAACGAAATTCGACCGGAAAAACTATTTCTACCCCGACAACCCGAAAGCTTATCAAATTTCACAATTTGATAAACCGATCGGCGAAAACGGCTGGATCGAAATCGAAGTCGGCGGAAAAACGAAGCGCATCGGCATTACCCGCCTTCATTTGGAAGAGGATGCGGGAAAACTGACGCATACAGGCGACGGCTACTCCCTTGTCGACTATAACCGCCAGGGAACACCGCTCGTTGAAATCGTCTCCGAGCCCGATATCAGAACGCCTGAAGAAGCTTACGCCTACCTTGAAAAACTGAAATCAATCATTCAGTATACAGGCGTGTCCGATTGTAAGATGGAAGAGGGGTCGCTCCGCTGCGACGCCAACATCTCGCTCCGTCCGATCGGACAAGAGGAGTTCGGTACAAAGACAGAGCTGAAAAACCTGAACTCATTCGCCTTTGTTCAAAAAGGCCTTGAGCACGAAGAAAAACGCCAGGCGCAGGTTCTTTTGTCAGGCGGTGTCATTCAGCAGGAGACGCGCCGCTATGATGAAGCGTCCAAAACGACGATTTTGATGAGGGTCAAAGAGGGATCTGACGACTACCGCTACTTCCCTGAGCCTGATCTTGTCGAGCTTTACATAGACGACGAGTGGAAGCAACGCGTGAAAGACAGCATTCCTGAGCTTCCGGACGAGCGCCGCAAGCGCTACATCGAAGAGCTTGGCCTCCCTGCCTATGACGCGAAAGTGCTGACTTTGACAAAAGAAATGTCCGACTTCTTCGAAGCGGCCGTTGAAAAAGGCGCAGACGCGAAGCTGGCGTCGAACTGGCTGATGGGTGAAGTATCGGCTTACTTGAACGCCCAGCAAAAAGAGCTTGCGGATGTCGAACTCACACCTGAAGGCCTTGCCGGATTGGTCAAGCTGATCGAAAAAGGAACGATTTCATCGAAAATCGCGAAAAAGGTCTTCAAAGAATTGATTGAAAAAGGCGGAGACGCAGAAAAAATCGTCAAAGAAAAAGGCCTTGTGCAAATCTCTGACGAAGCGACGCTCAGAAAGCTTGTCACAGAAGCGCTCGACAACAATCCGCAATCAATCGAAGACTTTAAAAACGGAAAAGACCGCGCGATCGGCTTCCTTGTCGGCCAAATCATGAAAGCCTCAAAAGGACAAGCGAACCCGCCGATGGTCAACAAGCTTCTTCTTGAAGAAATCAATAAACGATAAAAAACAGACTATGCCTAATTAAATGGAGGTCCTCATGTTGAGGACCTTTTTTATTTGTATGAAAATACAAATGAAAAAACTTCTTTCTGTTCAATAATATTAAAATTTATTTGAATTTTATTTAATAATATATTATCATTTATTTGAATTTTGTTTTTAAATTTGTTAATAAGAGGGGCTGTCTATGGAAAGAAAGGATGTACCCGAGTGGATCTTAGCTTTAGAAGAAGAAGATGTAGAATTTATTAAAAACTTTATGCTGAAATCTGGATCTTTAAAAGAAATTGCAAAGAGTTATCAAGTATCTTATCCAACAGTCAGGGTTAGATTGGATCGATTAATTCAAAAAATTCAACTAATTGACGAGTTAGAAAATGAGACTTTTGTTAACTTTATAAAACAGTTAGCTATCGATGATCAGATTAGTCTGGAAAATGCAAAGCTAATCATTGAGAAATACAAAAAAGAGCGGGGTGTTCATAAATGAATCCTATTTATATACTACTCATTGGCTTTACAATACTAGGGATTCAATATTTTTTATCGACCAGAAATCATACCTTTTGGGGAGCTATACTGCCTACAGCTTATATCGTTTTTCTCGTGGCATTATCCATTTATGAAGGAAAATCTTTCGCATCATTCTTTCTTCCTCTTATCGGCGGATTGGCTTTATTGTTGGGAGAATGGATTAAAGGCAGAGAAGCTTTGAAAAAAAAGCGGGAAAGAGAAATGAGAATAATGAAAGCCATGGATATTAAATAACAGGATCAGCCTCAAAAGGACAGAACAAGCTGTTTCAAAAAAACCTTGGAGAATGACTCTCCAAGGTTTTTTCATTATTCCACGACAGGCGTCAAAGAATCGCCGTCCCATATCTCTCCTTTATTCAGCGTCCATGGATGAAGATAGAGGGTGTCCGCTCCCTTATTCACAGCCGGGCTCCACTCATCGTTCCACGCCAGGAAGTACGTCGTTTTCGGGTATTTTTCTTTGATGGCATGGATAAACCGCGCGTAATCCAGCCCGCCGTTTGTCGTCTGCGGTCCGACTTCTGTAAAGGCAAACGGCTTGTTCAGCGATGTGAGCTCTTCGTAGCCATCAATGGCGTACGGGTCATCAAAATAAGCGTCAAGCCCGACAATGTCCACATATGATGCGCCCGGATAAAAGTCCGTTTTAAAGTCTCTGTTGGCGTCCAGCGCATACACCCACAAGAGATGATCCAGGCCTCTTGTTTTTGTCATATAGTCATAGATTTTCACATAGAGCTGTTTGTACAAGGAGATTCTTTCGCTGTCTTTTTGATTATATTGCGTCAGCCCCCACCAGAACCATTCGCCGTTCATTTCGTGAAGGGGTCTGAATAGAACGGGCACGCCTTCATTTTCAAGCTCCTGGAGGCCGTCCGCGATTTTGCTCAGCATCGCCTCAAGCCGCTTTCCTTCAGGAGTGGAAGAATCTAAAATTCTCTCATACTGGCTGTTTGAAATCTGAGTTTTATAATGACCCGAAGTAAACGCGGGGTTTGCGAGGTGCATGCTGATTTGCGGAATGCCTCCGCTTTTCCAGTATGCGATCAAATCACGGTAGCAGCTGTAGTCAATCGTATCGGCGATCTTTTCCGGCTCCAGCCATCCTCTTGCATAATCGCAGCCGTATATGGCCGGCAGCTGTCCTGTTGCCTGTTTGATCCGGTCGGCTTCAGCCGTTGAAAATGTGTCGAGGCTGTATCCTCCGAACGCCCCGGACATCACCCGGCTTTCCGTCCGATTGGGCAGGTGGGCGAGCCAGTTCATCACCGCTTTCGTCGTCGGCTGGGCATTCGGGTTCACCGGAGAAACGGTGTGTGCATAGCTCGGCTGCGAAACGGCAAAAGCAAGGAGCAGCGCGAAGATTGAACAAACGATGTTTTTTTTCACTAAGGTAAAACCCCCTGAAACATATAGATTGTCTTAAGCGATCTTATTATACATGCTGCTTCCAAAAAATACATGGTCAGATCGTCTTATTGTAAGGGAATAAAAAAACAGCCATAAGGCTGCTTTATGAATGAAGGAAACGGGTGATCATTCCATATAGATGCTGAACATTGTCCTGATGCTGCAAGTTTGTCAGCATGCCTTGGAGCACGGGTGCGCGGGGCGAATCCTTTCTCAGCTCTTCCTCGATCACATCCAGTGTAATGAGAATGTCTTCCGAAAGCTCCGGCTGACGTTTGGCATCTTCAAGCTCCCGCAAAATCGTATGTTTATCGGCCGTATTGCCGGCGTTCCGGTAATAGCTGTACGTCCGGCCGGCCAAGATCGGCTGCTCCCCGTTTTGAACCATGCCATCAATCATGTCATCGATTCTTCTCATAATAAAATCCGCAAGTTCGTAAAAATCGATATCCAGTTCATTAAAGATAAACAAATTTTGATAAGACTGCACGATGCCTTGAACGATCACGGACAAGTCTGACAGATAAGGCTTCACAATGTCACCGTAGGCGGCTGACAGCGCGTTTTGATACGTCTCGTGGAATTTTTGGCTGACATTTTTAAAATATTCTTCGATCTTGCTGTTTTCCGGTATGCTGTGTTCGCTGATCATCACGAGAATAAAATCGCGGTGCTCCTTGCTCTCGCTGAATTGATAAGCAATCTGCTCCTTGAACGTTTCCTTAGGAGGGAAATTCTTCTGCTGAATGATCTTCATATTTTCCATCATTCGATCGATATAATACTTAATGATTGCGAGCAAAAGAGCTTCTTTCGACTTGAAATGCAGGTAGAAAGCCCCTTTTGAGATGTTGCATTCATTGGCGATGTCTTGAATCGTTGTGGAAGCAAAACCGTTTTTCGCGAACAGGTGCAGGCCTGCTTTAATGATTTTTTCTTCTTTTTCTGTCATGAATGTACCCCTTTAACACTTCTTTAAAATTGAATAAATTTTAACATATATAAGTTGACGCTGTTTACTTTTGAAGTTTATTATTGTATAGAATGACCAGTCAGTCAATCTGTATTCTGAAAATGATACACAATGGAGGTCGTAATGAATTCTATCATTAATTTTGTACTAAAGAACAAGTTCGCTGTGTGGCTGATGACGATTATTGTTACGGTTGCCGGCATTTATGCGGGTTTAAATATGAAGCAGGAATCGATTCCTGATGTGAACATGCCTTATTTGACCATCAGCACGACATATCCCGGAGCCACTCCGAGCCAGGTAGCTGATGAAGTCACAAAGCCGGTTGAACAAGCCGTGCAAAATCTGGACGGCGTCAGCGTTGTGACGTCCACATCGTATGAAAACGCATCATCGGTGATGATTGAATACGATTATGAAAAGGATATGGACAAAGCGAAGACGGAAGCCGCTGAAGCATTGGCGAATCTCGATCTGCCGGACAATGCGAAAGAGCCGAGCATTTCGCGCTACAGCATGAATTCCTTCCCGATTCTCGCGCTCAGCGTGTCCAGTGATAAAGACGATCTTCAAAGCTTGACGAAAAAAGTGGAAGACAGCCTCCTGACGAAGCTTGAAGGCCTTGAAGGCGTAGCTTCCGTTCAGCTTTCCGGTCAGCAGGTTGAAGAAGTCGAATTTTCATTTAAAAAAGACAAATTGAAGCAATACGGGCTTGACGAGGATACAGTCAAGCAAGTGATTCAAGGATCTGATGTGACGACTCCGCTTGGGTTGTACACATTCGGCAAAGAAGAAAAATCGGTCGTCGTCAGCGGCGATATCGACACAATTAAAGACTTGAAAAATATGAGAATTCCAGCGGCGTCTGCCGGAGGCGCAAGCGCGCAAGCCGGAGCGCAAAGTGCGCAGGCGGCCCAGGGGGCGCAGGCTCAAGCCGGGGCACAGAGCGCCGGACAAGCTCAGCAAAGCGCGGGAGTCCCGACGGTTAAGCTGTCTGACATCGCAACGATTAAAGATGTCAAAAAAGCCGAATCCATTTCACGAACCAATGGCAAAGACAGCATCGGCATCAGCGTCATTAAAGCAAACGACGCCAATACCGTCGAGGTAGCCGACAACGTAAAAGCTGAACTCGAACAATTCAAAAAAGACCACAAAGGCTTCAAATACAGCTCGACATACGATCAGGCCGAACCGATCACCGAGTCGGTCGAGACGATGCTGAGCAAAGCGATTTTCGGAGCGATCTTTGCGGTTGTGATCATTCTCTTATTCCTAAGGGATATTAAATCAACATTAATCTCGGTCATTTCGATTCCATTGTCATTGTTAATCGCACTGCTCGTCCTGAACCAGCTTGATATCACGCTGAATATCATGACGCTCGGCGCCATGACAGTCGCCATCGGACGGGTTGTCGACGACTCGATCGTCGTCATCGAAAACATTTACCGCCGCATGAGGCTGAAAGATGAGCCGCTGCGCGGAAAAGCGCTCGTGCGCGAAGCGACGAAGGAAATGTTCATGCCGATCATGTCATCAACGATCGTGACAATCGCGGTATTCCTGCCGCTCGCACTTGTCGGCGGTCAAATCGGCGAATTGTTCATGCCGTTTGCTTTAACGATTGTATTCGCGCTCGCTGCATCCCTCTTGATCGCGATCACGCTCGTGCCGATGCTTGCGCACACCCTCTTCAAAAAATCATTGACAGGCGCGCCGGTAAAGGCGAAAGAACACAAGCCTGGGGTACTGGCCAACTTCTACAAAAAAGTGTTGAATTGGTCGCTCAGCCATAAATGGATCACATCGATCATCGCGGTTCTGATGCTGGTCGGAAGCTTGTTCCTCGTGCCGCTGATCGGAGCGAGCTACTTGCCTGCCACAAAAGAAAAAATGGTGCAGATCACGTACACCCCTGAACCGGGAGAAACGAAAAAAGAAGCGGAAAAGGAAGCGCAAAAAGCTGAAAAAATTCTATTGGACCGCAAACACGTCGATACGGTTCAGTATACGTTAGGAGCGGGAAATCCGCTGATGGGCGGAAGTTCAAACGGCGCGTTGTTCTATATCAAATATGAGGAAGACACGCCTGATTTTGATCAAGAAAAGGACAGCGTCTTAAAAGACATTCAGAAGCAATCCAAACGCGGAGAATGGAAAACTCAGGATTTCAGCTCTTCAGGCAACAACAATGAGTTAACGTATTATGTGTACGGGGATTCTGAAAAAGAGATTAAAGGCACTGTAAAAGAGATCGAAAAGATAATGAAAGACCAAAAAGACCTGAAAAACGTAAGCTCAGGCCTGTCCAGCACATATGACGAATATACATTTGTCGCTGACCAGGAGAAATTAAGCAAACTCGGGTTAACGGCATCACAGATTTCTCAGGCGCTCATGAAAGAAACATCGCAGGCGCCGCTTACAACCGTGAAAAAAGACGGGAAAGATCTTGATGTTACGATTAAAACAGAAGAAGAAACATATAAAAGCGTCAAAGATTTAGAAGACAAAAAAATCACAACTCCGACCGGCCAGGAAGTGAAAATCGGCGATGTCGCGAAAGTGAAGGAAGGCACGACATCCGACACAATTTCGAAACGGGACGGCAAAATCTATGCCGATGTCACGGCGGAAGTCACATCAGACAACGTCACGGCCGTATCAGTCGACGTACAGAAAAACATCGACAAGATCGACATGCCTGACAACGTCACAATCGATACCGGCGGGGTATCGGCTGATATCGAAGATTCCTTTACAAAACTCGGACTCGCAATGCTTGCGGCGGTTGCGATCGTCTACCTCGTGCTTGTGATTACATTCGGCGGAGCACTGGCGCCATTTGCGATCCTGTTCTCGCTGCCGTTTACCGTCATCGGCGCCTTGGTGGGACTATACGTATCAGGAGAAACGATCAGCCTGAACGCAATGATCGGAATGCTGATGCTGATCGGTATCGTCGTCACAAACGCGATTGTCTTAATCGACCGCGTCATCCATAAGGAAGCGGAAGGGCTCTCAACGAGAGAAGCGCTCCTTGAAGCCGGCTCTACAAGGCTCCGTCCGATCCTGATGACGGCCATCGCCACAATCGGCGCCCTGATTCCATTGGCGCTCGGATTTGAAGGCGGCAGCCAGGTCATTTCAAAAGGACTCGGCGTCACTGTTATCGGCGGTTTGATCAGTTCAACGCTCCTTACCCTTCTGATCGTACCGATCGTATACGAAGTACTGGCGAAATTCCGCCGGAAAAAACCGGGTATGGAAGAAGAGTAAGTCGATAAAACATAAACCCCTTGGAATGGTCTGAACTGACCCGTTAAAATGAGACTTAGAAAAAACACCTATGCTGCCTGTCCC
>ERZ1673782.14-NODE-14-length-125879-cov-26.746098_pt1 | contig 125879 bp, 115 predicted proteins | sample MGYA00580134_ERZ1673782 | MGnify/ENA primary metagenome ERZ1673782 (study PRJEB41219, sample SAMN04549594) | soil metagenome | isolation source: soil | place: USA: Texas, Big Bend National Park | collected 2009-03-17 ...
GGACAAAAACAGGTCGGATTTTTAAAATCCGACCTGTTTTGTCAACGGTCTGAAAGCCGGTTTAACCGGCTTTCAGATTCTTTTTCTCCCTTCGGTTTTTAATGATTTTCCATGCGATCGGATAGATGACAGGCGCCCATTTGACGGCGCTTTTAATCATTTTTTTCATGGCTTGACTCCCTCCTGTTTTTTTTACTGTTTTCCCTGATGAACGGGAGCCAAACCTTTTAACTATCTTGAGACATAGCGGTTCCCTTTTATCCAGAATCGCCAAGGGTATTCCCTCGCTTCACCTGAGTTGTCAATGCCAATTCGCGGACCGCTCAAAATATCTTGGGGTTCATACCCTTTTGCGATATAAAGCGGCGGCCCCGTCAGCGGTCTGCCGTAATCGTTCATCGTGATGGAAAGCGCCTTTGTCAGCTTTCCCGGACCGTTTGTCCAATCGCGCGGTTTCTTTCCGCTCCTTCGCTTCTCCATCAGCGCGAGGCCTTCATGAGGTTCAAGCGCTCTGATCAGCACGGCCTCAGGTTCATCGGCTCCTCCGCTTACAACATTGATGAGTGTGTGGGTATGCATGGTGTACGTATACACCACGCCGGCTTCACGATACATGATTTCGGTGCGCTTTGTCCGGCGGTTGCCATAGCTGTGAGCTGCTCTGTCCCCTGGCCCTTTATAAGCCTCTGTCTCCACAATATATCCTGAAGCAGGCCCTTCTTCCGTTTCTTTAACGAGAAGACAGCCCAACAGGGACCTGGCAAGTTCAATTGTTGGCTTGTTGTAAAATTCGAGCGGGAGAGGTTCGTGAGCTGGATTCATTTTTGTTGGCCTCCTTTTTGCTAAAAAGCAAATCGCCTCTTTGTCGATTGTGATATATTTTACCATTTTCGACAGACGAGATGCCAGAAATGAAGGCAATGATGAATGAGATGATTTATTGGTCTTCAGTGGATGACATTGACATATCTGTATTATTGTATACAATAATAATTATATTCTGAAAAAAGGAGGCGAAAGCTTTTTTCATGCACTCTTCAAATCCAGTCAAAAGACAGTCTGCAAGTGATTACGCTTATAACGAATTAAGAACGAAAATCATCGAACTTGAATATCCTCCCTCTGAACAGCTTGCTGAAGACAGTCTTGCAAAGGGTTTAAACATCAGCAGAACTCCTCTTCGCCAGGCTCTTTACCGGCTGGAGCTTGAAGGATTGGTCAGTAAACAGCCGAACGGCCGGCTTCGCGTATGCCCGATTTCGCTCGCTGAAGCGAAAGAGGTTTTTAAAGTGCGTGAAGCGCTTGAAGGACTACTCACTGCCGAAGCCGCACAGCTGGTGACGCCGGAGAGCCTTCATCAGCTTGAAGACCGCATCGAACTGATGAAGCTGGCTGCCGTAAAGGGCCGCAAAACAGATACGGTCAAATACGGATCAGAATTTCATTCTATCTTGCACGCCATCAGCACAAATGCAACCGCAAAACGTTTTCTGGATCAGCTTGAAAGCAGGATTGAACGGTATCGCAGAATCAGCGGATACAAAAATCCTGACTACAAACCGTCTGTATCTTTCAATGAACACTTGGATATTTTTAATGCCGTCAAAGAAAAAAACAGCGTTTTGGCAGAAGCCGCCATGCGTTCCCACATTAAACGAAGCTTACGTTCAATTGAAGAAACGCTCGAACGTTCATACTAATCCGCCGAACAGCCAATGCCATTCTCACAGCACGTTTTTGACACAAATGTTAAAAAACGAATAAGAGGTGGAAAAATGGGCAAACAAGGTGTATTTAAACCGGGATTAGAAGGCGTTATTGCTGGAGAAACGAACATTTCTTTCTTAGATACGGAAGCGGAACAAATCGTCATTAAAGGCTATGATTTAATCGAACTTGCAGAACAAAAAACATATCTTGACCTCGTCTATCTTCTCCTTCAAGATAAGCTGCCAGATCCAATGGAATTGAAAGGAATTGAAAGCGCTTTAAAAAGTGCGTATGAACTGCCCGGCGGAATCTATACTATTCTGAAGTCGCTTCCGAATAATACCCATCCGATGGATGCGCTCCGAACCGGGATTTCCGCTTTAGCAGGATATGATCCCGAATTGAATGACAGATCTCAAGCAGCAAACAGAAGCAAAGCGCTGCGCTTGATCGCACAGGTTCCGAATATTACCGCCAACAGCTACCGCATCCTTCACCAGAAAAACGTCATCACGCCTGACAAACAGCTTTCATTCAGCCAGAACTTTTTATATATGCTGACGGAAAAAGAACCGACTCCCCAAGAAACAGCCGTCTTTGATCAGACATTAATGCTTTACAGCGAGCACGAAATGCCGAACTCCACATTTGCCGCAAGAGTCATCGCATCGACAAACACAGATATATACGGTGCTTTCACAGGCGCTGCAGCATCGCTAAAAGGACATTTGCACGGCGGTGCGAATGAAGCGGTCATGTACATGCTGCTCGAAGGAGAAACAAAATCGGGCTTCTGCAAGCTGATTGAACATAAGTTAAGCAGAAAAGAAAAAATCATGGGCTTTGGGCACCGCGTCTATATGAGAAAAATGGACCCGCGCGCAGCCTTGCTGAAAAAGGCGCTCTATTCGCTTTCTCATAAAACCGGCAGACAGGATTTATATGAGATGTGCGATGCCGGCGAAAAGCTGATGCGCGAAGAAAAAGGCCTGTATCCGAACCTCGACTACTATGCGGCTCCAGTCTATTACCTGCTCGGCATACCGATCGATCTCTATACTCCGATATTTTTCGCGGCACGGTCGGTCGGTCTTAGCGCGCATGTCATTGAACAGCATGAAGACAACAGGCTGTTCCGCCCGAGAGTTCACTATACGGGACCGCGTCATCTTCATCCATAATTCGCTTTGATTCAGAAAGAAGGGAGATAGATGTTATGAAAACTGAAAGTCAAACGCTCCAAAACTGTGATCAATTGCTGGAAGAGATCGCCGACTATACGGTAAATGCCAAGATTTCAAGCGAAGAAGCGATTGAAACCGCCCGTTACGTCTTAATGGATACACTGGGCTGCGGAATATTGGCGCTCAAATATCCGGAATGCGCCAAGCATCTCGGCCCGATTGCCCCGGGTACCGTCGTCCCGAACGGCACCCGCGTCCCGGGAACGCAATTTGAGCTTGATCCTGTTCACGGCGCCTTTAATATCGGCTGCATGATCCGCTGGCTCGATTATAACGACACATGGCTTGCGGCCGAATGGGGCCATCCGTCAGATAACCTCGGAGCGATTTTAGCCTGCGCCGACTATGTCAGCAGGCAGCTGCTCGCGGCGGGCAAGGAACCGCTCACGATTAACGATGTCCTGACGGCAATTGTTAAGGCTCATGAAATCCAAGGCGTCCTTGCTCTCGACAACAGCTTAAACAGAAACGGGCTTGACCATGTGCTATTCGTAAAAGTCGCCTCCACTGCTGTGGCATGCTCACTATTGGGGGGCACAAAACAGGATGTTATCAATGCCGTCTCCCAGGCCTGGGTCGATAATTCAAGCCTGCGGACGTACCGCCATGCTCCGAATACCGGCTCGCGTAAGTCCTGGGCAGCCGGTGATGCGACTAGCCGCGGCGTGAGGCTCGCGATGATGACCTTGAAAGGCGAAATGGGATATAAAACCGCTTTGTCTGCTCCAATGTGGGGTTTTCAGGATGTCTTATTCGGAGGAAAAGAATTGACGCTCGCCAGACCGCTCGACTCTTATGTCATCGAAAATGTCCTTTTTAAAATTTCGTATCCGGCTGAATTCCACGCTCAAACGGCTGCTGAAGCCGCGATCAGGCTTCACCCTGAAGTGAAGGACAGACTTGATGACATCGGCCAAATCGTGATCACGACGCACGAATCGGCCATCCGGATTATCGACAAAACGGGAGAATTACACAATCCGGCTGACCGTGATCACTGCCTTCAGTATATAACAGCGATCGGACTGATCTACGGCGATATTACCGCTGACCATTATGAAGACGAAACCGCGCAAAATCCGGAGATCGACAGGCTGCGCGAAAAAATGACGACAGTCGAAAACAAACAGTATTCCGTCGATTATCTCGACCCGGAAAAACGCTCGATCGCCAACGCTGTTCAAGTGTTTTATAAAGACGGCACACACTCGGAAAAAATCGCGGTCGAATACCCGATTGGTCATCGGCGCCGCCGCAACGAGGGCATCCCGCTCTTAAAAGACAAATTTATCAATAATTTAAAAACGCGCTTTCCGGCGGGGCAAGCGGAACGAATCAACGCCCTGCTGAATGATCCTCACAGATTAAGCGGTGCACCTGTACCGGATTTCATGGAATTGTTTGTCATTTAGGAGGTTTTGAATATGTGGATTGTCTCGAAACAATCAACTCAGGAAGAGCTGGCCAATGCATTCAGAAAACTGATGAAAGCACCTGATATTTTGAAAATACCCGGTGTTCATGACGGAATGGCTGCCATTACCGCAAAAAACATCGGCTTCAAAGCGCTCTATCTCTCCGGGGCCGCCTACACGGCAAGCCGCGGGCTCCCTGACCTCGGAATGATACACTCCCAGGAAATCGCTGAAAAAGCAAGCGAACTTGTGAGAGCCGCAAATCTTCCGCTTTTGGTCGATATCGACACCGGCTACGGCGGTGTCCTAAATGCGGCGCGCACGGCCGCCGAAATGGCTGAGAGCAGAGTCGCAGCCGTCCAAATCGAAGATCAGCAACTGCCTAAAAAATGCGGACATTTAAATGGAAAAACGCTCGTACCCGCAGAGGACATGATCGCAAAAATTAGAGCGATAAAAGAAACCGCCCCTTCGCTCGTTGTCGTGGCTCGGACGGATGCAAAAGCAGCAGAAGGGATGGAAGCCGCCGTCAGGCGCGCCAATTTATATGCCGACGCGGGAGCCGATGCCATCTTTCCTGAAGCATTAACGAGCGCAGCCGAATTCCGGGAAATGGCTTCTTCCATTAAAGCGCCGCTCCTGGCCAATATGACCGAATTCGGAAAAACGCCTTATTATACGGCTGACGAATTCCAAATGCTCGGCTGCAGCATGGTTATTTACCCTGTGACTTCCCTGCGCGCCGCCGCGAAAGCTTATGAGCGGGTCTTCGCGGAGATTTTCGAAAAAGGCACGCAAAAGGGTGTGCTCGATGACATGCAGACACGCGAAGAATTATATGATGCGATTCATTACTACGACTATGAAAAACTGGACGAAAATATTGCCAAAACGGTGCTTCCCGAAATCGGAAAAGAACACCGTTGATACGCGAAACAAGGCTGCCGAATGATCGGCAGCCTTCTCCACTTACAACAGCTGCAACATCGCACCGCCGACAGCACCGGCTGCAACGATGATCCACGGCGAGAGCTTCCAGTAGACAAGCAGGCTGAACAAAACCGCAGCGAATGCAAAATCGATCGGCGCCAATACGGAGCTGGTCCAGATCGGGTGATAAAACGCGGAAATCAATATCCCCACAACAGCTGCATTCACTCCCATTAAAGCGCCTTTTACTTTAGGATTGCGGCGCAGCGTATCCCAGAAGGGCAGCGTCCCCAGAATCAGCAGGAACGCCGGCAGAAAAATCGCCGCTGTGGCGAGCAATCCGCCTTGCCAGCCGCTGATCACCGCACCAAGATATGCAGCGAATGTAAACAAAGGCCCCGGAACAGCTTGTGCGGCTCCATATCCGGCCAAAAATGCCTCTTCACTTAACCATCCCGCCGGTACAAATTCCCGTTCTAATAATGGCAGGACAACATGCCCTCCTCCGAAGACCAAAGAACCCGACCTGTAAAAGCTGTCAAACATGGCAATCCAGCCGGAAGATGTCATTTCCCTGAGCACCGGCAGCAAAATGAGAAGCCCGAAAAACAAGCTGAGACAGACCGCTGCAAACCGGCGCGACACAGGAAACTGCATGACGGAATCATCCGTTTCAACTTGCTCTTTATAGATAAGATATCCGGCGAAAGCGGCGAGCAGGATGACTCCGACCTGTGTAAAAGCCGTCTGCCAGAGAAGAGTGGCGACCAGAGCAAACAGCGCAATCGCTTTGCGCCTTTTATCAGGTGTCAGCTTTTGCGCCATCCCCATAACGGCATGGGCGACTACGGCGACGGCGACGATTTTCAGTCCATGAATCCAGCCGGCTGTTCCAATATCGAAGCCTTGCAGAACCATGGCAAATAATACAAGCGCTATGACAGATGGAAGAGTAAACCCGATGAACGCTGAGATTCCGCCGAGGACGCCGGCTCTCATCACGCCGATTCCGATCCCCACCTGGCTGCTGGCAGGACCGGGCAGAAACTGGCATAAAGCGACCAGATCGGCATAGTTTTTTTCGTCCATCCATTTTCTTTTACGGACATATTCGGCATGAAAATATCCTAAATGTGCGATCGGACCTCCGAATGATGTCAATCCAAGCCTGGTTGAAACGAATAGAATTTCAAGCAGCGACTTCAAGCTTCTGTCCGCTTTATGCTTTGTCATCATTCCACTCCTCTATTCTTTAATTTCTTTAAACAGTTCATATGCTTTCAATCTGGCTTCCTTCAGTACGCTTGCTCCTTTTTCCGTGGTTGAATAGTATTTTCTGATCTTTCCGTCCACATTCTGTTCTTCTTTTCGAAGAAGTCCGTCAGCTTCCATAGAATGAAGGATCGGATACAGCGTTCCCGCACTGATGTTATATCCGTGCTCTTTCAATTCCTCAAGCATCCACAATCCGAAAATCGGGTGTTCGCTGGCGTGGTGCAGAATATGAATTTGAATAAATCCTAGAAATAGCTTTCGCAATACCTTATCTTCCAATACCGCACCCCCTTTAACGAAATTCAATATCGAAATCCGATATCGATAATATATAACGAAAGTGTAGCATCCGTTCCCTTTCTTTTCAAGGTCTTTTGCCCTTAAAAAAACAAGCCCAAACATGGGCTTGCCTGTTTCCAATCATTTACGACTGATACTGTACACGATGAAGATTTGCGAAAATACCGCCGCACTCAACCAGTTCATCATGTGTCCCTTCTTCTGCGATTCCATTCTCTGTCACGACCACGATCCGGTCGGCATTGCGGATCGTAGCAAGTCTGTGGGCAATGACAAGCGTCGTCCTGTCTTTTGCGAGCTCCGTCAAAGCGTTTTGAATCACCTGCTCCGTCTCTGTGTCAAGTGCTGATGTGGCTTCGTCCAATATGAGAATCGGCGGGTTTTTTAGAAACATCCTGGCGATGGCAATCCTCTGCTTTTGGCCCCCTGACAGCTTCAGCCCCCTTTCGCCGACCTGGGTTTCATAACCGTCGGGGAGCGACTCGATCAGCTGTTCCAAATGCGCCATTTTGGCGGCCCGCTGAATTTCTTCATCTGTGGCATCCAGTTTTCCGTAGGCAATGTTTTCGCGGAGCGTTCCCGTAAAAAGAAACACATCCTGCTGGACGATGCCGATTTGCGAACGGAGAGAGCGTTTTGTCATATCGCGAATATCGATGCCGTCAATTGTGATGGCCCCGCCGTCTATATCGTAAAAGCGCGGAATCAGCGAGCTGATCGTCGTTTTGCCCGCTCCCGACGGCCCGACAAAGGCGACGGTTTCTCCGGCTTTAATTGACAGATCGATGCCTCGCAGGACGGGTTTATGTTTTTCATAGCCGAACGTCACATTCTTGAAGACGATGTTTCCTTCCAGCGCCGGAACATCAATCGCATCTTTGCGGTCGACAATCTGCGGCTTTGTATCGATCAACTCCGTAAACCGCTTAAATCCTGCCATTCCTTTAGGATAAAGCTCCAAAATGGCGCTGATTTTATCAATCGGCTTAAACAGCACGTTGACATAAAGAACAAACCCGACGAATTCCCCGTAGGACATATTCCCGGAAAAACTGAGCCAAGCTCCGAACACGAGCACTGCCAGAATCATCAGCCGCGTCATCAAAAAGGTTCCGGCAGTCGTGAGAGCCATCGTTTTGTAGCCCTTCAGCTTCGCCTTGCGGAACTTTTGATTGTTTTTTAAAAACCGGGATATCTCAAAGCGCTCATTCGTAAAAGATTGAACGACGCGAACGCCTGAAACGCTGTCCTCAACCCTGGCATTAACATCGGCGATTTCGCTGTACATCTGGCGCCAAGCCCGGTTCATCCTGATATTGGAATAGGTGATCAAGATAATCAATAACGGCACAAACAGAACTGCAACCAATGCAAGCTTCACATTAATCGTCAGCATAATCCAAAATGCACCTAAAAAGGTCATCACGGCGATGAACAAATCTTCCGGTCCGTGATGGGCCAGCTCTCCGATATCAAACAGATCATTTGTGATGCGGCTGATGATATGTCCTGTTTTTGTATTGTCAAAGTAGCGGAAAGATTGGCGCTGTACATGTTGGAAAAGCTCCTGGCGCATATCTGTTTCAATGTTGATGCCCAGCTTATGCCCGAGATAATTGACAATGTACTGCAGACCTGTGCTGAGCAGGTAGATCAGTAAGAGGCCGATGCTTACCCAGACGATTTCAAGCCAGTCTCCCCCGGGAATCAGCGTATCAATGAACCACTGAACAACTAGAGGAAAAGCCAGCTCCAGCACTGCAACGACGATCGCGCTGCTGAAATCGATGAAGAACAAACGTTTATGAGGTTTATAGTATGAAAAAAAGCGGCGTATCATAGGATGATGTGCACTCCTTTTGAAAATCTTTACGAGATTGATCGTATCACAGTTTGGCATCGGAAGTGCAAAAATTTCGAAAAATAATTGAAAATTATTCTCAAGTAGGCTGTTTTATAAAGGAATTCCCGCTTCTTTTGCTTCCTGTGCAACAAGCTTAGCGATTTCTTTTGCCCCGAAGTCGCAAAAGTGGGTGTCATCCCTGGCTCCGTCCGGATAGTTGGGGTGTTCCCCCGGTTCAAGCCATAAATACAGCTTTTTGGAAGCTTCCGGTCCTAGCGATTCAAGCAATTGACGGCTTTTGAAGGCGAGATCGATAAGCGGCACCCGAAGCTCTTCCGCAAGCTGTATCATCGCATCAGGATAGTCGCCATGGGTATTTTTAAAGCGGCCATCGCTTGCAAATGATCTTCTCTGGACCGGTGTAATCAGAACAGGATTGGCTTTCTTTAACCGTGCCTCATCTATATACCGGGTCAAATGCTGCTTGTAAGTTGTGTATGGCTCTGTATAGCGATCATCCGGTTTTTGGTCGTTATGACCGAACTGGACAAACAAATAATCGCCGCTTTTGATCTGTGTTATGATTCGCTTCAGCCTGCCTTCTTCAATAAAGCTTTTTGAGCTTCTTCCTGATGCCGCTTCATTGCGGATCAAAACACCTGCGCTTAAAAACTCGCCGATTTTCTGCCCCCAGCCTGCACGCGGCGCCCTATTCTCATCATAATCGCAAACCGTTGAGTCCCCGGCCAAAAACAACTGAATGTCTCGCATCATCCATCCCCCTGATCCCTTTTTATTTATATTAAAACGCCCCTCAAGGAACTGCAACAAATATACACAATTAACCATTTTGTTCTTTATACGACTCCTTTTTATAAAAAAAGGGCGTCAATTGACAGAAAACTATCAATTTATACTAATTTTTTTAGAAATTTATCTAAAAATATTTACTTGGATGGTAAATGGTGATAGATTAAGTAAACAAGAAAAGGAATATAGTTGATCGCGATCTCATTTCTGCCTTTTCTTGAAAATAATAGGACGTCCTCTACTTTAACTTAAACATTGCAATTAGGAGGAACTTATCGATGCTTAAACGAAAATTCATTCGTAAAATCAGTGTTGGTCTATTAGCTTCTGCAGCATTGTTTTCATTTATCATTCCTACCCAAGGAGCAAATGCTCAAGAGGTGAAAACAAATCATTTTAGAGGACCGATCTTTTGTCCGCCGCCATTCAAGCCGGCACCTAAACCACAGCCGCCTCAAAAACCGCAGCCGGACAATCCGCAACCGGATAACCCGACTCAGAAGCCTGTGCTTGAGGCAAAAACTATTAACAGCAATAAAGAGTGGTCAACTTCAGACATCGAAATTACTTATAGACCAAACGCATTTGTCGGTTCAAGCTATGTTGAATTTCATTTTCCGTACCGCTTTCATGCAAGCACAAGAGATACACTAAATGGAAAAACGCTTGACTATACACAAATTTTAAATGATGGACAAACGGTCAGAGTTCCTGTCTATGCTTTAAGTTCCTCTGAGTTCAAACTGGTCATGGTTCGGAAAACGCTTCCAAATGCCGGCACTCACAGAATTACTGCTGAACTGCAGCAAAATGGAAAAAACATCAACCATGCTGAAACAACTTTGGAGATTGTCCCTCGTTAAATCAATGTTCGGCCCGCCGGCATGAATGTGCCGGCAGCCGTTCTATAGTATTTTTCTTTACATATCATGCATTTTTTAAATGTTTTTAGAATTTTCCTTTAAAAATATTTACTTGATTGGTAAATGATGATAGATTGATGGAGCGGGAAAAGGAATATAGTAGATTCCGAACTTATTTTTTCCTTTTTCATCATTTTTTAAAAACATTTATTAGGAGGGGTAAGTACATGTTGAAACGTAAATTTATCGGTAAAATTGGAGTCGGCCTATTAACTTCAGCCGCATTGTTTTCTTTCATTCTTCCGACGGAAGAGGCGAGCGCCACTTTTTACAGAAACGCTCCGACGCTGCATGTCGAGACGGTTGACAGCAATAAAGAATGGACAACTTCAGACATTGAAGTCACTTACAAACCGAACTTTTTTGTCGGTTCAAGCTATGTTGAATTTAACTTCCCATACCGCTTCCATGCGAATACGAGAGATTCGCTGAACGGCAGAACACTGAACTATACACAGATTTTAAATGACGGGCAAACGGTCAGAGTGCCGGTTTACGCTTTCAGCTCTTCTGAGTTCAAACTGGTCATGGTTAGGAAAACGCTTCCAAACGCCGGCACTCACAGAATCACCGCGGAGCTGCAAAAGTTCGGGCGAAACTACAACCACGCAGAAGCTACAGTTGATATCCTGCCACGGTAAAATTTTAAGCCTGCCGGCATAAGAGCCGCCAGGCTTTTTTTCATTTAAGCGCTGCCCGCCGAACCAGTATGTTAAAACAAGCGAGCGCGCTGATATTGCAAAACAGAATGACGACTGCCATCGGCAAAGCTGTATGGCTTCCGGCAATACCGACGAGCGGCGCCGCGGCAGCTCCTAAAATAAACGGAAGCAGTCCTAGAAGCGCAGATGCGCTCCCGGCTGATTTCCCCTGGCTCTGCATGGCCAAGGATCCGCTGGTCGTCGTCACGATTCCGATGCAGGAAACCACGACAAACAGCGGGATTAAAATAAGAATCAGCGGAGCTTTAAAAAAGACAGAAACAAATAAAACAACGCTTGCGGTAAAAGACAGCAGCAAACCGCTCCGCAAAAGGGACGCTTTACCGAACCGGCCGGCAAGCCTGCCCGTAATCTGAGCTGCGATAATAATGCCCAGGCCGTTTAATGCGAAACAAAAACTAAAGGCTTGAGCCGACAATTTGTAAATGTCCTGCAAAACAAACGGAGAGGCCGATATATAGCCGAACATCCCCGCTACGATCAGCCCTTGCGCCAAGGCGTATCCCATAAATGTACGCTGGCCGAAGAGCCTTCCAAATGATACAAACGTCTCTTTGAATCCGCCTGCCGTACGGTTTTCCGGAGACAGCGACTCTTTAACCCCGAATATAACGGACAAAATCATCAGCAGGCCAAAAAGGCCGATGATGAAAAATACGCCGTTCCACGTCGTCCATTTCATCAGCTGTCCGCCCGCTACCGGAGATATGATAGGCGCTATCCCGTTAACAAGCATCAAGAGCGAAAAGAACTTTGTCAATTCTGTTCCAGAATATAGATCACGGGCAATCGCGCGTGATATGACGATGCCGCCTGCCCCCGCCGCGCCTTGAATAAAGCGCATCGCGATCAAAACCCATACAGAAGATGTCATAGCACATAAAAAAGAGGCCGCGGCAAAAACGGACAGCGACACGATCAGCGGAAGCCTTCTTCCAAGGACATCGCTGAAAGGGCCGATGACAATTTGGCCGATTGCCAGCCCCAGTAAACACGATGTTAAACTGAGCTGAACGACGGAAGCATTCGTATGTAAATCAGTTGCCATCTGTGGAAGGCCGGGCAAATATAAATCGATCACAACCGGACCGATTCCCGATAAAATACCCAATATGACAGCGATCCATACCCTGTTCGGCTTTGCTTTCGAATGAGCCGCAAGATCTGCCTGGCTGTTAAGCGTACCCATTGGATCACTCCTTTATTATATTTTTAAATACGCCCTCGAAACCTTCCAGTGTATTGTATACCTTAAGTTATGAAGATGACAATTAGAAAAACCGGGCGAGCCCGGCTGATTAGTAAGATTCATATCTTTTAAAAACAAAAACGGTGCACATGAACAAAAGAATTACAATTCCCAAAGACGAAAACACCATCCAGCCGAAAGCATGGTCCCATGAACCGTGCATGATAAAATAATCAGCCTGGCTTTTCGCCTTATCAGGCATCCATTCGGTAAAGCGGGGAAATAAGGATCCCGCCAATGAAACGAAGGCGATGAAACAGATGCTCATGCCGGCAATCCCCCCGATATGGCGAAACAGAGCACTGAAAAACATCGTGACCGACATGACAAATATAATCCATATACTGTACACGGATAAACTAACTAAAAACCGGTCAAATTCAACCTTGCCGAATAGCAGATTTGTATAGTAGAAAGCCAAACCGTAGCTTGCAGCAAACGAAACCAATACGAGCAGCACCTGCTGAAGCCACTTGCTGCCGATATACTGAAGCGGGCTGACAGGTCTCGCCATCACCAATGAAAGGGATCCTTGGTTTCGTTCGTGGACAATGCTGCCCATCACACTGAAAACGAAAATTGCCGTACCAACCGTGCCGAACTGGGACAAGGTGCTCGCCATTACCTCTTCACCTCTCGGCCTTGGTATGTCGATCACGGATCCCTCAGGCAAATTCCCGGCCATATCGATAATTTGAGGCATATAATACAGGCTGAGCGGCTGAATCAAGCCCAGAAGGATCAAAATGACAGGCAGCCAAAGCAGCTTTCCGTCTCTCCAGCTTTCCGTCCATTCTTTTTGAAATAACATAAAAAATGAATTCATAGCCCCATCACCTTCAGATACATATCTTCCAAGGACATCGTTTTTTGTTCAAAACGAACAATCGATACTTGTCTGTTCAAGCATTCAGCCAACAGTCGGCGGCTGTCAGACCGATCTGTTAAATAAAATTCAGCTTGTGAAGGCTTATGATACACGACTTTGCTGACATAAGGCAGGTGTTCCAGCCATCCTTCAAGACTTTCTTCAGCTGTCAGCATATATGATGGCTTTAAATGACGGTTCTTCAATCTGTGAAGCGGACCAGACCATTTGACAGCCCCTTCTTTCAGCATGATCACTTGATCGCACACCTCTTCGGCATCATGCAGCACATGAGTCGAAAATAGGATTGTCATCTTCTTTTTTAAATCCTTCATCATATCAAGCACTTCGCGCCGCCCCGCCGGATCCAGCGCGGAAACAGGTTCATCCAAAATCAACAGCCTCTGCTCATGAACCAAAGCCTGCGCCAGCCCGAGCCTTTGCTTCATCCCTCCTGAAAAACCGCCGATTTTCCGGTCTTCTTCCTTTTCCAGACCGACATAGCGCAAAGCGGTTCGACTCTTTTCCAGGGCTTCACGACGTTTCATTTTGGAAAGCCTTGCAGCGAATACCGTATATTCTAAAGCTGTCATCCATGAAAAAAACGCAGGATGCTGAGGCAAATATCCGATTTCCAGCCTGTTTATCGATTCTCTCCCCAAAAAGCGGATGCGTCCTGATGTAGGGGCCAATAAACCGGAAAGCATTTGCAATGTGGTCGTTTTTCCCGCTCCGTTCGGCCCGAGAAGGGCAACGCATTGCTGATATTCAAGGTCAAAGCTGACATTTTGGACAGCTTGGTGCTGCTGATACATTTTTGTTAAGCCATTGACGGACAGCATCACACCCGCCTCCTCTCATATGTTTTTTTACCGATGATAAAGTAAGAGACGGGACCGACAAAACTGATCCCGAAAATGATCAAAATCCACATCCACTTTGGGCCATTCGTTTTCTCCTGTTTTATGCAACTGACCAATGCGGACACTGCTAAAATGAAATACAGCACAATGAAAGGGGCGAGCAGCGCCCAAGGTATATCTGCTCCAGTCATGATAACGGCCTCCTTTTTTTATGAAACGGCCTTACAACAAATAAATAATAGAATAATAAAGGCATCGGTGTTTGGATCAAGCCCCATATTCCCCAGAACCACGCATTGGCTCCCTTTTTCTTCGCATTAAGAAATAGAAAGATACTCTGCGCAAATAAAAGCGGTGAAATGCAAAGCAGCAGCAGCAGTTTTTCCTGAGTCATGTCAAGATTCATTTAATCAGCCTCCTCATCAGCCGTATGCCGCCTTTTTTCTATCAGGGCAAGCGCTGGCAGCAAGATAAGCGCCGCTCCCTGCACCATGATAAAAACAGCCGGTACTTGAACGGAAATCGTCAAGTAGGCCGATAAAATCACCAGCGCCATGACGATAAAACAAAGCAATTCCTTTTTAAGCGCCCGCTTGCGCTCTTGCTTAAACCGCGCTAAACGCTGATTCAGTTCAAATGCTTGAGGAACCGGCGGCACAAAATTATCATCAATTCTTTCGAGTTCGCGTTTCAAATGTGTAACCGTTTCTTTTTCATCTCGTTCATTCACTGTCCCCACTCCTTTCGAATTTTCTTTAATCCATGATGCACGCGCGATTTGACGGTACCTTCTTTTATTTTCAGCATGTTTGCCACTTCAGGGTAAGTAAACCCGTAATAGTGTCTTAACAAGATTGGCATTCTGAACTCAGGCTCAAGCGCAGCAAACAGCTCCAAGTATTCGCTCCATTCGTGGCCGTGAAGGGCAGAATTCCATTTCATTTTTCGCAAGGCTTCCTCTCCTGCTGCTTGCGTTTTGCGGTTTTCGCGTTTTTTCCGGCGCTGATGGTCGATAAACAGCCGGGAAGCAATTGAGATCAGCCATGTTGAAAATTTTGCATTGCCCTGAAACTGATGAAGGCTGACATACGCTTTCAGCATCGTTTCCTGGACCAAGTCCTCTGTGAGATCTGGGTTCAGCGTTAATTTCAGAACATATTGATATACAAAGGGGTAATGAAGCTGAAACAGTTTCGTAAAAGCCGCATCTTCACCGTCTTTTGCCCGTATGATCAGTTCTTTTTCATCTGCTTGATCCACTAAAACGCAAACCCCCTTTCTTTTTGTCTCTGTATCTAGGACGACGCCTGCAAGCAAACCGTTCAATTCTATTTCAATAAGATAAAAAATCATCTTGTTTTTCGGCCGGGATTTATGATGTACTTGAATTTAAAGGGGTGTGAGTAAAAAGGGATGGAGCGGCAAAAACAAATCGTCTATGAAGAAAAACAAATTTTAAGGAAAGATCATATGATCTTTTGGGGTGCCGTCTTTTGTTTCTGGTTTGCTACATACATCTATGTCCCTGTTTTCGGATTATATTTAGACAACATCGGATTTTCATATTCAGCGATAGGAATCGTACTTGGAAGCTACGGCGTCACTCAGATATTACTGCGTTTTCCGTTCGGCATCCTGTCTGATGTTCTTTCGCCGCTTAGAAAACAGCTGTTGATCAGCGGCTTTGCAATGTCTCTGTTGAGCTGCTGCATATTTCTGTTGTCCGATTCGTTCATCATGGTGATCACAGCCAGGCTGCTCGCCGGTATGACCGCGGCGATGTGGGTGATGGCAACCGTTTTATACTCGCAGTATTTTACAAAAGATCAATCATCAAAAGCGATGGGCATCCTGCAGTTTTTAACGGTCCTTCCCCAATTCATCAGCATGGCAGTCAGCGGCTACCTCGTCCATTTGTTCGGCTGGATGTTTCCGTTTTGGATCGGTGTTGCCGTATCATGCATCGGACTGATTCTGTCATTTTACATTAAAGATAACGGGCCCCGCCATACGGCCAAGGGGATGGCTTTGTCAGACTATGTTAAACAGACGTTGCGTCTTCCTGATTTAAAAGCGATTACAACATTATCGTTTTTAGCCCACGCTGTACTATTTATGACCGTGTTCGGATTTACGCCGATTTACGCGGAATCGGTCGGAATCGATGAGAAACAGCTGATTTGGGTTATGTTCGCCTTTTTTGTTCCGCAAACGCTGGCTTCCGTGTGGTGTATCTTTTACAAAGTAAAGGCCGCCGATGCACTGATATGGATATCTTATGTGATAACGGCTGTTTTCTTTTGCTTGCTGCCGTTTGCCGAAACCCTTTTCGCGGTATGTATCGTCCACGCCGTGACAGGACTGACATTGGGATTTATTTTTCCGCTTTTGGTCAGCAAAGTCGTTCAGCTTGGTACGCCTCAGCTCAAAATGTCTGTGATGGGTTTCTATCAATCTTTTTATGCGCTCGGTTTTTTTCTCGGACCGGTTGTGGCGGGAAAAGTGGCTGAACTGTTCGGGCTGCCGGAGGTGTTTTGGTTTGCCGGCGCATTGTCACTGGCCGCTGCATGTATCATGCTTTTTTCCAAACAGTTTCGTATATTTACAGCAGGAAGACGGGATAAATCCTCAAATATCGTTCAGCCGACGAAGGTCTTCCGTAAGTGAAACAGCGATGAATCCCACAAGAGGTTCATCGCTGTTTTCTTCTTTAATACGGGTCTTGAGAGTGCCCTTTTTCTTCCGCCTGTCTCGGGGCATCTTCGGCGCCTTCTGCTCCGATCGGCTCCCGGCTGGATGTATTTTGGCTGGAGGCGTTTTTTAATCCTTCCTCGACTCTGCTTCCATATTCCTTGTCGCATTGCTTCAGCATATCGATCATCTTCGTTTGAATTCTTTGGTCGCACGGGGCAAGTGTATTGACCAGATTCGTAATCAGCTCGTCCTTTTCCCAGTCTTCGAAATGCCTGTAAGTGTCCCCGGCCTGCTTGAAATTATTCTGCCTGTCGATACTTTCGCGCACAAGGTTTCCTTCCACATGCGGGGTGTATTCTTTGCCATCCTGCTTTGCTTCTTTCAGCCCGTTGATGGTTGAAGGTTCATAGTTGATGTGCGGGCTTTGATTTTTGCCTAAATCGACCTTGTACTGCATCTGGCCGCCCCGCTGATTGGTTGCCACCCTTTTTTTCGGCGCATTGATCGGCAGCTGCAGATAGTTGGCTCCCACTCTGTAGCGCTGTGTATCCGAGTAGGAAAAAGTACGTCCCTGAAGCATTTTGTCATCGGAAAAGTCAAGTCCGTCGACAAGAACCCCTGTTCCAAATGCCGCTTGTTCGACTTCTGTAAAGTAGTCTTCCGGATTTTTGTTTAAAACCATTTTGCCGACAGGCAGCCAAGGAAATTGATCTTCAGGCCACAGCTTCGTGTCGTCAAGCGGGTCAAAATCGAGCTCAGGATGCTCATCATCGCTCATGATTTGAACGAACAGCTCCCACTCGGGATAATCTCCGCGCTCAATCGCTTCATATAAATCCTGTGTGGCGTGATTGAAATTCTTCGCCTGAATTTCTTCCGCCTCTTTTTGCGTCAAGTTTTTTATGCCCTGCTTCGGTTCCCAGTGATATTTCACAAGCACGGCTTCCCCTTCTTGATTCACCCATTTGTACGTGTTCACCCCGGACCCCTGCATCTGCCGGTAGTTCGCCGGAATACCCCAAGGCGAAAACAAAAATGTGATCATATGCATCGCTTCAGGCGTGTTGGAAATGAAGTCAAAGATTCTTTCGCCATCCTGCAAATTCGTAACCGGGTCCGGCTTAAATGCATGGATTAAATCCGGAAACTTTACCGCATCGCGGATAAAGAAGATCTTCAAGTTGTTTCCGACCAGATCCCAGTTACCGTCTTCAGTGTAGAACTTGACCGCAAATCCGCGGGGATCCCGCAGCGTTTCCGGTGAGGATATCCCGTGAGTCACCGTCGAAAAACGGACAAACACCGGGGTTCTCTTGCCTTTTTCCTGAAAAAGCTTTGCTCTCGTATACTTTGAGACCGGCTCATCGCCTGCTGTCCCATAAGCTTCAAAATAGCCGTGCGCTCCGGCTCCCCTGGCATGGACGACCCGCTCTGGAACCCTCTCCCTGTCAAAGTGGCTGATCTTCTCCAGGAAATCATAGTTCTCCAATGTTGATGGCCCCCGGTTGCCCACGGTTCTGATATTCTGATTGTTTGTGATCGGGTGGCCCTGCCGGTTTGTTAACGTATCATCAGTCTCCATGTCAGATTTCTGCTCGTTTGAATGCTGATCCATTCTTCTTCCTCCTTTATTTGGAATTAACAATAATTTATCCCAATCCAGAAAAGTTATTCAGCATTTATCATGATCAAATCAACGATAATAAATTTTTCTTTATAATAATTATAAATAAATATTGTTTTTTTCTTGAGAAATGTTATCATTGTTTTGTAATTAAAATTTACGCGAGGTGATCCTTTGATGACGACAAATAAAAACAACCTAACAACCAGCTGGGGCGCTCCAGTTGGAGACAACCAAAACTCAATGACAGCTGGTTCACGCGGACCGACGCTGATTCAGGACGTCCACTTGCTCGAAAAGCTCGCCCACTTCAATAGAGAGCGTGTGCCTGAACGGGTTGTGCATGCAAAAGGCGCCGGTGCGCACGGTTATTTTGAAGTCACAAATGACGTTTCCAAATATACAAAAGCCAAATTTTTATCAGAAGTCGGAAAACGCACGCCGTTATTTGTCCGTTTTTCAACTGTTGCCGGCGAAAACGGTTCAGCCGATTCCGTCCGCGACCCGCGCGGTTTCGCTGTTAAATTTTATACAGAGGAAGGGAACTATGATCTCGTTGGAAACAATACACCTGTTTTCTTTATCCGCGATGCGATTAAATTCCCTGACTTCATTCATACACAAAAGCGCCATCCGGTCACACATTTGAAAAACCCGGATGCCGTATGGGATTTTTGGTCATTGTCTCCTGAATCCCTGCACCAGGTAACCATCCTGATGTCTGACAGGGGCATCCCTGCGACTTACCGGCACATGCACGGCTTCGGCTCCCACACATTCAAATGGGTGAATGCCGAAGGAGAAGGCGTCTGGATCAAATACCACTTCAAAACAGAACAAGGCATTAAAAACCTGACCGAAGAAGTGGGGACAAAGATTGCAGGTGAAAACCCCGATTATCACACACAGGACTTGTATGAGGCGATTGAAAAAGGCGACTTCCCGGCATGGAAGCTGTACGTTCAAATAATGCCGCTGGAGGATGCGGATACGTACCGTTTTGATCCGTTCGATGTGACAAAAGTATGGTCGCAAAAAGATTATCCGCTGATTGAAGTCGGCCGCATGGTTCTAAACCGGAATCCGGAAAACTATTTCGCAGAGGTTGAACAAGCTACATTCTCCCCTGGAACATTGGTGCCCGGCATTGAACCGTCTCCCGACAAAATGCTTCAGGGACGCCTGTTCGCATATGCGGATGCACACCGCTACCGCGTCGGCGCAAACCATAACAGCCTGCCGATCAACCGTCCGAAAGCGGAAGTTCATAATTATCAAAGAGACGGACAAATGCGCTTTGATTCAAACGGCGGCGGCTCTGTCTACTATGAGCCGAACAGCTTCGGAGGCCCTCAGGAATCTCCGGAAAACAAAACAACGGCTTATCCGGTGTCAGGTTCGGCGGACAGCACGGCCTACGACCATAACGACCACTATACACAGGCCGGCGATCTTTACCGCCTCTTGAGCGAAGAAGAGCGGACCCGCCTTGTCAGCAATATCGTAGGTTCGATGAAGCAGGTGACAAAAGACGAAATTAAGCTTCGTCAAATTCAGCATTTCTATAAAGCAGATCCGGAGTACGGCACACGAGTTGCCGAAGGATTGGGCTTGTCTGTTCCGCAGGAAGTTTAAGGCTAAAATCATTTCAATCATTCTCAATGAAATTCTCATTTTCTCAGGTACAGGCACCCGTCCTCTTAAGCATGCGGGTGCCTGCCCTTAATCAAAGAACGACAGGGGATGTTACGTGTGGAAGACGAGCAGCTCGTCCCTTTATTAAAAAAGCGGGGTTTACGAATTACAGCTCAGCGCGTCCTGATTTTAAAAACGATTGCTTCTTTGGGCGGCCATCCATCGGCGGAAGACATTCACCGGGAATTGCCGTACATGAGTCTCCCGACAATCTACAGCAACTTGAAACTATTTGTGAAGCTCGGCATTTTAAAAGAGCTGTCTCACGGAGACGCAAAAAGCAAATATGAACTGTTTACATCACAGCATTATCATGTCATTTGTAAATCATGCGGGAAGATCGCTGATCTGGACTATCCTCACCTCAAAGAGGTAGAGCATGCGGCAGCACAATTGACGAACTTTAAAGTGAACTCTCATTTTCTAGGAATCTATGGAATCTGTACAACATGCCAAGAACAGCAGCAGAGGTGAAGACATATGGAACGAAAAAAAGTCGGCCTGTTAGTCATGGCATACGGAACCCCTTATCAGGAAGAAGATATCATTCCGTATTACACGCATATCCGTCATGGAAAACGACCGTCCGATGATATGATTGAAGACTTGAAAAAACGCTACAAGCATATCGGCGGAATCTCTCCGCTCGCGAAAATTACGCTCGCTCAGGCAAAAGAGCTGGAAAAAACGTTGAACGAGCGCCAAGATAAAGTCGAATACGTGATGTATCTCGGCTTAAAACACATGTCTCCGTTTATCGAGGATGCGGTTGAACAAATGAAAAAAGACCAAATTGAAGAGGCCGTTTCCGTCGTCTTAGCTCCCCACTATTCCACCTTCAGCACCGAAGTATACAATCGGCGCGCCAAACAGGCCGCAGCAGCAATCGGCGGACCACGGATCGCATCGATTGACGAGTGGTATCAGGAAGAAGGCTTTATTCGCTATTGGTCTGAAGAAATCGGCAGCATTTTAAACGACATGTCTGAAAAAGAGCGGGAAAAAGCGGCCGTCATATTCTCAGCACACAGCCTGCCGGAAAAAATCAGGGAGCATGGCGATCCTTACCCGGATCAGCTCGAGAAAACAGCACAACTAATCGGAGAACGGCTGTCATTTGACCAGATCGCCGTAGGCTGGCAAAGCGAGGGCAACACGCCCGATCCTTGGCTCGGCCCGGACGTCCAAGACTTAACAAAGGAACTGTATGAAGAAGGCTTCCGGTCATTCATTTACGCACCAGTCGGTTTTGTATCTGACCACCTGGAAGTTCTGTATGACAACGACTATGAGTGCAAAGTGGTTACGGACGAGCTTGGCGCAAGCTATCACCGTCCGCCTATGCCGAACACTGATCCGCGGTTCATCGATACGCTTGCTTCAGTCGTGGAGCGAACATACAACAGCACAGAACAGGAGAAAGCGGAGCTGTAAATCGAGCTCCGCTTTTTGCTGCAATGTTATGACGTGACAATATCCCGCTTTTGAAAAACCCAAAAGGAGACAGCCAGAAAAAGAATAAAATAAACAGCAATCACAGCCGCTGAAAATGAAAGAGTCATATCTTGAATAAACGGCTCCCCATCAATGTATTGACTGAGATCTGAATTTGCAAAGATCGTATACTTGGTCCAATCAAATTTTGCCGCTAAAAATTGAGTAATCGCAGACCCTGTAAAAAAGACGAACAGCGAAAGACCGACAGAGACGACCGCGCTTCTTAGGATGACCGAAATCATAAAGGCCAGCGTGGCCAGCACAATAATATTCAATAAAGCGGCTCCATAGTCTAAGGCTAAAAACTTCAGCATTGACATCTTTATCACTTCGCCGCTTCGATAGGACAAATAGTATTGGCTTCCCTCCAAACCTAGCAGGGCATACCCTAAAACAAACGCAAATAAAAGTGTCGCAGCAAACATAAATACAGTGTTGAGCAAGATCGACAAGTATTTCCCCAATAGATAATGCCAACGCTTGACCGGTGTTGCAATCGCAAATTTAATAGTTCCTTTGCTGTGCTCAAGCGCGATGGAGTTCGCTGCCAGCACGATTGCAATCAACGCGATTAATGTTGTGATCGGTTTTAACTCCTTCAGCATCGTCCAAACATTGTATTTCGCAGAAGGCGGCAAATTATGCTCAAGCCGGTATTGATTGACCGCGATCTCTTCTTTTAAAAATTGGTATTTGGGAACCGCTGGGCTCAGCTCTCTCATTTCTCTTTCATACTGAGCGTTTTGAACGGTTAATTGCTCTTTCCAGTTACCTGTCTCCTTCTCCTTTTCGCCATTGCTGACCATCCATGCAACAGCGATTGTCATGACAAGCAGCAAGCTTAACACAATCCAGGTACTTTTCGTCACCATCAGCCTGTAAAGTTCATTTTTCAAGACCCTCATGCCGGTCACCCCTTATTGATCAATTCCAGAAAGCTTTGTTCTATCGACTGTTTTTCCTGCTTCATATGCAGAACTCTTATTTTGTTCTCCATTAACAGATTAACGACTTTCATAATGTCTTCTTCCATGCAAAGGACATAAATCTCATTTTTATCTTCCGTGAGACCGCCTGCATACTGGTACTCATTCAACAGGTCAGCCGCTTCATCGGCGTGGCCGTTTAATGTAAGCCGATAACGAACCGTATCGGTATCGCGGTGATTGCTCTTAATTTGCAGGAGTTCTCCGTTTTTCATGACGCCGTATTCATCACAAATCATCTCAACCTCAGACAGAAGATGACTCGAAATCAAAATCGTTTTGTTGAAGGTTTTCGCCAAGTACTGAAGGTGTTCGCGCAAATCAATGATTCCCTGAGGATCAAGGCCGTTTGTCGGTTCATCGAGAATGAGAAATTCCGGATCATGCAAGAGCGCGACGGCAAGGCCCAAACGCTGTTTCATGCCTAATGAATACGTTTTAACTGGTTTATGAATACTTCCTGTCAAATCAACAAGTTGAACGATCTCTTCTATGCGCTCCTTTGACACGTGGCTGTGGAATCCGCCGAGATATTTAAGGTTTTGGTATCCTGTTAAGTGCTCATAAAAGGATGGGTTTTCAACAACAGAACCGACTCGGGCTGCCGCTTCCTCGTAATTGCTTTTAACTGAATAGCCGTCGATGCGGATATCTCCTGATGTCGGCTTTGCCATCCCGGCAATCATTTTGATAAGTGTTGTCTTGCCAGCGCCGTTTGGCCCGAGCAGCCCAAAAATTGTACCTGGGGCAATTTGAAATGTGATATTTTGGACAATTGGTCTGCCTTTTATTCGTTTACTTACACCTTCAAATTCGACTTGACTCATTTTGTATTCCTCCTTTTTGGTATGGCCTGATCTGTTTCAATAGAAGAGAAAAAAAGAGCAGCGAAACCGCCGTGAACCAAACAATCGAACCGATAAGAACGGCAACTGACTTCTCCATTGCAATGAGGGCCGTCACAGGAAAAGACCATGGAAAGAGAAGCCCTAAAGGGGATTGCGAAACGCCGAAACTCAGCAGTGAACAAATGAATACGATAATGTTTAATGAGGTCTTTTCCTTACTGGTGAATTTAAGCCATAGGACCGTACAGATCAGCGGAAAGGTTGACAAGAGATTGAGAATGAAGCCCAGCATCCAAGAAAACCAAGGGGCAGGCCCGGGGAACCCCGATATTAAACCGAAGGCAAGCGATTCGATCACACAGACGGCATATAATGCGGCTGCGAACAGTCCAATAAACAAAACCTTAGCAAAAAGCATGGCTGCGAAAGGCTGCGGCGATAAGATTCGATTCAGCCACACTCGGTTTTTCAGTTCATCCTTATGCAAAAATACTGTGACCGAAGAGACAAGCCAGGGATAAATCGTGCTGAATACCAACAGCAATGTAAGATGCCTTAACGATGTCCATTCATTCCCTCCCGCAAACGGGGTGATTCGTTTTGCCATAAACCCTGTAAACACTAAAGATGCGGTAAGAATGAATATGCTCGTCATTGTAAAATCAGAGTTCCTGAGTTTGATCCATTCCGCTTTGAGCAAATTTTTCACGGATCTTTTCCTCCCCGCTCCTTAAGATCCAACACATACAGACCGCTATATAACCCGCCGAAATAAGATAAACTGCCAGGCCTATATCGTTCACTGAATATTCAGTCAACAAAAGCCAAGAAACTCCCCACGGCAAATAAAGTGTTCCACTTTGCATAAAAAACGGCGTCAGCGTCATCAACAGCACAAATAGATATTCTGCCTTTAACGTCTTCAGAAAAAACTGGACGGAAGACATGATCACCGCCAGTATCGCAACAGCGGCTAAACGCTCTGGCGAAAACAAAACATCCTTTTGAAACAGCAGACTGACTGCCAAACAGCCGTAAAGCAAGACCAGCGCTGAGACGATAGTTATCACGGCGATTCCAGTCAGCACCCAAGTGAACAGGCGAACGGGATACCGCAAGATAAAAGCTTGATGCATCATGCGTCCAAATAATCTTCTGCCTGTAATATAAGTCAGCCAAACCGAGACGACATAAACAGTCATTCCCTCCATGCTACGGATTTCTTTATTTGCCCCGTTTTTATAAAAGAGAAGATAATTAAGCAAAACGGCGAGCACCGTGATGATCATAACCGTACATGCAAACGTCTGAAATTTCATTCTCTTTTTCACCGCTTCGGGACAGCTTAACCAAAAATAAACTTTAAACAATTTCATTTAAACGCCCGCTTTCTATGGCTAGAAAACGATCAAACAATTCGATAAAAGTTTCGTTCCAATGGCTTGATGCCATGATGGTCCCGTCATACCGCCTTATGATGTCTACAACGCTTTCCTGCGCTTTTCGGTCGAGCCCATTTAAAGGCTCATCCAATATTAAGATGGAAGGCTGATGAAATAAGGCCATTGCGATCTTCAGCTTTTGCCTCATGCCTGTTGAATAGTACTGTACTTTCGTGTCATCAGCCGGATTGATACCGAACCGCTCTAGTTCAGAATAGATCCGGTCATCGTCATCTATTCCGTGAAGCAAGGCATGGACTCTCAGATTGTCCGTTCCAGTAAGGTGCTCATGAAGCGGCACTTCGTCACTGACATAGCCGATATGCCCGACAGCAGCTTCCCTGTTTTGGATAATCGATTGACCGTAAATCAAAATTTCGCCCGCAAATAAAGACAAGCCGGTAATTGCTTTAAGAAACGTCGATTTTCCCGATCCGTTTTCTCCTTTGAGCAAAACCCGGCTCCCTTTGTCCACAGCAAGGCTGACGTTTTCAAGAAGTTTCCTGTCTCCCGCCCGCACCTCAACATGGTTCATGACAATTGGAAGCTCAACCATGGCTACACCCTTGAACGAATTCCCAACAAAATGAAGAATCCAATGAAATACGGCAGCGAAAAAGCCAGTGTGACCATGTTTTTATAATTGGCGAACGACAAATCGACCCATGAACTTGTAAAAATAACGGCGGATATTCCAAGTGTAAGCAAAAAGAACATCACCCGAAAGAATTTGTTTTGAATATATGCCCCGCGTTCATCCTTTCCGTCAAGGCTGATTAAAATAATGATTCCGATAAACCCCGCAAATCCTGCGACAGCACCAATTGAATTGATCATTTCTAGCATCAGCGATCATCCTCCTCTAGTTGGTATTGAAATACCTCGTTGATGTCCTTCTCAAATAACGCGGCAATGCGAAACCCCATTAACAGGGATGGTTTGTATTTATTCTTTTCAATGGAAATCACAGTTTGTCTTGTTACACCCAATAGATCGGCAAGCTGCTTTTGCGTCCACCCTTTCTCTGCTCGCAGCACAGGAATCCGGTTGGTTAACACCCCGCTTTGCTTTTCAATCTCAATCACCCTCTTTATTTGCAAATCATTTACATATATAGAGTACAATGTTTTTTACACATTGTAAAGAGTTTATAACAAAAAGTAAAAAGTTTTTTACTAAAACAGACTAAAAAAAGATCTTCACGTGATGATTGTGTGAAGATCTTTTCGACAATCAAGATTTAGGTTTTTCAAAAATCAGTTCGATAGAAGAAACCTGGCCTCCGGCCCTTGATGGAACAGAAAAGACGCTGTGAAGCTTCCAGCCTTTTTCAGCATATTCATGAATCACATCAGAATAATTTTTCTCAAGTTTTCCGTTGAATGCTCCTACAGCGATTGAAACTGTTTGATATTCATACATACCCTTCACTCCTTGTTCATCATTTTCAGCGCTTGATAAGCGCGTACTTCCCCGTAGCCGTATATAACATCTTTCCCCGGTTTGCCCAGGTCTAATGCCGATTTCCTCAGGATGTGATGCACTTGTTTAGCCGATGGCTTCCTGTGATGGCGCTCCCGGTATTCAGATATAACCAGTGCAGCTGTTCCAGCTACCTGCGGGGCGGCCAAGCTTGTTCCGTATGAGAGGGAATATCCCTTTGGGATGTTTAGCATCTGGTCTAATGCGGTGTTGTCCTTCCCTTTCGGATACGTTGTCAGTACGAGGTCTGTCACACGAACCATCCCATCCTGATCATACGTTTCTCCCAAATATCCTCCCGGGGCTGTGAATTCAATTTCCCGCCCTTGATTGGAGTATGGGGAAATATTGTTGCTTTTCATATTGCTGCCGACTGATACGACGTGCTTCAAAGCGCTCGGCAAATGCACCTTGTTTTCCGTTTTCCTCATCTCATCAAGGTTGACTCCTTTATTGCCGGCGGAAGAGAAGACCAGCACCTGATGCTTTGCAGCGTAGTTTGCAGCCCTTTGATAAGCTTTCATCAGCACTTTTCCTTCCCTGTCAAGAGAAGTATAGCTTCCCGTACTGATGTTGATGACTTCATGCCCGTCATTGACTGCATCAACCATCGCCTTCATGATGTTGTAGCTGTCTCCGCCTTTTTCGTCCAGCACTTGATAAGGCGTTATCGTCACATCTGGCGCAATGATATTGATCATCCCGGCTGTTTGTGTTCCGTGTCCTGTCGGATCTCCGGATACAGGCTTGCCGTCAATGTAATTCCAGCCGCCATTTGTATTGACGGACGCTTTTAAGTCCGGATGGTCAAGATCCAGTCCGCTGTCAATCAAGGCAACTTTGACGTCCGGATGCCCTCTTTCGATTTGATACGTGCGATAGGAATCCGTCTGCTTTGCAGCGAACCATAGATATTCTTTTAGTTCCAAAATACCGTCAAGCCCCCATGCAGGCGAACCGCTGATGACTGATTCCGTTTCGTTTACTGCTGTATTTGCAATCGGCTTTTCAATGACGTCAGCCCCGACTTTTTCAGCAAGCTTCTTTGTAAAAGGAGCAAGCTTTTGTTTTTCACCGGTCACTTTTGCAAATCCGATTTCTTCAATGACATCGGCATGGATGTGAAATTGTTCCGCCGTGTCCAGCAGTTTCGATTTATCTTTTACATGTTCAAGCAAAAGATACTGTTCTCCTGCTTGTTCTTTTGCTTGAGCCGTCTTTCCGCCGACCGGCAGCAGGACTGCAAAACATAAGAGAAAAATATATATTCTTTTCACATCATCACCTCTGCAGATTGCTCTTTTTCAAGGAACTTTCGATAAAAATCTCCGTAAAACTTGCTCTCATTCAGCAATGTTTCATGCGTACCCACATTTAAAACCATGCCGTCTTCCAAAACGATGATTTTATCGGCATCCATGATTGAAGTCAGTTTATGCGCGATGACAATTCTTGTACATTTCAGCTCCCTTAAAAAGGCGTCGATTTTTTTTTCATTTTGATGATCCAGCGAACTCGTCGCTTCATCCAACAGCATCACAGCGGGGCGGTTTAGCAGTGCACGGGCCAAGGCAATCCGCTGGCGCTGCCCTCCCGAAATATTCATCCCCATTTCAGAAATCATCGTATTAAAGCCCATCGGCATATTTTGAATGTCATCGTATATTTGCGCCATTTTTGCGACTTCATGTATCCGCTCAATGTCAACATCTTCACTGTATAAAGAAATGTTGTCTTTAATGCTGCGGTTGAACAGCGTTACATCTTGGGGAACAACACCAATTTGTTTGCGAAGAGCGCTTAAATCCTTGTTTTTAATATTCACGCCATCATAGAACACACTGCCTTTTGTAGGCATATAGAGGCCAAGAATAAGTTTTGCCAGCGTGCTTTTTCCGGACCCGGATTGTCCGACGATAGCGATTTTTTCGCCAGGCTTGATATGCAGGCTTACGTCTTTAATAACTTCTTCGCTGTGCGGGCTGTAACGGAACGAAACCCGTTCAAGCCGGATCTCCCCCTTAATCGGGGAGTTGTCTTTATTTCCAGGTGTCTCTTCAATCGGGCTTTGAAGGATATCCTGTATCCGATGAAGATAAGACGTCGTCAAGATTACCGAGTTGACGGTTTGGACGATCGAGCTGCTTGTATTAAAGAATTGTGTGGATAAAGCATGAAATGCCACCAGCTCCCCAACCGATAAATTCCCTTCGAACACGAGCATTGCACCAATCCATAAAATCAGCATTGGTGATATGATCTGCATCGTGCCTGTCAGAGAGTTCACGATGTTAAGAAACCCTTCCTTGCGTCGGTATGCCCCGATCAGTTCCCCCAGATAGTGATCCCATTTTTGATACGTTTCTTTTTCGATTCCCGCAGTCTTAATACCAAAAATCCCATATAAAAACTCAGTCTGATAGCTTTGAATCTGCGAAGTCTTTGCGATTTCGTCCTGGTTTTTTTCTCTCAGCTTCCCGCGGCTGAGCGCCGTGATCCCGACATTCAGAAGAGCCAGCAGAATAACCAGCCCTGCTAAAGGCGGCGATTTATAAAACATATAAAACGAGATAAATAAAAGTGCGCCAAAATCGAGTACGCCGAGGACCAATTGGGAAGACATCATATCCCTGACAATCCGGAGGCTTGTCGCGCGGAAAAGGAGATCCCCGAACGACCTCAATTGAAAGAATTGATAGGGAAGCTTCAGAATATGCGAGAAAAATGTTCTCATCATTCGTTTGTCAAGGAAGTTATTTAATTTAATGATAAATTGACCCCTGATCAATTGAACCGTGCCTTGAACGAGCATTAAAACAAGAACGCCCGTCATAAATGTTTGCAGCAGAGCCTGCTGATTTTGAGCAAGGATGTCATCGATCAGGTATTGCACGAGCATCGGTATGCCTAATGAAACGAGCTGAAAGATCATCGCAAACAACAGCACGGTCGCAAGCAGAGAAGGGGATTCTTTTAAATGAAAAAGAAAATGCCTCCAGACGGGCGGTTTTTTCTTCGGCCTGATCCGCTCGGTAGGGATCATCTCCAGCACGATCCCGCTGTAATTTTCGAGAAAAGCTTCGATACTGAGTTTTTTTCGTCCAATCGCAGGATCGATGATGTTGACATGCCGGTCTTTTATTTGATCAATAACCACATAATGATTATCGGACCAAAAAGCGATTGCCGGCAGACGCACATGTGGAAGTTCTGCCGCGCCTGCCCTGTACACCTTTGCGTCAAATCCCAGATTTTCGCTGAGCTGACGCATATGAAAAAGGGTCATACCGTCCCTGCCGCATCCCGATAAATCCCTCAGCTCATGCAGAGTATGATGCGAACCATACCGTCCGGCTACCATCGCCATACAGCACAGTCCGCATTCCGTCTGCTGCATCTGTTCTATAAACGGTGTCTTATGAAAAAACAAGCCTTATCTCACCTGCCCGTCGGAATATCGAGAGTTAATACGGATGGAACAGATTCATCGAGGAGCCGCAAAAGCCCGTAGGCTATTCCTGCCGTCCCGACAAACATGCCAAGCGATTCCACATCGGAATGCAAACCCGTTTTCCATCCCCGGTTTTTCGTTTTATAAATGCAAAATATATCATCAGGGACATGAAGTTCCCGGTTCAGCCTTTTGATATCCAGCAGAATGTTCAAATTCCCAATTAAACCGTGGCACAGCGAATGATTTTGACAGTCTGCTAGATTTAAAGAACTTTGAAGCGCTTCTTGAAGCTTTAAAGTCCGGGTAGTCAATTCAGGAATAAAAGCCTGAATGTGCGCTCTCCCCAGCAAAATCCCGGGAGCTCCATGACACCAGTAGCTTGGGGACAGCGTATGCGAATCATTTCGTAAATCTAGCCAGTTTAGATGATCCTTTTGAAAATAGCGGTCCTCTTCTTCGACAAGCTTTAGGACAAGCTCTTTGCAGCTGTCATCGTGTATCACCTTCGCCGCCTTTGCGATAGAAAATGCGATCCCCGTCAAGCCGTGTGAAAATCCCGTCAACGAAACGGCATCCTGCTCGATTGAATCAAGTAAGCGGCCAATTCGATCATTCAATCTGCTCAGTACCTGTCTTATAGAGTCCAATACTGCTGGGTGCTGCTTGATTTCGTACAGATTAACAAGCACTGTCAGCAATCCTGAATCCCCTGCGATAAAATCCGGGTTTTGTGTTTGATTCGGCTGTTCCAAAACTCGGGGAATGAGGTTCAACGCCCTTTCCAATAAGGAATCGTCTTCCCATAGACTGCCAAGATAGGAATACAGGTAAATGAATGAGCCTGTGCCGAAAAAAGCAGAATGGGAATTCCCATTTTGAACCCAATAACTTTCTTCCTTTTGAATTTCTTCTATCATTGATCTTGCCGTATCCGTATATACCTGCTCGTTCAGAACCTTGCCTGCTTGTGCAAAAAATATTGCCAGCCCTGCCATTCCGTCGTAAAGCCCCATAGGAAGCGGCGACAAAAACACCATTTTTTCGTCTCCGGCATTATTGCTGATCCAGAAAGGACCTTCACCGCGCTCTGAATAGATCGCCTTCTGCAGCAAATCATCAGCTATATGCTTGACCTCTTTTCCGAGATCAGCGACCGTTTCCTTCTGTCCAAGCCCGCTTTCTGCATGGTCCCAGACATTTTCAATCAACGTCGCCATTGATAAAGAAATATAGCGGAGCTGATGATTCAAATCCTTTTCCGAGAAAGATTGAATTTTTTTCTTTGCCAAATCAATACTTGATGTTTCATAAAAACCTTCCGATTCTTCCCCTCTTGAATTGAGCAGGGAAGTGCCCCCAGCATAAAAAGTAAAGTAGGGAATATCATGGAGCAGCAGATCGACAATTTCGTCCGGAATAAACACGTTTGCCTTTTCCGACTGTTTGGCGAGCATCCACATATAATCAAATAATTGCTCTCGTTTATCTCCGGCGGTCAAGTAGTCAGGGTGGGTGCTCGCTTCGAGAAACTTGCCGTACACATGTGTCGGCCGGAAGACGTGGCGGACTTCGTCGTGCTTAAACAGATTCAAAAACCCCGATGGTCCTGCCAGTTCTTCTTTATGTTTCATCATAATGGCATAAGCATTTTTAAATCCTTCCACGATAAAGTCCGTATAGAAAACGGCGGACACCGGACGTCCATTTAGTTTGGGCGCATTCAATTTTTCCTCGGTGGTCAGCGATGTTTCTTTTAAAGACATCCTGTCCTCACCGTAATTCAGGACGGCGTAGCCCTTCGCTTTCTTTGACTGCTGGCCGCCTTTGCCGCCGATCCCGCTTAAATCAAAATCGAGCACTTCATCATGTTTGAATTTGACCGGAAGCATCATCGAAGACAGCACGGAATGCTTCAGCTCCAATGCGGTGACATGGAGGTTTTGATTTTGAGCGAAAATGCTGACATGGTTGTCAAAAAGAGTCTCCAGATCAATCAGGATGGGGTGTTCGCCTGAGGCGATGATATTTTCATTATGAAAATCGACGGAGCGCAATCCGTACAATATCGCCAAATGTCCGCCCTGCCGGAAATAAAATCTTTCCAGTTCTTCTTCTGAAGAACAGCCTTCATGCTTTACAAATTCCTGCCAGCCGTAATTTCCCCTGTCAAGCACTTCCGCAGCACGGAGGCTGTACTTCATTCCCCGTCCGTTCAGCCAGTTCAGCAGCTCCCTGTAATGTTCGTCAATTGACAAGGACCGCGGTTTATACACGAGCTTTCCGTTGTTTAACACCAGCACTTTGACACTCTGCCCGTTTTTGTGGGAATCTCCCAAATCCCCTTCAAATCCAACCAATTCGGGGGAAGCGATATTAAATTTTTTCGCAATCAGGCTGCGGTCGCTTAAAAATCTCCCAATAATTTCTTCATGAATCTCGAGCACCCTGAGAACCTTCTCAGCCATCAGCCTGCCAAGCACAGGGTAAAGCTCGAAAAATTCCCGGTAAATTTCAGGATCGGAAATGTATTGTTCAACAAAGTAAACATATCGCTCTTCCGGTGACGCCCCCTTTAGCCGGCCGTCTTCCCGGGCTACATTCAGCTCTGTGATAAGTGTTCTCGTCGCCAGCTTATCAAGGCATTGGTGAAGTTCAGACATGATGCCGTCTTGATAGCCGGCAGCGTCGATTATGCCGGATAGACCGCCTTCCTGCTTCTCAAATTCAGAAAAAGCTTTCGACATCCGTTCTTGTGCAAATAAAAGAAAAGGAACAAAGAAGGTGACAAATGACATGTGGGGAAGCGGGTGTTTTAATTCGGAAACCGCTTTAGGGTTGTATTTCATAATTTCAGACAAACAGGCAGCCCATTCCGGCATTTTGCCTTGCAGCTGCACAGGCTCATTGGGTGAATGTTGGACAGAAGAAAGGTGAAAATCCGTAGGACGAGACGGAGTTTTTCCGTTTTCCGGAAAAAAGCCGGACGGATGTTCTTGACCTTGACCGCCTCGTTCATTGCTGTAAAGAGCTTTATACAGATAAATTTCGAATTCTTTCATGCTCATTCTCGTCATCCCTTTGGCGAAGAAAACCATCCCTGCAACTCCGTTGCAAGGATGGATTCTTTTGAATTTTTTATGATTCCCTAGCATCGGCTTGTACACTTAGTTGTTGGGCATAATGAAGCAGAAACCGTTACACCGGCTGTGATGCAAGTCCAAGAAGAGGTTGTAGCAGGAGTTGTTTCAGGATTGACGTCATTTCCTCCTACCAAAGCTTTCAATTCCTCTTCGGAAACCATCCCTGCCGGATGATTGGCTCCTTTGAAGGCTTCACGGGCAGCTGAATTTTTCATTGTTTTCATGATTCTCACCTCCTAGAACGGGCAAACTATCGAAATTTTCCTATAATTTAGAATTGACTCGCCGTTCCAGTCAAATTATACTATAAGTACATCAAGAAATCGACAAAAAATTATAAATTTTCTAGGAGGTGGAATATATGTCAAAAAAGGAAATGATTCTTTCATGGAAAAATCCTATGTATCGCACTGAATCTTCTTATCATCCAGCAGGGAACATCCTTAAAGAACTCCAGGAAGAGGAACAGCACAGCATCGCCGGAGGCACAATCACGCTCAGCACTTGTGCCATCTTGAGCAAGCCGTTAGGAAATAACGGATACCTGTGTACAGTGACAAAAGAATGCATGCCAAGCTGTAACTAAGTTCCCAACGCGGGGGCCCTGCTCCCGCGTTGGCATATTGATAGAAAAAGAGGTCGATAGAATGAATGAAAAATCCGCCGGATATCACGAACGGCTTCCCGTCGCCCAAACTCAATCCCCGCTCGTAAACGATAAGATAAAGTATTGGCGTTCCCTTTTCGGCGATGATGATAAATGGCTCAATAAAGCAGTTTCATTATTAAGCCATGACCCTTTGTCCTCCATCGCACAATCCTCGGTATCCCAGTCAGTCGGGCTGAAAGACAGCCGTCGCGGCCCATGGCAGAAGATGCAAAAGCGGATCTTTGAAACGCCCTTTTCCTACAAGGATTCTGCTCTGCAAGATTCAGAATTGCTGTTCGACTCCCTGCTGACCCGTTTTGCGTCTGCAGCACAAGATGCTTTGGAGGAACAAAATATCATACTTTCTCCTCCTCTTTGCCGGCAGGTGCTGACACATTTAAAACAGACGCTTCTTCAAATTGCCCATCAAACATTAATACTGGAACTAAACATTTTAAGGCTTGAAGATCAATTGAAGGGCGACACCCCCGAAATGCGCTATCTTGATTTCAATGATAACTTTTTAGTCAATCCAGGATACCTGCGGACCCTGTTCAACGAGTATCCCGTATTGCTGCGCCTTCTGTGCACAAAAACCGATTACTGGGTTCAAAACTTTTCTGAACTGTGGAAGAGGCTGAGGCAGGACCGCGAACAGCTGCAGGCTGCATTTCATATTGCCGGCGATCCTGTCCATATTGAGCTTGGGGTGGGAGACTCGCACAATAAAGGAAAGATGGCAGCCATCCTTACATATTCCGATGGAAAAAAGATTGTCTATAAACCGAGAAGCCATGATGTTGACGACGCATTTCAACTTCTTCTATCATGGATCAATGACCGAAATTCAGGCAGCCCTTTAAAAACTTTGAGATTAATCAATAAAAAACGGTACGGATGGTCCGAGTTTATTCCTCACGAAACGTGCCATACGAAAAAAGAACTGGAAGGCTACTATACACGCCTCGGCAAACTTTTGGCCGTTTTATACAGCATCGATGCCGTTGACTTTCACCACGAAAACATTATCGCCTCCGGCGAGCATCCTGTTTTAATCGATCTTGAATCAATTTTTCATCAATATAAAAAACGAGACGAACCCGGCTCGACCGCCGTTGACAAAGCAAACTACATTCTTTCCAGATCCGTACGGTCTACTGGAATCCTGCCGTTCAACCTTTACTTCGGAAGGAAAAACCGGGATAAAGTTGTGGACATCAGCGGAATGGGGGGGCAGGAAGCTCAGGAATCACCGTTTCAGGCGCTTCAAATCAAAGGATTTTTCCGCGATGACATTCGCCTGGAGCATGACCGCTTTGAAATCGGCGAGGCGAAAAATCTGCCGACTTTAGATCACCAGCATGTCCCTGTCGCAGATTATCTTCATTGTATCATCGAAGGATTTTCAGCAGTATACCGTCTGATTTCTGATCATGGCGAAAGCTACCTGGCTACGATTGAACATTTTAAAAACTGCACCGTTCGAAATATTTTGAAGCCGACAGCGCACTACGCCTCTCTTTTGAATAAAAGCTACCACCCTGATTTTCTCAGGGATGCGGTAGACCGTGAAGTGTTTTTATGCCGGGTGGAAAAGTTTGAAGATGCAGACACAGATATTGCAGCGGCAAAAACAGAGCTGAAAGAGCTCATTCGGGGAGACATCCCCTATTTTCTGTCGAAGCCTTCAGATACCTATTTGCTCAATGGCGAAGAAGAACCGATTGCCGCTTATTTTGAAACGCCGTCCTTCACAAGAGTAATTAAGAAGATCTCATCATTTTCAGACCAGGACTTAAAGGAACAAGCGAATGTCATACGCATGTCGATTCTGGCTGCATATAACGCGAGACATGAAAAAGACGCAATTGATATAGACCAAAATCACCCGAGTCCTAGATCAGGCGCCTTGCAGCCGCTCGCCATCGCTGAGAAAGCGGCTGACGATTTGGCTGAAAAGCGAATTGAGGGCAATGATGGAAAGGACGTCACTTGGATCAGTACAGTTATTGAAGGCGTCGAAGAAATCTCTTGGACGATCTCCCCTGTCAGTCTTGATTTATATAATGGCAATGCAGGCATCGGACTTTTTATGAGCTATCTGAGCCGCTTCGCAAAACGGCCGGAGACTTACTCGCATATAACCGAGCAGTGTGTATTTGCGATTCAGCGAGCGTTGAATGAACTGAAGGAAAAAGAAGAATTCCTGAAGTACGCCGACTCTGGGGCATTCACGGGGGTTTCCGGCTATCTGTATTTTCTGCAGCATGCGGGAACGGTTCAGAAAAAAAACGAATGGATCGAACTCATACATGAAGCTCTGCCAGTCCTTGAAGCTGTCATCGAACAAGACGAAAACTGCGATATCATCAGCGGTTCTGCCGGTGCTCTAATGGTTCTGATGTCATTGTATGAACAACTGGATGACCCGGTTTTTCTAAAGCTCGCCGAAAAGTGCGCCGGCCATTTGCTTCAGCATAAAACAAATATTGAAAACGGAGCGGCCTGGAAAGATCCTCATACACAAAACTATTACACAGGATTTGCCCACGGCACTTCCGGCATCGCCGCAGCTTTATCCCGATTCAATAAAGTGTTTGATTCGCAATCACTGAAAAAAATCATTTCGCAATGCCTGGCATTTGAAAAGCAGCTGTACATCGCTTCCGAAAAAAATTGGGGATCAAAAGGAAGAGAACAACTGTCAGTTGCATGGTGCCATGGCGCTGCCGGCATATTGTTGTCGAGAAGCATCCTCCGAGAAAACGGAGTCAATGATCCCGGGCTGCATACCGACATCTTGAACGCTCTTGAAACAACTGTTAAGCATGGGCTCGGCAATAACCGCTCATTCTGTCACGGCGATTTCGGCCAACTCGAAATCCTAAGAGGGTTCAGGGAAGAATTCAGCGAACTGAACACCATTATACAGAATACGGAAGATCGGCTGTTGACATATTTTCAAGAAAATCCATTCAGTAAAGGGGTATCACGAGGTGTGGATTCAGCCGGGCTCATGCTTGGTTTAAGCGGAGTCGGCTACGGCATGCTGCAATGCCAATATGGAGAAGAACTGCCGGAACTGCTTCAGCTCAGTCCGCCTCAAGCGCTTATCAAAAAGAACAGCAAAGCTTTTAAAAGAGAAAACGTGTTTTAAAATCAAAATCTATGGATTTTCATCCATAGATTTTTTTTGCAACATTACGATGAAAGACCTTCATCCAAATGCGCTTATTCTCAGATTCGTGTCATTTGGCATAATCACCAGCTTATGAGCAAATCCAACTCACAACATGATTATTCAGACAATTCAGAAATACATGCTATGCTCTCTCTGATTCCAATAAAAGGGAGGGATGATCGGTGCCCACCATTCAGTATCCGCCGTAATTGTAAGCGCTTCCCATTCAGCGTTGGCATCAAAAAAGAAACAATAGGAGGAATATAATGAAGAAATTAATCAGCATCATCTTTATCTTTGTATTAGGGGTTGTCGGGTCATTGACAGCGGCGGTTTCGGCAGAAGCAGCTTCTGCCTTAAACTCGGGCAAAGTAAATCCGCTTGCCGACTTCAGCTTAAAAGGCTTTGCCGCACTAAACGGCGGAACAACGGGCGGAGAAGGCGGTCAGACGGTAACCGTAACAACGGGAGATCAGCTGATTGCGGCATTAAAAAATAAGAATGCAAATACGCCTTTAAAAATTTATGTCAACGGCACCATTACAACATCAAATACATCCGCATCAAAGATTGACGTCAAAGACGTGTCAAACGTATCGATTGTCGGATCAGGGACCAAAGGGGAACTCAAAGGGATCGGCATCAAAATATGGCGGGCCAACAACATCATCATCCGCAACTTGAAAATTCACGAGGTCGCCTCAGGCGATAAAGACGCGATCGGCATTGAAGGCCCTTCTAAAAACATTTGGGTTGATCATAATGAGCTTTACCACAGCCTGAACGTTGACAAAGATTACTATGACGGATTATTTGACGTCAAAAGAGATGCGGAATATATTACATTCTCTTGGAACTATGTGCACGATGGATGGAAATCAATGCTGATGGGTTCATCGGACAGCGATAATTACAACAGGACGATTACATTCCATCATAACTGGTTTGAGAATCTGAATTCGCGTGTGCCGTCATTCCGTTTCGGAGAAGGCCATATTTACAACAACTATTTCAATAAAATCATCGACAGCGGAATTAATTCGAGGATGGGCGCGCGCATCAGAATTGAGAACAACCTCTTTGAAAACGCCAAAGATCCGATTGTCTCTTGGTACAGCAGTTCACCGGGCTATTGGCATGTATCCAACAACAAATTTGTAAACTCTAGGGGCAGTATGCCGACTACCTCTACTACAACCTATAATCCGCCATACAGCTACTCACTCGACAATGTCGACAATGTAAAATCAATCGTCAAGCAAAATGCCGGAGTCGGCAAAATCAATCCATAAGCTTTGAGGTGAAACGTCCGGGGCATTCCGGGCGTTTCACTTATTTCCATCCTCATACGCTTTCCATACCGTTGGCAGCAGATCGGAAAGTTCATGCGCAAGAAGCGCATGAGCCGATCTGGTCTTTGTCCATGCGTCCGCACATGCGCCGTGCAAGTGGACAGCATTCAGCACCGCTTCTCTCGAATTCTCATGACAGCACAGCATCCCGAGAAGCATACCTGTTAACGTATCCCCCGTTCCTCCCTTTGCCAGCGCCCCATTTCCCGTTACATTCCTCCAGCACTCGCCGTCGGGGAAAGCAACGATCGTTTCATTGCCTTTCAAGACAAGGGTAATACCTTGTTCCTCCGCATAATCTCGAGCATAACCGGCCCGGTTTGCTTCAATTTCTCGAATGGACAAGCCTGTCATTTTCGAAAATTCGCCCGGATGCGGCGTTAATACCACCGGCGCTTCCCGTTCATGATACGATCGTTTTGAAAGAGCACCCGCATCAAGCACAACCGGGCAGTCTTTCGCTAATACGCTTTGAACCGCTTGCTCAGTCATTTGCGAAGGCGGCAGCCCAGGCCCGATCGCAATCGCCCGGTAAGGTTCGGCAATCTCGCCTGACGCCGCCTTTTCGGCGCCGTCCCGCCAATACGTCGCCTCAGGAAGAACGGGGAGGATCAGCGGAATCGCACTCCCGCACGTTCCGATGACAAGCTTTCCTAGACCGCTCCGCATCGCCCCGATTCCTGCAAGGAGAGCCGCTCCCGGCATATCATCGCTTCCCGCGAGCAAAAGGCCGGTTCCATAAGTTCCTTTATGACTATCATTTCCCCTTTTCGGCAATGAGCCCTTCACGCAGTCTTTCGTCCATATCGGCAATTGTTCTGCAGACATCCCGGATCACACCTTTCAATATAGTTTAAACAAACGTTTAATTAAATTGTAACTGAATCATACCCTTCACTGCTCTTTAACATGCAAAATAGCACTGATGAACGGATCAGTTTACGTTCATATAAAAAAGACAGCTTCACAACTTGAAGCTGTGCTTGGCGTTTTCGACTAAAAAAGCCGGCTGACAGGCGCATCCAGACGATAAAGTCTTGAATAGCGCGGATTGTTTTCCAAAAGCTGCTGATGGCTCCCTGCCATTGCAAGCTTCCCTTTGTCTAAAAACAGAATCCGGTCGGCCGCTTCGGCTCCTGCCAAATGGTGTGTAATCCATAGAACGGTCTTTCCATCAAGTACTTGAAACATCGTTGAAAGAAGCTCCTTCTCTGTTTTAGGATCAAGGCCTACGGTCGGTTCGTCCAACACGACGATGGGTGCGTCCTGCAGCAGAATCCGCGCCAAAGCAATCCGCTGGCGTTCTCCACCTGAAAAACGGATGCCCGTTTCCTGTACAGATGTATGATATCCATCGGGAAGAGACTGAATATAATCGTGAAGCTTCACCTGGCGCGCCGCCCAATACACGTCCTCATCGCTCGCGTCAGGGTTCCCGAGCCGGATATTATTCAAAACCGTCGTATCAAACAGGTGCGGCTGCTGATTGAAAACGGAGACTACGCGTGAAATTTCTCCCTGAAGAGACTGCACAGAAATATCGTTCAATGTAATGTTTCCTTTAGAAGGAGCAAGCGCCCCTTGTATCAACGACAAGATGGTCGATTTACCCGCACCGCTCGGGCCTAGCAAAGCGGTCTTTTCACCCTGCTTTAATATAAATGAAACACCGTCCAACACCGGCTGGCCTTGCTCATAAGAAAAAGAAACGTCTTCAAAGCGAAGCGTGACATCGTCCAAACCTACAGCCTCCGCCCGTTCCTGCTGAACATCGGCCCCGTTCCCCCTTTTCGGCGGCTGCAGACCGTCCATTCTTTCTAAAGAATCCTGATACTCAGGGATTGAAGCCGCTGCGTCCGAAAGCGGAAAGAAAGCTTCCGTCAAAGGAAACACAACAAGGACAAACGCCGCAATAAACACAGGAGCCAGAGCCCCTTCCGCGCTTTGGCCGCCCGCCCATATTAGCATCAGAAGAACAAGTCCTGCCGCCAGGCATTGCATGGCAAAGTCCCTCCAACGACTGAAGCGCACCTGTTTCTTTTCGATCGCCAGCCATTCATGTTCTGCCGCTTCATACGAATGGACAAAGTCGTTTTGCCGGCCGCTGAAAACCCAATCGCTCACCCCCATGACCGCGTCTGTCAGCTGACGGTACAAGTGGCTCCGTCCTCTTTTCAGCGCAACATTTTTTGCCCTTGTCACAAGCAGGGAAACAAGCGGAACAAGAAATACGAAAACCGCGGCATAGACCGCCATTAGTCCAGCAAAAGGCCATGAAAAAAAGCCGATAGCTGCGATGAATACGCCATATAAAAGAAGAGCCGACAGCCCGGGAAATACCGTTCTCAAATACATGTCCTGCAAATGTTCAACATCGTCGGCCAAAATGCCGAGCATATCCCCCGTTCGGAAACGTTCACGCCATTTTAAAGCTTGAGGTTCGAGCATCCTGTAAAGCCTGACGCGCATATCGGATAAAATTTTCAAAATGATATGGTGCCCTGTCAACCGCTCAACATAGCGCGACACCGAGCGCAGAATCCCGAAGGTGCGAACCGCTACGATCGGAACATAGATCATCAAAACATTTTCCGGACGCGTAGCCGCTTTGGATATTAAATAACCGGAGGTAAACATGAGAGCAGCCGCCGAGCATGCCGTCAACCCGCCAAGCAGCACGACAATGATCAAAAGCCTTGTATTTTTCTTGATGTAGGGCAGAATCCACCCGTCTTCATTGTTCATGATGCACCTCCAAACGACTGCGCCTTCACGAGCTCGTAATAAACGCCCCGCTTTTCAATCAGTTCTTGATGTGTACCGGTTTCAGCCACCTGCCCATCTTTCAGCACGATAATTTCATCCATATCAAGCATCCAGTGAAGGCGATGGGTTGCCAAAAAAACCAGCTTGTCTTCAAACAGTTTTAACATCGTTTTTTTCAACTCGTATTCTGTTTCGATATCCAAATGAGCAGTGGGCTCATCTAAAAGAATAATCGGACGGTTGCCAAGGAAAGCCCGGGCAACGGCTGTACGCTGCGCCTGTCCACCGCTTAATGCCCTCCCGCCTTCACCGATCCGCTCTTTCAAGCCGTTTGGAAGCTGATCAATCAGCTCCGAGAGCCCGGCAGCTCTTGCTGCCTGTTCAACGTCTTCGTCAGAAGCGGCGGGATGATAAAAACGGATATTGGCTGCGAGCGTATCCGGAAAGATATAGGGATGCTGCGGAATATACAAGAGCTGATTTTGCCAGCTGTCCGTCTGCAAATGCGTTCTCTTTTTTCCCCCGACTTTGATAACGCCGCTTTTCGTTTCCAGGAAGCCGCCGAGCACATCGATAAGCGTAGATTTTCCGGCACCGCTTTCCCCGATGATTCCGATTTTTCTCTTTCCCTTAAATGAAAGAGAAATCCCGGATAAAGAGCAGTTTTCCTCATCTTCATGCCGCACATCTACATGCTTGAACTCGATTTGATCGTCGTCAGACCATCGCTCAAGACTTAAAGGCGCCTCATCCTTGAAACCCGGCGAATCCAATATCGCCTTGATCGCTTTACCGGCTTCGCGTCCGTTCAATGTAGCATGATAGTCATTGCCGACTTCCCGGACAGGGAGAAAAAACTCAGGGGCAAGAATCAGAATGGCAAGAGCCGGCTCCAGCGAGATGCTGCCGTCAACAAGACCGAGACCGAGAAAAACAGCAACGGTCGCTACGGACAGCATGGTGAAAAAATCAAGTGCAAACGATGACAGAAAGGCGATCTTAAGCGTACTCATCGTCGCCTTCCTGTACCGTTCGCTCACATGAAATATATTCTTAGTATGTGAACGGCTGATGCCCAGCACTTTCAATGTTTCCAGGCCGCGCAAGGAATCTGTAAAATGGTTTGAAAGCATCTCATACGTTTTCCATTGGCTGTCCGCTTTTCTTTTAGCCGCATACCCAAGAAGGATCATAAAAGTGATTAAAATCGGCATCGTAATCATTAAGACTGCAGCGGAAGATGTGTCTTTAAAAAAGACATAACAGACAACCGCCGGCGGTATAACGGCCATGCTGACCATTTTCGGCAAAAACAGCTCCAAATAGCGGCGGAACTGTGCAATTCCTTCCATCGCGAGCGTGACGACATGACCGGTTCCTTCTTTCCTCGCCAGCCTGGGGCCGGATTGGAAAAGCTTCTCCAAAAACTTTTTCCGCATGCCGGCCCCCGTCTCGGCGGCATAGTCAAATATCAGCTTTTGCCTGACAAGGGTAACAGCATGTCGAAATAAAAAAGCGGCGGTAAATAAGATGAGCAGCGGAAAGAGCGAACCGACGCGTTCTCCGTTAAAAAGGCGGGTAACCGCTTCAGCAAGCCATTCGGCCTGCATGATAATGGCGGCGCCCTGCATGCATGTCAGGACAGTGAGTACTGCAAGTATTCGTTTCATCCCTTTATATTGCAAAAGATCTTTTCCCATTAATAAATCATTGGCTCCTTGCTGCTGACCCGTTTTCTAAAAACATAGTAGCTCCAGATCTGATAGCCCAGCACGAACGGAAGCAGTGCCAGCGCGACGATCGTCATAACCTTTAAAGAATAGTCGCCTGATGAAGCATTATAAACGGTTAAGTCATATGCGCTTTTCACCGAGCTGATCATGACGCGCGGGAACAGCGCAGTGAAAATCGTCGCCACTGTAAGAGCGATCCCTGCGCCCGTCATGGCAAATGTCCAGCCGTCGCGTTTTTGTTTCATAAACACGATCGACAGCACATAACAAACGACAATCAGAGCCGCAAGCGGTATCGTCACATGCCCCCTGCCCGTGAACAAGTCCGTTTCAAAAATGGATAATGCAACAAAGGCAACAAGCGCCGCCAAAACGGCGAATACGACTTTTTTGGCCAGCTGTCTTGCCCGGTCGCGCAAATCGGCTTCCGTTCTCAATGTAATAAAGATCAGGCCGTGCAGCAGGCAGAGAAGCGTAACGGCGACTCCCCCTGTCACGGAATAGACGTTCACATAATCGGTAAAACCGGCGTGCAGATTCATATCGGCATCGATCGGCATGCCGCGCAGGATGCTCGCAAACAATACACCGAACAAAAACGGCGGCAGAATGCTGCCGAAAAATACGACCCAATCCCATGTATTCTTCCATTTTGCGGTTTCGACTTTTCCTCTAAATTCAAACGCGACCCCGCGGCCGATCAATGCAAGAAGAACAAAGACAAACGGAATGTAATATCCGCTGAACATCGTGGCATACCAGTTCGGAAAAGCGGCGAAAATCGCGCCTCCCCCGGTCAGCAGCCAGACTTCATTTGCATCCCAGAAAGGACCGATCGTATTGATCATCACCCTCCGTTCAAGATCGTTGCGCCCGAGAAACCGCGTCGCCATTCCGACGCCGAAATCAAAGCCCTCAAGAAAGAAAAAACCGATGAACAGCACAGCGACTAATATAAACCAAAATTCATTAAGAGATACCATGGTAAACCTCCTGATCAAACGGGTCTGTCGATACGGAATCATCATGATGGTGGTCATGGTGTGCAGCCCCTTTTTTAATCTCCCGCACAAACAAGTAGACAAGAACGAGCGCCAGCACAAGATAAATCGCTGTAAACGCGATGACAGAGAACAGCAGCATTCCCGCTGATACGTTCGGCGACACGGACTGCGCCGTTGTCAAAATACCGAACACCGTCCACGGCTGGCGTCCGATTTCAGTCATGATCCACCCCGCCGTATTTGCAATGAATGGAAAGGCGATCAAAGCCACCATTGTCCGCAAGAACCATTTGCTTGTTTCGAGTCTTTTGCGGAAGCTGAGATAAAGACCGGTCAAAGCGGCAACGATCATTAAAAGTCCTGATCCGGCCATGATTCTGAAACTCCAGAATGTCGTTTTCACCGGCGGAATATAATTTCCTTCTCCGTATTTTTCTTCATATTGCTTTTGCAGTGTCTTCATTCCGGGCACATCGCCGCTGAATTGTTTATAAGCCAAATAGCTGAGCGCATACGGGATGCTGAGCTCGGATTTGTTTTCCTGCTTGTCCGTGTCAATGTTCGCAAGCACCGTCCATGCAGCCGGATCGCCGCTGTCATCCCAAAGCGCTTCGCTGGCAGCCATTTTCATCGGCTGGCTCTTCATCAGATGCTGTGCCTGCTCATGTCCGCTGAACGCAACGCCGCCCCCGGAAACAAGCGCCACAATCATCGCGATTTGAAAGGATTTTTTAAAAAAGAGCAATTCCTGTTTTTTCAGCATTTTATACGCGCTGACACCGGCAATGAAAAACGCCCCAGTGGCAAGCGCACCGAAAATGACGTGCGGAAATTCAACCCATAGCTGCGGGTTTTTAATAATCGCAAAAAAATCGGTCATTTCCGCGCGTCCGTTTTTGATCGCAAATCCGACAGGCTCCTGCATAAACGAGTTGGCCGCTAGAATCCAAAACGCCGACATGATCGTGCCAAGCGAAACAAGCCAAATGGACAGCAAATGAATCTTCTTCGGAAGGCGGTCCCAGCCGAAGATCCACAAACCGATAAACGTCGATTCCATAAAGAAAGCGAGCAGCGCTTCCACCGCGAGCGGAGCGCCGAATACATCACCGACAAAGCGGGAGTACTCCGACCAGTTCATTCCGAACTGAAATTCTTGTAAAATCCCGGTGACAACACCGACTGCAAAATTAATTAAAAATAAGTGCCCCCAAAATTTAGCCATCGTTCTGTAAATGTCTTTTTTCTTTGCGACATAAAGGGTTTCCATTAAAGCAACCATAAAGACAAGCCCGATTGACATCGGTACAAAAATAAAGTGAAAGATCGTTGTTGAAGCAAATTGAAATCTTGCCAAAATGAGTTCGTCCACTGTTCCTGTCTCCTCCTCTTTGTTCTAGCCGGGCCCGTTTGCCAAATGGGCATCACACTTGCTCAGACTTTCACATGCATCTTATTAATGTGATTATGATTACAGACAAAAGGGTGACCTCGGCCCGCATTGATGTTCCGTTATTATCAGGATGGTTATTTATACCTGTACTTTACCGCGAATTCCTTCTTAAATAAAGTACATTTTCCCTAATTTATGGATGTCATTGTGACAATTATACGAAGGAATTATAGATATTTTGTGACACGCTGGTTAACAAGCACTAAAACAACATGAGAAAAATGCCCCGAAATTCACGTGGAACATTTCGTCATTCAACATCTGTGATTCTTCGCGAAAGCCTGTCGCATCAAAAGAAAACCGTTATATGCAGTGAAACAAATTCGGGGTTTTCCTTCAGTGTGAGCGCGCCTTACGGAAAGTTCTGCTGTTTTGTCCAATCTGTGAAATCTTCCTTCCGCCTTCTGCGCATTCCCTTCATCCATTTGCTGATTTATCTCCACTGAAGCCTTCACGCAGCACGAGCTGACTGCACCGCACGTTTTTCCCCCTGCACAGCCATCCAGCTCCCGCTGACTATTAACGGAGGAAGGGAAGGAATATTTATTGCTTTGAAATAAACAATAACGATACCCCGTTTATTCTATGAAAATCGAACCATACATTTGTTCAAACAAAATACACAAAATTTGTGAAATGTTTCACAATATCCTGCTATACTTAGGTTGTATTTATGATAGATACTTCTTAAGTAAACACTTGATGGTGGTGGAAAACATGGAATCTAAATCACTTGTTCTAGTCGAAGAGCTTGCTTTAAAAAAGCAAAGCATCTTTGTGCAAAGCCCGCTTCGCTATCTTTTACGGGCTATGCTGGCCAGTATGTTTATCGGGTTCGGAGTCATTGTAGCGTTTAAAACGGGGAATCTCTTTTATGTTGAACATTCTCCGTTCACATATCCAATTGCAGCAATCACCTTTGGGGGCGCCATTATTCTGATCGTCTATGGCGGAGGAGATTTATTTACGGGAAATACATTTTATTATACATTGGCTGCGCTTCGTAAAAAAATGCGCTGGCCCACTGTGATCAAGCTGTGGATGTTCAGCTATGCAGGAAATTTAATGGGCGCCGTTTTTTTCGCAGGCCTCATCTTTGCGACCGGCTTATTTAAAGATCCTTCTTCCACCGGCTTTATTCTCAGCGTGGCGGAGCATAAAATGAATACGCCGGTGACCGAATTGTTCTTTAAAGCGATTCTGTGTAACTGGCTTGTCTGCCTTGCGTTTTTCGTTCCGATGGCGCAAAAAGGGGACGGAGCGAAAATGTTCTCTATGATGCTGTTTGTCTTTACTTTCTTTATTTCCGGTTATGAACACAGCATCGCGAACATGGCCACTTTTGCCGTCTCTCTGGTCACCGAGCATCCGGAGACCATTTCGATTGCAGGCGCAATCCATAACCTAATTCCGGTAACACTCGGGAACCTGGTCGGAGGCGCGTTTATGATGGGCTTCATGTACCACTATGCCAACAAGCCGGGCGGTGAAGAAATCATCAAATAAAAAGATCGTCCATTTTTAATGGATTCTAAATATGCGGGCTCCCTTCATAAAATCGTGGTAACTTTAAAAATGGAGGTTCAGCGATGCAAAGTTTTCATTCGCTTTGCCGGCAATTTGGACATATTTTAAATGGGGAGCCGCACATTGAACCACGGTGTCTGTTCTGTCAGCATCAAACGGAATTTGCGTGTCGCGATTCAAGGAAGACCGAGCCGGGGAGTCGGCATGGAAGAAATCATGTTCGAATCGCTCGATCAAAACGGAATCGCCTTGAATATGGCCGAAGTCGCAATTTTGCCTGAAGAAGTTCCGCTGTTTACAAAAAAGCTTGTCGATCAGGGCATCATTATCAGTGCTCTCCACAATCATTGGATTTTTACAGAACCGAATATTTTATATATTCATTTTCAATCTGTAGAACCGCCGTTAACATTCGCGAAAAAAACAGCTGCCGCTTTATCCGTATTGCGATGAAGCAGCAGCTGTTTTCTTTATCCGTTGATTTTTCCCATTTCTGAAAGTGCGACCCTTTCGACTGCTTTGGCCACAATCTCGTGAACTTCAGGGTTCAGCGGATGAGGCACAAGATCGCCTTGTCTTGTGCAGGATGCGATCGCTTCAGCGGCCGCAACCAGCATCGGGTGGCTGATCGAATCGGCTCCGGCATTTAACACGCCCCTGAAAATACCTGGGAACCCCAGCACATTGTTGACAGACCGTCCGTCTGCAGCGTAGGCTGCCCCGGCCTCGAGCGCATCCTCAGGCTCAATCTCCGGCTTCGGATTGGACAGAGCCAAAATCACCTGGCCTTCCCGAACCCATTTCTTATTGATCAATCCCGGAACACCGGTTGTCGCAACGACGATATCGCAGCTTTCCATCAATTCTTCGATGCTTTCAGCCGCATGGCCGCCATAGTTCTCTAAACGCGCCATCGCCTCAAGCGATTTATCCGTTCCGACAACACGTTTTACTCCATATGCCATAAACATCCTGCAGATCGCGACACCCGCCGCGCCCAGGCCGATTTGGCCGACATGGGCCTGCTTCAGATCCACCCCTGCACTCTTGGCTGCTGAAATGGCGGCCGCCAGCGTCACAACCGCCGTACCGTGCTGGTCGTCATGCATGACCGGAATATTCAGGTCGTTTTTCAGGCGCTCTTCAATTTCAAAACAATGCGGTGAACCGATGTCTTCAAGCAAAATGCCGCTAAAGCCGGGCGCGATGTTTTTAACCGTCCTTACGATTTCATCAGGATCATTCGTGTCGAGCAGAATCGGAACCCCGCTGATATCCGCAAGCTGGTCGAAAAGAGCGGCTTTCCCTTCCATAACAGGCATTCCAGCAACTGGCCCTATGTCTCCCAAGCCAAGGATGGCCGTGCCGTCCGTTACAATTGCAACCGAATTGCCGATTCCGGTATAAATATTCGCTTTTTGCGGCTCTTCTTTAATGAGCTCGCACACGTTCGCGACACCCGGCGTATACACCCGACGCAGATCAGCAAGCGAGCGAATCGGCATCTTGCTTTTCATGCGGATTTTGCCGCCTTCATGTGCAGCCAGCACGTCATCTGAAACGGTATGAAGATGGATGCCTTCTTTTAAGTTGCGGATCACTTCAAGAATCTCGGTGAGCTGTTCTTCATGCTCAACTTGAACCGTAATGTTCCGCATCGTATAATTCGGCCCTACCTTGATCGTTTCAATCTCTCCGATATCACCGCCGGCAAGGCCGATCGCCGTTGTCACCTTTCCAAGGTTTCCGGGTGCTGAAGGGATTTCCAGCATCAAATTCCGAATAATATTGTTGCCATTCATAACAGAATACCTCCATCAATTGTTTTAAAATCGGCTACTGAACCGGCGAGTCTTTTTTATCGGTGTACCAAATAAATTTACCTGTGTATCCGTACAAAATCGCAAGGCCGATTGAAACAAAGCTCAGCCACATGAACGGCACATAAGAGAAGGTCGAGACGCCGAGAATCCCCGCCATATATATGCCGTTGTCCGACCACGGCACCATGCCCGACGTCATCGTACCGCCGACTTCCGCGTTTCTGGACAGCACCCTCCGGTCAATTCCGAGCTTGTCATAGCTTTTTTCCATAATTTTCGGTGTTAAAATGAGCGAGACATACATCGCGCAGCCGAACACATTTGCCAAGAAGGCGACGATAATCGTCGAGAATGTGACGTTGCCGGCAGAAGTCAGCTTTTGCTGGAACTTGGAGACGATCACTTTTAGAACGCCTAAGTGCTCCAAGAGGCCGCCAAAGCCCAGACCGAGAATGATGACGACGACCGAACCGAGCATGCCCTCTATTCCTCCGCGATTTAAGAGCTCGTCCATAAATTTGATCCCGGTGTCAATGGAAAAGCCGTTGTATGCTGTGCCGATCGCATCCGCAAAGTCCATGCCTTGGAAGACCGCAGCCCAGATCGCGCCCAAAAGTGCGCCGATCGCGATCGTCGGCACAGATGGCTTTCTCATCGCCAATAGAACGATGACGACAACAGCCGGAACAAGCATCCAAATGTGAATATCAAACGTGTTCTGCAAAGAAGCTTTCAAAAATTCAACTTTTTCCAAATCAACATTTCGGCTTCCATACATAAAGCCGGTGATGGTGAACAGGACCGCCGTGATTAAATAGGCGGGAATCGACAAGTACAGCATCGCTCTGACATGGGTAATCACTTCGACCTTTGAAAGGGATGACGCAAGCACCGTACTATCGGAAAGCGGCGATAATTTATCTCCAAAGTAGGCTCCGGACAGCACGGCTCCGGCTACAAGCGGAAGCGGAAGCCCCAGCCCTTCCCCGATTGCCATCATGGCGATCCCGGCCGTTCCTACAGTCCCCCAAGACGTACCTGTGGCAACAGATGTGATCGAACAAATAATGAGCGTGGCAAGCAGGAATATGCTCGGGTGGATAAACTCAAGCCCGTAATAAATCAAAGTCGGCACAACACCGCCGGCTATCCATGTGCCGATAAGAGCGCCGACGGCAATCAGGATCAATATCGCTTCAAGTCCATTTGAAATTCCGTTTGTAATCGATTTTTGCAAATCTTCATACCGGTGCCCCAGGCGCAGTCCGAGCAAAATCACCAAGAACCATGAAATAAACAATGCCAGCTGAATCGGCAGCTCGAATTTGACTGTAAATGAACAAACTATCGCTAAAAATGCACCTAATACACAAATGATTTCCAACATTGATGGCAACCGTGCTGTTTTCAACCTAAATCCCCCTTAATTATTGAAACGCTTTCAAAATAAACTACATAAAAATAGCAATCTGCTTCAATTTTTTCTTAAAAATTTAACTAACAACGAACAGTATACCATGAAAAAGGCTGATGCGGTACCACTTCACCGCTGTTGTCCTTTCTCTTCATAAAGTTATTGAAGGAAAGCGAAAACACTCTGTGTTTCTATCCCGGTAAAATGTCAGAGTGTTTTCGCATACTGTTTTTTCCAGATCAATCCCGATTTAAAAGTTCAGCCCCGGCAATCCCCGGTTTTGTCATTTCATAAGGATTCAAAATCAGATCAAGCTCTTCTTCTGTCAACACGTCGTTTTGAAGACAGAGATCGCGGACGGATTGCCCTGTTAAAATCGCTTCTCTTGCAATTCTTGCAGCTGCTTCGTAGCCAAGATGCGGGTTGACCGCAGTAATGACGCCTGCGCTTTTTTCTACATATGCCTTTAAGCGTTTTTCATTCGCTTCGATTCCTGCTACACAGTGATCGGTAAACGAACGGAATCCGTTGTTCATGATGCTGATGGATTGCAGGAGATTAAAGACGAGCACAGGCTCCATCACGTTCAGTTCGAGCTGTCCGGCTTCAGAAGCAAGACAGATCGTATTGTCGTTTCCGATGACTTGGAATGCGATTTGGTTGATCAGCTCAGCCATAACCGGATTGACTTTCCCCGGCATGATGGATGAACCCGGCTGTCTTGCCGGAAGGGAAATCTCGGCAAGTCCTGCGCGCGGACCCGATGCCATCAACCGAAGGTCGTTGGCTATTTTCGACATGTTCATCATGCATACTTTTAATGCAGCCGAAACTTCTGTGTAAGCGTCCGTATTTTGCGTCGCATCTACCAGATGGTCAGCGCCGACAAGCGGAAGACCGCTGATCTCAGCCAAGTGCTTGACAACATTTTCAATATAGCGCGGATCCGCGTTCAATCCCGTTCCAACCGCAGTAGCGCCCATATTGACTTCATACAGATGCTGGCGCGATTGTTTAATCCTTTTGATGTCGCGTTCAATCACGCGGCTGTAGGCTTCAAATTCCTGTCCAAGGCGGATCGGCACGGCGTCTTGAAGATGTGTGCGGCCCATTTTAATGACGTGGTCAAAGTCGCGTGCTTTTTTCTTAAAGGCATCAAGCATGTATTCCATTGTGTCCAGCAGCTTTTCCAGCTGCTTGAGCGTTGAAATGTGAATCGCCGTCGGGAATACGTCGTTTGTCGATTGAGACATATTGACGTGCGTATTCGGACTCAGATGAATATATTCGCCTTTCTTGTGGCCGAGCAGTTCAAGTGCACGGTTTCCGATGACTTCGTTCGCGTTCATATTCATTGAAGTGCCTGCGCCGCCTTGAATCGGATCAACGATGAATTGATCGTGCAGCTTTCCTTCAAGGATCTCATCAGCGGCTTGGACGATGGCATCTCCAAGGCCTTTATAAAGACGTTTTGTCTCCATGTTGGCAAGCGCCGCCGCTTTTTTCACCACTGCCAGCGCCTTGATCATTTCTTCGTGGATTTTATATCCTGTAATCGGGAAGTTCTCCGCTGCCCGCAATGTCTGAATCCCGTAGTAGACATCGGCCGGAATCTTCTTCTCTCCGAGAAAATCCTTTTCCGTCCGGTATGTCATTTCAGCTTTCATTTTTTAACCCTGCTTTCTTTTTATATGATGATATCGTCTGCAATCGGCGTTTCCATGATCTTTTTGACTTCAGCTTGTTGTCCGTTTTTCCCTAAAGCCCACATCAGCTTCGGAACGATCGCTTCAGTGTTCATATTTCTCGAGCGGATAATGGCATCCTGGTTTACCTTGCGGCCGACCTCGTAAATGCTCATATCCTCTCCTTCTTCAAGGCATTGCGTCGTGATCGCTACGACCATACCGGAATCGATCAGCTCGTTCACTTTTTCTAAAATGTTTCTTTTCTCAAAAGGAATGCCGCCGCTTCCGTAGCTCTCAATCACAATGCCTTTATATGAACCTTTCAGACAATCGAAAAACTCTGGTTTTAAACCCGGATGAAGCTTCACCAGACAAACGTCGGTATTTAAAGAGGTATCGAGTTTCAAAGCGCCTGGCTTTACTTCGGGAACCCGTTTGTTGTACTCGATTTCCTTATCGTGAATGAATGCGATGTAAGGATAATTGATGCTTTCAAATGCATCGTAGCTTTTTGTTCTTAATTTGATCGCTCTCGTGCCTAAAATGACGCGGCCGTCAAAAACGACATATACTCCGCCGATGCCGTCGCACGCAAAGCGGACCGCATCTTTTATATTTTTTTTCGCATCCGTTTTCTTAAACGTAATCGGAACTTGGGAACCCGTAATCGCGACGGGCTTATCAATATTCTGCAGCATGTATGAAAGCGCCGCTGAGGTGTAGGCCATCGTATCGGTTCCGTGCGTGATCACAAAGCCGTCGTAGCGGCTGTAATTTTCATATACAGCCTCAGCCATCATCACCCAGTGTTCAGGCTGCATGTTGGTGCTGTCTATATCCATTAAAGATTGGCAATCTATCGTATAATTTGAATGATCATCAGATAAATAGCTGAGAAGCTCTTCCGCTTTAACCCCCGGAGCCAGTCCGTTTTCGCCTTCTACTGAAGCGATGGTCCCGCCGGTGGTCAACAGCAGTAACTTTTTCATGTGCTACACCTCTTTAAGAAGTAGTTTTATACAGTATAAATCATGATTTATTTTAGCAAAGAAGGCTTGATACATCAGGAATGTATACGCTTTATGCGTACCTTCAATGCAATTATAGTCCTCAAATGTGAAATAATCAAGAAACTTTATTCATTTCGCGTACACTTTTACTGATAATGTGCTATAATCACTGTGTATCAAAAGGAGCGTAAGATATGAATTTAGATCGATTAACAACACTGAGAAAAAACAAAAAATGGTCATTGCAATATACTGCCGACCGCCTCGGTATTGCGAAAAGCACTTACGCGGGCTATGAATCGGGATACCGCCGCCCTTCTTTAGAGGCGCTTATCGAAATCGCTGATTTATTCAATACCTCCACCGATTTTTTGCTCGGAAGAGTTGACGATCCCCGGGATGAAAAGGCTAAAAACGAAGCCATTGAACTGACGGATTGGGCTAAGCTCAAGCTGGCAGTCGACGGAACGCTTCTTTCCGAAGAAGAAATCAAGCAGATGGTTGCGTTTATCAAGGTCAAAAAAGAGCTGGATGCGGAGTAAAATGACAGCGGTTAACCGCCGCATGCTATAAAAAGAAAAAACTTGACTGGCTAAAAAGGCCAATCAAGTTTTTTTTGCTTTTATTGATGTAAAAATTTCACACAAACCGCTTCAGGAGCAGGAACTCCGGACTCTAAAAGCGTCAGCCGGCCCGTTGTCCGGTCTCTTTCAAACAATGTCAAAGTCCCTGTTTCCTGGTTGGAAGCAACTAAGAATTGCTCTGAAGGATCAATCTCAAAGTCGCGCGGCCATTCCCCTTCAGTTGATACGTGTTCAACCAGGGAAAGTTCGCCCGAATACTCGTTGACGCTGAAGACGGCGATGCTGTCGTGGCCGCGGTTTGAAGCGTATACAAATTTGCCGTCTTTCGTGATGTGGATGGCGCCGCCTTGGCTATGGCCGTCAAAGCCTTCCGGCAATGCCGAAATCACTTGAATCTCTCTGAATTCACCCAGATCGGGGTTGTATTCCAGCACGATGACTTCATTACTCAGCTCTGTTAATACATACGCATACTTTTCCTGTGGATGGAACTCGATATGTCTCGGCCCTGAGCCCGGTGCAGCAGCGTGTTTTTTCACTTCTTCAAGCCGGCCCTCTTTCAATTGATACGTGATGATATGATCCGTTCCGAGATCGACGGCCACTGCATATTTCTCATCAGGTGAGAATCCTGAATAATGAGTATGCGCTTTTTCCTGCCTCTCATGCGGTCCTGATCCCTCATGCTGTACTTTTGATGAAGGCTCAAGCAGGCCGCGGCTTTCATTTAAAGGATATGCCAAGATCGTCCCGTTGTGGTAATTGGCGGACAGAACATAACGGTTATCTTGATCCACACTGACGTGGCAAGGCGACGGTCCTTCCCCGGTCTGCTGGTTGAGGATAGTCAGCTCTCCTGTGGAACCGTCAATACGATATGCGGCAACCCCGCCCTTATCGCCGTCTTTGACCACTGCATAAAGCATGTCATTGTCTTTGGCGATATTCAAATATGTCGGACTGCCCAGCTTTGCTGCCGGCTTCGGCGTGCTTAACGCCTTTTTTTCCGTATCAAGCTCAAATGTATAAATCCCTACGCTGTCTGCTTTTGTATATGTTCCGATATAACCTCTGTATTTCGCCATTTGATCCTCTCCTTTTTTGACAGTCGTCCATTCCTATTTTAACTCAGAGAAACTGAATTATCATGATCTGGTATGCAAAAACCTTAAGCGCTCACATGAAAAAAAACTTTTTATGATATTCTTAACATTAGAGGCCCTTCACTGCCGCTTTTATAATGAAATCGGCAGCGGAGACTTGTTCATAGGAGTGTTCAAAATGACGAAAATCATGATTGTCGAGGACAGCGAAGACATTCGGAAGCTTTTACGCGATCATTTAGAAAAATACGGATACGAAACTGTTGCAGCGACTGATTTCACCTCTATCCTTGAAATATTTCTCCAAGAGAAGCCCGACCTGGCATTGCTTGACATCAATCTGCCGGCATACGACGGTTACTACTGGTGCAGGCAAATCCGCCAGCATTCGACTTGTCCGATCATTTTCATTTCGGCGAGAAGCGGAGAAATGGATCAGGTCATGGCGATCGAAAACGGCGGCGATGATTATATAGAGAAGCCTTTTTCCTATGAGGTGGTGCTCGCTAAAATTAAAGGCCAAATTCGCAGGGCATTTGGAGAATACGCAGTAAAACAAGGTGAAAAAGTGATTGAATTTGAAGGCGTCCAGCTGTTTGTCGAACGTTTTGAGCTGCACTGCCGAAATGAGAAGCTCGAGCTTTCAAAAAAGGAAAGCAAGCTCTTGGAAGTGCTGCTTGAAAGAGGAGAAAAGGTGACAAGCAGAGACCGGTTAATGGAGAAGACATGGGAAACCGATACATTTGTAGATGAAAACACGCTAAATGTCTATATTACAAGGATTCGCAAAAAACTGCGAAGCATGGACGTGCCCTTCTCAATTGAATCTGTGCGGGGCGAAGGGTATCAGCTGAGGACGAAATCATGAAGCTGTTCCTAAAAAACCATGCCGTTCTCATTTTTCTGTTTCTCTTTCAGGGCGGATTCGTATTTTTTTACTATTGGTTTGCCGGCATGCAGACTTTCACCCACCTTTTTTACATTCTCGGCGTTCAGCTTCTGGCGCTTGCGCTTTATCTTTCATACAAATGGTATGAAGAACACAGAGTCTACCAATGGATCGGCTCAGATCAAAAAGATACAGAAATTCCTTTTTTGGGGACGTCTGAATTTTGCTCAGAGCTCTATGAAAAACATATGGAGCTGAGCCGGCTCCACCACCGCAAAATACATGATATGGAGTCCAAGCTGGAAGATAGGGTAACCTACATGAATCAATGGGTGCATCAGGTGAAAACACCGCTTTCCGTCATCAATCTGATCATCCAGGAAGAGGACGAACCCGTTTTTAAACAAATCAAAAAAGAAGTCCAGCAGATTGAATACGGACTGGAGACGCTCCTCTATTCATCAAGGCTTGACCTGTTTGAAAGAGATTTTAAAATTGAGGCCGTGTCACTAGACGAGCTGCTTAATTCGCTGATTCAGCGCTATAAACGCTATTTTATACAGCATCGTGTCTATCCAAATAAACAGGTTCCCGCTGAAGACGCCGTTATTTACTCCGATCGCAAATGGCTCAGATTTTCCATTGGCCAAGTCATCACTAACGCTGTGAAGTACTCGTCAGGAAGAAGCGAACGCATCGATTTGACGATATTCCGTAAAGGCGAACGCATCATTCTGGAAATCAAAGATTACGGAATCGGAATCCCTTCACAAGATGTGAAACGCGTATTTGAGCCTTATTACACCGGGGAAAACGGACGGCGCTTTCAGGAATCAACAGGCATCGGCCTCTACCTTGTAAAAGAGATTGCCGAAAAGCTCAATCATGATGTGAGCATCGATTCAGAAGAAGGAAAAGAAACGACTGTGCAATTTTCATTTCTTACAAAAATGTAAGTCTTCTTTAATAAAACCGCATAGCTCATCCCCATCCTCCTTGATATGATTTGTTTACAAAACAAACGTGGCAAGGAGGATTTTTTATAAGCAATCCGAGTCTATGAAAAGAGTCGGCACATTCTGTTATATAAACGAGGCCGCCGTTCTTAGTTTCTGGACAATGGCCATTCAAGCCTTTCATAAACGCATTTTGGCTGAAAGCATTCCGGAGGAGCCCGCTGGAATGGATAACATACCGGAAACGGTCATCCTTAAAAAGCGCAGCAAAAGGAGGATATCATGACAACAAATATGCTGGTCGTTAAAAACATCAATAAAACATATAAAGGACAAGTCTCCCATCAGGCTTTAAAAGATATTTCATTCAATGTCGAGGAAAGTGAGTTCACGGCGATCATGGGGCCGTCCGGTTCTGGAAAAACGACGCTTCTCAATATCATTTCGACGATTGACCGCCCGGATTCCGGCGACATTTTAATTCGCGGAGAAGACCCGCATCATTTAAAAAGGGCGAAGCTTGCCCACTTTCGCCGCAGGCAGCTCGGGTTCGTATTCCAGGATTTTAATTTGCTGGATACACTGACGATCGGCGAAAACATCATGCTGCCGTTAACGCTTGAAAATCAACCGCTTTCCGTCATGGAAGATAAACTTCAGGCGATTGCTGAAAAACTCGGCATTGAACAACTTTTGAACAAACGGACGTTTGAAGTATCCGGCGGACAAAAGCAGCGGGCGGCCATCGCAAGAGCCGTCATTCATCAGCCCGCCCTCATCCTCGCCGACGAACCGACAGGAAACCTCGATTCGCAGGCATCAAAAGACGTGATGGAGACGATGCAGCATCTTAATGAAAACGACAATGCCACGATATTAATGGTCACGCACGACCCAGTTGCCGCAAGCTATTGCCGTCGCGTCATTTTTATTAAAGACGGAACATTATTCAATGAAATTTACCGCGGCGCCAACCGCCAAGTATTTTATGAAGAGATTCTGAATGTGCTGTCTATGCTGGGAGGAAATACCAATGACCTTTCTTCAGTTCGCTTATAAAAACGTCGTCCGGAATAAAAGAGCCTATCTCGCCTTCTTTTTAAGCAGCTCATTTTCAGTGATGATTTTTTTCACATTTGCGATGTTTTTGTTCCACCCCGCTTTAGAGGAAGGCTACTTAAACACCATTGCAAAACGGGGGTTGTCGGTGGCTGATTGGATGATTTTCGCCTTTTCCATTCTGTTTGTGCTTTATTCCGTCAACGCCTTTCTCAAGTCGAGAAGCAAGGAATTCGGGATCCTCACCATCCAGGGAATCGCTCCGGGTCAATTGAGGAAGCTGATTACCGCAGAAAACATCATCATCGGCGTGCTTTCGATCGTTACAGGCATCATCGGCGGTCTTGTTTTTGCAAAAACATTCTTTACGATCGGCGCTTATATTCTGGAAATGGACGCTTTGCCATTGTATCTGCCTTGGAAAGCGATGGCCCTTACATCCGCCTGCTTTCTTGCGCTGTTTATTCTGCTGTCGCAATTTACGGTGTTATTTATTAAATCAAAAACCGTTGTCAAGCTGATCAAAGGCACCGGGAAAATTAAACCGGAGCCAAAACCGTCCATTATTTTTTCGGTCGTCGGCATCGGCTGCCTCGGCTCCGGCTACTGACTTGTATTGTTCGCCGACATCCATTTTCCCCAAGCCGTCACGATCTTAATTTTGACGATCATCGGGACTTATTTCTTCTTCAGCCAAAGCAGCATTTGGCTGCTGCGGCTGTTAAAAAAGCGGAGGTCATTTTATTTACGAGGAAAAAACGTGCTTTGGATATCCGATCTTGTCTATCGGCTGAAGGATAATGCCCGCCTGTTCTTTCTCGTTTGCATCATTTCCGCGGTCGCCTTTACCGCCATGGGTGCATTGGTAATTTCCAAGACTTCTATCGGAAAATTGGATTCCCGATATGAGATAGAGTACTTATTATACAGCGGGAGCCAAAAGGAACAAACACACGTTAAGGTGATCGAACAAAAATTGAAGGACGGACATTTTTCGTATGCAAAGGAAGTGACAAAAGGAATTTATATGAGCTATAGCCAGGGAGATCTCCTTCCTCCGGTGCTCCTGGTCTCTGAAGGCGAATTCCAAAAGCACTTCAAGTTAAATTCCGGTGAACTGAAAGACGGTGAGGCGCTGTATTATCCAAACGCCTTTGAGGCAAAAGAAAAGCGGGAAATTCCTGAGACCTTGGACATGTTGAACAAAGATTTGAAGCCGGCAAATGAACGGCTATAGGTAAAAGGTATTAAAAAACCGCTCATTTCGTTAGAAAGCATCGTTGTCGTAAACGGCAAAACCTTCGAAAAGCTGAAAAAACAAGGCGAATCCCTCACATTGTACGGCTATCAGTACAACCGCTGGAAAGAGAGCCTCGACATGAGCCAATCATTGGAAAAAGATCTCAGAGAAAAATCTCACAATATCCAATTTCAATTTGAAGCAAAGGCCATCAATTATTTTGAAACTGTTCAGCTTCCAAGCCTGAGTCTGTTTATCGGATTCTTTATTGCGGTTCTCTTTTTTACGGCATCCGGGAGCTTTCTGTACTTCCGCCTGTTTACCGATCTTGAAGAAGATCAAGAGCGCTACCGGTCACTCTCAAAAATCGGCCTGAGCGAAAAGGAAATGTCGCAGAGCGTAACGATTCAATTGGCCATCCTGTTCTTCTTTCCGTTCGTACTCGCCTCAATTCATACGTATTTTGCGATGAAGACGCTCGAGGCACAGAGCCTTGGTCATTTCGCATCTCCGGTGATCATGACAATAGGCGGATTTCTGATCTTCCAACTATTATTCTTTATGATGATTCGAAAAAGCTATCTGAAAAAATTAAAAGGATTTTTAAGGTGATAAAATATGAAAAAAACAATTTCTCTCATTACAGCCGCTTTAGCTGTATGTATCGGCGCATTTCTGTTGATTCATAATGAAGTGACAGACAGGTTCAATCCACTTGTGAAGAAAGAAAGCGTATATGTCCAGATCAACAAAGACGATAAGCACCTGAGCCCGGGCCGCTATGAGTACACGCTGGAAGGATATAATGACACCGGTAAGGAAAAAGAAATTACATTCTCCGCCAGCGATTCCCTTCGAAGAAACGCCTATCTAAAGGTACACGCGAAGGGAAAATATGTTGAGACATGGGAAGAAGTACAGCCCGGCGGCATGCCGAGTGCCGTTCAGAAAAAATTGATCAAGCAATAAAAAACGGCGTCTAAGCCGTTTTTTCTATGAATCACTATATTTTAACAAAATTCCGAAACTTTTTGGCCCGTTGCTCGTATAAAAACAGAAGTCATATTGTTTAGGAGGTTTTCATATGATTGTTGGAATAATTGGTTTTATACTGGTGGTTTTCCTTCTCTACGCCTCCATGTTGCCGTCCGGGGAAAAAAACAGCGGCAGCAGCTCTTCGACTTTTTTTATTGGAGGTCCTGACTCATCCGGAGACAGCGGGGGTGATTGCGGCGGCGGCGGCGATGGCGGCTGTTAAGACCTGCGGCTGCGTTAACCTAACTTCTGCTCCTGCTCGGATCCCTAGGCTGTATGCAGTTCTTGCTGCAGTGAGCCGGGTATATTCCAGCTATCTCCCTTCATCATTCATTCAACATCAACTCCAAATACGTCATTATTCATTCAGTTGTTTAACCTGACTTCCGATTGGGAATGATGTAAAGACAGCAGATTCCCGCTCTTCAAACGATTTAAAAGTCACAATAAAGCGATTCTGATACAAAACATATAAAACTTTGCACCTACTTGTTCGATATTAAAAGAAGACATTCATGATAAGGAGGGTTTTTTCCAGATGATTTTTTTACTGGTTTTATTGGCTCTGTTTATTTTGTATTCATTCTTTTTTGACAAGAACAACAAAAGTTCTTATAAAAAAGCGGCACCGAAAAGCAGAATATTGATCCGCCAGGCAGCTGCGCCGACCGGAGTTTTGAGGGTAATCGAAACCGCTCCCGGACAGACGGCAAACCGCCGAACCTCCGAAGGTATGCGCCCGAATCTGCGGCTTGTCATGAGCCCGACGCACCAAAACGAAAAAAAATAAGGAAAGCGGCATCATGATAAATGCCGTCTTTCCTATTGTCTGCTGTGTTCCACCATTTTCCTAAAGGCGTCCGGCGACATCCCCGGCGAGATTCGGACGCGGTGGAGCGCATACATCCCCTGATCCCTAGATGCCGCTCCCGGTTCTGTTGTGACGGCCATTTGATAGCCTGCCTGCTTTGCGAGTTTCAGCGTATCTTCGTTGTAGCGCCCGACCGGATAGCTCAGCATCACCGTATTTTGGCTGAACATGCGATCAAACAGCGCTTTGGAACGCGTCATTTCATCGAGCTGCTGTCCCGGTGCCAGTCCGTTCAATTCAACGTGATGAATGGTATGGCTTTGAATCGAAATGCCGTTTCGCCTCATTTCATTCATTTGTTTCTCCGTCAAATGGTTCTTCCCGCCAACCGATTTGCCGATCATAAAAATTGTCGCCTTCATCCCATAGCCTTTCAAAATCGGGTACGCTTTTTCAAAGTTATCTGTATAACCGTCATCAAACGTAATCAGCACGCATTTATCACTCGGCATTTTATCTTGCGTTAAGACAATATAGGCTTCCTCAGGTGTCAACGTGTAATAGCCGTTATCCTTCAGCCATTTCATATGCCCGCGGAATTCCCCTTCCGGTACGCGCAGGCTGTTTCCTGAGGAAATGCTGTGATACATGAGAATCGGAATGCGGGCCGGGCTTTTCACTTTGACCCACTTGGATGATGGATCATGTTCCGCCTGCTGTTTTGATTGTTTTGCCGCTTTTTGAGCCGTATTTGGTTCTGTTTTTTCCTCTCCTTTTGTTTCATGACCGGAACACCCGTACAGCACCCCCATCAACATAGACAGCACAAGTAACATTTTCGTTTTTTTCACAATTATTCCCGCTTTCTATCTACTGAATCCTTTTTAATATCGGTGCGGAACGGGCATTTTTCACTGTTCCTGCTTTGAGGAGGAGAGCCAAGCTTTACGCAGTCTGCTGATCCCTTCTTCAATTTCCGCTGCAGTAAGACCCCCAAATCCCGCCATGACGATTGAAGAGCTGCTTTCATGAGGCTTAATCCAGAAATCGGATACCGGATAAACTTTCACACCGAGTTTTTCCGCTTTATGTATGAGGTCTTGTGCATGTCGGTCTGTCTTCATCAAAATATGGAGCCCCGCTTTTTCGCCGATGATTTCCACGTCATTTCCGAAATGCGTTTTAATGGCCGATATTAATGTTTTGTGCTTTTCTTGATATACTTTTTTCATTTTACGGATGTGCCTTTCGAAAAACCCTTCTTTCATAAATAAAAACATCGCTTTTTGAATGATGGGTGAAGCAGACTGGCTGTAGCGGCCAAGCTTCTCTTGAAATTCATCCGCCAGTTTTGAAGGCAGAACGATATAACTCAATCTCGCTCCCGGAAGAAATGACTTTGAAAAAGTCCCTAAATAAATGACATTTTCTTTTTTATCAAGCGCTTTTAAAGATGGAATAGGCCTGCCCTGATAGCGGAATTCGCTGTCATAGTCGTCTTCGATAATATAGGCCTTCTCACGGCTTGCCCATTCAAGCAATTTCAGCCTCTTCTGTATCGGCAGAACCATTCCATACGGAAACTGATGCGATGGCGTAATATAAACGAGTTTCGCCCGTGTTGCAGCAAGCTGTGTCAAATTGATCCCATCCGTCTCCAGACCAATTGGCTGAATATCACATCCATGGTTAAGGAAAACAGAACGCACACCATCATATCCCGGATTTTCCAACGCAACCAATCGGCCGTTCATTGAGAGCAGCTGGCAAAGAAGTCCGACTGCATACTGCGTACCGGAACAGATCACAATTTGCTCAGGTGCACAGCGGACACCTCTTTGTTCAGCCCCGAGAGATCACAGCTAAAGAAAACATGCTGAACCAAAGCATGAAATTCGAATACGGGCGGACCGTACAGGAAGACCATTGACAAAAAAAGACCCGCAGCTTATGCTACCGTGTCTCCCATTGATTTTGATGCATGTTCATCTAAAAATTTCAATCCCGCTGTGTATCGCTTTCTCCGCTTCTTTATCCAGCAGACGAGCGCCAGCCGCTGATCCGGGTCCTTCTCATTGATAGAAACCAGCACATGTTCATTGATTTCAAGCGGGAAGCCGGATTCAATCTGACAGCCTGACAAGCTGATATCCTTAATCATAACCTCGTGAGCCCCTTTCTCTGAATCACGGGGAAACAGCAGTGTTCCCAGACCTTGAAAGGCCTCGCGCACGTATTTTCTCTTGAATGCATCAGGGCTTTTTTCAGTTTTCGTTAAAAAGCGTATCACTGTTGACAACGTATCAGCCCGCTTTTCCCGGTCGGCCTTTTTTGCATTTTCTTCATTAAACATAAAACCGATCAGTTTCACATACAGTTCCTTGTCCATCTCTTTGAAGTGCAGCCCGATTTCAATGTCGGCCTCGTCCTTCGTCGTCCACATCACCCGGGCCGGGACTTTTCCGACCGCATCTATGATCAGACCGTCTACATGATAGTACATATCCGAATCAGCCGTATAAGGCAGTCTGATACGCGCGCCCGTGTCGCTCACATCGATCAGTTCACATTTGTGCTCATCTACTGAAACGGTGGAAAAAGCCGCCGGCTTGTTGACTGTGAAACGCTCAGAGCTTCGGAACCTCGGCCTGTCAAAGGCAACGAGCAGCGCAAGTATGAGCCCTGTCATGTTATAGAGAACCCAAAATAAATTATACGAAGTGACGTTTATATCAAACGTATGAAGAAACAACAATTCATAAAGGGTTTTTCCGAGTGCAAGCAGCGTCATTGCGAGCAAAATCGCACACGGCAGCGCCGTTGTATATTTGAATTTTCGCCGATCTGTGTTGACGCCTTTCGGTGTGACTTTAAAATCAAACCGCTTTTTGAAAATGAATTCCGACAAGGCCGATATCGCCATGTGCGGCGCCATCGATGTATCGTAAATATGGCTCCAGTTCATACTGCGCTGCCGGTCCGAAACGGCTTTAAATGAAAGGTAAGAACCTAAAAACGCAGGCAGCCAAAACGAAGTGATCGACCACAGATCAGTCTTTAAGCTATGTATGCCAAACAGCAAAAACATGAGCGGCGCGAGGATGTATACCATCTTAAAAACGCCGAAAAACCAAAAGAGAATGCCGTCAAAATAAAGGATTCGCTGCATGGGCGTCAAGCCTTTTAAGAAAAGCGGATTCCACTTCTTTCCGCACTGAATGTTTCCCCTGCACCAGCGGTCGCGCTGTTTCAAAAGATCCATCCACGTTTCCGGCGAGAGACCGACCGCAAGCACTTCTTTGACGAAAACAGATTTAAATTTTGTTTGCAAAAGCATCCCTGTTGCCATATCCTCCGTAATCACACCTGTCGCAAAACCGCCGATTTCCTCCAAAGCCGTTCTTCTGAAAACCGTATTGCTGCCGACGTACATGACAGCATTAAAACGGTCTTTCCCAGCCTGGAGCCTGCGCATGAAAAAGTCCTGCTCATTCGGAATGTTCGCTCCGGAAAATAAGTTGTACTGATAAGGATCTTCATTATAGAAAGCCTGCGGCGTTTGAACAAAAGCCACTTTTTCCTTCTTAAAATAGCCGACGGTTTTCTGCAAAAATGAAGGGAGCGGAACCATATCGGCATCCATCGTCACAATCAGTTCCCCGTTTGAGCAGCTCATCGCATGGTTTAAATTCCCCGCTTTTGCATGCTCATTGTTTTGCCTTGTAACGTAATGAACGCCAAGTTCCTCAGCCAGCTTTTGAATAGCCGTCCGCCTTCCGTCATCACACAAATAAATGTTGACAAGCTCTTTTGGATAGTCGAGGTTCAGACAGCCTGCCACCGACTTTTTCAGCACATGGCGCTCCTCGTTATAAGTTGCAATGAGAATATCAACGCTCGGCCGATGGTCTTGATCGCCCAGCTTTTCCGGCTCCCGCTTCTTTTCCTTCCATACTAGCGTATAAAAGACCAAGAGCTGTAAAAAGCCGATACATTCAGTTGCAATCAGGATGACGCCCATCACGATATCGGCGGGGCGAGAGACGGGCAGCGTAAAGCCGAACCGCCATACAATATACACACCGTTCGTCATAAGACACAGTATGATTAAAAACTTCTTAAAACGCGAATTCACCCGCGATCCCCAAAAACCGATGAGAATCAGAGCAATCATTGCCGCGGGATAGTAGTGTAAAATAAATTCCATTTTCTTCTCCTTATGTGATACATAAAAAAACCTTTTTACAGGGTTTCTCTAAAATATTCCTTTATTTCTTTCTTTTGCACTCAAATATATTACCACTATTTGTCCTAATTTTCTTTAAAAAATTATAAAAATTATATCTTTTTATCTATTAAAAACTGAAATTATACGACTATAGTCTCTTGTTCAAAAAAATCATAAGGCTCACATTGATAACCCTTCACATGTACCCCGTATCAAGATTGAATCTTTTGTCTCAGACGTCCTGTGTCTTTTCAGAGAAAGGAGCTGAATGTATCAACGCTTTACAAAAGAAAAAAGGTCTCTGCTCCTAAATGTTTGATTTATTTTTGACGGATTAACAGCTATTTTGTGTCGATTTTTATTCCATAAAAAGGGAATCCAGGAATAATTGCATCAAAAACGGCCTGCACAAGGGCCATTACCTATATCCAGACACGTCTTTAGCCAAATGGAGCTGTTCTTGATCATTATGGGAAAACAGTTAGGTCTTCCTGCACGGTTGTCTGAATTTTGATTTTTTTAGTATACTTAATTTAGTTAAATAACTCAGCAAGGGGATCACATAAAGGATGGGGGAAAGAATATGGAAGCAAAAACAAAGGTACAACATATACCGATTCAAACAACAAAAGAACAGGATGAAAATTTTTTTGCAAGAGCAATGAATGTTAAAATCGGCATCATTCCGCTGCCCGTATATTTGCTGCTCTTCGCTTTGATTGTGACGTTTGTCTATATGCACGATCTGAAAAGCGACATTTTAACAGCCATTGCGGTTACGGGCTTTTTCGGATTCACCTTCGCCCAAATCGGAAAGTCGCTGCCGCTTCTTCGTTCTGTCGGCGGTGCCGCTATACTTGCGACGTTTATTCCTTCAGCTATCGTCTATTACCATCTCATTCCCGATGACATTATCAAATCAACAACTGAATTTACAGAAAACTCAAACTTTCTTTATTTGTTCATCTCTGCCATTGTAGTCGGAAGCATTTTAGGAATGAAAAGAGAAACGCTGGTCAGGGCGTTCATTAAAATTTTTATTCCTCTGATTGCAGGGACCATTGCTGCAGCGGCAGTCGGTCTGGCGGTCGGTACAATGCTCGGCCTCGGATTTCAGCATACGCTGCTGTACATTGTAATTCCGATCATGGCCGGAGGGGTTGGCGAGGGAGCTATTCCGCTGTCCATCGGCTATTCGGAAATCATGCACATGTCACAAGGGGAAGCTTTTGCACTTGTCATTCCTTCCATAATGTTCGGAAGCTTAAGCGCCGTCATTTTGTCCGGAATTTTAAATGTAATCGGGAAGAAAAAGCCTGAATTGACAGGCAACGGAAAAGTTGACCGTTTTGATAGCGGGGACGCACAGCCGCTCGAAAGCCGCGACAAAGACAAAGAAAGCCTTTTTAATCTTTCCCACTTTGCGTCAGGAGGCATTCTCGCCGTCTCATTATATTTGGTCGGTATGCTTTCACATGACTTGTTCGGATTTCCAGCACCCGTCATGATGCTTCTGCTGGCTGTTGCCCTGAAACTGTTTCGTCTGGCTCCGGCGAATTTGGAAAACGGCGCCTACGGCGTGTCGCGCTTCTTTTCAACTGCTGTGACATATCCGCTGCTTTTTGCCATTGGCGTCTCCATGACACCGTGGGACAAGCTGATCGCAGCTTTTAATATCGCCAATATTATTACGATCGTATCCGTCGTGGTCACGATGATAGCCGTCGGCTTTTTTGCAGGGAAGTGGCTGAATATGTACCCGATCGAAACCGCGATCATCAATGCTTGCCATTCCGGCCAGGGAGGCACCGGCGACATCGCAATTCTCAGCGCCGCAGAGCGCCTCGAGCTTATGCCGTTTGCCCAGGTGTCCACAAGAATCGGCGGAGCGATAACCGTTACGCTGACGCTGCTGCTGCTAGCCCAGTTTTATTGATGAATGAAAAAGCCTGCAGAGCGAGCTGCAGGCTTTCTTATTGTGGCTACCGTACTTTTTTCGGAACATAGTCGGGAAAGTCTGTCACAATCCCGTCCACGCCGGCCTTTAATAGCGGAGGCACTTCATCGCGGGAGCGGACGGTCCAAGGCGTAATCTTCATGCCGAGCGCATGAATTCTCGGCACAAGCGTAGGATCAGCGGCCACATTTTTCAAGTTGGCGTTCACGTATTTGGCATAGCCGGAAAATTCCTTAAGCTTTGCATCTGTTAAGTCCGCCGCTTTTGACGTCAAGACACCTGTCGGCATCGATGGAAGCAGCTGATGAATTTTATAGACAGAGTTAAAATCAAACGATTGTACAATGATTTTTCCGTTTTTAGGCTTATCCATTCTCCGCTCTTTCAATGCTGCTGACACTTTTCCTTCGATTCCCGGATAGCGTGCAGGCTCTTTCAATTCGATCAGCATTCCGACCTTCCCTTTATACCGGTCAAGCACTTCTTCAAATGTCGGAATGCGCTCTCCTGCGAACTGCGGACCGAAGAAGCTGCCGGCATCAAGCTTGCGCAGCTCGGCAAGCGTCAAATCCTTTACGGCAACCGGCAGCACTGAGTCAATATCTGTCGTACGGTTTACGGTCGTATCGTGAATGATGACAAGCTCCCCGTCTTTGGACATTTGAACATCCAGCTCGATATAATCTGCTTTCATCTGAAGCGCTTTATCAAAAGCAGCCATCGTGTTTTCCGGCGCATATCCCGAAGCGCCTCTGTGTGCAATGACATCCACTTTTTTAGGCTTCACCGCCGGCTCTTGTGCACCCGCATTCGGTGCAAACAGCGCTGACCCGATGGAAACCCCGATCAATGAAGATAACATCAATTTTTTGAATAAAGCTGACACATCATCCACTCCCCTTTTGCTCTTCTCTTGCCAAAGTATAGGTTCGCACTGTTAAGATTATGTTTCAGCAGTCTTTAATTTTCATAAATTTCCTGATAAACAAAAAAAGATCCCTTGGCAGAGATCTTTTTTTGGATATATCAGCGCTCACAGGCAATTTTGTCTTTATCGCGGTCCAGCTTCTTATTGGCATCATAAAGCGCTTTTGAAACATACGGCTTGTACTTCGTTTTTCCGCCTTTGTTTTTCACCGATTTCGTACGGGCGACGCCGCCTTTATAGTCTTTGTTTAAAGCTTTGCAGTTTTTGTACGTCTTTACCTTCGTTTTTGCTTCTGCCACATCGCCGGCGCCCCAGGAAAAACCGATGATCAGACCGGCAGACAAAAGACCCGCTGCTATTTTTTTCATCCCATTTGACCCCTTTCGTCTATTTGTTATGTATCTTTTACCATGATAAAATATTTTTCTTATTCGATCAAGAAAAATATGGCATTTTATTGAATAAAAAGTATGAATCGAAAAAGCGTCTCTTCGCACAAAAACCGGCCGTTATGCGCCGGTTTCATCCACATATTGATGTTCGCAAGTCTTTTTCAAAACAGCGTTAATCTCATACGCTAATTCCTTCGGATGGATGCACAGCATGTCTTCCAAAGGGCTGTCCCAGTTCCCGTTCTTTATCAATTTCAGCGCATAATGGCCTGCCGGACTGCACTCGGGATACCACTCTACATCGAGCAGAAGGCGTTCTTCATCATGCCGCAGCTTCAAAAGGTCCCGTTTGAAGTCAGACAGCCAAGCCTTGCTGTCAGGCGCTAGTTCATCGGGGTTTGTATCAGTTAAAGAGTGATGCGCAACTGTCCAGCCGGCCGGGATTCTAAGCCTTAGCAAATTGCGGGCGCCATCAGAGGCACGCATCAAGTCTTCCAACCGTTCGATCAGCTGTTCATACGGCGCGTCAGAATCTTCGCTGACCTTCGATTGATCAGCATTTTGCATCCTGATGACGTACTTCAGTTCTCCAGCATATTCAACTTGTACCATTTTACCGCAGCTTTCATTCTCCAAGATCAATAGCGTATGGCGGGGGTCGCGAATCGGCTTTTGATACAAATGATTTTCCTTCACCTTCCAGCCGGCCGGCACCATCAAAGGATGCAATTTAAAGAAATACTGAGATTTGGTCAACGCTCTCACATCCTCTTTCATTGTTCTGTCTTCTTTCCTATCAATCTATGTGCCGGACAGGCTTCTTAGAACAACGGCGGAGCGGCCCCACAAAAAACCGCCTGACGCTTGTTAAAGCAGTCAGGCGGTTTTTTGTCTTTTATTCTCCGGTTTTTTCTTTTCCGTAATGATATTTTGATGGATCAACAGGCTTGAAGTCTGAAATCTCGTGGAATCTCAACAGATCTTTATAGAGTACTTGGTCGGACAGATCCAGCTGTTCGGACACCTGCGATTTCAGGTTTTCCGTCTCTTGGTTGCCCTTGATCTCTTTTCCTGTCTTTGTATCATATACGGTCGTATCAATCATCGTGTACTTCGGCGTTACATAGTTTCCATTTCTGAAAGCCACGGTTTGGTCGTGGTCTTTAGAAAAGAGGTCTGTACCAAAGTTGATGTATTTTTTGCTGTCAATACCTTGCAGGTGAAGAAGTGTCGGCATGACATCCATTTCACCGCCATACGTATGGTTGACTCCGCCTTTTTTGCCCGGAATGCGGATCATAAGCGGTACGCGCTGATTCATCGCGTTTTGATACGGTGTAATCTCTTTACCTAATACTTCTTTCATCGCACGGTTGTGATTCTCTGAGATTCCGTTGTGGTCACCATAGATCACTATAACAGAATCATCAAATAATCCCGCTTTTTTCAGCTCTTTAAAGAAATCTTCAAGCGCTTCGTCAAGATAGCGCGCCGTCTGGAAGTAACCGTCTACCGTTTTGTCTCCCGTTGTTCCCTTTTCAAGGGTGGCATCCTCTTCATCCAAAATGAACGGATAGTGGTTTGTCAACGAGATTAAATGCGCATAGAACGGCTGCTTGAGCGATTTCAGCTTCGGAATTGATTCTTCAAAGAACGGCTTGTCTTTCAAGCCAAGGTTGACGAGATTATCCTCTGACATATCATATGTGCTGGCGTCAAAGAATTTGTCATAGCCAATTTGTTTATACACCTGGTCGCGGTTCCAGAATGACTTGTAGTCCCCGTGCAGCACGGCGCTTGTGTAGCCTTCTTTTTGGTTCAGAATCGCCGGCAGGGACTGGTACGTATTTTGCCCTTTTGTTACAAACGCACTGCCTTCAGGAAGTCCGTAAAGGCTGTTGTCCATCATCAATTCGGCATCCGCTGTTTTACCTTGGCCGGTCTGATGGAAAAAGTTATCGAAATACATCATGTCATCCTGGCCGTGCGCCAGCTTGTTCAAGAACGGCGTGACTTCTTTTCCGTTCAGCTTATAATCGATCAAAAACGTCTGGAAGCTTTCCAAATGAATCTTGATGATGTTCTTTCCTTTTGCTGCGCCGAAGTACTCGTCATTCGGTTTCGCATAATGCGAATTTGTATAGTTGATGACGCTCGTCAGGTCGTCGCTGCTCGCGTATGCCTTTTGGCTCGCGTTTTGAGCGGCCTGAACACCATCATAGATCATGTAATTGTAAGGCCCCAAATACTTGACGATGTAATTTCGGTCAAATGTTCTTGTCAAAAGCTCCGGACGGTCTGTCTCGGCAACTGCAAGGTTGATGAAAAACAGAGCCACTCCGCCGAGAACAACGGCAGCAGCCCATCTTTTTTTCAGCTGTGCGGCCTTCAGTTCAGGCAGCTTCACACATAGAGCAATCAAAATGATCAAATCTGCGAAATAGACGATGTCATGAAATGCCATGATGTCAAAAACGCCGTCAGACATATTGCCGAGGTTTCCGGCTTGTTTTAAGTTTGCAAACGTCAAAAAGTCATCAAAGAAACGGTAAAACAGGACATTTGCATATAAAGCAAACGTCATCACAGCATCAATGATGATGATCCATATCGCCGACCGGCGGCCTTTTGCAAACAAAGCCAAACCGAGTGCAGCAATCGTGAAGCTCAATGGGTTGATGAACAGCAGCATGTGCTGCGTAGACCCTTTCACACCTAAATTAAACTCTAAAAAGTAGGAAGCATAGGTTTTAGCCCATACAAAAACAACAGCTAATACAAAAAAGCTTAGCTTATGAGAGAATATTTTTTTCATGATAACCTCTACCTTTTTAAACTTTTTTCAGACCGCTTTCTGTTTCAGTCAATGAAGCGTGAGGAAACGATAATATATCATTCTACTAAAAGTCTCGGCGGTTTTACAAGCACGTCCTGGTGAAATCCCCCGGCTTCCCTCACTCAAACAGTCTACGCCTGCGAAAAAAATTTTCCGCATGTAAGACAACGGCCTTTAATTAAGACGAATGAATTTCCCCAAAGGTTTCAGTTATTTTCTTTCATCTAGAAAATTGCAGTTTCCCGGACGATTAAATATCTTTATGAAATTCATTTAAATAAGCCTTTCTTTGCGCTTCTGTAAACTGACCGATCCATTCCGCACGCGCTTCCTCCGTCATATACGGCAGGATGTACAGCTCGACCGCTTTATAAAATTCCGGCTCAGGCAGAATGTTGTACGTCGGAATCCGCACCCTGCCGTTCCCCCGTGTCTCTATCAGTATATCCATCAAGAAAATGCCTTTCGGGCTGTAGCGGTGCTCCGCCATTTTAAGGCTTTTGATGTCCTTGAACAACACAGATTTCTTCCCTGAGAATATCCGCCCGTCTTCTCCCTCGATAATGGTGAAGATGATGTTTCCTTTTTTCGTGAAGGCCGGAAAAACCATTAGAAAGGTCATCAAACCGTAGATGATCCCGAAAGTTCCAACGCCCACGTACAGCAAGGAATATTTTGATTCGAGTTTTATTGCTTCATAAAAGAGCCATGCTCCAATCAATCCGAAACCTGCAGTCCCTGCAAAAACCCATACTCTAAAGGACATTCTGCTTTTCACATCAAATGTCTGCTTTTTTTCCTGTTCCAAAAATAATTAGGCCCTCCTCTACTTCAGCAAGCGGATTCCGCTACAAATAATATTCATGCCAAGACCTACCTTACCACAGAAACCAGTTCCTGCATAAAACTTCATGTATTTGTCTGTCCCTAATCAGAATGAATACAGAAAAGGCTCCCGGCCATCTGCCGGCAGCCTTCCCCTATTTTGAAATATCAACAAATCCCTCGCCGAATACATCCCTGACATCGTGGATGATGACAAATGCTTTTTTATCTGTGCTTCTAATAATTTTCTTCAGCATGGACAGCTCTTGTTTATTAATGACAATGTATAAAATTTCTTTGGAGTCGCCCGTATAGTGCCCGCGTCCCGATAATATCGTGACGCCGCGGTCCATCAGGGTATTGACCTGCGCCGCGATCTCGTTTTTATGCTCGGAAATAATCGTGATCGCCTTTTTCGTGTTGAGCCCTTCGATAATGAAGTCCATGACCTTCGTGGCGATGTACAGCATGACAATCGTAAACATCAGCTTTTCAGCTCCAATGATAAAGTAGGAACTGAAGACGACAACTAAATCGATCATCAGCAAGGCATAGCTGATGTTCCAGTCAAAATATTTATTGGCGATTCTCGCGAGAATCGCAGACCCGGCGGTGGTTCCGCCGACACGGATGATCATGCCGATTCCGACGCCGGCAAATACCCCGGCAAAGATGGTGCTGATGATCACTTCATCGGCCGGCACCGTCCAATCTTCGGTGACGTGCAGAAAGAACGAATTGGCCGCCACCGCAATAATAGTGTAAATCGTCGTCTTTTTATCCAAAAAGCGATAGCCGATAATCAGAAGAATGCCGTTCAGTACAAAGTTTGTGATGCCCGGAGACCATTCAAAAACGTAGTATAAAATCAGCGTGATCCCCGTGACGCCGCCTTCTCCCAAGTCATTCGGGATGGCGAACAGATTCACGGCTAACGCAAAGAAAAATGCGCCTATAATGATCAATATTATGTCCATTGCTTTCTTTTTCATAAATACATCCCCTTCCTTTGTCCCTAATCGATTTCCTGTAAAAAGTAAAAAAGCCCAGGAGAGAAGCTCTTTGATTAAGAGCAAAAACTCCTGGGCTTTTATCCCACCGTGTCATAACGATACTTCGCTATGTGTTTTCTCTCGGACCAGACCAGCGCGGGAGGGCACTGCGGAACCCTAGAAAACCACCTTTTCTCTGCTATCAATTTGTCATCTTCAAGCATTATAAGTGAAATTCTGGGGTCTATCAACCCCTATATCAGCCTGAAAGATTTGTTTTTTTGTAAAATAGCTTCCATCTGTCAGCGATAAAACCATTCTATAATAATAGATATACGTGTTTTGCCTGGGAGGCGCTCTTATGAACAAACAAAAACGGCAATGGCTCATCAAGCAGACCATTCTCGAACATCCGGTAGAAAATCAGGAACAGCTGGCATCCCTGCTGGAAAAACGCGGCATCACCGTTTCGCAGTCTACCATTTCCCGCGATATTAAAGAAATGTATCTTGTGAAACAGCCCGGTGAAAACGGAAAACTTGTCTACACGACAAATGCTTCTTTATCCATCAATCCTTCCAAAATATTAAAAGATAAAATCTCTGACGTTGTCCTGCATGTGCATCGAACGGACAACTTGATCATTATTAAAACAATGCCCGGCAACGCCCATGCCATCGGCGTTCTTCTTGATAAGCTCGGAAGCCCGGAAATGCTGGGCTGTATATGCGGGAACGATACATGCCTTGTGATTTCCCAGTCACCTGAGGCAGCCCAATCATTTTATGACCATTTATGCTGATCCGGCCGTCCGGATCAGCTTTTTTTGCCCTTCAAAAAAATTTTTTTCGAGAAATCCCCGTTAATAATATACACGTTTTATACGTTCTATTCTCCGCTCCGACAGGAACTTATTTTCCATTTATCATAATTATTCATTTTTGTTTTTGCTTCATCAAAAAACATGTGAAATATATCACGTTTTTGTTGTTATCGCTTTCACATCGCGCTTCTCCTTCCTGTTTTAAGCTGTACATGTAACAAAAAGAGCTTAGGAGGCGGGATGATCATGACAACACCGATACACGTTTACTCAGAAATCGGCCCTTTAAAAACCGTTATGCTGAAGCGGCCCGGTCGGGAACTGGAAAACCTCACACCCGAATATCTGGAAAGGCTTCTCTTTGACGATATTCCCTTTTTGCCAGCGGTGCAAAAAGAGCATGACCAATTTGCAGAAACATTAAAGCAACAGGGGGCTGAAGTTCTTTATTTAGAAAAGCTGACGGCCGAAGCTTTGGATGACGCATTAGTCCGCGAGCAGTTTATCGATGAGCTTTTAACGGAAAGCAAAGCGGATATCAACGGCGCATACGACAGGCTGAAAGAGTTTTTGCTTACCTTTGACGCCGATTCAATGGTTGAACAGGTGATGAGCGGCATTCGAAAAAATGAGCTTGAACGCGAAAAAAAATCGCATCTTCATGAGCTGATGGAAGACCATTATCCATTTTATCTCGATCCGATGCCGAACCTTTATTTCACAAGAGATCCGGCGGCCGCCATCGGCAGCGGACTGACCATCAACAAAATGAAGGAGCCTGCCCGCCGAAGGGAATCGCTGTTTATGCGCTACATTATCAATCACCACCCGCGTTTTAAAGGACACGAGATTCCGGTTTGGCTCGACCGTGATTTCAAATTCAATATCGAAGGCGGAGATGAGCTTGTCTTAAATGAAGAAACCGTTGCGATCGGGGTATCGGAACGGACAACGGCTCAGGCGATCGAGCGTCTTGTCCGGAACTTGTTTCAGCGGCAGAGCCGGATTCGCCGTGTACTGGCCGTCGAAATACCAAAGAGCAGAGCCTTTATGCATTTAGATACCGTCTTCACGATGGTTGACCGAGATCAATTCACGATCCATCCCGCCATCCAGGGGCCTGAAGGAGACATGCGGATCTTCGTTCTTGAAAGAGGAAAAACGGCAGACGAGATTCATACAACTGAAGAACACAATTTGCCGGAAGTGCTGAAGAGAACGCTCGGCCTTTCAGATGTCAACTTGATCTTCTGCGGCGGCGGAGACGAAATTGCTTCAGCCAGGGAGCAATGGAATGACGGCTCCAATACACTCGCGATCGCTCCGGGGGTTGTCGTCACCTATGACCGGAATTACATTTCTAACGAATGTTTGAGAGAACAGGGCATTAAGGTAATCGAAATCCCGAGCGGGGAGCTTTCAAGAGGACGCGGCGGCCCGCGCTGCATGAGCATGCCGCTCTACCGAGAAGATGTGAAATAACCAACCTAAAGAAAAAGGAGAGAGATCCATGAACCAAACGATTAATTTAAAAGGAAGAAGCTACTTAGCTGAAAAAGATTTTTCAGAAGAAGAAATCCTCTATTTGCTCGATCTGGCCCAGAAACTAAAAGAAAAAAAAGCACAAGGCATCAGGCATCGCTATTTGGAAGGCAAAAACATCGCTTTGCTGTTTGAAAAGCCTTCTACAAGAACGCGCTGCGCTTTTACGACAGCCTGTATCGACCTCGGTGCGCATCCCGAATATTTGGGCAAAGACGACATTCAGCTCGGCAAAAAAGAGTCGATCGAAGACACGGCCAAAGTTCTCGGCCGCATGTTCGACGGAATTGAATTCCGCGGATTTGAACACGAAAAAGTGATCTCACTGGCAGAGCATTCCGGTGTGCCGGTATGGAACGGGCTGACCGATTTATGGCATCCGACGCAGATGCTTGCGGACTTTATGACTGTGAAAGAACATACGGGACGCGTAAAAGGCGTCAAGCTCACCTATATCGGCGACGGCCGGAACAATGTCGCCAACAGCCTGCTCATCGGCGGCGCAAAAGTCGGCATGGACGTAAGAATCTGTTCGCCTCAAGAGCTTTTCCCTGATCAGGACATCGTTAAAATGGCGGAAGCGTTCGCTGAAGAATCCGGCGGAAAAATCACCGTTACAAGCGATACAGATAAAGCCGTGTCCGGAGCCGACGTTCTGTATACGGACGTCTGGGTATCCATGGGGGAAGAAGACAAGTTTGCAGAAAGAATCAAACTGCTCAAGCCTTATCAAGTGAATATGGATCTCGTCAAGAAAACAGGCAACGACAACGTCATCTTCCTGCACTGTCTGCCTGCCTTCCACGACCTTCATACAACCTACGGACAAAATGTTTACGAACAGCACGGCCTTAAAGAAATGGAAGTGACGGACGAAGTGTTCCGCAGCAAACACTCTAAAGTGTTCGATGAAGCTGAAAACCGCATGCACACGATTAAAGCTGTCATGGCAGCGACGCTCGGCGATCTTGACTGACAGGAAAAGGGACTCATTCCCTTTTCCATTCTAAACCGAATGAGGTGACAAAAATGGCGGAAGAAAAAAAACTTGGGCTGTTTGCGCTCATCGCGCTTGTCATCGGATCGATGATCGGCGGGGGCGCCTTCAACCTTGCAAGCGACATGGCTTCAGGGGCGGGGGCGGGAGCCATTTTAATCGGCTGGATCATCACCGGAGTCGGCATGATTGCCCTGGCATTCTCTTTCCAAAACTTGACGACGAAAAGGCCTGATTTAGACGGCGGTATTTTCACTTATGCCCGGGAAGGATTCGGCCATTTCATGGGCTTTAACAGCGGCTGGGGGTACTGGTTCGCAGCCCTTCTCGGCAATGTCGCATATGGCACGCTGCTGTTCAGCGCAATCGGATATTTCATCCCTGCGTTTGGAGACGGACAAAACATCGCATCAATTATCGGTGCAAGCGTGATCCTCTGGTGCGTGCACTTTTTGATCCTCCGCGGTGTTCAGTCCGCTGCCATGATCAACTTAATTACGACCATTTCAAAACTTGTACCGATTTTCGCTTTCATTATCGCCATTATCTTTGTGTTTCATCTTGATTTATTTACGAACGATTTCTGGGGAAAAGGGCTGTCGCTCGGTTCCATCGGAACACAGGTCAAGAGCACGATGCTGGTGACCGTCTGGGTGTTTACCGGAATTGAAGGGGCCGTCTTATTTTCAAGCCGGGCCAAGAAATCAAGCGATGTTGGCAAAGCGACTGTCATCGGCTTGATCAGCGTACTCGTGATTTACGTCATGATTACGATGCTGTCGCTCGGCGTCATGAATCAGCAAAACTTGGCCGAGCTTCCGAATCCTTCAATGGCCGCGATCATGGAGCATATCGTCGGCAAATGGGGAGCCGTGCTCATCAACCTGGGATTGATCATTTCCGTATTGGGCGCCTGGCTGGCCTGGACATTATTCGCGGGCGAACTCCCGCTGATCGCGGCACGCGAAGGGGTCTTCCCGAAATGGTTCGGCAAAGAAAATAAAAACGGTGCGCCGACAAATGCGCTGACTTTGACAAACGCCATTATCCAGCTGTTTTTGCTGACGTTTCTCATTTCAGATGCGGCCTACCAGTTTGCATTTTCCTTGGCTTCCTCGGCCATCTTGATCCCGTATCTGTTTTCCGGGCTTTATCAGCTTAAATACAGCTGGCTGCACAAAGAGCCTAACCGGGGCAAAAATCTCATCATCGGCATCATCGCAAGCATATACGGCGTCTGGCTCGTATATGCCGCGGGACTTGATTACCTGCTTTTGACCATGATTTTATACGCTCCCGGCATTCTCGTATTCCGGGCTGTGCGCAAAGGAAAAGAAGGCCCAGTCTTCAATAAAGCCGAGCTTTTGATTGCCGCCCTGATTCTTGTATTGGCCGTGATCGCCGTGATCAGACTGGCTTCGGGAAGCATTTCAATTTAACAAAACAGAGGTGATTATTAAATGAAAAAAAGAAAAATTGTCGTCGCACTTGGCGGTAATGCCATTCAAACCGGAGATGCCAGCGCAGAAGCGCAAAAGCGCGCGCTTGAAGAAACGGCCATGTATTTGGCGGATATGATCGACAGCGGCGCTGAATTAATCATCACGCACGGAAACGGCCCGCAGGTCGGAAACCTGATGATCCAGCAAAAGGAGGCGGATTCTCCGAAAACGCCGGCCATGCCGCTTGAAACCTGTGTTTCGATGACCCAGGGAATGATCGGCTATTGGCTGCAAAATGCCCTTGACCGGGCGCTTCACGCAAAAGGGAAAGGCGGACATGCGGCAACCGTCATCACCCGCGTCGCCGTTCGAAGCGATGATGAAGCGTTCCGCAACCCGACAAAGCCGATCGGTCCATTTTACAGCGAAGAAGAAGCGAAAGAACTGATGAACAGCCGAAACGGCGGCCTCGTTTTTAAAGAAGATGCCGGAAGAGGCTGGCGCCGCGTCGTACCGTCTCCGGCCCCGGTATCGATTCTTGAACACGATGTTATCAATGATCTTGTCGAACACGGACATATCGTCATTGCAGCCGGCGGCGGAGGCGTTCCCGTCATCGAAAACGGCGATGCCGTCTCCGGTATTGACGCCGTCATCGACAAAGACTTTGCAGCCTGCAAACTGGCGGAGCTTGTGCAGGCTGACGAACTGGTCATTCTAACAGGTGTCGACTATGTTGCCGTCGATTATTTAAAGCCGACAGAACGTGCGCTGAAACGCGTCACCACCGAAGAACTGAAAGGTTATATAAAAGAAAAGCAATTTGCAGAAGGAAGCATGCTGCCAAAAGTCAAAGCAGCCATTCAGTTTGCTGAAGCTAAAAAAGGCAACAAAACGGTCATCACATCCCTGAAATTAGCCAAAGACGCTCTCCAAGGAAATGCCGGCACGATTGTCGTCCAAGCCTAAATGCAAAAGGAAGGGCTCAGGGAGGGTTCTTCCTTTTGCCAATCGTCAAAAACAAGTAAAATTTAAAGTATATAGCCGCAACATAAGAAAATCGATAAGGGTGGTCCATATGAAGAACAAAGACATCGTACATCAGCTGAAAAAGTTTCCTCTTCTCGCTTCCCTGAATAAAAGAGATCTGGAAGATATGAAACAGTTTATCTATTGGCGCTCTTACCATAAAGGCCAGATATTATTTATGGAAGACGACCCCCGGGAACGAATGTACCTTCTTCTCGACGGCTTTATCAAACTCGAAAAATCAAACGAAGCCGGATCCATGTTTTATACCGACTATGTACGTCCTCATACCCTCTTTCCATTTGGAGGCTTGTTTCGGGATGAGCATTATCACTATGCCGCCGAAGCCTTAACAGATATTGAACTCTACTATATACCCATGAACATCTTCGAAGATCTCGTCCGGGACAACAAAAACCTGCTTTACGATATTCTCAATCATTTATCAGACATCCTTGCCCTTCACGAGGAAAGGCTGAAGCGCATCACACTCTCCCATGCCCACGACAGGGTTACACAAGCCATTTATTATTTAACCGAAAGCCTCGGTCAAAAAGAAAGCAACTCAACCGTCATCAACTGTCCGATCACCGCTGCCGAAATCGCCAAAATCTCGGGGACATCCCGCGAAACCGTCAGCGCCGTCCTGAAAAAGCTTCGCTGCGAAGGCGTTATCAGTCAAATGAACAAGCAGATCATGATCAATCGGCCGGAATATTTTATGTAGGCATATATGAGAAATCATCCCGGCGACAAGCGGGATGATTCCCCGCCGTTTTTATTTATACCGGAATTCCTCTGTTTCAAACCGTCTGTTTTTGATGATATCCCGATAAAAGCAAGCCGATTTTTTCAGCGCCCTGCTGCGGTTGTTCTCCAATCGAATCTCGACAAGGCCGTAGCGGTTTTTAAAGGCGTTCATCGGAGAGACGTTGTCCGTGAATGCCCAAAGCATATATCCTTTGCAGTTTGCGCCGTCGGCGATCCCTTTCATCGCCTCTCGCAAATGGGCTGAAATAAAATCGATTCTGTAGTCGTCCTGAATGACCCCCTCTTCATTTTTAAAACGCTCTTCATGTTCGACGCCCATGCCGTTTTCAGCAATCAGCCATTCGATATTTCCATACTCATATTTAAGTCTCATAGCCATATCGTACACAATGCGCGGGCAGATCTCCCAGCCTCTGAACGGATTCATCTTTCTGCCTGGCAGCTCAAAGGGCTCATAGTAATAAGCAGGATGAAAAGGCGTCGATTCATTCCATTGCCTTGAAGGCGCTTGAACTCTCTTCGGATAATACAGGTTCACACCGACAAAATCGACCGTATTCCGCTTGATGACGGAAAGCTCTTCTTCATCATGGTCAAAAAGGATGTCGTGTTTGGCCATGAGCTCCATCAATTCATCGGGATAGACGCCTTTTATGCTCGGATCTAAAAAAACCCTGTTAAAAAACAAATCATAAACTTGGGCCGCTTTCTGATCATGGGGCGCGCTTGACCTCGCATACGCGACCTCAGGATTTAAGATGACGCCGATTTTTGCGCCTTCTCTAAAACTGGGCTTCCTTTTCCGGAAAATTGCCACGGCCTTTGCTGTCGCCAGTGCTTTATGGTAGTTCCACTGCATCCATTTTTTCGTGTTCTGCTCGTACGGATAGCGAAGTGCGTCAAGGTAGATCCGTGTTTGCGGCACGATCGGTTCATTAAAGGTAAACCAGTATTTCACCCTGTCCCCATACCGTTCAAACGCTTTTTCTGCATAAGCCGCAAATAAGCCAATCACGTGTTTTGATCCCCATCCGCCATACTGTTCCAGCAGGACAGCCGGGATTTCGTAGTGCTCAAGACAAAGCATCGGTTCTACTCCGCATCTCTTCAGCTCATCGATGACGTCATCAATGTAGCCTGCATACACCTCGTCAACTTCGGCGGTTTCATAATCCAAAAGAAACCGCGACCAGTTAATGGATGTCCGGTAGTGGGTTAGCCCGATGTCTTTCATATATTGAATATCTTCTTTGTAGCGGTTATAAAAATCGGTTGCCACAGCCGGTCCGTATCCGTCATGCCATACATCAGGATCATTTTTGTACCACATATCCAAATAGGAATCCTGTGTCGGCCGCTTCCCGTCCCACCCCTCTGTCTGCCACGCCGACGCTGCTGCGCCGAGAATAAAATCGTCGGGAATCTTCCACGTTTGTCTGGCCATCTCATTCACACCTTTCTTTGCTTTACATAGACACATTTTTTTCAGAACTAATCGTAAAGGTCCGATTCAATAAAATAACAAACGGAAGATAAATAAGGACGGAGACGATGATGCATACGATTTGTGTGACGACGGCACCGAGGCTTCCTCCTGTTGACAGCCAGGCATTGATAATCGGCGGTGTCGTCCACGGCACCATGACAACGGCTTTTCCGGCAAAGCCCGCCGCTGTCGCGATGTAACCGATCGCACCCGTCACAAGCGGCGTCACAATAAATGGAATCGCCATTAACGGATTCAGCATGACGGGAACCCCAAAGATGACCGGTTCATTGATATTGAAGATGCCGGGACCAAACGAAATCTTTGTAATGCTGCGCAAATCCTCCCGTTTCCCCGCGATAAACATCGCGATCAACAGACCGATTGTGACGCCGGATCCGCCGATGCTCATGTACACATCCCAAAACGGCATCGTAATGATATTCGGAATCGATTCGCCGGCTGCGTATGCATTCATATTGACGGTAATCGAAGCGAGCAGCAAAGGCTCCCTGATCGGCTTCACCATCTGGTTTCCATGTATGCCGATCACCCAGAAAAACTGTGCGACAAACACCAGCAAGAGAATGCCGGGAAGACCTTGAATCGCGCCCTCAAGCGGCTTTTGCACGACATTGTACACGGCTTCATGAAGATATACCCCCGTCAGCCGATGAAACGCAAATCCGAAGCTGGCGATGATCGTGACGGTAATAATCGAAGGAAATAAAGTGCCGAATGATACAGAGACATTTGCCGGCACGCTGTCAGGCATTTTAATCTTGAGCCGGTCCATGCTTGACAGCTTGCTGAAGATTTCAACAGACACAATCGAAATAAACATCCCCAAAAACAGCGACTTCGGATCCGTAAATTCCTTGGCCAGCACGTTAACCACTTCCTGCATCGAACCGTTCACTTCCAACAGCACCGCCGATGGAATGACAGAGATATAGGACATGAGCGCCATCAAGCCGGGAAAAAACGATTCATGCCCATTCAGCTTCCCGAGCTCAATCCCGATCAAAAACACCGCGCCGATCGTAATAAAGTTCAGCGTCGCATAATTGATTGACGCCATAATCGGCTCAAGCGCAGACAAGAACCGAAAAGGCCTGAAAACCGCAAGTCCCGTCTCGGGGCTCATCACCATATTCTGCATCAAAACCGCAAACGCCCCGGCAATGATGACCGGCATCAGTGTGACAAACGCCGACTTAATGACCATGATATATTTGAAACTTGTAATTTTAAAAGCGACCCGCTCAAACATCTCAGTCACCTTCGCCATCCTGCTCATTTACTCTCCCCCTTTTTTTGGTGGTTTGCTTTTACTTTACAATGAAAACGCTTTCTTTTCGGTGCATATTTTTTCCTTTGGGAGAGGAAATTTTTCAGGTTGGACGGCCAGCAAAGCAGACAACCCGCCGTTTCACTGAAACAGCGGGTCATATATTTTACTGTGGCAACTGCACTTTGATCGGCTTAAACGGTGTAGAATAAAATGCGCTTAAATAACCAAATTCGACATCAAGTGAATATCGGTCAAGGCTGAAGTTTTTCGCTCCAAATTCACCATCTAACGTAAAGTCTGATCGGAATCGGAGCTTTTTAGGATCAAGCACTTTTGTAAAATTACCTTTTACGCTGTGTCCCATCGGCGCTTCGTCAATGCTTTTATAAGCAGAATCAACCAGTGACATCGTTTCTAAAAAGTTTTGCATGCTGTCAATATCAATCTTAGATTGATCGACATGTTTCAGATGATAGTCGACAGACAATTTACTTCCGTTTTGTTTCACCTGATCAACGGCAATCTGGAAGTCATGACGGTCAGCGCTCAGCGCGGCGGGCGTTTTTGTGAGAGGCAGCGTCTTTTCGGAATCGCCCATACTGCTGCTCGCCTCAATCTTGAGGTGTTTTGTTCCTTTATTCACTTTTCCAAGGATCAGCCTTTCTTCGTGACGAACCTTGTTTCCGTTCTTTGTACTGTCCGTCGTCCACTGCCCGCCACTCAAATAAGGAATTTCATTTCCTTTATCATCGGTCACTTTTATAACCGATGTACGATCGTTCGGATGTTCCTCTGAATTGGATACTTCATAGTCGATGACAGTCGATTCTTTTCCGAGAATTACCGTTTTTACGGCGAGCTTATGGCCATCAGCCGATTGTGTATTGTTTTTGGTTATGTGGAGCGTTTTATACGGCAGTTTATCAACCGGAATGTCGAACTTCCATTTCCCTCTGATTCCGTTAATATTTGTGATCGTAACCGGGAGTGTCAGTTTATCGGGAATATGTTTGTCTGGATAGCCTACTTGAATGTAGCCGGTATAGCCGTCCTCTGTTTTCTTCAAGTCTCCTTGAGAAGCGATAGCCCATTTGCGCTCGCCATTAAATAATGTGAAATGAATCATTCTCGCTCCATCATCTAAATCTTTTCTTGTATCGCTTTTCACCTTAAACGTCATACCGATGATTCCGCCGTCAAAATAAACGCTTGTAGCTGTCACGTCTATGTTGTTGCTGGACGCTTTCTCGTTCAGTTCAGTGACAAGCTGGCCCGCCACCAAGTTTTGGCCGACATAGTCATGGAATTGTTGATACGCTTTTCCAATCAGCGGGACGTCAGCCAACACGCTTTGCATCGCTGGGGAAACGAAGCCGCTACCGAGAAGGAGCACGGCGGCCGCGCTCGAAACAAAAACAGTCCTTTTCACGGCGCGCTTCGGCCGAAACGTTTTTTCCCGCTTGGCCCGCTTGATGCCTTTATCAATCGATTCGCGGATTTCTTTTGTAGGGACATCGATCTTGTTTACTTCGTTTTTGAACCGTTGTTTGTCCATGCGTCTTCTCCCCCAGTCAGTAGTTGTTTTAATTCAAGCTTCGCTCTTTTCAGATAGGTCTTAACGGTTCCTTCAGGAGCATTCATCACCTCGGCGATATCATGAATCGGCAGGTCGTGATAATAAAATAAAATGATGGCGGTTTGATATTCTTTTCGCAACTGCTGAACAGCTTCAAGCATCCCTATTCTGTCGTCCGCATGCATCTCCTGCTCCCGGCCTTCGTCCTGCAGCGGCCTGTCCATTAAAACCACTTTCTTTTTCTTGTCCAATATGGCATATGCATGATGAATGAGGATTTTCGTCAGCCATGTCAAAAAGTATTCGGGATTCCTCAACTGGGCAATCGATAAAAATGCCTTGTACGCCGTTTCCTGTACGATATCTAACGCGTCCTCCTTATTTCGCACATATATGTAAGCTGTTCTGTAAAGCTGTTCGCTGTGCTTTTGAAACAGCATTTCAAAAGCTTTGGCGTTGCCTGCGACAGCTTTCTTAACTAATCTGATTTGCTTCACTGCTGCGCCTCCTTCAAACATTAGAGAGGAGAAATGAAGAGAAAAGTTTCAGAAAGATGGTTTTTTTCACATAAAAAACCCGCTTTAGGTAATATAGCGGGTTCAAATGTTAGTTTCTGTTGGAAACTTTATGTTTAGATAATTCTTCGTATAAACTTTGCAATTGTTCTTGACGAATCATTCCGTTGATTGAAACTGTGCCATCGGGTTCTAACCGAACTTCTATTTTATTTGAAATTGATTGAAGCTGACCTTCAAGATAACGATATCTCTCAGTCAAAAAATGATATCGTTGATTAGAGGAACCTGTCCATGGCCGGCTTAAATCTATATTTTCTTTTTCGAAAGGACCATCAATGAACAAATCAGTCAATTCAAGTAACTCTAGCTGGCCCTTTCGTGGATTCGACTTTATATCTTCCAAGTATCTGCCGCTAAAGGTCAAAATAGAAAGTCCAGCAATTTTTATTTTATCCGCAAGTTCTGCAAGGGCTTCCGCTTGATCCATTGGCTCACCACCAAGAAATGTTACACCTTCAATATTGTTTTCTTTTTTTGAATCAACAATCTTTTTAAAGAGGTCGTCTACACTGATGTCTTTTCCACCCTTGTCAGACCATGTCCACGGTACTCCGCAGCCTTCGCAGCGTACCGAACATCCCTGCACCCATAAACACGCCCGTTTACCGGGTCCTTCTGCTTCAGTAAGCGGCAAAAAACGATGGATTCGTATTTTCATTAAATATCCAAAACCCTTCCTTCAGCATTCTCATCTTTTCTATCCCTTCGGTCAACTGGTTTAGAGAATGAGAGATACGGCTCTACCTTCAAAAGCACATGCGGCTTCAATCCTAACTGTTCGCCGAAATGATCAATAGATGAAAAGCCACCGATTTCTTCACGCATGGCGACCGCTTTTTTGGCGAGGATAATTCCCAACTGCGGAATCGAAGCGATGTCTTCCACACTCGCTTGATTAATGTCTATTTTCCGTTCCGATTGTTTATCGGTTTGGCTCGTTCGAGCCGCGGCGGTCTCTGGATACTCATTTTTCAGAGATTTACGCAGCTGATCTATTTCAGCGCGTTTCAACTGTTGAATGGACTCTAACCGAATTAAAAACTCCGGCCGCACTTTTAAAGCGTGAACAATTGAGACACCCCAGCCGATGATCAAAAGAACCATGGCCGCATTGAATAAAGGTGTTCCATTAGAAAGAATAGTGAATAAAAAAATAGCAAAATAGATCCATCCGGCAATTAACCATTTTTTTTGTTTTGCCCGAGCGAAAATATAGAAAAAAGAAACCCAATTTAAAAAGCCAAAAGGAGTAAATACAAATAGGACCCATATGGATTGAAACAGCTCCCATTTCACTCCCTTATTGGTATATCCATTAGCCATTACGGTGCCCCCTTATAATTTGCTGATGCCTCAAAACATCAACCTGTTCCGTCTCAAAGTATTCCGCCGTATATGATGAATCAATCGTTTCAGCCTCAAGCAGCTGTTCCAGAACTCGAATATAATCTCGGCATTTCGGTCCTTTAATCCCTTTTGTTTCCACATTAATTTGACCATCCTGCTGAATTTCAACAATAATTCGCTGACTCATGAAATGCCTCCTTATCCATTCACCTTGAACGTCAATACCACCGAATTCTCATTTGTCACCGTTTCATTTTCTAAAACCAATCCTTCATGTTCGGCCTTTTCTATAAGTTTCAAATATGTTTCCTGCTGCAATATCCGTTTGTACTCCTCTTCAATTTGATCAATAAATTCCCGCGCCTGGTTTTTATCAACTGAACGATCAAATGCAGCTTTAAAGGTGCCTTCTTCTGTCAAATGGAAAGTTACAGCTGAATCTTCCATGATTGCTTCGACGTTTGTTGTTCCAAGCTCGATCGTCTTACATCCATTTTGGTCAAGCGCTTTTTTGAGAAGGTCTTCATCCTTCATAACGGTAGGCATTGTATAAAGACGGCCTGATTCGTTTTCTGCCAAATAGGATGCAATCGCTTGGGTCGCTGCAATCGCAACTGGTAATAAAACAATTTCAATACTCATGCTTTGACACCTCTTCCTAAAACTCTACAGCTCTGCCACCCCGGCTTGTATGTAAATCGGCATCTTTATCACGCGGATTTTCGTCATCTTTCTTTAGCTGAATAGATTGGTATTCCTTCAGATCTTCCTGACGGGCAGCCGATACAGCCCGAAGACTTGCCCATTCCCGAATTGCAAGAATTTGCTCTGATTGCGTAACAGCCAAAGGAACAGTCTGCTTAATCACTTTCTCAAGATCCTCAACCGTTAAGCTTCGATTTTCAGAAAAGGCTTCAAATAATGCAGAAATTACGACTTGTTCGATTTCAGCACCAATAAATGATTCCGTCAGTTCTGCAAGCTTGTCCAAGACAGGTGGTTCTATTGAAAAATTCCCGGCAGCTTTCGGGTTTGTTAGCCTCTTTTCAAGATGGATGCGAAAGATTTCTTTTCTTTCTTTTTTCGTTGGCAGATCAACAAAAAATATCTCATCAAAACGTCCTTTCCTTAATAATTCGGGCGGAAGAGCGTCTATATTATTTGCAGTTGCTATCACAAATACAGGCTTTGATTTTTCCTGCATCCAGGTTAAGAAATTCCCAAGCACTCTCTTCGAAGTCCCCCCGTCTCCAGCTGTTCCGCTATTCCCCAATCCTTTTTCAATCTCATCGACCCACAAAATAGACGGAGAAATGGCCTCTGCCGTAGATAAAGCGTTTCTCATATTTTCTTCACTGCTTCCGACAATGCCGCTGAATATTTTTCCCATGTCCAATTTTAAAAGAGGAAGCTTCCACATAGAGCTGACAGCTTTAGCAATTAAGCTTTTTCCGCAGCCGGGAACCCCCGTTAATAGAAGACCCTTAGGGGATGGCAGCCCATAGTCCTGAGCGGAGTCCATCCATGACTTGTTTCTTTTATTCAACCAACGTTTGATATTTTCCAATCCACCTACATCCTGGATATTTGGTTCACTTTTAATAAACTCTAATACGCCGGTTTTTTTAATGATTTGCTGCTTTTCAAAAAGAATTTGATCAACGCTATCCGAATCTAGACGCCCTTTGCTTACTAGCGCCAGTGCAAACGCATTTTCTGCTTCTTTTAAAGTTAATCCCAGTGCTGCTTTTACTAGGCGTTCTTCTTCGTCCTCAGTCAAGCTAACGATTGCCCGATTTTGCCCTTGATTCATTTCGATCATTTTCTTGAGCGTTTCTTTAATTTCTGCAAAGCTGGGCAATTGAAACTCTACAATTGTGATGTCCTTTTCCAATTCAGGAGGAAGCGTTAATGTTGGCGCCACAAGCACAACATTTTTGGAAACAAGACTCTTTTCCAATACAGAGACAAGATCTTTCATTTTACGAATCAAACGGTATTCAGGGGGGCGATTATTTGCACCCAAATAAACATAAAAATCCTTCAATATAAAGACTGCTGGCTGATCATATTTTTCAATGAACGCCAAAGCCTTTAACGGGTCTTTTGTTTCGGCTGATGGAGGCATTCCATTGCTTTCAAACCCTTTGGTTAAACTCCAAACAAATAAGGTTCTTGGTGTTTTAATCAATTCTGTATCCGAAACAATATGACTCAGTTGATCTATGACACGTTCTTCTTCCCATGTAGAATATACAGGAACGGAAAGCGGGCCCTGAAATAATTCGCTACTTCTTTTCTAAAGTGATGATATCCTTCCATTTTTCTCCCTTTCTATTGACCTATTTTTTATTATTATACTAAATTTTTCTACAACAGGAATAAAAGATTTCAATCCTCCCATTCGCCTTCTCTAAATGATAAGATTAAAATAAAACCAACAATTGGAGATGAAGGAAACATGAAGAACAAATTGATTGAACGCCTCATTTCTTATGCGAAAGTGGATACGCAGTCAAATGAAAACAGTCAGACGACGCCTTCCACTCCCGGGCAGCTGGCGCTTGCCAATATGCTTGTCGAAGAGCTGAAAGAGATCGGCATGAAGGACGTCACAATCGATGAAAACGGCTATGTGATGGCGACGCTTCCTTCGAATACAGAAAAAGAGGTGCCGACGATCGGTTTCTTGGCTCATGTGGATACAGCAACAGATTTTACCGGAAAGAACGTCAATCCGCAGGTTATCGAACAATACGACGGAAAGGATATTGTGCTGAATGAATCCCTCAATGTCGTCTTATCGCCCAAGGAATTCCCCGAGCTAGCAGATTATGCGGGACATACGTTGATTACAACCGACGGAACGACTTTGCTCGGCGCCGACAATAAAGCTGGGATCTCTGAAATCATGACGGCAATGGAATATTTAATTGCGCACCCCGAAATCAAACACGGGAAGATCAGAGTCGCTTTTACACCTGATGAAGAGATCGGCAGAGGGCCGCACAAGTTTGACGTCGAGGCGTTCAATGCCAAATTCGCGTATACGGTTGACGGCGGACCGCTTGGCGAACTGCAGTACGAAAGCTTCAATGCCGCAGCCGCGAAAATCACTTGTAAAGGAACGAACGTCCACCCCGGCACAGCAAAAGGAAAAATGGTCAATGCCGCCAAAATCGCGATGCAGTTCCACGCCGCATTGCCGGAAAACGAAGCTCCTGAATTTACAGAAGGTTATGAAGGCTTTTATCATCTGCTTTCAATCAAGGGCGATGTTTCTGAAACGAGCCTCTCTTATATCATTAGAGATTTTGACAGAGACCGATTTAACGAGAGAAAAGACACCGTCCAAAAAATCGCAAACAACCTTAAAGCGAAATACGGCGAAAACAGCGTCACAGTGGACATGAATGATCAATATTACAACATGAGGGAAAAGATCGAACCGGTCAAAGAGATTGTCGACATTGCCTATAAAGCGATGAAAAACCTTGATATTGAACCGGTCGTTAAACCGATCCGCGGCGGTACAGACGGCTCTCAGCTCTCATATATGGGGCTTCCTTGTCCGAACATTTTCACAGGCGGGGAAAACTTTCACGGAAAATACGAGTATATTTCCGCCGACAATATGGTAAAAGCCGCGAATGTCATCGTGGAAATTGTGAAGCTGTTTGAAGAAAGAGCTTAAACGAAAAAAGCGGAAAGCGGCTGCAAGACAAAGCAGCCGCTTTTTTTCCAGATCAATCTTTATCTGCGCTTTGCTGAAATTAGAACATGTTGCAAGGCGGTTTCTTTTTGGAGCGGGATAAAGCCAATTAACATCTCACCGATGCAAAAAATTCTGTTCATTTGGCTTCATCACCTTTCCAAATATCTTTCAACGTCCAGTAAGTGAATTCTTCAACCCGTACGTTGCCTTTCTCAGAAAACAGCTCAATCCCCGCTCTTCCTTCCTTCGGATATATGCGGCTTGTCATTGTCGCTTCACCATGATTTGCAAATACTTCAATAGACGATCTGTCGAGAAACAGATGCAAAGTGAGCTTCTCATCCGCTTCAAGCCGTACGTTTCTCACACCGTCCCTCGCTTTGCCGGACTTTGAACAGTCGAGCGTCAGCTTTTGATCAATCAAGCTGTACTTGATGGTTGTTTCTTCCTGTTCAATTCCCCGGATCTTTAAGCCAACCGTTTCGGCACTGCAAATTGTCAAATCAAAAACGGCCACCACTTCAAGAAGCTTTTCGGCTGTCTTTATAAAATAGCTGCCGGAAATCGATTGATTGTCACACTCATGATGTTCCGATCCACGAAGTAATTTAGTCTCCTCGACGGGATTCATTAAAATTTTGTGACCATCCTTCAACGTCAATTCACGCGGCAAAGTTAATGCCCCGCACCATCCGTCTGCTTTCGTCGGCATCTCTGACTCCCACATATCCATCCAGCCAATCGCAATTCTGCGGCCTTTGTCATCCAATAAAGTTTGCACGGCATAAAAGTCGTGGCCGTGATCCAACTCTTTAAAGGAGCCATGTACAAACTCATTCGTTTCTTCATCATAGTCTCCAATCAAATAGCCTGTTTGATACAGATTTTGATATGATTCACCATCAGCCTCTATACCCTGAGGGGAAATCAGCAAAATGTGTTTGCCGTCTAGTTCAAAGAAATCCGGACATTCCCACATAAAGCCGAGATTTCCGTCGCTTTGGGCGAGAACGCCTACGTACTCCCAATCTACAAAGTTAGGCGAGCGGTATAAGATGACCCGCCCGACGTTCTCTTTTGAGGAGTTTCCGACCACCATATACCAGTTCTCACGATGCTTCCATACTTTTGGATCGCGAAAATGACGTGCGCTGTCTTCCGGCGGCTCTGCAATAACAGGGTTTTCTTTCAGTTTTTCAAAGACGATACCGTCTTTGCTGACTGCTATATTCTGAGTTTGGTAGAAATCGTCTTTCTCTTCATCTATCATATTATGCCCAGTATAGATTAAAGCGAGGTCGCCGTTATATTCGACTGCGCTTCCTGAGAAACAGCCGCTCTCATCAAATTCGTCTCCCGGCGCTAAAGCAACCGGCAAGTGCTCCCAGTGAATAAGATCCTTGCTCTTCAAATGGCCCCAATGCATCGGCCCCCAATTCTCATCATACGGATGATGTTGATAAAAGACATGATACTCCCCTTTATATTGAATAAGTCCGTTTGGATCATTTATCCAGTTTGCCCGGGGCATCATGTGATAGCCCATTCGGTAACGGCGATTCACTTTTTTCCCGGCTTTCTTTAATGCTTCTTCTGCCTGCTGAATTCTGTTCATCTGTGACATCCTCTCTATATATGATTGCTTTGTAGATTTTGAGCAAATTCAACATCTTTCTTTGAGTCTAGCAAGGTAAAAATCGAAATAATGGTAAAACAAAGGACCATTGCTCCCATGATGAGATAAGTCTCTCGAAATCCGATGCTGTCGTATAAACCTCCTGCAAGCGGCGAAAAAATCGACGTGCCTACCTGGGATGCGAATTGAAAGCCGACAAGATAAAGTACGGATGAAAGACGATTATCAAAATTAGTCGCCAAATATTTAAACATCGCAATCAGCATAATCGGCAATTCTAAAGCATGAATGAGTTTCATCGATGAAATTCCGACCGGTCCGCTGACAAGTCCGGAACCGATAATCCGGAAAGCCATTAACAGCCCCGCTAAAATCAAGCTTTTTTTAGGACCGAGCTTATTGACGATGAAAGGCGCAAGAAACATCATGCCCGCTTCAATAAATACTTGGAATGAATTAAGGTATCCAAATATTTGGTTCCCCAAGGCCGCAGTCGGAAATAAGGAAGCGTAGTAAAGCGGGAACTGCTGGTCATAGACGCCGTACACGCATGTTACGCCGATCACGTACAGCATCAAAAACCAGAAATCTTTTAAGAGAAAAAGCCCTCCTACGTCTTTTAATCCGACCGAGTCTGCTCTTTCCTTTTCATCATCTGTCATCTCAATTTTTACGGAAACAATAATGGCCACCAATATGATTGCTGAGGCGGACGCAACCCAGAAGTTGATATTCGGATCGATATTGAACAGCTGACCTGCAAAAAATGTCGCCGCAGCCCAGCCGAGGGACCCCCACATCCTTGTTCTTCCATATTCAAATTGATATTTGCGGCTGACCTTTTCAATAAAGGTTTCAATCGCACCGATTCCGGCGAGAAAAGCAGTTCCCAAATAAATTCCCCCGACGATAGCCCCAAGAAAGACGTTGTATTGCAAAAGCGGTCCGTAGACGAAAATATAAAAGGGACCCGTAAATACGAGCAGCAAACTGATCATAAATAATATGTTTTTCTTCAGCCCGAGCTTATCGGAGATAAAACCGTACAAAGGCTGCATGCACAAAGTAAAGATAGCGTTTACAGAAAAGATAATGCCCGTCGCGGACCCGTTCAAATTGATTTCTTGCCCTAACCAAATCGCAAATAAAGAATAGCTGGAAGACCAAGTAAAAAAGAAAAAGAAAAAATAGGCGCTTAGTTTCCAATACAGACTGTTTGAGCTTTTCATTTTCATTTGCTCCTTTAACCCGATTTGGATGTATCTATTTGATGCCTGTCCCTGAACCGCCCAGGCCATCTAAAATGTAGCGTTGGGCTACAATGTAGATCAGAATCAGCGGAATCGTGGAAATCGTCAAGACAGCCATCACCTGGTTCGTATAAACCGGCTCGGTGCTGTTGATGGCTGTAATCGCCACCTGGATCGGAAATTTCGACTTATCCGTCAAAACCATCAGCGGCCAAATATAGTCATTCCAGCTGCCGATAAAAGCCAATGTCCCCACCGTAGCGACAGCCGGTTTGGACATCGGCAGCATCACCCGCCAGAAAATCTGCCATGTATTTGCTCCGTCCAGCTTGGCCGACTCAATCATCTCCCCCGGGATCGCCATGAAAAAGTTTCGGAACAAATAAATATTGAAAGCCCCCGCAAGCGCCGGCAAAATCACGGCAAGGCGCGTATCAACAAGTCCGAGCTTATGAACAATTGTAAACTGCGAGATTAAAATCGTTTCCATCGGCACGATTAAAAGCGCCAGCAATATGGTAAACAGCACTTTTTTACCTGTGAATTGCAGCTTGGCGAATGCAAAGCCCGCCATTCCGTTGATAATGACCGCTCCCGCTGCCACACACAAACCGTAAAACAGACTGTTACCAATATACATTAGTAAATCAAACCGTGACAGCACTTCCCTGTAGGATTGAAACCATTCCGACGGATGAAAAGACGGAAGAAACGCTTTAATGCTGCTGATATTGTTGTAAATATCGGCTTCCGGTTTCATCGATGAAGCGACCATCCAAATCAGCGGAAATATAAACAGAGCCGCCAGCAAAACAAGGCATATATATTCCAGTATCGTTAAAGGTCCGAATTTCCTTCTCATCCGCCTTCATCCTCCTTCACCAACTTGCGCTGCGCAAGCGTCACCAATCCAATTATCGTGCCAAACAAGAGCGCAATTGAACTTGCATAGCCGACCATCCGATCGGTAAATCCCGTTTGATAAATATAATAGACAACTGTCATCGTTGAATTGACCGGTCCCCCCTGGGTCATGACCATTGGCTGCACGAGGAGCTTAAACGCACTGATCAGCGTCGTAATAAAGATAAAAACCGACGTCGGTTTCAACAAAGGCAATGTAATATAAATAAACCGCTGCCATTTATTCATACCATCCAATTGCGCCGCCTCGTAGACATCTCCGGGAATGTTTTGCAGGCCCGCTAAAAAAATCAGCATCTGAAATCCGGCTCCCTGCCAGACTGAAACGAAAACAATTGTAAAGATCGCCTGATTAGGACTTGTCAAAAACGGCTGTGGCGGCAAACCGACATGCGTCAGTACGTTATTTATCATTCCTTCATTCGGATTCAGCAAGTACAGCCACAAAACGGAGATGACAACAAGCGACATGACGACGGGGCTAAAGTATGCGACTTTGAAAAACGTATTGGCCTTGCGCTTTTTATTCAACAGAAGGGCCAGCCCGAGAGCGGCCCCGATCTGTAATGGAATCACAAGGACAACAAATTTCAATGTGTTGCTCAAACTTTTCAAGAAAATAGGGTCTTTGAACAATTTGATAAAGTTGTCAAAACCGACAAACTTGCGCAGGTCAGGTGTTAACAAATAATAATCTGTAAATGCGTAGTAAACCGCCATAATCGAAGGAATCACGAGAAACACTGACAAAATCAGCAAGGCCGGACCTAAAAATGTATAGGCCAACACATTGTCCCGCCACCCTATTTTACTGGCAGGGATTTTTTTCAGCGGAAAGGCCGTCCTTGCTTCTTTCAACGGAATTTTATTCATGGCTCCACCTTCTAGTTTGCCTTATCGATGGCTGATTGCATTTCTTTTGCACGCGTATCCAGAACCGATTGAATATCCTGATGCTGATCAAAGAAGCTGATGTCATCGATCGCTTGCTGAAATGCGCGCGTCACCTGTGGATATGCCGGTGTCACCGGTCGTGCATGCCCCGTTTCTTTCAGCTGCTGCAAGAAGACATTCATTTCATCTGAGAATTCTTTTGCCAGCACTTTCTCTGATGAATAGCGCACAGGCAGCGCGGCGATCGAACGGCTCAATTCCAAGTTGGATTCCTTGTTTGTCATCCAATCGACCAATTTTGCCGCCCATTCCTTGTTTTCAGACGTCTGTGTCATGGCAAACTGCCAGCTTCCTGAAGGGGACACAAGCTTTTTTGTTTTTGGCGACACAGGATACGGCATCACACCATAATCGACATTAGGAAAATTTGTTTCCATGTCGGTTACCGTCCAGACACCGCTCATTTTCATCGGATATTTTTCCGTTTCAAACGCCTGCTTAACCGGAGTCCGGGTCGTGTAACCCTCTTTCAGCATTGTTTGAATAAATGTCATCGCTTCAACGGTCAGTTTGTCGTTAAAAACACCCTCCGCTTTCTTGCCATCTTTTGAAAGAACATCGCCGCCAGCCGACCAAACAAATGGCAAAAGCGCATAGGTCAGCATTTCGTCTTTTGACTGCAACTGCATATCGATGGCCGGTTTGTCATATTTATTTTTCAGCTTTTTGCAAAGCTCAAGGAATTCGTCCCACGTCCATGGATTCTCAACCGTTGGCAGCGTTTTCAAGTCAACGCCGGCGTCCTTCAGCATTTTTTTGTTATAGTAAATACCGACCGATGATTCGCTGACACCGATCGCATACAGTTTCCCCTGGTAGGTTCCCTGTTGCTTAATGCTCGGCAATAAATCATCCTGGTCTTTGATATACTCATCCAATGGCGCAATAACGCCGGATTTCGCATAAGCCGCCGTGTTCGGTCCGTCCAAAGTGATCACATCCGGCAGGGTATTCGTTGTCAGCGCCGCGTTCACTTTGTCTTCATATCCGCCGCCGTTTCCGCTTCTGGGGATGAAATCAATTTTGGCCTCGATGTTTTCAGAGGCATACTTTTTATTAAAAGCGTCCACCCGCTTTTGATAGACCTTTCCTTCTTCACTGTCATCAGATACGTGCACCCACATCGTAAGCGTTTTCCCATCTTGGCTATTTGCACTTTTGCTATTGCTGCAGCCCCACATCGCAAACATCAGCAACAACGAAAAAATTCCGAAGAGCCACCTTTTCATCTTTGTCACTTCCCCCCATTTTTTATCAATTAACAAATGAAAGCACTTTCAAGTGAATTGTATGTCAACCGGTTTCATATGTCAACCGGTTGACATATTTTTTCCCCAATTATTCATCCCGGTACATTTCTCAGAATCATGGCATTTTCTTGCACATATCGGCCCGATTCTCTAAAATAAGTGCGTGACGAGAATTGTAAGCCATTTCAGTAAAAATAGCAGGGGGAAAAGGGAATGAAGCCTAGCATTCACGACGTTGCAAAAAAAGCGGGAGTTTCACCAACAACCGTATCGCGGGTATTAAATAACCGCGGCTATATTAGTGAAAAAACAAAAGAAAAAGTCTATAAAGCGATGGAAGAAATCAATTACTTTCCAAACGATTTGGCCCGCTCTTTATTTCGTAAACGAACTCATTTAATAGGGCTCATCATCCCTAACTCCAGCAACCCGTTTTTCGGCGAACTGGCCTTTCATATTGAGAGCATCTGCGCTGCCATGGGCTACAAACTGCTGCTTTGCAACAGCTTAAACCGCAAAGACAAAGAAGAAAAATACTTGGAAATGCTGATGCGAAATCAAGTGGACGGCGTCATCGCCGTGACTTACAACAGGGGAATTTTAAATTATCATCGGCAAAACCTGCCGATTGTCGCCATCGACCATTACTTGTCGGAAACGATTCCCGTCATCGGCTCTGATAACTATGACGGAGGAAGAAAAGCGACAGAACTGTTAATTGCAAAAGGCTGCCGGCACATCATCCATATCAACGGACCAATTGAGCTGAAAACACCGGCAAATCTTAGAAGAAAAGCATATGAAGATGTGATGCGACAACACGGGAGACAGCCGATTACATATGAAGTTCCCTTTCATCAAAATTACCGGGAAATCATTTCAAAACTGTTTGATGAACAGCCTGCAGCTGACGGCATTTTTGCCAGTGATGACCTCATGGCCGCTACAGTCATCACCGAAGCAAAAAAACGCAGAAAAGACATTCCCGGGCAATTAAAGGTGATCGGCTACGACGGAACGGAAGCGGTTCAGTCCATTCTCCCGGAATTGACAACCATCCAGCAGCCGATCGAACTCATTTCCAAGACGGCCATTGAGATTTTGTCCAAAGCCATTGAAGGCGAATTCGATGATTTGCCGCTGGAAACCTATTTGCCCGTACAGCTTTTAGAAGGAGAGACGACTTAAAATAACGGGACAAAAAAAGGAGACATTGACGTCTCCTTTCTCCATACATATCCTGATCTATCCAATTATAAAAAAGATAAAATTTACATTGCTCACCTAAAATTTAACTTATATTTCTAGACAAACTCACCTCCCCATGATAAATTTAAAGACAAGTTTTCGAAAAATTCTAATTTTGGCGTGGAGGTGCCTTTAATTGAACGTAAGCCACTTTTTTCCTGAAACCCTTGTTTCTCTTGTAAAAGACATGTTAACCAAAACCGATGGTTCAACAACCAAAGCGATTGAAACGCTGATCGGCGGCAAAGCCGAAATCGAAGTTTTTCAGCAAAATAATATTGATTATGACAAGCTTTCACCTGAGGAAGCAAGGCTGTTTCAACGCGATGATGACATCTTGTTTAGAACCTCGTCTTTGAAAACAGGCGATGATTATTTATCTTATAATTATGTCTATGTCAAAACAAACTTACTGCCGCCCGCCATCAAACAAGATTTGCAGGAAGAAAGGCTTCCCATCGGGAAAATCATTGCAGAACTGGAGTCAAGGCGTGAAATTTTCAGCACGGGCGACTGCCTGGGAAAACATTTCACACAACTTGTACCTGTTTCAGCAGACCGGACATATGCTTTTAAAAAATACCAGATCATCAGCGGCCGACAGTGCATGTTCTATGTCTGCGAACTGTTTGATTTAGAAAAAATCTGCAAACTGACTGCGGGCTGAATCATGCCCGTCAGCTGCCGCTTTATGAAAGAGCTTCCAAAACCTCCTCCTTCCTTCTTCCCTCATAATAAAAACCCCTGAGAAACAGGGGCTGTTATTTATTGATACACCGTTTTCGGAACTGCAACGACCGGATTTCCGGCGGCATAAGGGGCGACATCGTATTGTTGGAAGACGATCGCAATGCCGTCGTTAGTGTAATAGAAGGCCGTGTTTTTACCGAGGACGATGTCTTTCTTCTTCACATCCGGAAAGAAAATGTCGCTGTGTTTTTGAATATAGTTGTAAATGTATGTTTTTGTCTTATCCATTTTCGATTTTGTATTTAGGATGTCGGATAAATACACCCGTTTTTTAGAGACAAGGTCATAGTTGAAAGAGCGGACTGCCGTATTTCCGTGCGCTCCGCCGGAATAGACGTAATTGCTTGTCAGGATGCTCAGCTTTTGGCCGGTCCGGTATTTCACTTCAAAGGACGTTTGATAATCCGTTTGGTATCCGTGCTGTTGGCCGTCTTTCTTGTTTTTTACATAATCTTTGTAGGACTGCTCAATATAATGTTTAAAATCTTTGTTGATCTTGTTTTGGAGAGATTTGGGGCTTACATTTGAAACTTGCGGGTATTTCAAAGCCTTAATGTTTTTGTACGTATGGCTCGTGACCGTCGGTTTTTTTTCGTTTGCCGCGTGTGCAGAAGGAAGTGCGGCCGCACTGTACAGCGCAAAAAACAATACCCCTGTCATCAACATTCCGAACGCTTTAAACACTGTTTTTTTGTTCATAAAAACCCTCCTTAATCTGTCATTTTTTATAATACCCATTTTGAAATCAGGTACACATTATAGACCGGTGAACTCAATAAAAAGTTTCTGTTTTTGGAAATAAAATTGAAAAAAATTCTAATTTATTCTGTTTGTTCAGCATCTTGTTGACTGTTTGAACGGCTGTCCTGACGAAAAATTCACACATTGATTCGATACGCCCTCCAGTTTAACCGCAGAAGAAGAAAATGAAAAAAACGAAGAGTTTTTTTAAACCCATTGACATTTTTATAAAAAGTATTAATATTAAAACTATTAAAAAATCGCATAAAAAGGTTTTCCTTATCAAGAGTGGTGGAGGGACTGGCCCTGTGAAACCCGGCAACCGCTGTCTATGACAGAATGGTGCTAAATCCTTAAGAGCATGTTCGTGCTCTTGAAGATAAGGAGGAGATTGAATATATCAAGCTCTTCCTTATCGGGAAGAGCTTTTTTATGTCTATAAAGAAAGAGGGATGAAGCATGACACAATCAACCGATGTACTGAAGCAAACGCCTGGAAGAAAAATCGGACCGTACAGAGCTGATCAGGTGGGCAGTCTTTTAAGGTCTGAGCCCGTAAAAAAAGCGCGCCTCCAAAAAGCGAACGGCGAAATTAGCGCTGAACAATTGCGCGAAGTCGAAAACGAAGAGATCAAGCGCATTGTCGAAAAGCAAAAAGAAATCGGTCTTAAAGCCGTGACAGACGGGGAATTCCGCAGGTCATGGTGGCATTTCGATTTTCTTGAAGGACTTGACGGCGTAGAAGGATATACAGCGGACAAGGGCATTCAATTTCATAATGTTGAAACGAAGCCGCGCGGCATCAAAGTAACAAGCAAAGTCGACTTTACAAACCATCCGATGCTGGAAGATTATAAATTTCTTCATGATATTGCGGGCACACATACGCCGAAAATGACGATTCCGAGCCCGAATATGCTGTTTTTCAGAGGAAAGCTTGGAGAAAGCCCGTATGAGGATCTTGATGAATTTCATCACGATGTAGCTCAGGCTTACAAAAAAGCGATCCGCGCATTTTACGATGCCGGCTGCCGCTATTTGCAGCTGGATGACACGGCCTGGTCCGTATTTTTCTCAGACAAAGGACATGAGCAGATCAAAGCTTTCGGCCGCCAGCCTGATGAACTGCGCCAGTCTTTCGCCAACACGATTAATGAAGCAGTTGAAGGGCGCCCGGACGATTTGACGGTCACCATGCACATCTGCCGCGGCAACTTCCAGTCGACATGGGTGGCGGAAGGCGGCTACGATGCGGCTGCTGAAACGATTTTCGACGGACTCAATTTAGACGGACTTTTCCTTGAATTTGATGACGAGCGCTCCGGCGGCTTCGAACCGCTTCGCTACGTCCAACGGAAAGACTTGCAAATCGTCCTCGGTTTAATTACATCTAAATTCGGCGAGCTTGAAAACCCGGATGATATTAAGCGGCGCATTGAAGAGGCGTCCCGATATGCCGATCTGAACCAGCTGTGCTTGAGCCCGCAGTGCGGCTTTGCTTCAACGGAAGAGGGCAACCTGCTTACCGAAGAACAGCAGTGGGAAAAACTGCGCCATGTCGTCGAGATCGCTGAAGACGTATGGAAATAACACCTCATATTTGAGACATGCCTCCTGACGGCATGTCTCTTTTTTTGCCCCTCTATACAATTTAAAATTCCTTCTTGATTTGTTCATAGTTTGATCATATTTGGCTTCTATAATGCTCTTTAGTGAGGTGATCGAACAATGATTAAGAAAAGGAAAATCGATATATTCCTGGTCTTCATTCTTGTATTATCTGCAGCATTAAACTTGTACGGCATCTGGAATAGTGACACAGACAACGCCTACTATACGGCGGCCGTTGAAAGTATGACCCAAAGCTTTCATAACTTCTTTTACGCATCATTTGATCCGGCAGGCTTTGTAACAGTTGATAAACCGCCTGTCGCACTCTGGATTCAGACACTTTTTGCACTTGTATTCGGCGTGCACGGCTGGAGCGTCGTTCTCCCTGAAGCCATTGCGGAAGTGATTTCCGTAGCACTCTTGTACTTTATTGTAAAACCTACTTTTGGCAAAACGGCGGCCAGAATTTCAGCTCTTATTATGGCGTGTACGCCGATTGCCGTTGCGGTCAGCCATACAAACAACGTCGACAGCATTCTCGTCCTTTGCTTGATGATTGCAACGTGGCTGTTGTTTAAAGCAGTCCGGAAAGGAAAAATCGGCTGGCTGCTCGGCGCATTCTGTATGATCGGTGTCGGTTTTAACGTCAAAATGCTGCAAGCTTACATGGTATTACCGGCATTCCTGCTGTTTTACATGATTGGAGCCAAAACGACGATTCGCAAAAAAGTTGTGTCTCTTATCACAGCCGTGATCGTTCTGGCAGGTGTTTCCGTTTCCTGGGCGGTTGTCGTCGACAGCCAGCCCGAGAGTTCGCGCCCTTATATCGGAAGCAGCCAGACCAACTCTGTCCTTGAGCTGGCGTTTGGCTATAACGGCATCCAGCGTCTCACAGGTCAAAACGGTGCAGGCGGGGGCGGAACCTCCTCATCTGATCATGATCAAAAGAATCAGCAGCAAAGCGGCGATATTGAAAACAACTCAGACTCGGCAAATGGACAAATGGCTCCGCCGAGCGGAGGCGAAATGCCTTCGGGCGGACCGGATGGCCGGCAGGGTGATGTCCAAAGCGGCGGCGGAGGTCCCGGTGGCGGCACAGGCGGCATGTTTGGCACTGGAACCCCGGGTCCTCTCAGACTATTCCAATCTGAGCTTTCAGGACAGGCTAGCTGGCTGATCCCGTTTGTCCTCTTCGGCATCATCGGTTTGCTGATCGCGGGTCTTCGCAGACAAAGAAAATTCAATGAAACAACGACTGAAACAATTTTCTGGATGATGTGGCTTCTGCCGGTCGCTGCATTCTTCAGCATCGCAGGATTCTTCCATCATTACTATCTGATTATGCTGGCAGCTCCAATCGCCGCTTTGTCAGGTGCAGGCTGGACGGCGCTCGTTCGCCTCTATCAGGAAGAAAGCGGCTGGAAAAAACGGCTGCTGCCAATCGGCATTTTGCTGACAACCGCATTTGAATTGTATATTTTGAGTCCTTATCTCAGCGAAATCGGCTTCATCTGGAGCATATTGATCGGCGCTTTCGGCATTGTCACAAGCTGTCTTCTCATCTTTCTCAAGAAAGGAAAGTCATTCAGCTACTATGTATCACTTGCAGCGCTGCTTGGCATGCTGATCGGGCCTTTCTATTGGACAACGGCGACGCTTGCTGACGGTGTAAACGGCATGATTCCACAGGCCGGACCTAAATCCGCACAATCATTTGCCGGCGGTGGCGGAGGAGGTAAGATGCAGAATAACGACGGCAGCGGACCTCCCGGATTTGGCAGCCAAGACGGCCAAACAGACAGTAATCAAAACAACAATAATGGCCCTGGCTTCGGTCCAGGTTCAAACAGCCAAAACAGCAACGATTCTTCAGCTGATACCGGTTCCGGCCAAAACAGCCAAAATCAGAATGACGAAGGCGCAAGCGGCCGTCAACAAGGCAGACCAAGCGGCGGCGGCAGCCCTGGAAGCGGCGAGTCGGTCGATGAAGAACTGTTGAGCTACCTTGAAAAGAACAACACCGGTGAAAAATATTTATTTGCAGTCTCAAGTGCAACTTCTGCTCAATCTTACATCATCAAAACGGGCAAAGCTGTGATGGCGATGGGCGGATTCTCAGGAAGCGACCCGATTTTGACGGTTGAAAAACTTGAGAAGCTCGTCAAAAACGGCGAAGTCAAGTACTTCATGATCGGCGACGGCCGAGGCCGGGACAATTCAGAAATCACCAACTGGATTAAAGAAAACGGCACAGAAATTTCAAAAAGCGAATACAGCAGCTCTTCTTCTGATGATTCACAGTCAGGCGGACCTGGCGGAAATCAAACGCTTTATAAAGTGGAGCTGGATTGATGAAAGGAAAGGTGATGAATATGCAGAAACAAGTCACATTTTCAATCGTAGTCCCTGTCTACAACGAAGCGGAAGTGCTTCAAAGCACCTATGACCGATTAAAAACCGTCATGGACTCGACAGGCGATCCCTATGAACTGATTTTTGTAAACGATGGTTCAAGCGATGACAGCATTCACACGCTGAAGTCGCTTGCTCAGTCAGACCAGGCAGTAAAATGCATCAATTTCTCAAGAAACTTCGGTCATCAGATCGCGATTACGGCCGGCACAGACTATGCTGCCGGCGAGGCGATCGTTGTGATCGACGCCGATTTGCAGGATCCTCCTGAATTGATTTTGGAAATGGCGGAAAAATGGCGCCAAGGCTTTGACGTTGTATACGCCGTCCGCACAAAGCGAGAAGGAGAAACATTTTTCAAAAAGCAAACGGCCGCCATGTTCTACCGGATTTTAAGAAAACTCACAGACGTTGATATCCCGGTGGATACAGGAGACTTCCGGCTCATGGACCGGAAGGTGGTCAATGAAATGAACAAGCTGAAAGAAAAAAACCCGTTCGTCCGCGGTCTTGTCAGCTGGCTCGGGTTCAAGCAGACAGCCGTCTATTACGAGCGCCACGAACGGCTTGCAGGGGAAACGAAGTACCCGCTGAAAAAAATGCTGAAGCTCTCGCTCGACGGCATCACTTCATTTTCCTTTCAGCCGCTGAAACTGGCAAGCTACTCAGGAATCGTGCTGTCAGCGATCGGCTTTATATACGCCTTCATCGTCGTCTGCATGAAGCTGTTTACGACAAGCACCATTACAGGATGGTCGTCGATGATCATTCTGCAATGCTTGTTCAGCGGATTTATCCTGATCATCCTCGGGGCAATCGGCGAATACATCGGCCGCATTTATGACGAAGTGAAAGACAGGCCGCTTTATATCATTGACGGAAAATACGGGTTTGAAGAACAGCGGCGGGCGCGAGCTCCCCAGCGCCATATTATGTAGAAAGATCCAAAAGGAGGGATTCCGATGAGCGTACTAGTTGTCGGGGGAGCCGGTTATATCGGTTCCCACGCCGTTTACACGTTAATTGAGAAAAAAGAAAGAGTCGTTGTTGTGGATTCCCTGGCAACAGGACACGCAGAAGCCGTTCACTCCGAAGCTGCGTTTTATAAAGGGGACATTCGCGACCGGCATTTTCTCAAGCAAGTATTTGAAAACGAGGACATTAAAGCCGTCATGCATTTCGCAGCATCTCCGATTTCCTCGAAATCCAAAAACGTGTTTACTTCCTTTAACGAAAACATCACAGGAATGGAAACACTGCTTGACGTGATGAAAGAATACGATGTCGGCCGGATCGTTTTCGCGTCAAGCGCGGCCGTCTACGGCAGTCCAGAAGACCTCCCTGTCACGGAAGAAACCGAACCTGAGCCCGTTCACGCGCACGGCAAAGTCAAATGGATGATGGAGAAAATGCTGATGGAAGCGGAAAAAGCGTACGGGCTGAAATATGTGATCCTCCGCTCCTTCAATGCGTGCGGCGCTCACCCATCCGCCATCATCGGCGAAGACCGGGGGAGCGAAACACATCTCATTTCAAATGTTCTGCGAACCGCTCTCGGACACCTTCCTTTTGTTCACATAGATCAATCTGAAGACGGAACTGGCGTCCGCGATTATGTTCATGTTCAAGATTTGGCAGAAGCACACGTGCTCGCCATCAGTCACTTGCGGAAAGGCAAGGATAGCCGAATCTACAATCTCAGCTATGGCGAAAGCTACTCCGCTGAACAAATCATCCTTGCCGCCCAATATGTCACAGGCATTCCCCTCATCGCCGCAAAGCTGACAGAAACGGACATCGATTCACAAGCAACATTTGCCGCTTCTTCCTCCAGAGCCAGAAAAGAATTAGGCTGGACCCCACAGCACAACAGCCTGATCGCGATCATCCGCGACGCCTGGAACTGGCACTCTGCGAATCCGAATGGATATGCGTCGGAGAAGGTGAAGCAAGGGTGAAAATGAACTGCACCCCTATAGTTGGATAGTGTCTAACTATGGGGGTGCGGTTTTTTCTTATGATATATGGATACTGTAAGTCTAATCGATCAAGTAAGCAGTCGGGTGTTTTTTGTCCTGCAAATCAATCAGTATATCAATATATCCCGAGCCATACCAGATGAAATCATATAAAAATTGGATAGCCACATAATTTTTATTAAAATATTTAATTTCAGCTGAATTCACTTTCAAACCTGCTCCGTCAAAAGCCTTTTCAAAATCCAAATTAAATTGCACTTCATCCTTATGATTTCTTTTTAGATAATTTTCCACTGTTTGAACGCGAATAACGAAGCCCGCCCTTACCACCGCGCATAATCGTATACTTATGATTTTCATGCCTTAACGTCGCATCGCCCCGCTAATCCACTTTTAATTCGCATATACTCTTTAAATGCCGGACTGTCTTCTTTTGGATATCCTTTTTGATATGTGAATGCATCATCGTCTTTTCCGCAGTTGGTGATCACCAGCAAGGATATTATGAAAATACCTAAGTATAGAAACCATCTTTTTTCATTGAAATGTTTCTATCCTTTTTAATATCAAGTCTTGCTTCAACTTTGAGACTGCCTGACAATGGAACAAAACCTCTTCAATCCCACTATGATTCAATTCCTAAATCAACTAAATAAGCGGTTGGCTGTTGTTTGTTTTTTTGTAAATCAATAAGTACATTAACAGAACCTGCTGTACCAATTGTCTTTCCGTAATAGGAAATATACAAAACTACATAATCTTTATTAAAATATTGGATATTAGCTATCCTTGCATCGCCCGCGTTAAAATCCATCTCTTTTGCAATTTGTTTGAAGTCAATCTTAAATTGAGCTTCATATTTTTCATTTCCTTTTAGATAATTATCCACTGTTTGTATCTGTTGAATACCATCAGGCATTACATTTGTTTCTTGTTCTTTAGCTCCGTTAATATAAACATATTTACCGTCTTTGCTTAAATAATCATCTTTTTTAATATCAATTAATTGATTGGTCCTTTTATCTAAAATCATATCATCAAAAAATAAAAGCAAATATCTTCCCGATTTGTCTACCTTGGTGAATAAATCATAGTAATCTTTTAATTTTCCTTTTGATAATGTGTTTTGCAGTTTTTCTCTAGTGATAACTGTAGACTCAATATTTGTTAAGTCTTGCGTTATGAAAAGTCCTATTGTGCTATTAATACGATCTTTCATACTAAAATCTTGAATAACCACTGAAAAGCATTTAGAATTCACTGCATATAAATTAATCTCTAATTCATCGGATTTCTTTACTCCATAGTTTTTCAAAAGCTTCGGCAAATCCAATGTTTTTTTATTTTTCTTTGTTTTGACTTGCAGTTGATTGTTCGACAGCATTTTAATAGCAGGAAGATGATATTTTTCTTTGTCTTGAATAGGATGGTGCAACAACTTTTCTAAGCGTTCTATTTGGTACAAACTATTTAAAGTCGTTTTAGGTTTTTTTGCAGTAAACAAGGGCTTATAATATACTTTTAACTGGTCCTGAGTATATTGAAAGTACCGAATTGCTTGGCCTTGGTGATTGACTGTTGAAAATAAAGTAACATCATTCTCTTCTAAGATTTTTTTATCAGTACTGCCAGTAAGGTAGGATTTCATAAACTCAGTTAATCCACGGCTATCCTCCTTAGGAAAGCCTTTTTTATACGTTATCTCCTGATTTTGATCTTTTCCGCAGCCAGTGATTACCAGCAAGAGCACTATTAATGCGGTTAAATTTATAAACCTTTTTCTTATCATTGAACTGCTCCTATTCTGCTTCTTTTTTGTTAACTTCCCGAATCAAGTCAACAAATTCAGAGTCTTCAACTTCATAAATATGTCCAGGATTGGTTACACCGGAACCTTTTACTTCAATCTCTGGTCTTTCATCAATAAGATTCCCCAAAATTTCCCCATGTTGACTTTCGACTGAAACAATATCATCACTATTTATTTTATGCTTCCCGCTTGCGGTATAGTAAGGGGAAAAACTCACCGTATCCTCTGTTCTGTATCCTGCCGCAGCAGTAATGTCCATTTTCTGAAGCTTTTGATAGACCTCAGGATTGGCGGATTTTAAATGATTAATGTCATCAGTCATCGCCTTGCTGTCCATATCTGTATAAGCATTGCTGTAGTCTTTTCCCTCATCATTATTTCTGTTATCTTCTTTAAAATCTAAATATTCACTCGTATCCGTAGTATGTCTTTTAGCAAGAGGACTGTCTGCGAGCCAGCGCGCTCTATTTGCCCCGGTAGCTAAGAGATTTTTATCATATGGAGTTCCGATTGTTGTGATGCTTCGCACATGGTCAGGGTAATCCATCGCAAATTGCAGCGATCTTCTTCCGCCATAGCTGTGCCCGAACATATCGATCTTTGTCTTCTCATTCATCAGCCCCATCTCATTTAGCTTTTCTGCTAAATCATCACTTGTTGCTTGGCGATGTTCATTCATATGCTCTGTTTCGTAGACGATATGCACCCTTCCCGCTTTTGCTTTGTATTGTTTTGTATCCTTTAACTTTTTCAATCCTTCTACTCTCTTAATTACTTTTTCACCATTTATTATTTCAACAATATAGTATTCTCTTGTTTTATCACTATTTATACGTATTATAATATCACCGTCTTTTGCTGCTTTTCTAACACTTTTATTGAATCCATCCCCATCATCCTCAATCCCATGCACATAAACAGAAACATTCTTATAATCCGAAAAATCGCCTTTTACATGGTTAACTGAATTATACAAGATTGAGAGGTCTGTCAAAGCTTCGCGCATCGGGGCGCGGTGGGTGCGGGCGACATTGCTGAAATCTTGTTCCACCTGATCAATGCCATTTTTTAGATTCTCGTATTGGCTAATTAAAAGAACAGCGTCACTCGAAATATTGTTGCGTTTTCTTAAGTCTTCCGGTGTGGGGTCTTCCATAGACTCAAATTTGCGCCTGGCATTCTCCTGGCACTCTTTTAAATCCTTTATCCAATCGTTGATTTCCGATTTGATATCCGCCACATTAAAATCCATTACGTTTTTTGATACAAAATTCGGAAGTTCTTTATTTTCTATCGAAACCCATATTTTATTAAAAGTATCAAGCAGACGGCTGGATTGGGCTAACCGCAGCAGCTGGTTCGCTTTTCTTTCATGGTTTTTGAGAATGTTCGTGATTTCTTTTTCTCTATTATGATAAGCCATAACTCTGTTTCCCTTCCATCATTTCACTCTTTGCAGTTGCTGTGAGATTATGTTATCGACGCGCTTTAATTCCTTAACGATGTTTTTAGCATTTGCCGAAAGTTCTTTGACTCTTTTTTTAAGCTCCGTCATGATTGAGTTGATGTGCGACTTTGCATCAGACCAGACGTCATCGAATTTTTCCCACGGAAATTCTGTTTCATACATCATTTCTCTGAGCATTGTGTCAAAATGGTGCAAAACTTCATCAAGTGTAGATAGATTTGATTCAAACTTTCCGGTTGCCTGGTGTAACGATTCACCGTTTACTTTAATTTCACTTTGAACTCTTTCAGCCGAAAACGTATGGTTTCTTTCTGATCTCGACTGCGGCTGAACATTGGCCGGCTTGTCGGATTCGTCCGTCAGTTCGACCGCTTTTGCAAAACAGCGTACACTGTCTGCAAAATATAATAAACAGCTGCTTGCTTTACTGAAAAAGTTGATGTTGTCGCTCATTTTTTTCTGCAGCGCTGCTGCGGCTTTTCCGCTGTGCCGGTCTAATTCTTCACGAAAAAACACCATGTTCTCAAATACATGGATAAAGGCGTTTTCCAGCTGACTAATGGTTCCCGCTGCCTTGTGTGAAAGTTCTTTGTTGAAGCGAAAATGTCCCATCGTCATTGCTCCTTATTTTCTTTTTTTCCTGCTTCAGCTTCTGTTAGCAGTTCATCAAGCTGCAATTCTTTTTGATCAACATACCCGTAATGGTATACCACTTCTATGTCCTGTTTATTAAATAGAACAAGCTGCTCTTTTGGATCGGTAAATCCATTTGGATAGTCGACAGCTGCATAATCTCTGATCACGTGATTTGTTTCAGAAAACATTTGCCGCCCGATGACGAGCAGACGCCTTGAATCATTATGTAAGCCGACAACACTGCCGACAGGAAGATAGTTCTTTTTTAACAGCATAATTCATTATCCCTCTTTTTCTCTGAAATTGGACATACATACAAGTTGTAAAAACATAGGGAAATCATAGCAAAAAGGTATCATTTCATTCAACGAACTAAAGCACCGCGAAATTTTGCCTATTTAAATCAGAGACTTTTGATTTAATGTTCGCTCATTACGCAAGGTTTGTCGGTGTCATTAGTATGTTACAGTGAGGCCTTAGCACTGAAACGATTCATCATACTTACGGGAACTTCCAGATAAAGTTTCACAAAAAAACCGCCATAATAGGCGGCATCATGAAGATATAAAGCGCGATCGCTTACGATTCTCCTCTAATAAAAAGAATTTTATCACTTTCAATTTTTCGTCTGTTGTTCTGTGCATCGTCACTTCAATCATTTTTCCCGCTTGAAAATCCGGCTTTCAAAGACTAAGCAACAAGCGCCCTGACCCTCTCCTAGACATGACTTCATTTGAAAAATTATTGTGAAAATATATTTTTAGCTTGAATTTTACACAATCTCGAGATAAAATACAGTCAAAATAATAGAAGCCCACTTCTTGTATATAATCAGTAATAGGGTCTGATTGTTTCTACCTGGCAACCGTAAATCGCCAGACTACAAGGAAGTTTGAATAGATTTGATCATGTAAAAAGTGTATTGCGCAAACAATATATCTATTTTTCATTTGCTCTTATTTTTCATTTGCTCTTATTTTTCATGCTTTCTTTATCGGAACCCATGAAAAATAAGAGCTTTTTTATTTTCAAAAAACATTCGGGAGTTGGCATCATGTATTTTCTCATTAATATTTTAGGCATTTTCATTGTCATGTCTGTAATTTATTTTTGTTCCCCGCGAAAGAAAAGCGTAAAATGGAGGCCGATTCTCTCCCTTTTCATCGTTGAGCTTTTGGTGACGTGGTTTATGCTTGGGACAAAAATCGGCGGATGGGCCATCAACCTGATCGCCTCTTTCTTTTCGTGGCTGATCGCTTGTGCAAGCGACGGCATCGCTTTTGCCTTTCCGTCCGTGATGGGCAATGAAACCGTTGACTTTTTCTTCAGCGCCTTGCTGCCGATTATTTTTGTTGTGACATTTTTTGATATACTGGCTTATTTCGGAATTTTAACATGGATGATTGATAAGATCGGCTGGGTAATTTCGAAAGTCTCACGCCTTCCTAAATTAGAAAGTTTCTTTTCGATTCAAATGATGTTTCTGGGCAATACTGAAGCGCTCGCCGTCATTCGCGGGCAATTGGCTGTATTAAAGGATAACCGCCTGCTGACGTTCGGCATTATGAGCATGAGCAGCATCAGCGGATCGATTCTCGGTTCTTATTTAACGATGGTTCCTGCGACATACGTATTTACCGCCATCCCGCTAAACTGCTTAAATGCGTTGATCTTGGCCAGCATTTTAAACCCGGTGGAAGTCACTAAGGATGAAGACATTATTTACGTACCGCCAAAAGAAGAGAAAAAGGACTTTTTCTCAACGATTTCAAACAGCATGATGGTCGGAATGAATATGGTCATCGTCATTCTCGCCATGGTCATCGGATATGTCGCTTTAACCTCATGTTTGAACGGTATTTTGGGCTTGATCGTAGACGGTTTGACGATTCAAAAGATCTTTTCTTATATCTTCAGTCCGTTCGCATTCCTGCTTGGACTGGCGCCGGGCGACGCGATGTATGTTGCACAGCTGATGGGCATGAAACTCGCCACAAACGAATTCGTCGCGATGATGGATTTAAAAACGCAGCTAGACGCGATTTCACCCCATACAGCCGCCGTGGCCACAACATTTTTGACGTCGTTTGCCAACTTCAGTACGATCGGGATGATCTATGGAACGTACAATTCCTTATTTAACGGAGAAAAATCGGCGATTATCGGAAGAAATGTGTGGAAGCTCCTCGTCAGCGGAATAGCAGTGTCGCTGTTGAGCGCGGGGATTGTCGGGCTGTTTGTTTGGTAGAAAAATAGATTAAAAGGGCAGGCATCTAGCCTGCCTGCTTTATTATTAAACTTGCCTATCCCAATGGCGGTGCCCGCTGATCGCTTCGACCAGCTTTTTGCCGAAGTCGTCTTTGTTCTTATCACCACGAGAGGTGATAATGCCCGGCTGTGAAGCCGCGTGGGCCCCGGCGGCGGACAGCAGGAGATCGACCCCTTCGCCTGCGGCTCCGACCGCTTTATAATGTCCGAATGCTTCATTGACAAAATCCGATGCGGCTTTATGCAATTTCAGGCGTTCTATGCTTTCTTGGCCGCCCGGAATATAAACGGCATCGTACAGCACAGAATCGACCGTCTGCAAAGTGTTTCCGACTTCAATTTCTGTGCCGCCGGCCCCTTCGATTACTCCGAGTGCCGAGCTGACGATGTCCGGAATGATGCCGGCTTTTTTGAATTCTTTCAACACACGGCTCAAGTCTTCATCATCAAAACCTTGTTCTGCTAAAATGGCGACTGTCCTTGTCTGCGGCAGTTTCACCGTATTCTCCTGGCTGAGCGCAGGGGATTTGAACGTCACGTTGGAGCCTTCGTCTTTTTCAGGGGGCTCTACGCCTACACCCGCAGCGATTTGCTTGGCAAGCTCCCCGTCAACCCGGTTAAACATATGAACGACTTGGCGGCGGACGTCCTTGCTTTTGACCTTTCCGACTTCAAAGCGGAACGCCGAAATGATATGTTCTTTTTCAACGGGGGACATGCTGTTCCAAAACAGCTTCGCTTGCGAATAGTGGTCGTTAAAGCTTTCGCTGCGCTGGCGGATTTTTTTGCCCTCGACTTTTTCCTCGTAGTGCACATATCCGCCTTCTTCTTCTGAAGCAGGCGCCGGATCGTTGTTTTGAAGCGAATTTTTATGATAAGCGACAGGCCCTTTGTTAATCGTCATCCTGTGATAGCCGTCATACTGGTTGTTATGGAACGGACAGACCGGGCGGTTGATTGGAATTTCGTGAAAGTTCGGACCTCCCAATCGGATCAGCTGTGTGTCCGTATAAGAAAAGAGCCGGCCTTGCAATAGCGGATCGTTTGTGAAATCGATCCCCGGCACAACATGGCCCGGATGGAAAGCGGCCTGTTCGGTTTCCGCAAAAACGTTATCCTGGTTTCGATTCAGCGTCATTTTGCCGATGATTTTGACAGGGACGATTTCTTCCGGCCAAAGCTTTGTCGGGTCAAGGATATCGAAGTCAAACTTGAACTCGTCTTCTTCGTCAATCATTTGCACGCCGAGCTCATACTCCACTTCATCGCCTCTTTCGATCGCTTCCCACAGATCGCAGCGGTGATAGTCGGGATCTTTTCCGGCGATTGTCTGCGCTTCGTCCCAGACGAGCGAATGGACGCCGAGGACGGGCTTCCAGTGAAATTTAACAAAGCGCGCCTTGCCTTCTTCGTTTACAAACCTGAACGTATGAACGCCGAAGCCTTCCATCATCCTGTAGCTTCGCGGAATCGCCCTGTCAGACATTGCCCACATGATCATGTGGGCCGTTTCTTCATTGTTGGCGACAAAGTCCCAAAACGTATCGTGCGCCGTAGAAGCCTGCGGCATTTCGTTGTTCGGTTCCGGTTTAAAGGCGTGCACCAGGTCAGGGAACTTGATGGCATCCTGAATGAAGAAAACGGGGATGTTGTTGCCGACAAGATCATAGTTCCCTTCTTCTGTATAAAACTTTGTCGCAAATCCTCTGACATCGCGGACAGTGTCACCCGAGCCCCTGGAACCGGCGACAGTCGAGAACCTGACAAACACCGGTGTTTTCACTGACGGATCTTGAAGAAACTTTGCTTTCGTATACTCCGTCATCGGCTCGTAAACCTGAAAATAGCCATGCGCGCCAAACCCCCTCGCATGAACGACTCGCTCCGGAATCCGTTCATGGTCAAAATGGGTCATTTTTTCACGGAAATGAAAGTCCTCCATCAGCGTCGGACCGCGCACGCCTGCTTTTAAGGAGTGCTCGTCTTCAGATACGCGCAAACCTTGGTTCGTCGTCATTTTTTTGCCCCTGTTGTCAGACCGGTACTGTTCGAGTTGTTGATCCTTGCTGTGCCCATTGACTTTGCGGCGGCCATCATTGTTATTCACTTGTCATCCCTCCTCATTTTTATTCCCTATGTAGCTGATCTGGAATGCTATTTTATGATTTACCCTTTCTGTCGGCGGGTTAAACTCTTTTTATAGATTCAAAGTTTTGTGTGACAACTACACAAAAAAAACGAATTAAACCGATTTTAAGGGCACACATATTTCGCAATACGGACTGTTCACCATATCACCAACGTATTTTTCCATGATTGGCCTATTGTCCAATTGATATTCATTGTTTTGCAGGGATGAAAAAATATCAGAATATGCTTTTTGAATAGCTTCTGCTGTATGTTTAACATCGTAAATCAGGTATTGTCCGCCGGAAATTTCGCCTTCAAAAACTGAATCATCGACTTGATAATCATGCGGTATCACAATACAAGCATCAAATCGACAATGATCAGGAGGCGTTGTTTTCGGGTTATCTTGTGGAATCGCAAACAGAATGGCGGATTCAAGAAGATCTTTTTTCTTAGCCCATTTTTTTAATCTTTCCATTACCTCAATGTTGGCGGGGCCGTATGGACCAACTCGGCGCATATATGCAATGCGGTAGTTTGGAAGTGTTTCGATTTTGAATTTCATAGGTTCTTTCTTCCTTTCCATCTTTGTTGTTCGTTCCGTTTCGAATGTAACACGCTTTAAAGATATTCACATTCATATTTTTAAAATTTTCTGCAAATTTTAAAATGAGCATTTTCAAACCAAAAAAGAGGATATTCAGAGATCATCTGAACATCCTCTTTCTTTGTTTAATCGAGTGTTTCGCCGTTTGTAGCAATCAGGTTTTTATACCAGTAAAAGCTTTTTTTGCGAATGCGGCGCAAGTCTTTCAAATCAAATTCATCGCGGTTCACATAAATAAATCCGTAGCGTTTTGAACAGCCTTGATGGGTCGAAATTAAGTCGATGGCAGACCATGGGGAGTAGCCGAAAACATCGACTCCATCCGTGATTGCCAGCTGAATTTGCTTGATATGCTCTTTTAAATAATCGATGCGGTAATCGTCATTTACGACATCTCCGTCTTCAAGCTGATCAAACGCGCCGAGGCCGTTCTCAGTGACGATCAGCGGCAGCTGGTAGCGGTCGTAAATTCCGCGCAGCGTCGAACGGAAACCGACAGGGTCGATCTCCCAGCCAAATGCGTTTTTCTTTAGGTGCGGATTGCTGCTTCCCCTATATACGCCTTCTTCTCCCGTCTGCAAATGCTGGTCTCCGCCTCGAGCAGCCGTGTCGCTGCCGTCACCCCTGCTTGCTTCAGCCGTTTGCGATGTATAGTAGTTAAACGCGATAAAATCCGGCTTGGCCGACCGCAGAATGTCCATATCCCCTTCAGCGATGACCGGTGTGCAGCCTTTTTCTTTCATATATGCCCACGCTGTTGTATTGTACCGTCCGAATACGGCCATATCCAAGTAAAGCCAGTTTCGGATCGCATTATAGTTAAAAGCCGCCAGCACGTCCTCCGGTTTCGAAGAAGCGGGATAGATGAGCGCAATATTCGGCGCAGGACCGATTTTTGCTTCCGGCAGCATCTCATGGCAAAGCTTGATCGCTTTCGCCTGTGCGACGAGCATGTGATGGTTTTGCTGATAAAGCTCTTTTTTCGGATTTTCCAAGTTCGGATCGAGTGTACCGAGTGCAGATCCGTGGAGGATCATCATATTTTGCTCATTGATGGTCAGCCAGTATTTGACGCGGTCACCGTAGCTTTCAAAAAGGACCTTCGCATACTTTTCAAAAGCATCAATCGTGGCCCTGTCCGACCAGCCGCCTTTTTTCTGCAAAGCATTCGGCAGATCAAAGTGGTACATCGTAACAATTGGTTCGATTCCATACTTTAGAAGTTCATCGATCAAACGGCTGTAAAATTCGATTCCCTTCGGATTAATATCACCGTCCCCGTCCGGAATGATGCGCGTCCAGGCAATCGAAAAACGGTACGCTTTGAAGCCCATTTCCGCAAATAAAGCGATATCTTCTTTATAGCGCTGGTAATGGTCGCTTGCGACTTTAAAATCGGTTGTCCCTTCCGGGTAGCTTTCGCGCGCATCGATGACAGAAGGCCCTTTTCCATCTTCGTCCCAAGCGCCTTCCACTTGATAAGCGGAAGTAGACGCGCCCCACAAAAAATCTTTCGGAAATTGAGCTAATGTTTTATATTTCATGATTATTTTCCTCCCTTGGTGATGAAATTAAAGTGATGATCCGTTCTTCAGTTTTCACCTTTTTTTGATCCGTTGGAATGACATCCGTGTATTGACCGGAATTTGTAACGATGATCGGCGTTTTCACGTCAAACCCTTCTTCTTTCAAAGCGTCCAGATCGAATTCTGCGAGTATATCACCCCGTTTCACATTTTGCCCCTGCACGGCTTTAGGATTGAAGTGCTTTCCTTCGAGCCTGACTGTGTCCATTCCAATATGAATCAAAATCTCGGCTCCGCTTTCGGTCGTTATGCCGTATGCGTGACCCGTCGGAAATGCCGTTGTCACGATGCCGTCCGCAGGGGCGGTGACAACGCCTTTTGACGGAACCACCGCGATTCCCTCTCCAAGCGCCCCCGATGCGAACACTTTATCTGATACTTCTGTTAACGGCAGGACTTCTCCTTGCAAAGGGCTGTAAATCGGTTCACCGGCGCTTTTTTCAACAGGCTCCTCTTTTGTCACCTCCACAGGGTCGTCAAAGCCGACAATGTAAGTGAGCAAAATCGATAAAACAAATGAAACTGAAATGCCGATGATGAAGCCGAGAAAGCCCGGTCCGTAAAAAATCGGAATCGTCAACAAGCCCGGAGCGCCGGAAGCGAGGGCGACGCTGCCGGAGTATCCGATAATGGCTCCGCCTGCCGCCGCGCTGATGACACCGCATACAAACGGCTTTTTCAGCCTGAGCGTCACCCCGTAGACGGCCGGCTCTGTAATCCCGAATATCCCGGTAACGGCAGCTGATCCTGCCAATGCTTTCAGCTTCTTGTTTTTCGTCTTCAGCATGACGCCAAATGCGGCTCCTGTTTGGGCAAACACGGCGGCTGCCGTCGCCGGCTTAATGTAGTCCTTGCCGTGGACGGCAATGTTGTTCAAAATGACAGGGACGATCCCCCAGTGAATCCCGAAGATGACAAGGATTTGCCATAAGGCCGCAATAATCGCTCCTGCCAGAATCGGGCTGAAATCAAAAACGGACAGAATCGCTGCCGCGATCCCGTTTCCTGTGTAAACGCCGAGCGGTCCGAATACGATCAAAGTTAACGGCACCATCACCGTCAGGCATAATAAAGGGGTGATAAAGTTCTTCACGCTTTCATGAATAAAGCGCATACATAATCTTTCAAGATAGCTCATCACAAATACCGCAAGGATAATCGGGATAACGGTCGACGTATAATTCATCAAGACGACCGGAATGCCGAAAAACTCCGTATGGGCGCCGCTGTTTTTCAGTTCGAGTATCGTCGGATAGATCAGCGCTCCGGCAATCGTCAGCGCTATGAACGGGTTCGCTCCGAATTTTTTGGCGGCCGTAACGGCGAGCAGCAAAGGCAGGAAATAAAACAGGCTGTCGGCTGCCGCGTATAGAATCGTATATGTCGTCTCTTCCGGCGAGAGCCAGCCGGCGTTTGTGCAAATCAAAAGCAGGCCTTTTAAAATCCCCGCTCCCGCCATGACGCCGAGCAGCGGAGTGAAAATGCTGGATACGACATCTACTAATCTACCGGCGAGGCTTCCTTTCTCTTTTTGACTGTGATCGGCCGCAGAACTTTCCAACAGTTGAGAGATCCGGCCGATTTCTTTATATACTTCAGGAACGTTATTGCCGATAACGACTTGAAATTGCCCGCCGCTCTCCACCACGGTTACCACGCCATCCGTATTTTCAAGCGCTTCTCTGTCTGCTTTGGAACGGTCTTTCAGTTTGAAGCGGAGCCTTGTCGCGCAATGGACTAGCGATACAACGTTCTTCTCCCCGCCGACGCGCGCCAGAATTTCTTTTGCCATTGATTGAACATTCATCGTTGATCATCTCCTGTCTCTCGTAAAGCCCTATCAAGCTGTTAAAAAATAAAAAACCTAAACTAAAGCCTGTACAAAGAAGGCTTAGTTTAGGTTTTGCCTGCCGAACAGTAACAATCCCGCTTAAGACAATATGAAAATAAAAAAACCTAAATCACTATGAAAAACAAGGGCATAAGAGTCCCGCTTCACAGTCATTTAGGTTTTGCCTGCATCATCAGTAACAATCCTAACAACCTGTATAAGTTGATGTAAGTAAAAAGTAGCATACATTTATCCAATTGTCAACGCTTTCATTTGATATCATCCTCTATTTTTGATGAACGACTCGCTCGATATGAATCGTCAAATACAGAAGCTCTTCGTTTGTCAGCTGATGACCGTATTCTTTTTCGATATACTGCCTGATTTTATTTGTACAAACATAAGCGTCCCGGTACTTATTTTTGACGGTTTCAAATAAAAAGTCGTCCCGGCTTTCCATATAGGTTCCGCTGAACAGCCGCTGGGCGAAAAATTTCAAATGGGTAATGAAGCGGTAATAGTGAAGCGATTCTTCGTCAAATTCGATATGAAAGTGATACTTGACGATGCTTAAAATCTCCTGCATGACTTTCGTAATATTGACGATGTTCGGCATTTCTTCATTCAGCTCGGCGTTTACGATATGGAGCGCGATAAAGGCGGCTTCATCCTCCGGAAGAGCTGTCCCCGTCTTCTTTTCAATGATGGCCAGCGCCTCTTTGCCGATGGCGAACTCATCTTTATACAGCCGTTTCGTCTCCCAAAGCAGGGCATTTTTAATATCCAGTCCCTTTTTATGCCGTTCGACGGCGAAATGAATATGGTCGGTCAGCGAGACATAAATGCTGTCATTCAGCTTTTTGCCGAGCTTTAATTTCGCATAGGAGATAATTTCTTCAGACATTTCCATAAATTCAATTGGAATTTCGTCCAACAGCGTCTTAAACCTTTCTGATACATCTTTATTATCAAGCCTGAAAATCTTCTCGATTCTCGATTCATCCACCGCTTCGCCAGGCTTTTTTTGAAAAGCGATTCCCCTGCCCATGACCACTAATTCCTGACCCTGTTCATTTAAAACACTGATCACATTGTTGTTGATCACTTTGGCAATTTTCACATCGCGCCACTCCCATCTTTTAAGGGGATTTTTTTATACTTCTTTTTTCAAATGGTACACATTGATTGTACAACCTTTTTGGCCTAGGTCAATATATTTCAGTCAACGTCCGAAATGTTTGCATTTTACAGAATGCCCGCCTGTACCCGGGTTTATAAAAAAAGAGCCGCAAGGCGGCCCTGTAAAAAACCTTCTTAAAAAGTGAGCAAAATCCCCGCTGCGACTGATGCCAGACCCGCAAAATATACGAAGTCTTTTCCGGAAAGCCCCGCTGTTTGATAGTAGGTGCGGTCTTTTGTACCGGTAAACCCTCTCGCTTCCATGGCAACGGCGATTCTTTCCGATTTGCGGATGCCTTGCGAAAACAACGGCAGCGCATAGCGAATAAACGCCTTCCAGCTGTTTTTTTGCTTATAGCCCCTGATTTTGTGCGCCGCCTTCATTTGCGAAAGCTCCGACTGAAAAAGCGGGACAAAACGGAAGCCGGCCAGCAAGCCATAAGCCCATTTAGGCGACAATCTGCATTGATGAATCAGGCTCATAATAAACTGCGTCAAATCGGTTGTTGACGTAAACAAGAGACCGTATGTGACAAAGCCGAGCATCCGCAGCGCGATTGTCAGCCCATTGCCGACGCTTTCCTCGGTAACGCGGAACCAGGCCCATTCCCAAATCGTTTCCTCGCCTTTCCCAAAAGCGGCCATCATCCAAAATACGAGAATAAAAAAAATAAGATAAGGCAGCAGCCGTTTACTTAAATAAGACAAAGTCCATCCCCCGAAAAAAATCCCGATGACAACCGCAAACAGCCAAATGAAAAAAGTCGGTTTCGGATTTGAAACAAACATGAGAATGCACATGACCAGGAGGTGGGAAAAGAGCTTGGCGCTCGGGTTCAATGCCGAAAGAAGTGAACCATTGCTTTTCATACGGGAACCCTCTCCTTTCTTTCGTGCATGAACCGGTAGTGAAGCGGCGGTATCAATGAAAAGCGGCGGACCAGGTCTTGGTCAGAGAACAATTGATACGGCGTTCCTTGATATGCCGCTTTCCCTTGATGAAATACGATGACCCGGTCGGAGTGCTCGTCTACGATGTCCATGTCATGCGTCACCATCACAATCGTCGTTCCCCGTTCCTGCCGCTCCTTTAAGCGCTTGATCAATTCTTTTGCCGTCTTTTCGTCCTGACCGAATGTCGGCTCGTCAAGCAGCAGCAAATCCTGGTCAAACAAAAGCATCGTCGCAACGCTTAAACGCCGTTTCTGCCCAAGGCTTAATGTAAAGGGATGCGCTTTTTGATGACCATCAAGTCCGAATTCCTGCAGCAATTCAGCCGTTTTCCTTTCGACCTGCTCCTCCGGCCAGCTCCGCTGTCTCGCTCCGAACGCGATCTCGTCAAACACCGTGTCCCGAATAAATTGAAGCTCGGGGTTTTGAAAGACAAAGCCGGCCTTCTCGTAAAGCGTACGATCGGACCATTTCTTCAGCTCCCGGCCCTCCAGATAAATGCGCCCTTTTTTGACCGCTTCAAGCCTGATCAGACTTTTTAAAAACGTACTCTTTCCGCTGCCGTTCCCGCCGATGACGGAAATCCATTCCCCTCTTGGAATCTCCAGGTTGATGCCGTCGGCAACGATCTTTTTCCGATAGCCGATCGCCGCGTCCTCTGTGCGGATCAATATGTCCCTGTCTGCTGACGGCCTGTTTTTCGCTTCCTCCTCTTTCATTTTCAATGTAGAAGAGAGCTTGACGGCGAGCGGATGATCATCTTGTGTGGTAACATCTTCCCATACTGCGGGGTACAGTTTGGGCTGCCAGATGCCTGCCGCTTTCATTTCCGGCTGAAAATGTTTGACGATTTCTTCCGGCTTTCCATCAGCGATGATCTGTCCCTTTTCATTGAAAAGGATGACTCGGTCCATCCACTCGATACAGCCGTCCAGCACGTGTTCGACGAACACCATCGTCTGTCCGCTTTTTCGGGAAACGTCGCGGAGCAAGGCAAAGATGTCTTGCCGGCTGGCCGGGTCCAGCTGCGCCGTCGGCTCATCAAAAAACAGCACTTCAGGCTCCAAAGCGAGCAGGCACGCTAATGCCAGCCTCTGCTTCATACCGCCTGACAAGGTTTCGATCGGCGTTTTCTTATCTATCTTTAAACCGACCAGCTCCATCAGCTCCGAGATGATGCGGTCCATATCTTTTGGCGGAACGGATCGATTTTCAAGGCTAAACGCGATTTCCTCATCAACATGAAGCATGCAAAACTGCGAATCCGGATCCTGAAACATAACGCCGGCGCTCTTTCTGCGGTTGACCTCGCCTGTGACTTCAGCTTCGATATGTTCAGGAATGATGCCGGAAAGCACGGACAACAGCGTCGATTTTCCGCTTCCGCTCGGCCCGAGTATCAGCACTTTTTCTCCCTGCTCAATCGACAGCGAGACCCGGTCCAAGACTGTTTCAGGACGATGATAAAAACGGACGGAAAGGTTACTGCATCCGAGAAATGAACGCATCGGCATCATCCTTCTTCCGGTGTTCTTTCATGATCTCATACTGGTTCAGGACTCCCGTTTTCGCAAGCGCTTCGACAACGGCTTTTGCCAGCCAGCCGCCGAGTACAATGCCGCTGATGATTTGGATGATAAGCGTCAATATCAGCGTTTGCGTCGTATAGTAGGCAAAACCGTTTGCCATCAGGCTGTATGTCGCGCTCCCCACCGCGGCTAGCGCACCGGAAAGCATAAGGGTAAACAAGTTATAGCGCTTATAGCGAAAGATCGCAAACGCGATTTCCGCACCGGCTCCCTGGAACACACCGATTAATAATGCTGAAAGCCCAAAATGGCTTCCGGTCAGCAGTTCGACCGCCGCAGCTGCCGTCTCGGCAATCAGCGCCGCACCCGGTTTACGGATGATATAAGCGACAATCGGGCTGGCGATCACCCATATGCCGAACATAAAGTTCGCTCCGACGGGCCCGACGATAGCTGAAACAGGGATCCACAAGGTAGACCACCCTAAATAAATGACGCCGCATGCCACAGACAAGATGACTGTCATGACGACTTCTTTCATGTTCCAATTCATCGTCTCACCGCCCCCATTTCCACAGGCCAATCTTCAACCGTATAAGCCATCTCCCAAAAGCCGTATTCAAGCTGACAGCTTTGCAAAAAGAGCTCCTTCATTTTTTCTTTTTCAGCCTTGCCCGCTGTTTCGGCCCATTCATCCAGGCGGGCGCAAAACTTTGTCGTGATTGAATCCGTTCTGTTTCCGTAAAAACAGATCCAGTCATAAAATGGATGCGATGGATCAGGCTGAACGTCCTTCATCAGTTTTTTTCCGATCTCCCAATATGTCCATGGACAAGGCAGCAAGACGGCTAATATCTCTCCCAGCGTACCTTCGTGCGCCGCCGTCAGCATATGGCGGACATAATGATGGGCGGAAGGCGCAAGCGGATAGCCCTGCAGAGTTTCGTACTCCACCCCAGCGGCCCGGCACAGGTTTTTGTGCGGGTGCACTTCGCTGTCTAGCACAAATGAAATCTGCTCATGAAACATTTCCATATCTTTTCGATTTTGACACTTGGAAATCGCAATTCCGTAGATTTGAATAAAGGCATTCAAATACTCGTAATCTTGCTTTACATAATGAACAAGCTGCTCCTTTTCCAGCCTCCCGGACGCCAGCCCCAGTACAAACGGATGCTCAAAAATGGCTTCAAAAATAGGGTCTGCCTCGCGGCGAAGTTCTGCGGAAAAACTCATGTAGATAGCCTCCTTAGCAATCGGTTTTATAGGAAGGCACAGGGGGGCAAGCGGCTTTATACGCAAAAAAGCCGCCCCAAAATGGAGCGGCCTTAGTATGATGAAATCATTAAGACACCGGCTCCACTTCCCTACGCTAGTATGAACTAGATCAGGTTCAAAGGGTCCAAGATCGCTTCTTGTCTCAGCCGGCTTACGGCTCCCCTAGTGGACTTCCTATTACATTAACTTTTACTCTACACATCAATGGTTATGATGTCAACCTGAGTTTTTCAGTTTTATTCTTGTATAGAACCGCCGGGTTTCATACAGAAAGTCGGCAATCGGAAATATTTATAGAAAAATATAAATTTTCTGAAACCTTTTCCGGGCTTGTTCGTCTTATATAGTGAAGACAAAAAATTTGGAGGGGATATTTATGATGATGTTTATCTTGATTTTGACAATGGCCGTGTATTTGTTCTATTCTTTCAGCAAAGACAACCGGCCGGCCAAAACAAACAACAGGAATCATCAGACACTGACTGTTATTAGGGAAAACTCTTTTACCGCCCCTTCCAATGATGTCAATTGCTAACTTGATAGACAACAAGCAAGCCGCCCAATGACGGGCGGCTTTTTCACGTTTTTATGATTGAAACTGTTCCGCTTCAGTCGATCCCTTCAGTGCAGTGGTTGATGAAGTCCCGCCTGTCACAACCTGGGCGACTTCATCAAAGTAGCTCGTTCCGACTTCGCGCTGATGCCTTGTCGCCGTATAGCCGTGGACTTCGCTGGCAAACTCGGCCTGCTGCAGATCAGAGTACGCCGCCATTCCGCGGTGCTTATATTGGCGGGCCAATTCAAACATGCCGTGATTTAAGGCGTGGAAGCCCGCCAATGTCACAAATTGAAATTTATAGCCCATTTCACTGAGCTGTTTCTGAAAGTTCAAGATGGTGTTGTCATCCAGTTTGGCCTTCCAGTTGAACGAAGGGGAGCAGTTGTAGGCGAGCAGTTTGCCCGGGAATTTTTCATGGATCGCCTGTGCAAACCGGCGGGCTTCTTCAATATTCGGCTCAGACGTTTCACACCAGATCAAATCGGCATACGGCGCATACGCCAAACCTCTGGCAATCGCCTGATCAAGGCCAGGCTTTGTTTTGAAGAACCCTTCCGCTGTTCGCTCTCCCGTCAAAAACGGTGCATCATATGAATCGACGTCGCTTGTGATCAGGTCTGCCGCATTCGCGTCCGTGCGGGCAATAAGAATGGTCGGGACTCCCATCACGTCTGCGGCGAGGCGCGCGGCAATCAAATTACGTACCGCCGTTTGCGTCGGAAGCAGCACTTTTCCGCCCAAATGCCCGCACTTTTTCTCAGACGACAGCTGGTCTTCAAAGTGAACTCCCGCGGCGCCGGCTTCAATCATACTTTTCATCAGCTCGAACACATTCAGCTGCCCGCCGAAGCCCGCTTCAGCGTCGGCCACAATCGGAGCAAACCAATCGATGTCTTCCTTTCCTTCCATATGGTGGATTTGATCGGCGCGCTGCAGCGTGCGGTTGATTTTTTTGACGACTTCCGGGACGCTGTTTGCCGGATAAAGGCTTTGGTCAGGATACATGCTCCCTGACATATTTGCATCGGCAGCCACCTGCCAGCCGCTTAAATAAATCGCTTTCAATCCGGCCTTTACTTGCTGCATGGCTTGGTTTCCGGTCAAAGCGCCCAGCGCCGGGACGAAATCCTCTGTATGGAGAAGCTTCCACAGCTTTTCGGCGCCGCGCCTTGCAATCGTGTATTCAATCTCGAGCGTGCCCCTCAGCCGAATGACGTCTGCCGCCTCATACGGCCTTGTGATCCCTTTCCAGCGTTCATCATGCTCCCAGCTTTCTGCGAGTTGTTTTTCTTTCAGCATCGCACATTCCCCCATTATATATTTTCATAAGCCGGTATCGTTAGAAACTCCGCGAATTCATCATCCAAAATCAGCTGTTCAAATAACTGTCCGGCCTCTTCAAACCGGCCGCTCCGAAAATGTTCCACGCCTGCTTCATCGATGATTTTCTGCATTTCTTTCTCTTTCATCATCTTGACCATTTCCGCGGTGACTTTCCGGCCATCGTCAAGAACTCCTTTCGGATGGCGAATCCATTGCCACAGCTGGGCTCTGGAAATCTCCGCCGTTGCAGCGTCCTCCATTAAGTGGTCGATCGGAGCGGCGCCTCTGCCCGACAGCCATGAAGCTAAATAGCGGATGCCGGCGCTGATATTGGTACGGACGCCTGCTTCTGTAATTCTGCCTTTCGGTACTTCCAGCAAGTCTTTTTCCTCGACCTTTACGTCTTTCCGCTTTCTATGAATCTGGTTCGCCGACGGCATATGCTGATTGAATACATCGAGCGCCGTTTGAATCATGCCGGGATGCGCGATCCATGTTCCGTCATGGCCGTCTTTTACTTCACGTTCCTTATCTTCGCGGATTTTGGCAAATGCGGCTTCATTGATCTCAGGTTTGTCTTTAGCGGGAATTTGCGCCGCCATTCCCCCAATCGCATGGACGTTGCGTTTATGACACGTTTGAATCGCCAAGAGGGAGTAGGCTCTCATGTTGGGAACTGTCATCGTCACGGCTGAGCGATCTGGAAGAATGACTTCATCCCTGTTCCTGAATTTCTTAATAAAGCTGAAAATATAATCCCACCTGCCGCAGTTAAGCCCGGCTGAATGTTCCTTCAATTCGTAGAGGATTTCATCCATTTCAAAGGCCGCCAGGATCGTTTCAACGAGAACCGTCGCTTTAATCGTGCCCTGCGGAATGCGCAAGTCGTTTTGCGCATAAACAAATACGTCGTTCCACAGCCTTGCTTCCAGGTGGTTTTCGATTTTTGGAAGGTAGAAATAAGGGCCGCTTCCTTTTTTGATCAGCTCTTTTGCGTTATGGAAAAAATAAAGACCAAAATCGAACAGGCTTGCTGACACGGGCCTGCCGCCGATCAGCACATGCTTTTCTTCCAAGTGCCATCCCCTCGGCCTGACCATGATAACGGCGGGGTTCTCTTTCAGCTCATAGCGTTTGCCCTGTTCATTCGTAAAAGAAATCGTCCCGCGGACCGCATCCCGCAAATTAACCTGGCCTTCAATGCAGTTTTTCCACGTCGGCGAGTTCGCATCTTCAAAGTCGGCCATAAAGACTTTCGCTCCTGAATTTAAAGCGTTGATGACCATTTTTCTGTCGACCGGGCCAGTGATTTCAACCCTGCGGTCCTCCAAATCCCGGGGGAGCGGCGCGACTGTCCAGTCCGCCTCGCGGATGTGCTTCGTTTCCGCCAAAAAACAAGGGTTCTTCCCTTGATCAATTTCAGCCTGCCTGATCGTCCGCAAATGCAGCAATTCCCGTCTTCTTCCCCCGAAATGGCGTTCAAGACGTCCGATAAACTCCATCGCTTCTTTTGTCAAAATCTCTTCATAATGCGGATTTATCGATCCGGTTATATGAATTCTCTTCTCCTCTGTTTTCATGTCTCCCTACCCCTTTACATGCTTTGTTATAAAACAGTTTGCCTACTCGCCTTTTTTGGCAAGACAGCGCTCGCATTCCATGAAGTAAGATTCAGCCTGCTCCTCCATCTTTTCGCCGCATTCAGGGCACGTTTTTTTCGGAAGCGTTCTGAAAAATTCCATCGGACTTTTCAAGCTCATTTGTATAACCTCCTTTTTATAGAACAGTTTTATGTTTTATATTTCTGTTGTAGTACAGTATACAGCGCAAAAATGAAAATGTACACACCTTTTTCCAAAAAATATTTATTTTTTTCCATTCAAACAAAAATAGATTGTTCTCTTTTTATTCATAGCTTGTTCATATTTTTCTTCTAGAATAGGGAACATAAAGAGGTGAAAGTGATGATGAAAATAAAAAACAAACAACTTGATGTCATTCTGGTTCTAATTTTGTTGGCAGCTCTTATTCTGAATACATATAACATTTGGCTGGACGATGCCGCCAACCAGTATTACTTGGCAGCAGTCAAAAGCATGACGCAAAGCTTCCACAATTTCTTCTTCGCGTCATTCGACTCTTCCGGATTCGTATCAGTAGATAAACCGCCTGTCGTTTTATGGATTCAGACTATATTTGCGAAAATCTTCGGCGTGCATACGTGGAGTGTGATTTTGCCGCAGGCGCTTGCAGGGGCGGGTTCCATCTATCTGCTTTACGCACTGATAAAGCCGAAATTCGGAAAAGGCGCCGCCCGCATTTCAGCGCTGGTGATGGCGCTGACGCCGATCGCGGTCGCCGTAAGCCGAACGAATAATATCGACAGCATGCTCGTCTTCACGCTCCTACTTGGTACATGGTGCCTGATGAAGGCGGTCAAACAAGGCAGGCTGATCTGGCTTCTCGCTGCATTCGGTCTCATCGGCCTCGGATTCAATATGAAGATGTTTCAGGCATTCATGGTGCTTCCCGCGTTCTTGCTGTTTTATCTCATTGCGGCCCATGCGAATTGGAAGAAAAAAATCGTTTCAGCGGTTTTATCGCTTATTGTCCTCACCGGCATTTCGCTTTCTTGGGCGCTTGCGGTCGACTATACATCAGCCGACAGCCGCCCGTATGTCGGAAGCAGCCAAACCAACTCTGTGCTTGAACTGGCTTTCGGCTACAACGGCACTGAGCGGCTTCTCGGCCAGACGACGGGCAACGCCCGCGGCGATATGAACGGCTTTGGAGGAGACATGCAGCAGCCGAACGGCAATGCGCAAGCTCAGAACGGAAACCGTTCGTCCGGCGGCTCCAATGGACAAAACGGCGCGATGCAGCCGCCGGGTGCGGGCGGTTCGGCAGACGGCAGTTCTCA
>ERZ1673782.15-NODE-15-length-103878-cov-18.620392_pt1 | contig 103878 bp, 101 predicted proteins | sample MGYA00580134_ERZ1673782 | MGnify/ENA primary metagenome ERZ1673782 (study PRJEB41219, sample SAMN04549594) | soil metagenome | isolation source: soil | place: USA: Texas, Big Bend National Park | collected 2009-03-17 ...
CGTGGGACGGAGCCGTCTCTGTTTGGGAATCCATTACAGGAACCATTAAAGACACCGTTTTTAATGGAGACTGGTGGAGCGAAAAATGGAACAATGCAGTAACATGGGCGCAGAATACGTGGGACGGAGCCGTCTCTGTTTGGGAATCCATTACAGGAACCATTAAAGACACTGTTTTCAATGGAGACTGGTGGTCTAACCAATGGAATAGCGCTTTGGAAAGGGGCAAGAGTATTTTCGAAGGCGCGAAAAGCTGGGTCGGAGAAAAAGTTGAATATTTTCAGAAAGGTCGGGAAAGAGCCCATAAGGATCATGGATTTGAAGGCTATGCCACAGGCGGCTACATCACAAAACCGACCATCTCCTGGATCGGTGAAGCCGGAAATGAATTCGTCATCCCTACGGAAAACAACCGGGGACGCGGGAAGATGCTGCTTGCCCAGGCCGCTACCAAGCTCGGCATGCGCGTTGTTGACGACATGGGGGCCGCGGCGGGAGACGGGGGAGCTTCTTCTCCGGTTTCAAGCACCGCTTCGTATTCGGCTTCTGTGTCGCCTGCTGTCGGTGTCGGGAGTATAGCAGCAGAGGCGCAGGCTTTCGGCCGGGAATTCACCGGCGGTTTTGACAAGGGGATCGGCTCAAACGCTCCTTCCCTTGATCAATGGAAGCAAAAAAACATCAGCAAGCCGTTTAGCAGCCTGCCGGCAGAATCGTCTAACTACGGAAAACAGACGGTTGCCGGGTTCGCTTCCGGGCAAAATGCTTCCGCGACCGGAACCGGCGGTTTTCTTCAAGCAAAAGTAAATGCGCCTTATCAAACAACGGTGAAAACGTCCTCTTCCTGGGGTGCAAATACAGTCAAAAACTTTGCAACCGGGCAAAATGCAACACCGACCGGGACGTCGCAGTATGTTGATAAAAATATCAACAAGCCGTTCCTTGATTCGAAACAGTCGGCTGCAGGCTGGGGGTCAGGAATGGTCGGACACTTTATCAGCGGCATGAATGGAAAAGTGAGCGAAGTTTCTCAAGCTGCAAAAAACTTGGCGAAAAAAGTTGAAAAAGCGTTCCGCGAAGAACTAGATATTCATTCTCCGTCCCGGGTTATGATGAGTCTCGGGCGTTTCGCGTCGGTAGGGATTGTCAAAGGTTTAAGCTCTGTCGATGTCAAAAGTTTTGCGGAAAAGCAAGCAGGGTCACTGGCAGCTGCGTTTTCCGGAATCGGAGCCGTCGGCGGAAATGTAAAGTCGTGGCTGATGCAGGCGATCATGGCTACCGGTTCGCCGGTGTCGTGGCTTCAGCCGCTTTCTGTTATTGCTCAAAAGGAATCCGGCGGAAATCCGCGCGCCTATAACGGCTGGGACATTAACGCCAAGCGGGGGGACCCGAGCAGAGGCTTGATGCAGACGATCGGCCAAACGTTTAATGCTTACAAAGGAAAAGGAATGAATGATATTTTCAATCCTGTTCACAACGCGGTAGCGGCCATCAACTACATCAAATCGCGATACGGGTCGCCATTTAACACTCCGGGGATTAAAAGCATGGCAAGAGGCGGAGCTTATAAAGGCTATGCCAACGGCGGCCTGATTACGAGCGAGCAGATCGCCCGCGTGGGTGAAGGCGGCAAACGCGAATGGATCATTCCCGAAGAACGCGGCATCCGCGGCAGATATCTGCTTCAGCGGGCTGCAGGCGCGCTCGGGATGGAAGTGCAAGACCCCGCTGAAGGGTCCGGTTCCATATCAAGTGCTCAGGCGGCTGCAACCACCACGGGCGGGACCCGATCCCGGCAGCCTGCTGAAAATGGCGCCAAAGAAGTCAACATCTATATTACCGGGGACAATCATTACCACAGTGAGCGCGACCAGGAAACATTGATTGCGAAAATCAAGCGCGCTCTTGTCGATGAGCTTGAACGGGATATTCATATTGGGACGAAAGGAAGCGTAGCTTATGACTAAATCCGTGTACGAATTTTGGCTGACGCAAGGAAAGGAAAAGCTGCGCCTCCCTGTGCTTCCAGAGCAGCTTGACGTCAGCAATAATCTTGCGAACGAATCTGTAAAGGTGTCAAAGTTCGGCGAGGTGACGTTTATCAATGAACCGGGAGCGAAGACGATTTCATTTTCGTCTCATTTTCCGAAAAAGTATTCTCCGCTCTCGGAATACAAAGGGTTTCTTTCGCCGGAGAACGCGATTCTTAAAATCGAGAAATGGATGAAAGCAAAAAAACCGGTTCAATTTCTCGTGACGGGAACGAAGATCAATTTCACATGCAGCATTGAAAACTTTTCGCATCGCGAGGGTGAAAAGGATATCGGCGACCGGGATTTTGATCTCACATTGAAAGAGTACCAAACAGCATCACCCCGGAAGATTAAACAAAAAAAGAAAACGAAGAAAAAACGGCCGTCCAAACCGGCTCCAAAAATGTACACCGTCAAAAAAGGCGATACGCTCTGGCACATCGCAGGCCGTTTTTACGGAAACAGCCAGGAATGGCGGAAAATTTGGAATGCGAACAAGCAGGCGATGATCAAACGAAGCAAGCGAAACATCAAACAGCCGGGACATTGGATTTTTCCGGGGCAAAAGCTGAAAATACCATAAAACGAAGCGCCGGATGAACCGGCGTTTTTCTGGTAAATCAAAAGCAGGGGATAGCGATGATCGAATTATTTGTCATAAAAGAAAGCGAATGGTATGAACTTGTCACCGAAAGCGTCACATTGGAAGGAGAAAGGTACCAGGCGCCTCGTTCGATCGAAGCGTCGATTGTGATCAAGCAGGGAAGCCACAAATATTACAGCGTGCAGGAAGGCGATACCGTTTTATTTAAATGGAAAGGAAAAGAACTGTTTCGCGGAATTGTGTTCAGCAGGGTGCCGAAAGAATATACGCTTACGTTTAAAGCGTACGACATGCTTCAGTACTTGGTGAAAAACCAGGATGTCTATGTATTCTCGAACAAAACGGCCGCTGACATTGTCAAACGAATTGCGAACGACTTTCAAATTCCCAAAGGTTCGATTGCAAACACCGGACATACGATTAAATCGCTCGTCTTTAAAGACAATACGAGCCTGTATGACATTATTTTAAAAGCGCTGCGGGAGACAAAAAAGCAAACCGGAAAAAACTATCAGCTGTATGCCGAAAAAGGAAAGCTGTGTTTACGAGCGTGGCCCGAACCGGAGGATATCTGGGTTTTGGAAACGGGTGTGAACATTACGGATTACGCTTACAGCACGTCAATCGATGAAACGGCAACCCGGGTGAAACTGAGAAAGCAGAAAGATAACAAAACCTATACCGCATCCGCAAGCGATGAAGCCGGTATGAAAAGATTCGGCGTTCTCCAGTACACAGAAACGGTTTCGGATGATATTAACGAGGCGCAGCTCCGCGACCGGGCGAAGAAGATACAGGCTGAAAAGAAAGGCGTCAAAAAAGAGCTGAAAAGCATACAGGCAATCGGCATACCGGAAGTTCAAAGCGGACTGCCGGTTTATATATCGATTCCGGAAGCGGGCATTAAAGAAACCTATTGGGTTGATAAGGATAAACACGATTTTACAGGAACAAAACATGTGATGACGATTGATGTCGTCGCTAAAAACACCATACCTGAAGGAGCGTCTTCATGAAATTAAGCGATGCGATAAAAGAGCTGGCTCTTGGAGCCGTAAACGCTGAATCGCCTGTCGATGTCATGCCGGCTGAAGTCGTGTCCGCGTCTCCGCTCAAGCTGAAGCTCCGCAATCATGATAAATTGGTGATCCCCTCCGACTTATTGGTGGTGGCCAGGCATTTGACAGAGCATACGGAACAGATCCGAATTGACGGAGAAGACAAAACGATTCGCTTTTACAATCAATTGCATGCCGGCGACCACGTGATGATTGCGGCTATGCCTGGAGGGCAGTCTTTTTTTGTAATAGACAGAGTGTAGGAGTAGGAGGTGGCTCGGATGGCTCTTTCGCCGGAAGTATCTTTTGAAGATATCGAGGATGACAGCGATGTGATTGAGACTTCAAAAACGTACAAAATTGATTTTGAAACAGGCAGGATGACGGGTGATATGATTTCGGGGCTGGAAGCCGTGGAACAAATGGTTTGTATGGCGCTGAGAACCGAGCGCTACGCATACGCCGTTTACAGCCATAATATCGGAAATGAACTGCAGGAGGTTCTTTCAGATCATGAAACGACCGACGCTTATAAAGAAATGGAGATACCGAGATTGATCGAGGAAGCCCTCATATACGATGACCGAATTTCGGCGGTGACCGACTTCGAGATTGAGCGTCAAGGCGATGCCTTCCACGTGTCCTTTTCGGTTGAAACCGATGAAGGGACATTGGAAATCGAGGAGGTGATTGGGGAAGATGTTTGAAGACCAGACATTTGAAGAGATCATGGAACGCATGCTTGAGCGGGTTTCAGATGAGATTGACAAACGTGAAAACAGCGTCATTTGGAATGCGCTTGCCCCGGCAGCCGCCGAGCTGGCGCTTTCTTATATTTGGCTTGATCAAGTGCTGAATTTGGTTTATGCGGATACGGCTGAAGGCGAATATTTGGACAGAAGGGCGGCTGAGGCCGGTCTTGAGCGCTATCGGGCGTCAAAAGCCATATGGTCTGCGGCATTTACGGATGGAGTATCGGTTCCCCCCGGAACCCGTTTCTTTCTGGAAGATTTATATTTTACCATGCTCGAAGACGGCAAGCTGGAATGTGAAACAGCCGGGACAAAAGGAAACGCCAATTTTTCGGGGCGGCCTTTGCTTCCGCTCGATACCATTCCCGGGCTTGAAAAAGCGGTTATGGGAAGCCTTGAAATTCCCGGCCGCGACGAGGAGACGGATGAATCCCTGTATGAAAGGTATTTAATCCGCGTCCGTAGGGAAGCGGTCAGCGCGAATCAGCTGCATTACAAACAATGGGCCGAAGAAGTGGACGGCGTAGGCAAAGCGAAGGTCTTTCCGCTGTGGAATGGCGAGGGAACCGTAAAGGTTGTCATTACAAACGCGAAAATGGAGCCAGCCACAGACGCATTAATCGAAAGAGTCAAGCAGTATATCGATCCCGATCCGGGCAAAGGGGAAGGTATGGCGCCAATCGGAGCTTATACCGCGGTTGAAAGCGCGGTATGGAAAGACGTGAGCATATCTGCAAAAATCATACCTGAATCAGGCCGGACGATCGGTGAGGCCAAACAGGAAATTGCAGAAAAAATCACTGAATTATTTAAAGAAATGGCTTTTAAAGAAAGCGTCATCCGTCTCTCGCAGATCAACAACATGATCTATGAATCGTCCTCTGTCAGCGACTATTCGGAAGTCTTCATCAACGGGGAAGCGAAAAATCTGCAGTTGACAGAAACGGAAATTCCAAAGCTGGGGCAGGTGACCATCATTGAGCAAGATTGATGAAATGGCTTTTCACCTGCCGCCATACTTGATGGAAATCCGGGAAATTCAAGAAATTATAACGGCTGAAGCGCCTGAATTTGAGAGGCAAAATCAAGAGATTTTCGATATGACGGACCAGCTTTTCGTCACGACGGCCACATGGGGGCTGGACAGGTGGGAAAAGATTTTGAATGTCAGACGCGAGGCTTCGGACGGCGTCGATATTCGAAGGGCCCGTCTGTTAACCAAGATGTCCAATATTCCGCCGATTACAAGCCGCTCGATCGAGCGCGCGGTTAATGCTTTTTTAAAACAGCCGTCCGCATCCGTCAGACTGACGGCCGGACGGTATCATTTTTTGCTGAGTGTAAACGGAGAGGATCTGCAGTTTATACCTTCAATCATTCAAACCGTCAATCATATGAAGCCCGCCCATTTGGCTTATACATTCCGGGGCGGGTTTCATTATGAATGTCGGCCGCCGAAAAGCGTTCATGACAGGCTCGTTTTAAGAAGCAAAAACGGCTTTTTCGGTACGATACCGGTCTATTTGGACGGACAGTATCTGCTTGATGATGCATTCTACTTGAACGGTTTTCGAGAAATCGACGGACTGCCCCGCAGGTTTAAACAGCAGCTCACACTGCGCCACAAGAAGCGGCAATACATTCGGTCCGCCTCCAGCTTTACGATAAAGACGGCCGCTGAAAACCGGCGGAAACAGCAAACAAAAGCTGGCATGAAAACCGGCATTACCAATCAAAACAAAAAGGTCCAATCCTTCAAAATCAGCTGCAAATGCGAACATGAATTTAAGCAAGCAGGCGCGCTTGAAATGAGAGAGAAGTGGTGGACGCTAAACGGCGCATTTTTGCTCGACGGTACAAAGCAGCTGGCAGCAGCGGCGCAAAAAATCGCATTGTAAAGGAGAAATCAAAATGGCACAACAATTAACAGTGACAACGCTTTATGCGAGACAGCAAATGGCAAAAGCACGGGCTGAGGGCGGCAAGCTCACCAAAATCACAAAAATGGCTTTCGGAAACGGAGGTACAAACGATAAAGGCGAACCCGTTCCTCTGCAGGGCAACGAACAGGCCCTGAAAAACGAACTTCTGCAAAAGGATATCGACGGCTTTGCCTTTATGGAGCCGGCGAAAGTCCGTTATACATGTACATTGGGAGAAAGCGAACTCGCAGGGGAAACGATCAACGAGCTCGCCCTTGTCGATGAAGCCGGAAAATTCACAGCGGTCAGAACGATGACAGACAAGCAGAAAGACGGCGACATCGAGTTCGTCTTTGAAATCGACGACATTTATTAAAGGAGCTGAAACAAGGTGGACATCCAAAAACCGAGACGCTTTGAAACAACAGACCGCGCCCATGCCGACTTGTTCAACGAAGCGATAGATCAGCTGAATGTAAACGATGAACGGATTGCAAAGCGGGCTGAGGAAGCTGAAGAAAGGGCTAAAACGTATACTGATGCCCATGCTAACGACCATTCGATTCACATCACCGACAAAGAGAGGGAAAAATGGAGCGCGGGGCAGTTATATAAAATAACCGAAAATAACGGAAAAGTCTTTTACAGAGGCAGTTCAGAAACAACAGATTTTAACACTTTGACAGAAACCGGCATGTATCTCATCTATAATGAAGGAATCAACTCGCCACCTTCATCAAATCGGATATTTTTGCTTGTCATGAGTTTCGGCAATACCTTGGTTCAGGCAGCTTATGAATCGTACAAAGGGACACAGTCGTATTTTAGATTCAGAAAATCCGATTCAACAACATGGACGCCATGGCAGACCCAGGAAACGACCAGTGGAGCACAGGCCAAGGTTGATGCTCATGAACAAAATACGAATCTCCATGTGAATGAAGATGAACGGGAAAAATGGAACAATGCACAGTTATATAAAATTACTGATAATAATGGAACGCGCACAAAACTGCCGGATGGAACGGATTTATTAACGCTGCCGACAGGTTTTTATTATGCTATGGGCCATGTTGTTCAAAACAGCCCTGTAGAAAACGACAGCTCCTGGTTTAATTACGATGTAATTGAAACTGGCGCTGGAAGAAAGACCATCCATGCGTGGCGGAGCTATGATAATACTTTATGGCATGGAACAGTTCACACAGATGGACAGTTTCGAGAATGGAAAAGAGTAGTCACAAACGCCGATTTAAACGTTGCTTGGCAGACTCCAACGTTGACAAATGGATGGAAACAGTATGGGTCGCACAAAGTCCGGTTTTGTAAAAATATGCTTGGAGAAGTCGAAATTATCGGATCAATAACGGGCGGGACGATTGGCTTTGATATTCCTGCGTTTACGCTGCCTGAGGGGTTCCGCCCGATTCAAGCGATGTACTTTATAGGTGTTGCATCAAGTATAGGTACTGGGTCAATACCGCAAATCCACCGGACACTGATCGATACTGACGGAAGGGTATGCATTCAATCCAGTTCAAATACAGTAAATCCAAACGAGTTTATTACTTTCGGGTTTAAGTTTAGAGCTGCATAGCAAAATGAATAGATTACTTTTTCACAGAGGAGGGTTAATATAAATTGGACATCCAAAAACCGAGATCTTTCAGAACGACGGACAGAGCCCATGCCGATTTGTTTAATCAGGTTATCGACCAGCTGAATGCAAATGATGAGTCGATTGCACAGTTTGCCGCCGAAGCTGAACAACGTTCAACTGCCTATACAGATGCACACATTTCGAACAAAGGTAACCCGCATGGTGTAACAAAATCCCAGGTCGGTCTGGGGGAAGTGATCAATAAAAGACAGGCCACAAAAGATGAGTTTGACTTGCATCATAACGATCAAACACGGCATGTTACTGAAGATGAGAGAAATAAATGGAATGGAAGTCAAATTTTTAATATTACCGGGGACAATGGACAAGCAAAGGTATATATAAGCGCCGAAGATGACTTTCAAACGATCCTCCCTCAGTATACCGGACTGATACATTTTACGGCAGCCTCAGGAGCTATAAACGGACCAGGTGCGGCCGTTCGAGGGATTTGGACTTGCAACGCTTTAGGTAACTATGGTCAAGCGATCGCGTTTGACAATGCAAATAGAACCTATCGGAAAACAATAGCCGGGGGCAACTGGACTGACTGGACAGAATTAATTTCCGCGGAGAGTCTCGAGGCAAAGTTGGCGAACTTAACTTGGCACTTTCCAACGCTTTTAAACGAATGGGTTAATTATGCGGACAGCACTAAAGTTCGTTATACAAAAGATGCCACAGGTACGGTATTTGTTGAAGGTGCAATAGCAAAAGGGAAAATTGGTTTTAATATACCTGCATTCGTATTGCCGAAAGGATATCGGCCGTCCCGCGCTTTTCAGTTTGTAGGTGTAGCATCTCAATTGGGCATGTCCAATACTCCGCAGTATCATAGGCTGCAAGTGAGTGTTGATGGTAATGTCGTGATCGAAAACTGCTCAAATACAGTAAATCCAAATGAATATATCAGTTTAGGATTTAGTTTTAAGGCCGCATAAAATATGAAAGAGGGAATTAAAATGCCGGAAGCACCAGAACTGGATATATTCCAAAAAGAAGTTCAGGAGATGAAAGCTGATCAAAAATCACTCGAACAGCGCGTCAGTACACTCGAAAGAACATCAGACCGCCACGATCAGCAAATCATCTCGATTAACGAAAAGCTGAACAAAATCGAAGAGAATACAACCTGGATTAAGCGCAGCATCACAGGCGCGATAATTACAGCGGTCAGCACCGGCATCATCGGCGGCGCGATCGCTGTTTTTTATAATTTATTGCAGAAATAAGGGAGGACATCATCATGAAACATATCGACAAAGGCACGGTCGTCAGGACGGTGCTTCTTTTTATTGCGCTGGTCAATCAGACGTTGATCATGTTTGGAAAGCCGGTTTTGCCGGTCGCTGAAGATCAGATTCATACATTGGCGGATGCCCTGTATTCGGCCGGATCTGCGGCTTTTACGATCGCTGCATCGCTCGTTGCCTGGTATAAGAACAACTATGTGACGAGCAAAGGGAAAATGCAAAAAGAAGTTTTACAGAAAAAAGGTTTAACGAAATAAAGCTTCCTTTCAGACTTTCCAGAATTGAATTTGAAAAGGAATGATGAAGTTTGGTCAAAGTAATCAATAACTTTGTAAAAGTCAATCAATACACCCGTCCCGGGCTGAAGCTTGCGGCAGTCAAAGGCATCGTCATGCATTGGACGGCGACGCCCGGGGCTTCGGCATTGAATGAGCGAAATTATTTCAATGGCACATGCATTGCCGACAAGCGTTATGCGTCGGCTCATTATTTTGTCGACCGCCATGAGGCGCAGCATATTATTCCCGATCATGAAGTCGCATATCATGCGCATGATCAAAACCGCTGCTATGTCAGCTTTCTGAAGCCGAATGCCAATACCACGGCTCTCGGGGTCGAAATGTGCGTGGAAAAAGACGGTACCATCCATGAAGAGACGATTCGCAATGCGGCAGAGCTTGTAGCGGATTTGTGCAAGACATACGGTTTGTCCACAGATCGGATTGTCCGCCATTACGATGTCACTAACAAAGGCTGTCCAACCCCGTGGGTGAGAGATGCCGGCCAATTGTCAGCTTTCCGTAAAAGAGTAGATTCCCTTTTGGGGAGGAAAACCGTTTCCGTATCGGCTGCCTCCACCAGCCAGACAAGTTCATCGTCGGGCATTATCCTCAAAAAAGGAATGTCAGGCTCTCATGTGAAAAAGCTGCAAACACGCTTGGTCGCGGCCGGTTTTTCGCTGCCTAAATACGGCGCGGACGGAAGCTATGGAGACGAGACGGTGCATGCGGTTGTTTCTTTGCAAAAGAAAGCGGGAATTAAAGCCGACGGCATTTACGGTCCGTCAACTGAAAAAGCCCTCTCGGCCGCTGAAGCGTCAGCAGCCGGCAAGAGCAAGACGTGGACCCTTCCCGACGGCATTTATAAGGTGAAAAACCCGCTGATGAAGGGAACGGCCGTCACACAAATCCAGACAGCCCTTGCCGCTCTTTATTACTACCCTGATAAAGGGGCCAAAAACAACGGGATCGACGGATATTACGGAATGAAGACGGCAAATGCGGTGAAACGTTTTCAGCTGATGTACGGTTTGGGAGCGGACGGGATATACGGACCGAAGACAAAAGCGAAAATGTTGTCCCTTTTGAAATAAAGGAACTTTTAAAGTTCCTTTATATTTTTTAAAAATTTTCAAAAAATAACTATCCCACAGCCATACTTGTATGGTAGTATGGCGGAGAGGGGGTGAGAGTCATGAAAATGAAACAATTAAACCCGCGTTCTGTCAGAGATCAAATCTATCAGGTGCTGAAGGAAGAAATCATGAAGTTTCGGCTTGTTCCGGGTGAGCAGATATCGGAAAAAGAGATTTCAGAACGGTATGAAGTCAGCCGCACTCCGGTCAGAGAGGCTTTTTTGCAACTGTCGAAGGAAGGGCTTCTCGAAGTCTATCCGCAGAAAGGAACCCGCGTGTCGCTGATCGATCTTGACCTGGTGGAGGAAGCGAGGTTTATGCGGGAAAACCTGGAAAAGGCTGTAGCTGAACTGGCGTGTGAGGACTTCCCGCAGGAAGCTATGTTTAAGCTGGAGCAGAATGTGAAGATGCAGGAATTATCGATCGCACAGAAAAATTATGAAAGTTTGTTTGAATTAGATGAAGCGTTTCATCAGACGATTTTTGAAGGCTGCGGAAAAGCGAATGTCTGGGCTGCGATTCAGCAGATGAACGTTCCCTTCCAAAGAATCCGCTTTTTAAGGCTTGCCGCCGATTTTAACTGGAACACCATCCATCAGCAGCACGCGGCATTAACAGAAGCGATTCGAACAAAACAGAAGGCAAAAGCCAAGGAAATCGCCGAAGAGCATTTGCAGCTAGTCATCGTCGATAAACAGATGCTCATTGATGAGTTTCCCGGTTATTTCAAAAAGTAAGCGCTTTAAAAGGAGTGGTGATGTGAAAGCTGCGGTGATGACGAAGCCTTATTCGATTGAATTTCACGACATACCGCGTCCCGAACCGGCCAGCGGTGAAGTCCTTGTCAAGATAAAGGCTGCCGGGATTTGCGGAAGTGATGTGCATTTTTACGACGGCTCAAATCCATATGCACAGTACCCTCAGATCTTTGGACATGAGCTTGCAGGCATCATTGAAAAAACGGGGGCCGGCGTGAGGGGGCGATCCGCAGGCGAACGGGTCGTAATTGAACCGGCGATCCCGTGCGGAGGCTGCTACCCTTGTCGGAAAGGGAGGACAAACGCCTGTATGAACATCGATATGATCGGGTCGGTTCGCAGAGGAGGGTTCGCTGATTTTATCATTGTTCCAGAAACGCATGTCCATCCGATTCCTGAGCAAATGGATTTTGCAACCGCTGCTTTGTGCGAGCCGTTTTCAATCGGAGCGCAGGCGGTTCGGCGGGCAGATATTCAAACAGGCGAAACGATTGTCATATTGGGAATGGGTCCGATCGGGTTAACGATTTTGGCGCAGGTAAAAAAGCGCTTCGACGTTCGTGTGATCGCTGTCGATCCTGTAAGGGAAAGGCTTGAGCTTGCCGAGGCATTCGGGGCGGATGCCGTTATTCAGCCTGGTGAAGAGGATGCAGAGCAAATGATTCTGAAGCTGACAGGCGGAGAAGGAGCGGGGATTGTGTTCGAAGCGGCCGGGATTCCCGCGACGATTGAGCAATCCGTTCGTTTGGCGGCCGCCGCCGGGCGCATTGTCATTGTCGGCTTAACGGGGAGGAATGTGACGATTCCGGGTCTTCTTCTCACAAAGAAAGATATTGAAATTTATGGAACAAAACACAGCGTCAATCAATTTCCCGGCGTCATTCAATTTTTGAATGAAAACCCTGAAATAGCCCGGGCTTTTGTCACTGAGATCATGCCTTTTATGGAAATAGAAGAGGCGTTGAAAAAAGCGAAAAACTGTCCCCATCAGGTCACAAAGATCATTTTATCTTATTGAATCGGTGAGGAGGAAGTGTGATGAAAATGGTTTTCAGATGGTATGGAGAAGGAAACGACTCCGTCACCCTTGAGCAGATCAGGCAGATTCCCGGTGTGGAGGGAATCGTTTGGGCGCTTCATCATCAGCCGCCGGGTGAAGAGTGGCCATTGGAAGAAATTTTAGAAGTGAAGCGGCAGTGTGAACAGCACGGTTTTCACATTGAAGTTGTTGAAAGCGTTAACATCCATGAGGATATAAAGCTTGGGCTGCCGACGAGAGATCTGTATATTGAAAAATACAAGCGAACGATTGAAAATTTGGCCAAAGCCGGCGTAAAAGTGATCTGCTATAATTTTATGCCTGTATTTGACTGGCTGCGGACCGATTTGTACAAAAAGGCTCCAGACGGTTCCACCGCTTTGTTCTATGAGCACGCAAAGGTGCACACAATCGACCCTTTTGCGCTTGTCGATCAAATCGCCAAGCATCCCGAATTCACGATGCCCGGCTGGGAACCGGAGCGGCTTGAGCATCTGACAAGGCTGTTTGAAGCCTATCAAAATGTGACGGAGGAGGATCTGTGGAGCCATCTTCACTATTTTCTTGAACGCATCATTCCAACCGCCGCACGCTGCGGAATCAAAATGGCGATCCATCCCGATGATCCGCCGTGGCCGGTTTTCGGACTCCCGCGCATCATGACTTCAGGAGAAAGCATCGGGCGGCTGCTACAGCTTGTCGATCATCCGGCGAATGGCGTGACACTGTGCAGCGGTTCATTGGGCGCCAACCCCGAAAATGATATTTCCGCCATGATCCATGCGTATGCCGACCGGATTCCATTTGCCCATATCCGAAACGTCAAAGTCTACGAAAACGGCGATTTTATCGAAACATCGCACAGAACAAAAGATGGCACAGTTGACATTTGCGGGATTGTCAAAGCCTATCATGAAACAGGTTTTTCAGGCTATGTGCGTCCGGATCACGGCCGCCACATTTGGGATGAAAAGTGCAGGCCCGGCTACGGTCTGTATGACAGGGCGCTCGGTATCATGTATTTATGGGGCATATGGGATTCGCTCAATAGAGAAAAACAGGAGGCTTCAAAATGCTTGAAATCCATGAAAATTTAGCGGGGAAAACTGCGGTCATCACAGGCGGCAGCGGGGTGCTTTGCGGTGCGATGGCGAGAGAGCTCGGCCGGCAGGGTATGAATGTTGCCATTCTTAATCGAACCGTTGAAAAAGGGGAACTCGTGGCCGAAGCTGTCCGAAAAGCCGGCGGCGCAGCGATTGCAGTTGAGTGTGATGTCATCAGCCAACGGAGCGTTGAACAGGCGAAACGCGTTGTGGCCGACCGATTCGGCGGCTGTGATCTATTGGTGAACGGAGCCGGCGGCAATCACCCCAATGGCACGACATCAGATGAAACATTCAACTCCGAGCACATCTTCCAGGACAACATCAAGACGTTATTTGATCTGAACTGCGATGATGTCGGTTCTGTTCTCAATTTAAACTTCCTCGGTTCTTTCATTCCAACACAGCAATTTGCAAAAATGATGCTGAATCAAAAAGGGGCGTCCGTGATCAATATTTCTTCAATGAGCGCTCAAACCCCGATGACGAAAGTGCCTGCATACAGCGCGGCGAAAGCGGGCATCGACAATTTTACGAAATGGCTGGCCGTCTATCTGGCCGAAACGGGAATCAGGGTCAACGCCATTGCCCCGGGATTTTTCCTAACCAATCAAAATGAAAGGCTTCTTCTTGATCAAAACGGCGAATTTACAGATAGAGCAAAGAAGATCATCTCTCACACCCCGATGAGGCGTTTCGGCAAACCGGAAGATTTGCTGGGGACGCTGCTTTGGCTGGCGGATGAGAAGATGTCCGGATTTGTTACCGGCATAACAGTGCCGGTAGATGGCGGATTTACGGCTTATGCCGGTGTCTAAAAACACGATAAAGGGGAGGCCGGTACATGAAGCAGATTGTGTGTGAAAAGCCTTATCGTTTTAAAATGACGGATGTGAAAATGCCGGAACTAAAGGATGGGGAAGCATTGGTCCGCATCAAACGGATCGGAATATGCGGGACGGATTTTCACGCTTATTGCGGAAGACAGCCATTTTTCTCTTATCCAAGAGTGCTCGGACACGAACTGTCCGGTGAAATTGTCAGCATCGATAATTCCGGCGGAACGCTCAAGCCGGGCGATCAAGTGTCAATTATTCCTTATTTGGAATGCGGGGCATGCATCGCCTGCCGGAACGGACGCCCCAACTGCTGCGTCAATCTGAACGTCCTCGGTGTCCATACAGACGGGGGAATGCGGGAATACATAAACGTCCCGGCAGACCACCTGCTAAAAACAGAAGGATTGACGCTCAGCGAAGCTGCTGTTGTTGAATGTTTAAGCATCGGCGCCCACGCTGCAGAAAGGGCAAATATCAAAAAAGGGGAAACGGTGCTTGTTGTTGGAGCGGGGCCCATCGGGCTCAGCGTGATGAAATTCGCAAAATTGAAGGGTGCAAAAGTCATCGCGATGGATGTCAGAAAAGAGCGCCTCACATTTAGCCGCAGATGGGCTGAAGCCGATGAAGTCGTATTAGGGGGAGAACATGCGGCTGATGAGATCAAACGGTTGACGAACGGCGACTTTCCGACGGCTGTCTTTGATGCGACAGGGCACCCTGCATCGATGAACAGCGCTTATCAGTACGCCGCACACGGGGGACGGCTGATCTATGTCGGACTTGTCAACGACCATCTGGCTATGCCCGATCCTGAAATCCACATGCGGGAGCTGACGATTTTATCCAGCCGCAACGCATTAAGAAGAGATTTTGAGACGGTGATGAAAGCCATCATGGATGGCGGAGCGGATGCGAACCGGTTTGTGACCGGACAGATGGCGTTTCACGATGTTGTTGACGGATTTCAATCAGCGCTTGCTCCGGAAACCAATCCTGTGAAAGTGTTGATCCATCTGTAAGATCGCACGAAATGAAAGCGTTTTCTAAATTTCGGAAAGAGGGGGGTTGGCCATGTTTTCAAACGGCCGCGGGTTTGTCATCGTGATGCTTTTTTTGGCGGGAGTGATTAATTATTTGGATCGTTCGGCATTGTCTGTCGCCGCTCCTTTTATTCAGGAAGATTTGAACATACGTCCGGCGCAGATGGGCATGCTGTTCAGCAGTTTTTTCATCGGATATGCCGTCTTTAATTTTATCGGCGGCTGGGCATCAGACAAATACGGAGCGAGACATACGCTGTCGGCTGCAATGGTCGTATGGTCGGTTTTCAGCGGCGCTATTGCACTGACATATAATTTCGTTTCACTGTTTATCATCCGCGTCATTTTCGGCATGGGGGAAGGTCCGCTGTCAGCGGCAACGAGCAAGTCGGTCAACAATTGGTTTCCGCAAAAAGAAAGGGCAAGAGCGCTCGGCATGACAATGTGCGGAACGCCGCTCGGCGGAGCCGTTTCAGGTCCGATCGTCGGATTGATCGCGATCCATTGGGGGTGGAAGGCTTCCTTTGTGTTGATCATGATCATCGGGCTTGTTTGGACTTGCTTCTGGATGAAATTCATGAAAGATAAGCCGGCTGATTCCGGCAGTTTGTCTCCTGAAAAGGAAGCGCGTCCGAAAAAGGATACCAGCATCCCGCTGTCTTTTTATTTGAAGCAGCCGACCGTGCTGTTTACGGCGTTCGCGTTCTTTTCCTACAACTATATTTTGTTCTTTTTCTTAACATGGTTTCCGAGCTATTTAACGACAGCCCGGGGGCTGAGCATTCACGATATGAGCGTTGCAACGATTATACCGTGGGTTGTCGGATTTCTCGGTCTTGCGCTTGGGGGATTTATTTCAGATTATCTGTTCAAGCTGACGGGCAAACAGATGTTTTCCAGAAAAGCCGTGCTTGTGTGCTGCCTTTTGGCTGCAGCGGTATGCATTGGATTTGCCGGGCTTGTCACTACCGCGTTTGGAGCTGTTGCACTTGTCGCATTATCGGTTTTCTTTTTGTATTTGACCGGCATCACATACTGGGCGATTATACAGGATATCGTTCATCCGGACAGGGTCGGGGGCGTGAGCGGATTCATGCATTTTCTTGCCAATACATCCGGCATTATCGGTCCGACGGTTACAGGGTACATCGTCGAGTACACCGGAGCTTTCACAAGCGCCTTTTTGCTTGCGGGAGGGCTGGCGGTGGCAGGTTCTATTTGCGTCGCTTTGTTTGTGAAACCGATACGTTCTGAAAGGCTGCCTCAATCTGTAGGAGAAGGCGGACAGGGGCATCCTTTATGATGCTCCTGTAGACATGAAAATAACCCCCTTCTCAGCAGAGAAGGAGGGTGAAAGTCCAAGCTTCACGGTTTGTTTTTTCTTCTGTTCAGCGTTTTAATGATTTTTTCGCTTCTTCTTCTGAGAAGAGAGGTATAGTCTGACAGGCCGAATTTTGCGAAATCGACGTGTTTGACTTGTTTTTTCAGTTTTTTCACAGCATCACCTAATTCAGCGGTTTAGTTGATTGGTTTATTGTATGTATGAAACGGGAAAACGGAATAAGGACGGGAGAATTTTCCCGTCCTCGTTAAGCTTTTTTTCTTTTATACTCGCCGATCAGCCGTTCGTTTTGCCGGAAAATCCGTTCGGTATGGGGGCTGACTTCGTATTTCGCGATATTGGTTTTGGATTGCCTTTTAAACATTTTAAAGGCGAGGCGCTTTTTTACGCTTTCCTGGTCTTGCTGAAAAGCAGGCTCCATCAGTCGTCACCTTCCTCTTCGTTTGGTAGCAGAAGATCATAGATGCTTGTTAAAGAAGTAAACAGGAGATAATCAAATTCTGTGACAAGGTCTTCTGAGGTTAACTTCATGACATAGTCAAAATCGTGGATGGAAAAAGGAATGAGGACCATTTTTCCGTTTTCTTCATAATAAACGTCTTTGCGGTCAAGCTTTTCTTGAACATCGAACCGGTTTTCCATATGCTCAAGCAAATGATCCTTGCTTTCTTCTGAATTATATTCGCAAAGTGCAGCGGATATATTCATTTTTTCGGCAAACCGTTTGATGAGCTTTTCGATGCCTTCTGCATACGCTTCTATATTTCCATAATAGATGTGGATCGGTTCGTTTTTCAATAGGTATTGAAACGTTTTCAGCCTGTTTTGATACGTGTGGAGGAGGTCGTTGTTTTCTTCGAGAAGCATTCTTGTATCTGTCGCGAGTTCAGAGCTGCCGAGCTTTTTAAAGTAGGCATTTAAGAAAATAAAAGCGTCTGTCAACGTGAAAAAAACGGCAACGATCAGGTAATGAAGCGGGTTTGTGAAAATTGACTGCGGATCGTGCGTCCAATATATCACGGCGCCGATGACATAAAGAAGGTACCACGTTTTTCTGATGGGGACCGTTTTTTCGGTGAGCTGTTTTTCAAAACGCCACACGGCAGCTACGTACAGAGCCAGCGCCAAAACAATAAGCCAAACAAGGAATTGATAAAATAGCAGCATAACTTGTTTCCCTCTTCCCGAGAAATAGTGCAGTTCCTATTTCTATTGTTATGCCGGCTTTCTTTTAAACATGAAAACTCCCGTCCTAGATTCGGACGGGAGTGTGCTGATTAAAAGAATAAATCAAGTATGAAATAGGCAAATGCACCGATGGTTGCCGAAATGGGAAGGGTAATGACCCAAGTGATCAGCATCCGCTTTGCGGTGCCCCAGTTTACGCCTTTCACCCGGTGGGAAGCGCCCACGCCTAAAATGGATGAAGAAATGACGTGTGTCGTGCTGACAGGCAAATGGACGATCGTCGCGCCAAAGATGATGAGGGCTCCCGTCAAATCTGCAGAGACACCGTTGACGGGACGGATCTTCATGATTTTTCCGCCGACGGTTTTGATGATTTTCCAGCCGCCGACAGATGTTCCGAGTCCCATGGCCATGGCGCATGCAAACTGCACCCAGAACGGGATGTCGGTTGTACTGTGCAAGTTACCCGCGATTAAAGCCATCGTAATGATACCCATCGCTTTCTGTGCATCGTTCGTGCCGTGCGTATAGGACTGAATGGCAGCTGTCGCGATTTGAACGCGCCGAAACCGCTTATTCGTTTTTGCCAGATTGCTGTTCTTAAAAATGACTTTGACGATGCTGTAGATCAAATATCCTAAAACAAACGCCAAAATGGGCGATAATATAAGTGCTTCAATAATTTTAATAAATCCGTGGTATTTAATCGCGGCAAATCCTTCCGATGCGATGACAGCTCCGGCAATCGCTCCGATGATCGCATGGGATGAGCTGCTGGGAATCCCGAAATACCAGGTCACTAGGTTCCATGTAATGCCGGCGATAAGAGCGGCAAGGATCACGACCGATCCGTTTTCAAGCTTGAAAGGGTCGGCGATGTCGCTTGTAATCGTTTTGGCTACGCCTGTGAACGTCATGGCGCCGGCGAAGTTCATGACAGCGGCCATAATAATGGCATGCCTTGGTTTTAACGCTTTTGTCGATACCGAGGTGGCGATCGCATTTGCCGTATCATGAAAGCCGTTGATAAAGTCAAATGCCAAAGCAAAGATGACAATCAATATGGTTAATACAAATAAAAGATCCATTATAATCCCTCGTTACGCATTTTTCATTATGATGGTTTCTAAATTGTTTGCTACACTTTGGCATGAATCTGCGATTTCTTCAAGCGTCTCATAGATTTCTCTGTACTGGATCACTTTAATCGGATCTGTCTCTTTACCGAAAAGGTTTTTCAGCGATTTGCGGTGCAGGTTATCGCAGTTATGTTCGTATTCTTTAATTTTAATGGCGTGCGGCTGAATTTCTTTCAGGCGATTTTCCGCCAGCAATTCGATCGTCACCAGAATTTCTTTTGCGCATTCTCTGATATAGCCGCTGAATTTGTCAATATGCTCATCTGAAGATGTGATCGAGAATATTTCCATCATGGCTGAAAAGTGCTCGATGCCGTCGAGTACATCATCGAGGCTGTTTGTAAGCTGAAGGATGTCTTCGCGTTCAATCGGCGTGATAAATGCTTTGTTCAGCTCCTTAATCATCGTATGTACATAGTTATCTCCTTTTGTCTCATACTCTTTTAAGGTATCCGCGAATTCTTTAAGGGTTGTCTGATTCGTCACTTTATAGTTAACAAAATACTCAGCTGTTTCATCTAAATTTTTTGCAATTTCCGTCAAAAGCACGGAAAACTTGTCTTTTTTTCTTTTCAACATTTGTAACCCTCCATTGTTTAAATGAGACAATGCACACATCAAAATATTATATAACTTTTTGTCGAAAAAAAACAGGTGCAGTCGAAAAAAACCAATTAATTTTCAAATCGTCATATCTTTTAGATGGGCGCAAGCACCAGCTGGCATCCGGGATTTTACGATGATAATAGGCGATTTATCCTTTTAGATCATTGTACCAAAAGAACGAATGTCAGGATCGTTTCGAGAAATTTGGGAGTTTAGGTTCAAAAAAATAGAAAATTGGGAGTTTTCCTTATTTTCAGTCCGCTTTCCTGTTATAGTAGTAATAAACTGGAAAGGAAGGTGATCTGATGAGACGGTTAGCTTTCTTAGTTGTTGCGTTTTGCTTGGCGGTTGGTTGCTTTTTCAGTCCGGTGTCTAAAGCAGAAGGAGTCATGAGCGGGGGAGGTGGTGATAAAGTCGCCGTCGGGAAAGACGGTATGGTGGCTACGGCCCATCCGCTTGCATCAAAAATCGGAGCCGAAGTTTTGAAAAAGGGCGGGAATGCCATTGATGCAGCTATTGCGATCCAGTACGCACTGAATGTAACAGAGCCGATGATGTCGGGAATCGGCGGCGGCGGCTTCATGATGGTCTACGACGGCGAGACGAAGGAAACGTCGATCATCAACAGCAGGGAGCGTGCTCCGGAGGGAGCCAAACCTGACATGTTTTTGGATGGAGACGGAAAGGTGATTCCTTTTTCAGAAAGGTCGAGACACGGAAATGCGGTCGGTGTGCCGGGAACGCTGAAAGGGCTTGAAGCAGCGCATAAGAAGTGGGGAACAAAGAAAATGGAAGACTTGATTTCGCCTTCTATAAAGCTTGCAGAGGAAGGGTTCCCAATCGACTCGGTTTTGGCTGACGCGATAAAGGATCATCAGGACAAGCTGAGCAAAACGGCCGCAAAGGATATTTTCCTTCCGGACGGTGAACCTTTGAAAGAAGGCGATATCCTCGTACAAAAGGATTTGGCCAAGACGTTTAAATTGATACGGAAAGAAGGGTCAAAAGCCTTTTATGATGGAGAAATCGGCCGGGCGATTGCAGATGTCGTGCAGGATTTCGGGGGTTCGATGACACCTGATGACCTGTCCCGCTACGAGGTCACAACAGATAAGCCGATCTGGGGCGAGTACCACGGCTATGATATCGCAAGCATGCCTCCTCCAAGCTCAGGCGGAGTGTTCATGCTGCAGATGCTGAAATTGATTGATGATTTTCATTTATCGCAATACGATCCAAAGTCGTTTGAAAAATATCATCTGCTCGCGGAAACGATGCATCTCTCCTATGCGGACAGGGCTGCATATGCGGGCGATCCGGAATTTGTCGATGTTCCGCTCAGAGGGCTGCTCGATCCCGATTATATTAAGGAGCGGCAAAAGCTGATCAGCCTTGATTCGATGAACCGCGATGTGAAAGAGGGCGATCCGTGGAAATATGAGGAGGGCGAGCCGAATTATGAGATCGTGCCTCAGCCTGAAGATAAAACGATCGGGGAGACGACGCATTTTACCGTCACGGATCAGTGGGGCAATGTTGTCTCTTATACGACAACGATTGAACAGCTTTTTGGAACGGGGATTTTAGTGCCCGGGTACGGACTGTTTTTAAACAATGAACTGACCGATTTTGATGCGGTTCCAGGCGGCGCCAACGAGGTGCAGCCGAATAAAAGGCCGCTTTCAAGCATGACGCCGACGATCGTATTCAAAGATGAAAAACCGGTGCTGACTGTCGGTTCCCCTGGCGGAACGACGATCATTGCTTCCGTTTTCCAGACGATCTTGAATTATTTTGAGTACGGCATGAGCCTTCAGGATGCGATTGAAGAGCCGAGGATCTATACGAACAGCCTGACTTCGTACCGCTATGAATCCGGAATGCCGGAGGATGTCAGACGGAAGCTCAATGACTTCGGCCACAAATTCGGCTCGAATCCGGTTGATATCGGCAATGTCCAAAGCATTTTCATTGACCGGGAGAACAAAACGTTTATGGGGGTTGCCGATTCAAGCAGAAACGGAACGGCGGTTGGGGTCAACATTAAGACATCGGCTAAATAGCGGAGCAAGGCTTGGTCTAAAGTTTTTAGATCAAGCCTTCTTCCGTCTGTCAGCGAGCGGGGAAAAGAGGATTTTTTTCGAAAGAAGAGAAATATATTTTTTGAAAGCGTTTACTATTTGATGAAGGAGGGGTACCATGATTCACACGTTGGCAAATGGATTTTACCGCTTTTGCGAGTGGGTGATGCGGCTTGCCTATTTGAATCTGCTGTGGATCGGCTTTACGCTGGCGGGAGCGGTCATCTTCGGTTTAGCGCCGGCGACCGCCGCGATGTTCGCTGTGACTAGACAGTGGACGCTGGGAAAAACGGATGTCCCGGTGTTTCAGACGTTTTTTCGGGCGTTTAAAAAGAAATGGGCCAAATCAAGCGTTCTCGGTTTGATATTGGGTCTGGTCGGCTTATTGCTGTTTGTTGATTTTCAGATTGCGGCCGTCTATTTTCACGATCAGCCAGTGTTTTTAAGCCTGTTCATCAGTTTGTTTATCATTTATGCCATCATCCTCTTATACGCTTTTCCAATTGATGTCCACTACGATTTAAAACGGATTGCAGTGCTGAAATACAGCTTCATCATCGGCTTTTCCCGTCCGCTCACCTCGTTTTTCATGCTGATCAGCGCGTTTGGCATGATTCTGCTCGCTTTATTTCATGTCACATTTCTTCTGTTTTTCAGCGGCAGCGCTTTAAGCTTCATTTTGACGAAGCTTTCGTTTCAGGCATTCCGTGCAATCGACGGGCGCCGGACAGACAAGCAGGCTGCCGCCCCACGCTTGAAATGAAGGTGTTCGTTCGGTGAACCGGTATCAGCATTTAAAAATTAAAGATCAATTGTTTATTTTGATTTCACTGATCATGGCCGTTTCGCTCATCCTGATCTTGAGCGGCGTTCAATACGCGTTCCGGGTATATGACCAGCAGATTTACAGGAAGTCGTCACAGGTGCTGATGCTATCATCAAAAAGCATTGAAGATGAATTGAAAAAGATTGAGGATGTGTCATATCAAATCACCACTGACGCAGACATCCAAGCGAACCTCCTGAAAGCCGGCCGCGGCCAGAACAAATACGGGCGCTACCGGATAAAAAGCAAAATTTGGGATAAGCTGGCCGAATATACCGGCTCTAAGCGGTACATTAAATCGATTCATTTGTTTGATGCTTCCGGCACCGAGTACTCCGCAGGGGCGAATTTAACCGAAGCATTGCGGGAGCAAAAGAATGCACTGATCGAAAAAGCGTCGCGCCAAAAAGGCAGCAACATGTGGGAGCCCATGCCGGGTGAAACCGGCGAGCTGTTATCCGTCCGGGAAATCCGCTCCTATGAGCGTTTAAACCTTGACCACCTGGGAACAGTGGTGATTGTCGCCGATTTAAAACGGGTGATCGGCGATCTTCCGAAAGACTGGGGGGAAGGCGCGGGCAAGATTGCGATGTCGGACGGGCGGGAGCTGTTTTTTTCTGAAATGCCTTTCAGCCAAACCGATGGCCTCCGATTGTCTTCTCATGCTGAAAACGGATATGACATTGTGGAGGAAAACGGCCAGCGGTTTTTCGTTTCATATGTCAAATCAGCGTATAAGAATTGGACATATTGGAGCCTGATCCCCTTTGACGCTATGTTTTCGAAAATTACTGCGATGAAGACGATCCTGATTTCCCTTTTTATCCTTTTTTTTCTGATTGCGGTTCTCTTTGGAAGAAAAATGGCCAGGGGCATTACGAGCCCGATTGAGAAGCTGGTGGCGGCCATGAAAAATGTCCAAAACGGCGATTTTAAACTGGCGCCGCTCACTCGCGCTCCTTTAGACCGGCAGGATGAAGTCAGCGTCTTAAACCGCAACTTCTTTACAATGGTTGAACGGATCAATGAACTGATTGCCGAGAACTACAAGAAGCAGCTGATGCTGAAAGAGACGGAATTCAAAGCGCTTCAAGCGCAAATCAACCCCCACTTTTTATACAACACGCTCGAGTCGATCAACTGGCTTGCAAAAACGAACCGGCAGCCGCAAATTTCAAAGATGACGGAATCTCTAGGGTTTTTGCTCAGAAATGCCATCAATGTGAAAACCGACGTGCTGACGATCGAGGAAGAAGCTGAAATCGTGCGCCACTATTTTACGATTCAGCGGTTTCGCTTTGAGGAGAGGCTCGTTTTTGAGCTCGACATTGAGCCGGCTGTGAAAAAATGCCGCGTACCTAAGCTTGTTCTCCAGCCTTTGGCTGAAAACGCGATTACATATTGCCTTGAGCCCTTCATTGAACCTTGCCATATTCAAATCAAAGCATATAAAAAAGGAGAGTTTGTCTATTTAAAGGTTGCCGACAACGGCCCCGGCATGGATGAAGACTTTTTGGAAAAGGCGAGAAAGGAGCTTATCCGGACAAGAGGGAGAGGAATCGGGCTGCTAAATATCGACGAGCGCATTCAGCTGATGTTTGGCAAAGGGTATGGCTTGACGATTTCAAGCGAAAAGAATAAGGGAACCGAGATGATGATTAAAATACCATTTCAAAGCGGGGTGTGATGATGTATAAAGTGCTGTTGGCGGACGATGAACGGATTATTCTTGACGGCATCTCCAGCATGATCGAGTGGAATTCGTTCGGGACTTCTTTGATCGGGGCCGCACAGAACGGGATTGATGCTTACCGTCTGATTATGGAAAAGCGGCCGGACATTGTGATCAGCGATATTAAAATGCCTGGGATGGGAGGACTCGAACTGATCGAAAAAGTGTCCCGCGACCACCCGTCAATCCGGTTTATTTTGCTGACGGGCTTCGGCCAGTTTGAATATGCTAAAAAAGCGATGTCATACGGAGTCAGGCATTATTTGCTCAAACCCTGCAATGAGAGCCATATTACAGATTCGCTTCAAAGCGTGATCGGCGAGCTGAAAAAAGAGGAATCGGCGCAAAAAGTGAAAACCGATCTGGAGATGATGAAGCCGCATCTTATGAAGCAGATGTTAAAAGAGCTGATCACCGGAGGCGGCATCGAGGATGAAGCGTGCCTGCGCCTTTTTTCAGAGCAAAAGGCCATCAGGCTGATCCTGTTTTCCGTCCGGGACGGGGAGGATAAAGAATATGCACAAGGCGTTGAATCCATTGCGGATGAGGTGCTGAACGGTGCTGTCATCGCCTCGGCCCGGGTTCAGCAATTGCTTGTCTGGGCAGTAGACGGAACATTGGCTCCTGCCGTGCTTGAGGAAAAAATGAAAAGCGTCCAAGAGCTTTCACACCGTCTGCTCCGATTTGAACCAGAAGCATCACTCAGCGAAAGCGGCAATATCAGCGAAGCCTCCGCGATGTACGAAAAGGCATATAGAAAGATCGTCCAAGATGAAGGGGAGACATCGGTTTTAATCGGAAGGATGCTTGATCTGATCGAAAAGGAGGCCTCAAATCCGAAGCTTTCGCTAAAGTGGGCAGCCCGCAACATGCTGTATATGAATCCGGATTATCTCGGCAAGCTGTTTAAACAGGAAACCGGTGAGAAGTTTTCAAGCTATGTCGCAAAGGTGCGCATCGAAAAAGCGATCGCGAAGATGAAGAAGTCTAAAAACACGGCCATCGGCACGCTGGCAGAGGAACTGGGGTTTGGCCACAATCCAAAATACTTCAGCCTTGTCTTTAAAAAATACACGGGACTCACCCCGTCAGAATTTCGAAAAAAAGAAGACAACACGTTTTAATGCCGCCGGGTTTATCCGGCGGTTTTTTGCGCATTGACGGAATCTCTGTTTTTTTAACATTCTTCTCTGTTTTTTGAGTTTCTGGGACAGAAAGCTGAATTTAAAATGAAATGTAAGCACTTACAAATTGGGGAGGGGGAATGTTGATGAGAAGATTTGTGTTTGTCTCTTTGTGCATTTTGCTGACGCTCGGCCTGTTCGGATGCAGTTCAAACACTGAAGAGGCGGCCGGTGCGGACGGCAAAAAGAAGGTTACCTTAAGGGTCGCATGGTGGGGCGGACAGCCTCGGCATGATTATACATCAAAAATCATTGAGCTGTATGAAAAGGAACATCCGCATGTCAAAATCGAAGCGGAGTTTGCGAATTGGGACGATTATTGGAAAAAGCTTGCCCCGATGTCCGCGGCAGGGCAGCTGCCCGATGTGATTCAAATGGATATGGCGTATTTATCCCAATACGGCAAGAAAGGCCAGCTTGAAGATCTGACTCCGTATGTCAAAGACGGGACGATCAATACCGAATCGATTGATGAAAAGACGATCAAAGGCGGAAAAATCGGTGATCAGCTATACGGCTTCCCGCTCGGTGTGAATGTACTGTCGGTGATTACCAATGACGACTTGCTAAAAGAAGCGGGCGTCGAGATTGACGATGGCAGCTGGACGTGGACCGATTTTGAAAACCTGGCGCTAGAGGTCGAAGAGAAGACGGGACAATACGGTTCAAACGGCATGCATCCGCCCGATGTCTTTTTCCCGTACTACCTCAGGACAAAGGGCGAGCGCTTCTATAAAGAGGACGGCACAGGCCTTGCTTATTCAGACGACAAGCTGTTTGTCGATTACTTCAAGCGGCAGGTGAAGCTCGTCGATGAAAAAGCTTCGCCGACGCCTGATGAAAGCGCGCAGGTGAAGGGGATGGAAGACGATTTTATCGTCAAAGGCCGAACCGCTGCAACATGGAATTATTCAAATCAGTTTGCGGCGTTCGCGCAGCTTACCGATGCGCCCCTGTCATTAAAGCTGCCTCCTGAACAGGCGAAGGAAAAGGCGCTGTTTTTAAGGCCGAGCATGCTGTTTTCAATTCCGAAAAGCTCCGAACAGAAAAAAGAAGCGGCTGCATTTATCGACTTCTTTATTAACAATGAAAAAGCCAATGCCCTGATCAAAGGAGAAAGAGGCGTACCGGTCTCCTCCAAAATAGCGGCAACGGTGAAGTCACAACTGAGCGAAGAGGAGAAAAAGATTTTCGAATATGTCGAACGGGCTACGGAGTACGCGGGAGAAGCGGAACCGCCTGAGCCGATCGGCAGCGCCGAAGTCATCAAGCTGCTAAAAGACACGTCAGACCAAATTTTGTTTAAAAAGATCACGCCTGAAGAAGGAGCCGCGAAGTTCAGAAAAGAAGCGGACGCCATACTGAAAAGAAATCAACAATGATAAGCGGGGCAAGTGGAGGAAGGCCGCTCATCAAATCCAGGAGGAAGTGAACGTGAAGCGAAAAAAAAGAATTGACAATTTGGCGGGTTATGCCTTTATTTCCCCGTTTATTATCGGATTTTTGTGCTTTACCGTCATTCCGATGGGAGCCTCGCTGTTTCTGTCTTTTACAAGCTACGATCTGTTCACCCCGCCCAAATGGGTCGGCTTTGACAACTATAAGGCGATGCTGACCGATGATGAAAAATACTGGGGTTCGCTGAAAGTAACGTTTTATTACGTGCTCGCCGGTGTGCCGCTGCGCCTCGCGTTTGCGCTTTTCATCGCGGTGATTTTGAACAGAGCCGAAAAGGGTGTGGGCATTTACCGGACGCTCTTTTATCTCCCGTCCATCATCGGCGGCAGCGTAGCGGTTGCGATTATGTGGCGCAATGTATTTGGCAATGACGGTGTCATCAATGGGCTTTTGTTCTTCCTTGGTTTTGACAAGAAGATTTTTTGGTATCAGGACCCGACAAGCGCATTGTGGACCTTGATTCTTTTGTCTGTGTGGCAGTTCGGCTCTTCCATGCTGATCTTTCTTGCCGGATTGAAAAATATTCCGCCGATGTATCAGGAAGCGGCAAGCGTTGATGGTGCAAACAGGTTTCAGCGGTTTTTTCTCATTACGCTCCCGCTTCTCAGCCCGATCATCTTTTTTAATTTGGTGATGCAGACCATTTCAGCCTTCATGACCTTTACGCCGGCCTACATTATTTCAAAAGGGGAAGGCGGTCCGCTTGACGGGACGCTTCTGTATTCCCTCTATTTGTTCCAGCGGGCGTTCAACTTTTTCCAAATGGGCTACGCTTCGGCTATGGCATGGGTGATGCTGATCCTGATCGGCCTTGTCACATTCATATTGTTCAAAACTTCATCCTTATGGGTGCATTACGAATCGAAGGAGGGGTAGCTGGTGGAGCCGGTAAAAGATATTTCGGGGCGGGCCGCGCCTGCCCCGCTTCCTGCGGGAAATAGAAAGAAAAGAGCCGGGCAACTCGTGTTTCATATCACGACGGCCGGTCTTGCGATCATCCTTTTGTATCCCGTTATCTGGCTGATCGCAAGCTCGTTTAAAGAAAGTGCGAGCATATTCGCCACATCCCACTCGCTCATTCCGGACCCCTTGATCCTGTCCAATTATACGGAGGGCTGGAAAGGGATCGCCGGACAGCCGTTCATCACATTCATTAAAAATTCGCTTATCATTGTCGGCCTTTCGACGGCCGGCGCGGTCTTGTCCTCGGCGTTCATCGCTTACGGATTCGCGCGGATTCCGTTTAAAGGGAAGGCGTTTTGGTTTAGCTGCATGATGGTGACGATGATGCTGCCGCACGAGGTGCTGATGATTCCGCAGTACATCATTTTTGCAAAGCTGGATTGGCTGAATTCATTCAAGCCGATCGTTGTTCCCCAATTTTTCGGGCACGCGTTTTTTATCTTTCTGATGATTCAGTTCATCAGGACGATCCCGGTAGAACTCGATGAAGCGGCAAAGATTGACGGCTGCAGCCGTCTCGGCATCTTTTTCAGAATTATTTTGCCATTGATCGCACCGGCGCTCGCGACGTCCGCCATCTTCTCGTTTTACTGGAAGTGGGAGGAACTGATCAATCCGCTTCTTTACTTGAACAAGCCGGAGCTTTACCCGGTTTCTCTGGCATTAAAGCTGTTTTTAGATACGGAAACGGCGTCTAACTGGGGGGCGATGTTTGCGATGTCAGTCGTCTCACTCGTCCCGGTGATCCTCGTGTTTTTCGTTTTTCAAAAATCGATCGTCCAAGGAATCAGCATGAGCGGATTAAAATAAAAAGGAGAGAAGAGTGCATGACAAAGCTTGTTTTTGATGAAGAAAAACTCAATCAAGTGATCGACAGAATCGTTAAGCGGACATTTGAGATGGATTTCGAATGGGATTGGCCGGGCGGCGTCGCGTTTTACGGCGTGGCTGAGGCGTATGAAGCAACCGAAAATGACGAATACCTCGAGCTTTTGAAAAACTGGACGGATGAAAAGCTTGAAGACGGATTGCCTAAGCTGTCGATCAACGGAGTATCCATCGGCCATACCCTCATATCGCTCTACCAGGCGACAGGAGATGACCGTTATCTGGACGCCGCCCGGCAAATGGCGGACTATGTGCTCCACGAAGCGCCTCGGTTCGCAGACGGGGTTTTGCAGCACACCGTCAACTCAGAGAAACATGTATTCCCTGAACAGGCATGGGTCGATACGATGATGATGGCGGGCTTGTTCCTTCTCCGAATCGGAAAGCTTGTCGGCAGCGAGGAATATTTTGAAGACGGGCTGAGCCAGTATCACGGCCATGAAGAATTTTTGCAGGATATGGAGACCAATCTTTATTATCACGCATGGGACCATGTGGCCAAAAACAACCTGTCAGGCATATTTTGGGGAAGGGGAAACGGATGGGCAGCTTTAACGATGGCAAAAGCGCTCCCTTTAATCGATGTTACGCATCCGTCTTATATGATCATTGACGGTTCGCTCCGGGACTTGCTGAGCGCGCTTGTCAGGCTTCAGCATCCCTCAGGTTTATGGCACACCGTACTGACGGACCCGGATTCATACCTTGAAGTGTCAGGCTCTGCCGGGATTGCATCCGGTTTGCTGTCAAGAGGCTCGCTATACCACAAATCCGTTCAGAAGGCGCTCTCAGCCATTACGGATGCGGTCGCGCCTGACGGAAGGGTGGAGCGCGTTTCTGCGGGTACAGCAGTGATGCGGGATGCGCAGGGTTACAAAGACGTTCCGTATAAACGGATTCAAGGCTGGGGACAGGGGCTTGCCCTGACCTTTTTGGCAGATGTCGTCCGCTCCAAGTCGCGCGCGTTCCAATAGAAATTGAAAAAAGAAACATTCTTTTCATTGCAGTGGGGGGAAAAGGGATGAAAAAGCTGCATCAAAGATATGTTTCACGGCGTAAAGGGAGTTTTTTTAAAAAAAGCTTTGTGATGATCCTGCTGATTGCGTGTATTCCCGGCTTATTGACGGGTGCAGGAGTCTATTTGTTTTCGGCTGCGAAAATTGAAAAAGAGCTCCAACATCTGCACGAGAACCAGGTGAAACGCCAAATCAGCCAAATCGATGACAAGCTGGAAGGGCTTGAGATCATGCTCTCCCAGCTTGCATATGATCCGCGCCTGATGAACGGTCTGGCCGATGCCGATCTGCAAACGGATTTTCAAACGACGTACAAGCTCTCAAAATCGCTGTTTTTGCTTCAGGATCAAAATCCGCTCATTCACAAGGTTGAACTGTTCATTCAAGGGAAGGAGCCGATTCTCTTAAATCCAGAATACAGCGGACTGACCGACCGGAAAATCTTGAAGGCTTATCATTCGCTGCTTGAAGGCGGTCAAAACGTCTATTGGAAAGACATGAGCGGCGCTTCATCCGGAATGGCCCTTGTCCATAAAATTCCGGGAGGCATCTTAGAACCGTTCGGCGCGCTGATTTTGACGCTTGACGAAAGAGAATTGGGCCGGTTGCTTGAGAGCCTTTCGCCGTATTCAAAGGGAACAGCGCTCCTTTTTCATCATAATCAGAAGCCTGTTTCTTGGAGCAATCGCGGCAAAACCAACTTTGAAAGCGCCTTAAAAGAAAGGCTTGAGAAACAAAAAAATCCACAGGGCTCCTTTGTTATGGATTGGAGCGGAGGTGCGTATTCCGTTTCATACGGACGAATGGACAGATTGAACCAGGAATGGACCTATGTTTCGGCTTCACCGATGTCGGCCATTACGGCTCCGGTGCTGTTTTTATCGAAGCTCATCGCGTCGGTCAGCATCGCCGGGATCGTTCTTGCCTTCATTCTGGCATGGTATGCGTCACACAAAATTTATTCACCTGTCGCAAGGCTGATCAAGCTCTGCTCCGGAGAGGGAAAGGCGGCCTATTTTCCGGATGAATTTCATTGGCTCGAGAAGCGCTGGGAAGACCTATCTGAGGAAAGCGGCAGACTGAAAAAGGAACTGCCCCATGCTGCAAACGTTTTTTTTCAGCGCCTTCTGAGCGGATACTTTGCAGATGAATCAGAGAGGAATTTGAGAGATCGTCTGAAAAGGTGGGGCTGGGAAGCAAAAGACAATGTGTTTACCATCATCGATGTCCAGCTGACGGGACTCTACGAAGGAAACGGATCTTTTACAAAAAAGGATGAAAGTCTGGCGGGCTTTCTGTTGGGAAACATTACGCGCGAACTGGCTGGAAGGACATTCAACCATATTTATATGACAGATGTCCGTTCGCTATCGCTTGCGGTGCTGCTGGCGAGCGGCCGGAATACAGCCTTCAAGGAAGAAATCGCCCAATTTGTGCGTGAGCTGACAGATGTGATCTACAGCATATCCAAACTGCACGTCACAGTGACGGTATCAAAAACCGCTGACAAGTTAAAAGACATTCCCGGCATTTATGAAGAGGTGAAAGAAGGCAGGCATTACAGACAGTTCGAAAACGCCAGCCAGGTGATCGATTTAAGCCGGCGGGAAGACATGCCTCCCGCTGAATCATACTATCCGTTCGCTCTTGAAAAAGAGGTAGTCAGGGCGTTGCGGCTTGAAGAAAGGGATGAAGTCGAAAGAAGGATCAGGCTGTTTATCCGGGAGCTGTCCGAAAAAGGAAAAACGGAAATCCGCATCCAGCCGGGCATGATGCAGCTGTTCGCAAAGATCCAAGAAGAGATCTTTCATTCCGGCCTTCACCCCAATGAATTGTTCAGGCGAAAAAACCTGCTTCAGGAGCTTTCGGAGCTGAGGGAGCCGGAAAGGGCTGTCGGCTGGATGATGGAGCGTTGCATAAGCCCTTATCTTAAAGAGATGGAAGGAAGGAAAAACAGACAGCAAAAACGGCTTGTCGAACAGGTGCTTGAGATGATTCATCAGGATTATATGAACGATATCTCGCTTGAAAGCTGCGCTGATCGGGCCGGGACGAATTCGTATACCCTGAGCAAAGCTTTCAAACAAGTAACCGGCATCAATTTTATCGACTATGTTACCCGGCTCAGAATCGAAAAAGCGAAAGAGCTGCTTCTTGAGACGAATAAAAAAATCCATGACGTTTCTGAAGAGGTCGGCTACAGACACAGCTATTTCAACCGGATTTTCAAGAAGCAGGTCGGCATTCCGCCGAGCCGCTACAGGCAGATTCATCAGGAATCTTCGTGAAAGGGAGAGTGCTATGAAACGAACAGACAAAAAACCGAAAGTGACAGTATATTTGGCCGGGGACTCGACCGTCGCAGACTGTCCCCCGCATGAAGCGCCGATGGCCGGCTGGGGGCAGATGCTTCCGCTGTTTTTCTCAGATGAGGCTGCGGTCGTGAATATGGCAAAAGGCGGGGCCAGTTCGAACAGCTTCATTGATGAAGGCCGGCTCGATGACATTACGGAGCGGCTTGCGCCTGGTGATTATGTGTTGATCCAGTTCGGCCACAACGATCAAAAACCGTACGGAACAGACCCTTATACAACCTATCAGGAGCATCTTGTCCGCTATGTGGAAGCGGTTCGCGAAAAACAAGCGACACCGGTTTTGATCACTTCCGCAGAGCGCAGACGTTTTGATCAAAACGGAAAGCCCGCCGACACACTCGGGGATTTTCCGAAAGCGATGAAGGCGCTCGCTGACAGCTTCGACGTTCCGCTGATCGATTTATGGTCCAAAACAAAAGCGCTCTATGAATCTCTCGGAATCGAAGGTTCAAAACGGCTGTTTGTCCACTTTCAGCCTCATGAGCACCCTCATTATCCAAATGGAATCGAAGACAATACCCATTTTTCCGAAGCAGGGGCCCGTCAAGTCGCCAGGCTGGTGACAGAAGGAATCAGAGAGCTTGGTCTGCCTCTATCGGCTTATCTGCTTTGTGAAAGGAGCGATTTCCGTGCCGGAGTGTAATGGAAGAGAAGGAAGCCTGATTTATCAAAACCCTTTATCTTCTCCTGAAGATCTCCGCGGCTGGGTGATGGAAGGGAAAGGAATCGTTCGTTTTCAGAACGGCCGCCTGCATATGGAGAACGAACTTGACGCTGAGCAATATGGGGACGATGCTCATTTTGTTTACTGGTGCCCTGAGACATTCCCTGATGGAATTGTTGTGAAGTGGGATTTCTACCCTGTGCGGGAGCCTGGCTTATGCATGATATTTTTTGCAGCCGCCGGCATGAATGGCGAAGATTTATTTGACGGGCGGCTGGCGGAGAGGACGGGGAAATATCCGCAATATCATTCCGGGGACATCAACACATTGCACCTGTCGTATTTCAGACATAAGCATGCTGATGAAAGAGCATTCCGAACATGCAACCTCAGGAAAAGCCGCGGCTTTCACCTCGTCTGTGAAGGAGCTGATCCGCTTCCGCCCGCTGCAGACGCTTTGCCTCCCTACCGGATGAAGCTCATAAAGGACGGGGCATACGTTCGTTTTTCAATCAACGAGCTGCCCATTTTGGAATGGACGGATGACGGCAGGCGTTTCGGCCCTGTTTACGGCGCAGGAAAGATCGGCTTCAGACAAATGGCTCCGCTGGAAGCAGCCTACGCCAACTTTGAAGTGCGCAGGCTGCTGCGCGGCTGAAAGGAGGAGCGGACATGCGGGATAAAGGCGTAATGGCGATGATGTACGGCGCGTGTGAAGCGATCATGAAAATCGCCTGGCTGAACGGGATCTGGGTTTTATTCACGCTGGGAGGAGGCATTGTTTTCGGCTGGGCGCCGAGCACGGCTGCGATGTTCACGGTCGTGCGCAAGTGGCTGCTCGGCCGGACGGACGCACCGCTGTTCAAAACGTTTTATCAAACGTATAAAAAAGAGTTTTTCAAAGCAAACGGACTTGGGCTCATCCTCATTACCGCCGGAACAATTTTATTCGTAAACTATCAATTTTTCCGCGTCCGTGCGGATTTATTTTCGATCATGATCAGCTATGCCACACTGGTGGCCGGGCTCATCTATCTCGTGGTTTTCATTTATATTTTTCCGCTTTACGTTCATGTTCAGCTGCCGTTTGTCCGCTATTTTTCACAGGCTGCGCTGATCGGTCTCGTTCGCCCTTTGACGACGGCCGGAATGGCTGCTGCTGGTTGCTTGGTCGTGTATGTGCTGTTGACGGTTCCGGGTCTGATCCCATTTTATGGTGTCAGTTTGTTTGCTCTTGTATCGATGTTTATCGCACATCGCTGTTTTTTGCGTCTGGAAGGCTAGCTGAACTGTGCAAAAATGAGAAAATCGGGCAAAAAAATATCAATTGGAAAGGCTGAACCGCTTAAGACCGGACTTGAACACATCTTTTCCCTTCGGCAAAAAAGTGCAATTGAATAAAAATGGAAGCCGTAATAGAATCCCTTTTGAGTAAGCGCTTACAAAAATGGTGAAGGGAGAAGATGATGAAAAAAGGAAAGAAAAGGTGGAAGAACCTGTTGGCCGCGTCATCTCTTTTATTAATCACGCTAGTGACCGGCTTCTCGGAGCAAGCTGAGGCAGACGGGCGGACGGCTGCGCAGGCAAGGCAAATGGAATCGCTTAACAGGGGGCTTGTCGCTGTTAAAACGGGGAACGGTGTCTTTGTCAGCTGGCGGCTTCTGGGAACCGAGCCGTCTTCTGTTTCATTTAATGTGTATCGAAACGGAAAGAAGCTGAACGGTTCTCCGATTACATCGAGCACAAACTATCAGGATGCAGGCGGGGATTTGAACGCCGTTTACCAGGTGCGCGCCGTTTTGAACGGCAGGGAGCAGGCTCCTTCTGAATCCGTCGGCGTATTGAATAAACAATATAAATCTGTTCCGCTGCAAAAACCGGCCGGAGGAAAAACGCCTGATGGGGTGTCATACACATACAGCGCCAATGATGCGAGCGTAGGCGACCTTGATGGAGACGGCCAATATGAAATCATTCTCAAGTGGGATCCTTCCAATTCAAAGGATAATTCACAGGACGGATACACGGGAGATGTGCTGATTGACGCATACAAGCTTGACGGCACCATGATGTGGAGAATCAACCTTGGCAAAAATATTCGCGCCGGCGCCCATTATACGCAGTTTCTCGTCTATGACTTTGACGGCGATGGAAAAGCGGAAATCGCCATGAAGACGGCAGACGGGACGAAGGACGGCAAAGGGAAGGTGATCGGCAATGCAAACGCCGATTACCGCAATGCCCAAGGCCGAATTTTGTCAGGGCCTGAGTATTTGACGGTTTTTAAAGGCGATACAGGCGCTGAGCTTACAACGGTCAACTACGAACCTGCCCGGGGAAATGTAGCCGATTGGGGAGACAGCTACGGCAACAGGGTTGACCGCTTTCTGGCCGGTGTCGCATACCTTGACGGGGAGCGGCCGAGTTTTGTCATGGCACGCGGTTATTACACGAGAACAGTGCTAGTCGCTTACAACTTCAGAGGCGGAAAGCTGACCAAGCTGTGGACGTTCGATTCGGATGCTCCCGGAAATGGCGCCTATGCCGGTCAAGGCAACCACAGTTTGAGCGTCGCCGACGTTGACGGAGATGGAAAGGACGAGATCATATACGGAGCGATGGCTGTCGATCATGACGGAAAAGGCCTCTACTCAACCGGCTGGGGACATGGGGATGCCATGCATACAGGGAACCTGGACCCGTCAAGGCCTGGACTGGAAGTCTTCCAAGTCCATGAAAACAGCAATTCTCCTTATGGCTTGTCCTTCCGCGATGCGAAAAAAGGAAAGATCATCTGGGGAGTTCACGCAGGTAAAGATGTCGGACGCGGAATGGCCGCTGATATCGATCCGCGCTACGAAGGAGCGGAAGTATGGGCGAACGGCAGTCTTTATACGGCAAAAGGCGTAAAAATCGGAAACACATTGCCTTCATCAACGAACTTCGGCATCTGGTGGGACGGCGATCTCCAAAGAGAGCTTCTGGACAGCAACAGAATTGATAAATGGGATTATCAAAATTCGCGAACCGTCAACTTGCTGACAGCGTCCGGAGCTTCGGCAAATAACGGAACAAAAGCGACGCCGTCCCTGCAGGCGGACATTCTCGGAGACTGGCGCGAAGAAGTGGTCTGGCGAGCGGAGGACAGCAGCGAACTGCGCATCTACACGACGACAGACGTGACGGAGCACCGCATGTATACGCTGATGCATGATGCAGTCTATCGCCTCGGTATCGCCTGGCAGAATGTCGGCTACAACCAGCCTCCGCACACCGGCTTTTATTTAGGCGAAGGCATGCAGACACCGGAGAAGCCGAACATTTATACACGCTGATGATAAAGGGGAGCTGCATAATGAAGCGATATGTTCGCTGCTTATGGGTCATCCCCCTCCTTTTCTTTTTCATCATGGGAATGGGGGGACCTGCGCAGCCGAAAGCCGCTGCCGCGCATCACAGTCAGGATCTTTTTCTGTTCGATTTTGGAAAAGGTCCCGCTGAGAAGGATTATGTGAAAGTGAACGAGTCCTCCGTGTATCAAAATGGTGCTGGCTACGGATTTTCTCAGGCAGGAAGCGCTGTGTGCAAAAAGACGCAAAAAAAAGAAGCGCTCAAAAAAGACTATTGTATCGTGAACCGGACGGCTTTTCTGGCAGATCTCTCCCCCGGCAAATACCGCGTGACCGTTTTTGCATCATCCAGCGGTGAATTGAAGCTTTATGCCGAAGGAGAAAAAATGGGGACGATCCCGGCCGGAGCAAAGGGAAGCTCAGCCGAAAAAGCGTTCACCGTTTCGGTGGAAGACGGGCGCCTCGATCTGGAGTGAAGGGGCCTCAGCCAAAGGTGTATGCCATCGAAATTTCGAGGTGTATCAGTTCGATTTCGGTGACGGGCCTCTTGCTTCGGGTTTTATTCCGGTAGGCGCTGCTTCGGCCTATACCCCTCTAAAAGGCTACGGATTTGACGACGCGGCAAAGGTGTCCTGCACGGACCGAGGTACGGCCGACCCGCTTCGTTCAGACTTCTGCATTCCGGATGGGACGGCGTTTACTGTCGATTTGCCTGACGGTCAATATCAAGTCCAAATCATAACCGGAGATGCGCGGGCAAAGACGAACATGGACGTACGGGCAAACGGCATGCTCCAGCTGTATTCGTTTGGAGCGGAAGCGGGCGGATACAACGAAAAAACGTTTCCGATTCATATTTCCGGCGGCCGTCTTTCGATCCAAGCCTTAACGGCGAGAACAATGCCGCGCCTTAATGCGTTGGTCATTACGAAGACGGCTTATCATGTGACGGATGACAACACGACGGTCTTTCTGGCGGGCGATTCCACGGTCTCCGATTATGAGCCCGGCTATGCGCCGATGGCAGGCTGGGGGCAATTTTTAGGCGGCTATTTCTCGGATGAAATCGTCATCGACAACCAGGCGAAACGCGCGAGAAGCGCGAAAAGTTTTGTGGATGAACGGTCGCTGGCTACGATTTTGAACCGGATGAAACGGGGCGACTATTTGTTGATTCAGTTCGGCATCAATGACGCAGGGCAAGATCCTGCCCGCCATACAGATCCGTATACGACATTTCAGGAATACTTGAGAACATATATTAACAAAGCCCGCGAAAAAGGAGGACGTCATGTGCTCGTCACTTCTCAAAGCAAACGTACCTATGATGAAAAGGGCGTTTTCTACAACAGCATCGGAGAATATCCGAACGCAATGAGACAGCTGGGACGGGAAATGAACGTTCCGGTGATCGATTTAAACAAAAAAAGCATTGAATATTACAACGAGATCGGCGTTGAAGCGACTAAAAACGTATTTATGTTTCTGGAACCGGGAGAAAGCCCGAATTATCCGGAAGGCATCCAGGACAGGGTGCATTTTCACGAGTTCGGCGCCAACCAATTGGCAAGGCTCGTCACAGGAGAAATCTCCGATTTGAATATATATCCGCTGAAACACTCGCTCAAGAAATAAGGTGTCGGGAGATCCGGTCTCCGGCTCTCCCGTTCGCCATTCCAAACCGCAAAGGGGGAGAGAGGACTATGGGAGAAAAGGACAGACATGCAGCAGCTGATCGCGTTCGTCCGGTGAAAACGGCGGCAAAACCGAAGCAAATGGAACACTTAAACCGCGGCCTTGTGGCGGTAAAAACAAAAAAGGGGGTTTTTCTCAGCTGGCGGCTCTTAGGAACCGATCCGGAAGAAACCGCTTTTAATCTATACCGCAACGGACAAAGAATCAATTCAACACCCATTTCATCATCGACCAACTTTCTTGATAAACACGGAAACGGAAAATCGCTTTATTATGTGTCCAAGGTTCTCGGAGATAAGGAAGTCGAGACGTCGCCCAAAACAGCTGTCTGGCAGAAGCCTTACTTGGAAGTTCCGTTAAACAAGCCTGACGGCGGGACAACTCCTGACGGCGCACCGTATACGTACAGTGCAAATGACGCGAGCATCGGAGATCTCGACGGCGATGGAGAATACGAAATTGTGCTCAAATGGGACCCGTCAAATTCGAAAGATAACGCGCACAACGGCTATACCGGAGAAGTCATCATCGATGCCTATAAGCTTGACGGGACATTCATGTGGAGGGTTCATCTCGGGAAGAACATCCGCGCGGGCGCCCATTATACCCAATTGATGGTCTATGATCTTGACGGCGACGGGAAAGCGGAAATTGCTATGAAGACGGCTGACGGAACAGTTGACGGAACCGGCCGGGTGATCGGCGATCAGGCTGCCGATTACAGAAATGAAGATGGGCGAATTCTGGCCGGCCCTGAATATTTGTCGATTTTTCACGGGGAAACGGGAAGGGAATTGGCAACCGTGGATTACGATCCGCCGCGCGGAAGGCTTGAGGACTGGGGAGATGGATACGGCAACCGCATGGATCGGTTTTTGGCAGGCATCGCCTATTTGGACGGCGAAAGGCCGAGCCTTGTCATGGCCCGCGGCTATTACACAAGAACGGTGCTAGTCGCTTACAACTTCCGAGACGGCAAGCTGACCAAGCTGTGGACGTTTGACAGCGACAAGCCCGGAAATGAAGGCTATGCCGGGCAGGGAAACCATAGTCTGAGCGTCGCTGATGTCGACGGTGACGGGAAAGATGAGATCATCTACGGCGCGATGGCCGTTGATCATGACGGAACAGGGCTTTATACGACAGGGCTTGGACACGGTGATGCCATGCACGTGAGCGATCTTGACCCGGACCGGCCGGGGCTGGAAGTCTTTCAGGTGCATGAAGATCCGCGCCTTCCGTACGGCCTCTCATTTCGCGATGCGGGTACAGGGGAAATTCTCTGGGGAGTGCCGGCCGATACAGATGTTGGGCGGGGAATAGCCGCGCATATCGATCCCCGCTATAAAGGAGCGCTTGTCTGGGCGATCGATCCACCGGGCAATGAAGGAAAATCGTACGGCCTCTATACGAGTAAGGGAGAAAAGCTCAGCGATGCCGCTCCGGCTTCGGCCAATTTTGCGATTTGGTGGGACGGCGATCTTCTCCGCGAGCTGCTTGACCACGATTGGAAAGAACCCGCAGGCATCCCCAAAATTGATAAATGGGACTATCACAGCGGCAGGCTGGTCAATCTGCTCACCGCTGACGGAACGCTGTCTAACAATTGGACGAAAGGGACGCCAGTGCTTCAGGCCAATTTGTTCGGCGATTGGCGCGAAGATGTCGTGTTCCGCACAGTCCGAAGCGATGCTCTGCGAATTTACACAACGACCGAGCCGACTGAACACCGTTTCTATACGTTCATGCACGATCCCGTCTACCGCCTGGGGGTAGCCTGGCAAAATGTCGCTTACAATCAGCCGCCTCATCCCGGGTTTTATGTGGGAACCGGAATGGACAAGCCGCCCCGGCCGAATATTTATACCGTTCCTTGTAAGAGAAATGAAGAATGAAAGAGAACGGCGGTTCAGCATGCGCTGGGCCCGGGGCACCGGCAGAAATATTCAACTTACAAAAAAGTATGATTGTAATCTTACAGCCTGTTCCATAAAATGATTGGTAAGCATTTTCATTACAAAATGAAAAGGGGGATCCATATGGGGTATCAGGCGAGTGATGTACGCTATGAAAATATGAAATACAACCTCTGCGGGCATTCAGGATTAAAACTGCCTGCTTTGTCTTTAGGGCTTTGGCACAATTTCGGAGAAGCGGCTTCCTTGCAAAATGCCAAAGCGCTGTTAAGAAAAGCATTTGACCTGGGTATCACCCACTTTGACTTGGCGAATAATTACGGTCCGCCGCCCGGTTCTGCCGAAGAAACATTCGGAAAAGCGCTGAAAACCGATTTTGCCGGCTACCGCGATGAAATGGTCATCAGCACGAAAGCCGGCTATACGATGTGGCCCGGACCATACGGCGATTGGGGATCAAAAAAGTATCTCGTGGCGAGCCTTGATCAAAGTTTAAAACGAATGGGCATCGATTATGTCGATATATTTTATTCACACCGCCCTGACCCCCATACACCGCTGGAAGAGACGATGGGAGCGCTCGCCCACATCGTCAGGCAAGGAAAAGCTTTATATGTCGGTTTGTCGAACTACAGTGCTGAACAGACCGAAAAGGCGGCTGATATTTTGCAAGAATACGGGATTCCGCTCCTCATCCATCAGCCCAAATATTCAATGTTCCACAGAGAACCGGAAAAAGGCCTGCTGCAAGTGCTGCAGAAAAAAGGAGCCGGGGCGATCGCGTTTACACCTCTTGCCCAAGGGCTTTTAACAACGAAATATTTGACAGGGATTCCCGCCGGGTCAAGAGCCGCTGATGCGAACAGTCCGTTTTTGCAGGCCGAGGGCATCACAGAAGACGTGCTCGGCAAGGTCCGCAAGCTGAATCAAGTGGCTGCCGAACGCGGCCAGTCTCTTCCGCAAATGGCGATAGCCTGGCTATTAAAAGACCCGCGCGTCACCTCGGTGCTGATCGGCGCGAGCAAAACCGAACAGATCGAAGAAAATGCCGCGGCGCTTAAGTCCGCTCGATTCTCAGCTGAAGAACTCGACACAATTGATAAAATACTTTCATAAATAAGGAGTGGTCGTGATGACAATCAGCATCTATTTGGCCGGCGATTCGACCGTGCAGCATTATAAGGCTGATTCGCCTCAGGGAGGCTGGGGCGAATTTCTCCAGTCTTATTTATCCGGAAATGTACAGGTGATCAACCGGGCAATCGGGGGCCGGAGTTCAAAAACGTTCGTTGAAGAAGGAAGACTTGCATCTATTTTGGATGTGATCAAACAGGATGATTGGCTGTTCGTTCAGATGGGGCACAATGATGCGTCGAAAGACAAACCAGAACGCTATACAGAGCCGTATACGACGTATAAACAATACTTGAAAATGTACGTTGACGGCGCGCGTCAAAAAGGGGCATCGCCGCTTCTCATCACACCTGTCGCAAGGCTCCATTACAAAGACGGCGTCTTTTTAAACGATTTCCCGGACTACTGCATTGCGATGAAGCAGGTCGCAAGCGAAGAAAACGTCCGCTTGATCGATTTAATGGACAAAAGCCTTCAGCATTTTGCGGAAAAAGGATACAGCGAAGTATTTAAATATTTTATGATCTCGGAAAATGTCAACGACTATACACATTTTACGAAAAAAGGGGCCCGGGAAATGGCGAAGCTCGTCTCGGAGGGCATTCGAGAGCTTGGGCTGCCGTTTGTCAAAGAGACGGTATGAAGATGAACGGAAAGCTGTACCATGGCGCTTGCTTTTATCCCGAATTGTGGGATGAGGATGTGCTGGATGAAGATATCAGGATGATGGAGCGAATCGGGATCAATGTTGTCAGAATCGGGGAGTTTGCCTGGTCAAGGATGGAGCCTGAAAAAGGAAGGATCGATGTCGGATTTTTTGCAGACGTCATCCGAAAGCTCCGCGACAACAAAATTGAAACGGTCATGTGCACGCCGACTGCGACGCCGCCGATCTGGCTGACCCACGGGCACCCGGAAAGAATGCATGTGAATGAAAAAGGGGAGACGATGGGACACGGTTCGAGGCAGCATGCCTGCACAAACCATCCCTATTTCAGAGAGCGGGCCCGGCTGATCATCAAACATATCGCCAAAGAGCTCGGAGAACTGCCGGGATTGATCGGATGGCAGCTTGACAATGAATTCAAATGCCATGTCGCAGAATGCATATGTGAAACGTGCCGCACATTATGGCACAAATGGCTGGAAGACCGCTATCAGACGATTGACCGTCTGAATGAGGCATGGGGTACGGGCGTATGGAGCGAAACGTATCAGTGCTTCGAGCAAGTCCCGCAGCCCGGACCGACCCCGTTTTTGCATAATTCTTCTTTAAGGACAATGTATCAGCTGTTTTCGATGGACAAGATTTCTGAATTTGCGCGTGAACAGGCTGAGGTGATCAGAGCATACTCCGATGCCCCGATCACCCATAATAGCAGCGTCATGTTCGGCGTTGATCATGAAGACCTTTTCAAGAGCCTTGATTTTGCCTCGTTTGATACGTACGCCAGCCAGGAAAACAGTCAAGCCTTTTTGTTTAATTGTGATTTATGGAGAAACATCAAAAAAGGACGGCCGTTTTGGATTATGGAGACGAGCCCTTCCTACAGCGCTTCGCTTGAAAGCTATGCGGCGCCTCATCAAAACGGCTATTTGAAAGCTGAAGCGGTTTCTTCTTATGCTCTTGGCGGAGCCGCGTTCTGCTATTGGCTGTGGCGCCAGCAGAGAGCCGGGTCTGAACAGCCGCACGGATCAGTGCTCAGCGCATGGGGGGAGCCTGATGTGGGATATGAAAATGTGCTCGAAGCCGAGCGGGCAAGAAGAGAGGTTGAACACATCATGCTGGCTACGGCTCCTTTGCAGGCTGAAACAGCTGTCGTCTATTCGGACCGTGCGAAGGTGTTTTTGAAAACGGAGCCTCATCGGGGTCTTCATTACAGAACGCTGATCACCGAGTTTTATGACCGATTATTAAAGATGGGCATTCACAAGGATGTCATTCTTGAAGGGAGCCCGCTGGACGGCTACAAACTGCTGTTTACGCCGTTTATTCATTATCTTCCCCCTGCTTTTATCAAAAAAGCCGAAGCATTTGCACAAAGCGGCGGCATTTGGATTGCGGGTCCGCTGACGGGCGGAAGAACAGAGCACCATACGATTCACACTGATTGCGGATTGGGGCCTTTAGAAAAATGTTCTGGTGTTAAAACGCTGTTTACATTCCCGATGGATGAGCGGAACTCAAGCGGAACGGCGTTTGGCGCAAAGGCGCCGCTGAGCTTGTGGAGCGCTGTTTTTGAAGCCGGCGGCACCAAGGCTGTCGGGATGATTGAGAAAGGCCCGGCGTCAGGCAAAGCGTTCATCACGGAACACAAATGCGGAAAAGGCAAAATCGTCATGCTCGGGTCGATGCCGGCAGGCGAAGCGGGGGACATCATGATGAAAAAGCTGATCAGCCATTATGCCGAAGAAGCGGGCGTTGAGCAGAAAACCGATGTCACTCCCGGAACAGTCGTCGCGCCCCGGAAAGGAGCAGACGGTCTTGTCTGGGTCGTGATCAATATGGACGGCAAAGGAGGCGCAGTGACACTTGACGGCAACGGAACCGATCTTTTATCCGGCAGGCCCGTAACCGGACGCGTAACACTCGGCCCGCACGACTACCGCGTGATTTTGTTATCAGAGAATAAATGAATCGCCGCAGGCTCTTGCCCGCGGCTTTTTTGGTTTGTTTTGCAAAAAACGATGATTCCTGCAAAAAGGAGTTGGCATCCCGCTATCATAAGCAAAAAAGGAATATTGACGGTCAATAGGCTAAACAGGAAAATATTCACTGACCAATCGGTTGAACAGAAAGGAGGAACGCTTGTGAAAGCACAGGCTGAACTAAAATGGCTGAATAGAGCGCCTGCTTCGTTCGGCGGGGTGACTTGGGGAGTGCCTTGGGCAAAAGGAGTGCTGCAAAAAGGGGAGACGGCCGTCATCGCTTCGGAAAACGCCCCGTATTTGCAAACATGGCCGCTTGCATATTGGCCTGACGGCTCGATTAAATGGACGGGCCATGCCGCAGTATTCCCAGAAGAAAGCGGACGCCGATTTACATTGCAAAAAGGAAAGCCCGGCGCGCCGAAAACCATCGTCCGTGTCAGCGAGCAGAAAGACGAAATCACGGTGAATACGGGCGCGATAGTCTGCAAGCTCGGAAAGTCGGGGCCGGCACTGATCCGTTCGATTTCCATTTCCGGGGAAATGATGGCGAAAGAAGGACGGCTCATCGCTTTAAAAGAAAAAAGAAGCGGTTCAGATACACAAAGCATGTATTATATTGAACGGTTTGAGAGCTTGGTCAAACGTGCGGCAATCGAACAAAACGGTCCGGTCAAGACAGTCATCAAGATTGAAGGCGTCCACCGCGGCGGAGGCATCGATGTTTGGCTCCCTTTTACCGTCAGGCTTTCTTTCTATGCCGGTGTCCCGTCCATCCGGATCGTGCACACGATCTTCATCGACTGTAACGCAGAAACGGAATGGATCAAAGGACTCGGTTTAGAGATGAGCGCGGTTTTGAGCGGAGCGCCAAGAAACAGGCATATTCGCTATGCAGCCGACGGAGGAATTTACGGAGAGGCTTCTCAGCTGCTTGTGACGAGAAGATTTAATGAAACAAACGGGTTCTATGAACGACAGATAGCCGGACAGCCTGTCCCGGAAGAGTCGGAAGTCGTGCGTGATGCGGAGAAAAACGCCGTCTGGAACGATTTCAAGCTCATTCAGGATTCCCCTGTTCACTGGCGCTTAAAAAAGCGAACCGGCAAAGACTGCGCCTGGGTGGACGCGATTCATGGGGGGAGAGCGAAAGGGCTGATGTATGCAGGCGGGGAAAATGGCGGCATCGCGCTCGGCCTCAGAAACTTCTTTGAAAAATATCCATCATCGCTTGAAGCGCAAGGTCTTGCCGGCGGCGAAACAAAATTGACGGCATGGTTCTGGCCCCCTGAAGCTGAAGCGATGGACTTCCGCCATTATTCAAAAGGCACTCACGTTGAAAGCGCATATGAAGGGTTTGCCGAAATGAGGTCGACGGCTGTCGGCATTGCCAATACGAGCGAAGTCAACCTCGCCTGTTTTTCAAATCCGCCGAGTAATGAAGAGCTGAACAGAGCGGCGGACGAATGGCAAAATCCCCCATTGCTTATTTGTGAGCCTGACTATTATTATGACACCCGCGCTTTGGGTGTTTGGAGCCTGAAAGATAAACGGCGCCCGCTCTCAGCTGTGCTTGAAGATCAGCTGGACGAGGCTCTCAAGTTTTACATGAACGAAGTCGAACAGCGGGGCTGGTACGGCTATTGGCATTACGGTGATGTGATGCATACGTACGATGCCGTCCGGCATGTATGGCGGTATGACCTGGGCGGCTATGCATGGCAAAACACGGAACTCGTACCGAACCTCTGGCTTTGGCAGTCTTTTTTTAGATCCGGGAGGGAAGACATCTTCAGAATGGCAGAAGCGATGACTCGTCACACTAGCGAAATCGACTGCTACCATTTCGGGGATTATAAAGGCCTCGGTTCAAGGCACAATGTCCTCCATTGGGGCTGCGGCTGCAAGGAAGCGAGAATCAGCATGGCCGGCCTCCACAAGCCTTATTATTTTTTGACGGCGGATGAGAGAACGGGGGAAGTGTTAACCGAGGTGAAAGATGCCGATCGAGCGCTTGAGATGCTTGATCCGATGAGAGCCTATTATCCGGAAAAAGAGTTCCCTGCCCACGCGAGAGTTGGCCCCGACTGGGCGGCGTTCTGTTCCAATTGGCTGACGGAATGGGAGCGGACCGGTGATGAAGCGTACCTTGATAAAATCAACCGGGGAATCGGCCGGCTCAAAGCGCTGCCTCTTCGTCTGCTGTCCGGGCCGACTTTCGGATACGATCCTAAAGCTTCAGATCTGCTTCATATGGGTGACGGGAATCATGGCGGCTATCATATGGTCATCGCCTTTGGCGCCCCGCAAACATGGATGGAGCTTGCAGAACTGCTGGAGGATAACGAATGGAAGGAGATGCTCGGCGAATTCGGCGAATTTTATTTGCTGGCTGATGAAGAAAAGCGCAAGAGGAGCGGCGGGAAGCTTCACGATGATTTATTTCACTGGCCGATGTTCTCCGCTGCCATGGCCGCTTATGCTGCGAGGCTTCACCAAGACCGGAAGCTTGCCGAAAAAGCATGGCGGCTGTTGCTGGACGAAAAACAAAGCCATACACCGCTGCCGATCGCTCCAAAACAAGTCCATGCGTGGAACACGATCACGGAAATCCCTTGGGTCACGACAAACTGCGTCTCACAATGGTGCCTCAACACAATAGCCGTGCTGGAGCTGCTCAAGGATATGCCGCCTGATCAGGACATGCAAGAAAAGATCATCAAAGCAATGAAAGATCATCCCGCTCGCGTGTGAGGGCAAAAAATGAAGGTTGCCGGAAAAATGTAAGCGTTTTAAATTCGAGTGGAACAATGAAACGATCAAAAGGGGGAATTGTAAAATGGCAAGACTGAAGCTGAAGGGAAACAAGTGGCTCGCTGCACCCGCTGTCTTTTTGCTCCTTATCGGGTGCAGTGCAAATGAGACGTCGAATCAAGACGGGAAAGGAAAAGAGAAGGATGCCATTCATATTATGGCTCCGCTCCTCTCGCCGGAAAGTCCGGGAGAAAACAGTCCGTCTTTAAAAGCGCTCGAAAAATACACGAAAAAACAAATTAAAGTGACATGGGTTCCGAACTCTTCCTATAATGATAAATTCAACATCGTCATGGCCTCGGGGGATTTGCCGCAAGCCATTGTCGTCACGGACAAGTCGCCGGGTTTTATCAAGTCTGTCAAATCAGGCGCGTTCTGGGAGCTTTCACCTTATTTAAAAGACTACCCGAACCTTGGAAAGGCCGATGAGAAAGTGATGAAGAACAGTTCCATTAACGGCGAGATTTACGGCATTTACAGGGCGAGGGACCTCATCCGCGCTTCGATTATCATCAGAACGGACTGGCTCGAAAATGTCGGCCTGGAGATGCCGAAAACAATCGACGAATTTTACGACGTACTGAAAGCGTTTAAAGAAAAAGACCCCGACGGAAACGGAAAGGACGATACGTACGGCATGGTAGTCCCGAAATGGATGGGGCTAGGCAACGGGAGCCCATGGGATATTATGCAGACATGGTTCGGTGCTCCAAACCGCTACGGAGTAGACGAAAAAGGGGAACTCATTCCGGACTTCACAACAGAAGAATATATGGAAGCGCTGCGTTTTTTCAAAAAGCTGTATGATGAGGGGCTGATCAATAAAGACTTCGCCGTAATGGATTCAGCGAAGTGGAACGATCCGGTCGTCAAAGGGAAAGCTGGTGTGATCGTCGATACCGGTTCGCGGGCATCGCAGATACAAAGCGCAATGGAGGAAGCAGATCCCGGAAACAAGGATGTGATCGATGTCATCGGAACGGTCAAAGGCCCGAAAGGAACGTATACATTCCCGACATCAGGATACGCCGGAATGATTGCCATCCCGAAAGCGAGCGTCAAAACGGAAAAAGAACTAAAAGAAGTGCTCGGCTTCTTGGACAAAATGAACGATGAAGAGGCACAGATCATTGCCAATAACGGCGTAAAAGGGCGCAACTATAAGCTTGAAAACGGTGCGTACACGTCCCTTGAAAAAAACAACAAAAAACTGCTTTACGAGCACGAGGGTCTTGCGCAGTTCAGCATGGGCATTCCGGAACAAAGATACTATGTGGAAAAGCAAGAATTAAAGCTGTTTAAACACCGTGAACAGATTCGCAAAGAAGGGGAGAAAATCGCCGTATTCAACCCGGCAGAATCGCTCGTTTCAGATGTATACACCCAAAAAGGGGCACAGCTTGACAACATCATCCTCGATGCCAAAACACAGTTTATCATCGGCGACATCGATGAAAAAGGCTTTCAAGACGCCGTTGAGCTTTGGTATAAAAGCGGGGGCGAAGATTTGATGAAAGAACTGAACAAACGCTACAAGGAGACTAAATAGCTCAGGTCTTTAAACAGCACACGAAAGGGGGGATGCGGCACATGGAAATCACCGCAAAAACAGGGAAGCCCGCTGTTAAGACAGAAAAGAAACCGACTGGGCTAGAGGCCGTAAAACGGGATAAATGGCTTTATCTTCTGCTTGTTCCCGGTGTTTTATATTTTCTCATATTTAAATATTGGCCGATGTGGGGCGTATTAATCGCCTTCAAGGATTATTCGCCTTATCTCGGATTTTGGCAGAGCGAATGGGTCGGATTCGAGTATTTTAAAGATTTCTTTATGAATCCTGACTTCTTCCGTCTGCTCCGAAACACGCTTATGCTGGCCGCTCTCGATTTGATCTTTGCATTTCCGGCCCCGCTCATTGTCGCTCTTTTACTGAATGAACTGCGGCACGCCATCTATAAACGGTGCATTCAGACGTTTATATATGTTCCGCATTTCGTCTCATGGACGATCGTCGTCAGCATAACGTTTGTCTTTTTCACGGTTGATACGGGCGTGATGAATAAAGTGCTGCAAAGCATAACGGGCCGAGAGATTGCGTTTCTCTCAGATCCCGAATGGTTCAGGCCGATGATTGTGCTGCAAAGCATATGGAAGGAGACGGGCTGGGGAACGATCCTGTTTCTGGCGGCGCTCGCTTCGGTTGACCAAGAGCAGTATGAAGCGGCAGTGATGGACGGTGCAGGAAGGTTGAGGAGAATGTGGCACATTACCCTTCCGGCCATCAGAAGCACGATCGTCGTGCTTCTCATCTTAAGAATCGGCAGCTTTTTGAACATCGGCTTCGAACAGATTTTTTTAATGACCAATTCCTTAAACCGGAGCGTAGCTGAAATCTTCGACACATATGTCTATGTTGTCGGAATCACGCAGGGCGCATACAGCTACAGTACGGCAGTCGGTCTTTTCAAATCGGTTGTCGGGATCATCCTGATATTCGGCGCCAACTATATCGCGAAAAAGTTTGACCAGGACGGTCTGTTTTAATGAATGGAGGTGAAAGGGATGTCCGGTGCGGAAACGATCCATAACACAAAAGCGGGCCGGGTGTTCGATTGGTTTAATGTGATCTTTCTCGGCTGCTGCGGACTGATAACCGTCTTGCCTTTTCTGTATATTATCGCGGGGTCATTTGCGACGGAGGCCGAGCTGGCGGAAAGGAGCTTCTTTATCTTTCCCGAGACGTTCTCGCTTGACGCGTACCGCTATATTTTTTCAACGCCGACATTTATCAGGAGCATGGGGGTGTCTGTGCTTATAACGGTCGTGGGAACGATCGTCCAGCTCTTTTTTACATTTACGATGGCCTATCCTCTTGCAAAACGGCACATCAAGGGAAGGAACCTGCTTTTGAATCTCGTCATTTTTGCGATGCTTTTCAGCGGAGGAATGATTCCGACGTATATCGTCGTCAAATCACTGGGACTGCTCGATTCCTATTGGGCGCTGATTTTGCCGATGGCGATCAACCCGTTCAATCTCATTATTATTAAAAACTTTTTTCAGCAGCTTCCGAAAGAGCTTGAGGAGTCGGCCAAGATTGACGGCTGTTCAGAAATCGGCGTGTTCTTAAGGATCGCACTGCCGCTGTCTAAGCCGATTATTGCGACTTTTGCGCTGTTTTATTCGGTCGGCATTTGGAACGACTTTTTCCATGCTTTGCTGTACATCAATGACAGTGCGAAATGGCCGCTGCAAATGGTGCTGCGCCAAGTGACGATTCTTTCGGATCTGACGGGGACGACGAATGATATGATGGAAACGGTGCCGCCTGAACAATCGATCAAACTGGCCGTCATCGTCATTGCGACGCTTCCGATTTTAGCCGTGTACCCGTTTTTGCAGAAGCATTTTGCCAAAGGCATTCTGATCGGGTCTGTGAAGGGATAAAAAAAACCGCCGGGCTCATGTGCCGGCGGCTTCGGCTCAGGCAGCTGAGCCGTTTTTATTTCTTTTTTTCATCCAAAAATAAACCGGGAGACCGACGAGACCGATCAAGATCGACCACAGGCAGCTGTAGAAGTCTGTGATGAGCGTGCTGACAAGGACAAACAATGACCCGAGAATCGCCGCTACAGGCAGGTAAGGATAGAGCGGCACGCTGTAAGATCTTCCTTGGCCGTTCTTCCGTCTCCGCAAAATAAATACCGCGAAAAACGCCATGACATAGAAGATGTAAATCATAAAAATCGAAACCTCTGACAGCTTTTCAGGATTGCTGATGATCATTAAAATGACAGCGATAATCATCTGGACGATGACTGCGATCCAAGGCGTATGGAATGCCGGATGAACATGCGAGATCCAGCGGGAGAAAGGCAGCTGTTTTTTCTCAGCCATCGCAAAGATCACGCGCGGAAAAGACAGAACCTTTCCGTTTAAGCAGCCGAAGATGCTGACGATAATTCCGATGGATATCAGCTTGCCGCCGAGCGGCCCGAACAGCATGGTCGCGGCTGTGCTTGTCGCATTTTCGCCGAGCTTGACAATCTGATCGGCAGGAAGAATGTGAAGCAGCGCCAAGTTAATGAACAGATAGCAGGCAGTGACGATCAGTATGCCGCCTGTCATCGCTTTCGGAAGCACTTTTTCCGGATTCTTCATTTCTCCGCCGAGTGCTGCAAGAAGGATCCAGCCGTCATACGCGAATAGCGTCGCCAATACCGCCGCCCCGAAGTTTTGGCTGGCGATGCTCTCCGTGACCGAACTGAAAATATATTCATCGCCCTGCCATAGACCGAACACAATGATACATACAATGGGAATCAGCTTTCCGATCGTTGTGATCGTCTGAACCGCTCCGCCGTATTTTGTTCCGACGATGTTGACGATGCATAAAAAGGCGACGGTGATGATGCCGATGAGTGCAGTCCAGGATTTATCCCAGGAAAACAAGTTGGCCACAAGCGAGCCGAAATATAATCCAAGTGCGCCGATGATGGCCGGTCCGTAGATGATGATCTGCACCCAGCCGCATAAGAAGCCCCAGAACTCGCCGTAAATTTCTTCAAGATATGTGTAAAGACCGCCTGTTTTCGGAATCTGTGCGCCCAGTTCAGCGATGGTCAGCCCGCCGGCAAGCGTCAAGATTCCGCCGAGAAGCCAGGCGAAAAGAGCGATTTGTGCGTTTCCGGAATAGGAAAGCACGCTGCCGGGCTTCATAAACACGCCGGAACCGATGATCGTTCCAATCACAAGAGATAGGGCAAATAACAAGCCTATCTCTTTTTTTAGTCCGTTTGCTTCTGCATTCATTGCTATGCCTCCCATTGATGTGATCTCTTTCATAGAAAACTATTTTTATATTGTAATACCTTTTTTAAAAAAGAAAAATTAAATAAATTTTCTGATTTTCGTATTTCTTGTATATGTTAAACATTTCAAGGTCGTAAACCCCGGGATAACCATCAATAACCGAACTTTAATATATGATTTTTGATATATTGTTAGTTTTTATAGGAGAGGGAGGGAGGCCCGACCGGGAAGACGGTTTGGTTGACTTTTCAAATCAAATCGCCTATTTTGGAGAAAGAAGAAATCTCGAATTCGAGATATTTAATTGGGAGATGATAGAATGAACGTAAATGGCATTCACCACGTATCTGCTTTAACAGCAAACGCCCAGCATAACCTGGATTTCTATGTCAAAGGGCTTGGCATGAAACTGATAAAGAAATCGGTCAATCAGGACGATCCGACCATGTACCACTTGTTTTACGGGGATGAAGTCGCGTCTCCGGGTTCGGATTTGACATTTTTCGAGATTCCGATGCTTGCCCGGAGACGGGAAGGAACGAACTGTATTTCGGCCGTATCACTTCGGGTTCCCGGTGAACAAGCACTCGAATTTTGGGAGAAGCGGCTTCATGAGCTCGGCACAGAGATTTGCGGCATCGAGACGCGTGCGGGGCGGAGCATTCTCCGCTTTTTAGATCATGAAGGACAGAACATGATGTTTGTAGCTGATGAAAAGGGAAAAGACCATGGAGTGCCTGTGAAAAACGGCGTCATTCCTGAGGATGCTGCAATCAGGGGGCTCGGCCCGGTCGAACTGACTGTCAGGGACGCCGGTCCGACGGCGGCGGTGCTGACCGATATTCTCGGCTTTCATAAAATCGGTGAGGAACAGGCTGACGAATCCGGCCAAACGCTTCACATATTTGAATCGGGTGAAGGAGGAGCAGGCACGGAGGTGCATGTGAAACAGTCAGATGACGGCAGAAGAGAGCGTCCCGGAAGAGGAAGCGTCCATCATGTCGCTTTCCGCGTCAAAGATGAAGAAGAACTTAAGCAGTGGCATGAGATAATCAGTGAGAACGGCTTTTCGAATTCAGGGATTGTGGAACGCTATTATTTTAAGGCGCTGTATTTCAGAGAACCGAACGGCATACTTTTTGAACTGTCGACTGACGGTCCTGGCTTTGCCGTTGATGAATCAATTGATGAGCTCGGCCAAAGCCTTGCCCTTCCGCCGTATCTCGAGCATCGGCGGAAAGAGATTGAAGCGCGGCTGAAACCGATCCGATAAAAAAACGAGGTCCCGAAAAGGACCTCGTTTTTTATATAGGCTCTGTTAAACGTAAATGTTGATATTTGATAACTTTCCATAATATTGGTATAATCAGATGAGAACAAACATTCGATGAGAGGCTATCAAGGTGAGCGAAGCGTTTGCAACTTGTTAAAGTATATCGGCAAATTACCACGAGCTGAAAAAGAACAAGTGTACCAATGGGTTAAACGCTATGCTGAACCTTCTTCCATTGTTGGTGTTCGATTATAACAGAGACATATGACAGTTTGCGACTCGCAAAAATGAATGTGCAGTCCTAATTCAACCATTCAGTAGGATTGTTAGAAAGCGCTGAATAGAAATTTATAAAATGTTGGGTTATTAAAAATGAAAAGTGAGGTTTGTATATGAATACTGTCAGCCAAGAAATCCAAGATTTGTCCATTAAATCTTTGGAATCAACTTTTAATAAACTAACAAATGCTTATAAAAGCACGACAGAAAAAGGTTCAAACACAACTCTTGTCAAAAAGAGACTAAACGCAGTGAAAATTGGTTTAGAAAGCCTAAAAGGTACTTGGTATGGAGAAGATTTCGGCTATAACGAAGAAATCATATTGACTACTAAAAAAGTTTTAAAAGGTATCATTCCATCTATTGAAAAACAAATAGCAAAAGCAAAAGAAGGCAGTCCTCAAAAAACATTAAATGAGCGTCGCCTGACTGCACTAAAACTGGCAATCGAATCTTTGGAGAACCGTCTTATATAAGACGGTTCTTAAATTGTTTCAGAATCGTGTGAGTTACATAACAAGATTGAAGGAAACCGTTTTTACTACGGCTTCCCTTTATTTTTGCGTATTTAACAACATCCAAATCTAACAGAGTCTTTATATAAAAGGCATCCGGCACAGCCGGCGGCCCCGTAAAGGGGGGCATGCTGTTAAGATGATGCGGATTCTTTCTGGTCAAGGGTGATTTGTTTTGTCATGGTTTTGCCGTTTCGAATGAGGGTAACCTTTACCGTATCCCCGATTTTTGCATCGTTGTAAAGAAGGTTGCGCAGCGCGCTTCCTGTATCGGTTTCTTTTCCGTTAAAGCTGACGATGACATCGTTCTCTTTAAGGCCCGCTTTTTCAGCTGGGGAGCCTGAAGCGACCTGGCGGATGTAGACGCCTTTGTTTAACTGGCTGCCGCTTAATCCGAGGGTGCCTGTTTGATAGTTTTCCGGCACCTGCTCAAGATCCATCATGCCGATTCCGATGAACGGGCGCTCAATTTTTCCTTTAGACATCAGCTCTTCTGCAATCGGTTTGACATCATTGCTTGGAATCGCAAATCCGATGCCTTCTACTCCGCTTTCACTGATTTTCATGCTGTTGATGCCGATCACTTCACCCTTTGTATTCAAAAGGGCGCCTCCGCTGTTGCCGGGGTTGATGGCCGCGTCGGTTTGAATGACGTTCATCTCGGTTTGGCCTGCGGATGTATCTACGGAAACGGTCCGATCAACACCGCTGATGATGCCTTGTGTCACCGTGCGGGACAGATCTTTGCCGAGCGGGTTTCCAATAGCGATCACCGATTCGCCTGCTTTCAAGCTTGACGAATCGCCGAAAGAGGCGACTTTTTCCACGTGATCAGCGGAAATTTCAACAACGGCAAGGTCTGTCAACGAATCGCTGCCCAGCAATTTACCTTCCACTTCTTTGCCGTTGGACAGGGAAACCGTCAGTTTAGACGCGCCTTCGACAACGTGGTTATTTGTAATAATGTATGCTTTGCCGTTTGCTTTTTTATAGATGACACCTGAGCCTGTGCCTGTTTCTTGTTCGCTTGAGCTGCTGCTGTTGCTTTCAAAACCGAACATACCGCTCTCTGTTTGTTTTTGATAGTTTGAAATACCGACGATGGCGGGAGATACATTTTCAACCATTGTAGAAATGTCGGACGAATTGGTGCTGGACAATTTTTCGGTATTCGCTTTAGTGGAAGAAGCCGATGAGTTCGACGTCTCGTTTGTTTGCGTCTGGACGGATGTATTGGCCGTTTCGTCTTTGCTATGCTGGTATGTCGTGACGCCGAGAACGAGGCTTCCTCCGATGATGCCGCTGAGAATCGGCGTCATCCACGAGAGTCTCCGCTTTTGCTGTTCTGCTTTTTTTATCGCCTGGTCGGGCTTTTGATCGGAGACGATGAGTTCGTTTTTTGTTTCAAGCTGATCTTCTCTATTATATTCCATCATTTTCACGCTCCTATTGTTATCATATCCTTTGATGCCTTAATCATAAACAAAGACTGTGGGATAAACATGAAAACATTGTGGGAAATTGTCAAAGAAAAAGGATAGAATATATAGGGTGCTATTTATAATATGACATGTCAGAGGTGTTCTAAACGTTGAACAAGATTGGATTTATCGGATACGGAAGCATGGCCCGGATGATTGCGGTGAAACTGCTAGATCAGGGGAAAATCAGGGATGACATGGTGGTCGTCAGCTCAAGGAATGACGGGAAAACAGAGGAGCTGAAAAAGCTTTATCCGAATGTCGCCTGTCAATCAGCTGATGAGCTCGCCAAACAGTGCGGCCTGATCTTCATCTGTGTACCGCCGATGGCGGTAAAAGAAACGCTTGAAAAAATACAGCCGTTTCTTCAGGAGGATGTCCACATCGTTTCGATTGCCGCGGGGGTCGAGCTTGACCGGCTTCACGACTGGACAAGCGGACAGGTGACGAGATACATTCCGACACTCACATCTGAAGCCGGGATCGGCGTTTCGCTTGTTGTCCACGGCGAGCGGGTCGCTGAGGCGGACAAAAGCCGGCTGGAAGAATATCTTTCCGCCTTCAGCACAGTCAAACAGATCAATGAGAGAGATATTGACGCTGCGAGCAATTTAACAAGCTCTTCACCGGGGTTCATCGCTTCGATTTTTGAAGAATTTGCTCAAGCCGCCGTCAGAAACAGCAGCCTCACGAAAGAAGAAGCGTTTCAATTTCTGATTCATTCATTGCTGGGAACAGGCAAGCTGTTAATGGAAAAAGACATGACGTTTGCTCAAACGCTTGATCGGGTGGCGACAAAAGGCGGCATAACCGCAGAAGGTGCGGAAGTCATTCAAGATGCCATGCCGGAAGTCTTTGACGAGCTGTTTGCCAGAACGATGAAGAAATATGAAGTCATCAAAGACGCTGTCCGCCGGCAGTGAGCCGCGGCATTCATCGACATATCCGGATATCCGCAAGCTGCCTGACCAGGCAGCTTTTTTATTTGCATTCGACAACATTCATCAAAATTCCAATTTTATATTAAATTTCTAAAATTACCAATTGTTATTGCATTTCTATTAAAATTCTAATATAATTTGTTAGAATATTCCCAAAATAATAAAAAATTTGAGACGTTTTTAAGGGGTGGTTTTTTGTGAAGCTGTATATGTCTGTTGATATGGAGGGGATTTCCGGGCTTCCGGATGATACGTTCGTCGATTCAAGCAAGCCGAACTATGAGAGAGGCCGGAAGATCATGACGGACGAGGCCAATCATGTGATTGACGAAGCGTTCAAAAATGGATGCAGAGAGGTGATTGTTAATGACAGCCACTCTAAAATGAACAACCTGTTAATTGAGAGGCTCCATCCTGAAGCGCGGCTTATTTCGGGAGATGTCAAGCCGTTTTCGATGGTTCAGGGGCTTGATGATACATACGACGGAGCCGTGTTCGTCGGCTACCATGCGAGAGCGTCGATGAGAGGCGTGATGTCGCACAGCATGATTTTCGGCGTCAGACATTTTTACATCAACGATCAGGCGGTCGGCGAGCTGGGGTTCAACGCCTATGTTGCCGGTTATTACGGCGTCCCGGTCATCATGGCTGCCGGTGACAGCGAGGCGGCAGCTGAGGCGGAGGAGCTGATTCCGAACGTAACGACAGCAGCCGTCAAAGAAACGGTCTCCCGTTCGGCGGTCAAATGTCTGACGCCGGAGAAAGCGGGGCGGCTATTAAGAGAACGGATGGCATATGCGATTCAAAACCGCGGTCAAGTCAAGCCGCTCACACCTCCGGACAGGCCGGTGCTGCGGATAGAATTTGCCAATTACGGCCAAGCCGAGTGGGCCAGTCTGATGCCGGGTGCTGAAATCGAACCGCAAACGACGACTGTCCGCTATCAAGCGAAAGACATTCTTGAAGCCTATCAAGCGATGCTTGTCATGACCGAGCTTGCGATGAGAACGACATTCTCCTAGGAAGGTGGGATGAAAATGGCGGGTTACATCATGAAGCGGCTGCTGTGGATGCTGGCAACCATTTTGGTGATCACGACATTGACCTTTGTGATGATGAAAGTGATTCCGGGCTCTCCCTTCAATGAAGAAAGAAATACGAACGAAGCGGTTCAGCGCAACCTTGAGGCTTACTATCAGCTGGATGAGCCTCTCTTTGTTCAATATTTGTACTATGTAAAGTCGATCGTTACCTTTGATTTCGGGCCGTCGATCAAGCAGCCTTCGCAAAGCGTGAACGACTTGCTGTCAAGAGGATTTCCCGTTTCGTTTGAGCTGGGGATGACGGCGCTTATTGTGGCGGTCATTTCCGGAATCGCACTCGGAATCTTTGCTGCGCTGCGGCAAAACGGCATCATCGACTATATAGCGATGACCATTGCCGTACTCGGCATTTCGGTTCCCAACTTTATTATGGCAACCTTGCTGATACAGCAATTTGCCGTTAATTGGAACATATTCCCTCCGTCGACATGGACGAGCCCGCTTCATATGGTGCTTCCGACTGCGGCTTTGGCGATGGGGCCGCTGGCGATTATCGCAAGGCTGACCCGATCCAGCATGATCGAAGTGCTGACGCAGGATTATATCCGAACAGCCCGGGCTAAAGGGCTTTCCCCTTTTAAAATTGTCATGAAGCACGCCCTGAAAAACGCCCTTATGCCTGTTGTAACGATTCTCGGGACGCTTACCGCTGCGATTTTAACGGGGAGCTTCGTCATCGAAAAAATCTTTGCGATTCCGGGCATGGGAAAATATTTTGTTGAAAGCATCAACTCCCGCGATTACCCCGTGATTATGGGCACCACCGTTTTTTACAGCATCATCCTCATCATCATGTTGTTTCTCGTTGACATGGCCTACGGAATACTGGATCCGCGTATTAAACTGCATAAGAAAGGGTGAGCTTATGAGCCTTCCAGTCCGCACAGAAAAAGAAGCGTCTTCAGGCAGTGATATCCCTGTTGAATGGTTTGCCCCGCTGAAACAGAAGCAGGATGAGCGTGAATCCGTCGCAAGGCCGAGTCTGTCATATTGGCAGAACGCCTGGCGGATTTTAAGGAAAAACAAGCTGGCGATGGCGGGATTGGGCGTGTTAATCTTCCTGTTCTTCATGGCTGCTCTCGGACCGGTTCTTTCTCCGCACAGCGTCACCCAGCAGACGCTATCCGAGCAAAACCTGCCTCCGTCGACGGAGCATTGGTTCGGAACTGATGAGCTCGGACGCGATGTGTTTACAAGAACGTGGTACGGAGCGAGGATTTCTCTGTTTGTCGGTGTTATGGCGGCTTTGATCGATTTTGCAATCGGCGTCATCTACGGCGGCATCGCCGGCTATAAAGGCGGCAAAACAGACCACGCCATGATGCGGGTCATCGAAGTGCTGCACGGACTGCCTTATTTATTGGTCGTCATTCTTCTCATGGTCATGATGGGGCCTGGACTCGGGACGATCCTCGTCGCGCTGACTGTCACCGGCTGGGTCGGCATGGCGCGGATCGTCAGGGGGCAGGTTTTGAAGGTGAAGCATGATGAGCATGTTCTCGCATCCAAAACCTTCGGAGCGAAAACGGTAAGGATCATCAGGCGGAATCTGCTTCCTAACATGATGGGAGCGATCATCGTCCAGATGACCTTGACGGTGCCGTCGGCCATTTTTGCCGAGGCATTTCTCAGTTTCCTCGGTTTGGGCATTCAAGCCCCGTTTGCGAGCTGGGGTGTCATGGCGAACGACGGCCTTCCGGTGATCTTGTCGGGACACTGGTGGCGGCTGTTTTTTCCCGCTTTCTTTATTTCATTAACTATGTTCGCCTTTAATGTTGTTGGAGACGGACTGCAGGATGCGTTAGATCCGAAGCTGAGGAGGTAATGTATTTTTGCGGAAAAAAGTATTGGAAGTCGAGAATTTGCATGTTTCATTTACGACATACGGCGGAACGGTCAAAGCCGTCCGCGGCGTGAGCTTTGAGTTATATGAGGGGGAGACGTTTGCGATTGTCGGCGAGTCGGGATGCGGAAAAAGCGTGACATCGCAAAGCATCATGCGGCTTTTGCCGAAGTTTTCGGCAACGGTCACAGACGGTGCGATCCGCTTTAAGGGAAAAGACTTGCGCTACCTGTCCGAAAAAGAGATGAGAAAGATCAGAGGAGCCGAAATCTCAATGATCTTCCAGGATCCGATGACGGCCCTGAATCCGACCTTGACCGTCGGAGACCAGCTGGCAGAAGCGCTGTTGGAACATCGGCCCGTGTCTAAAACAGACGCTCGAAAAGCAGTCATTTCGATGCTTGAGCTCGTCGGGATCCCGAATCCGAAAGAGCGTTTGAGGCAGTATCCGCACCAATTCAGCGGAGGGATGAGGCAGCGGATCGTAATCGCCATGGCGCTCATCTGCGAACCGGAGATTTTGATTGCGGATGAACCGACGACCGCGCTTGATGTCACCATTCAGGCGCAAATTCTTGAGCTTTTTAAAGACATTCAGCGGAAAACCGGGGTATCCATCATTTTAATCACCCATGATTTGGGCGTAGTCGCACAGACGGCAGACAGAATCGCCGTGATGTACGCAGGGAAAATAGCTGAAACGGGAGCGAGGAGGGATATTTTTTACCGTCCGCAGCACCCGTATACAAAAGGCTTGCTGCACTCCGTTCCGAGGCTTGACCTTGAAGATGCAGACCTCGTTCCGATTGACGGAACACCGCCGGATTTGTTTTCTCCGCCTGAAGGATGTCCGTTTACGGCGCGCTGTTCCCGCGCAATGGAAGTGTGCGGCAAAATCCATCCTGCCGTTACAGAAGTCTCGGTGGGTCATCGAGTGTGCTGCTGGCTTCAGGATGAAAGGGCAAAAAGGGCTCTGCTGACAACATAATCATAAAATCGATTTTTCAAATGGGGGGATTTGATGAAAAGGCTGACGAGCGTGTTGGCTTCCGCATTTGCGGTCATCCTGCTGTTCGGATGTACGGCAAATGAACAGGCGGGGCAGGAAACGAAGAAGAAAGCGAAAGAAACGGCTGGAGAACAGGTACTGAGGCTGAACAACGAAAATGAACCGACATCTTTTGATCCGCCGATCGGCTTTAATAATGTCTCATGGCAGGCGCTGAACAATCTGATGGAAGGTTTGACAAGACTTGGCGCAGACCATGAGCCCGAAGCGGCGTCCGCCGAAAAGTGGAACATTTCCGACGACGGGAAGACATATACTTTTACAATCCGTGATGATGCCAAATGGTCAAACGGAGACCCTTTAACCGCCGGGGATTTTGAATATGCGTGGAAGCGTCTGCTCGATCCGAAAACGGGCTCCTCTGCCGCGTTTTTAGGCTACTTTATCGAAGGCGGTGAGGCCTTTAACAGCGGAAAAGGTTCAAAAGATGATGTCAAAGTCAAAGCGGTGGATGAAAAGACGCTTAAGGTGACGCTTGAAAGTCCGCAGCAGTCGTTTTTAAGCATTGTAGCCAATCCGGCCTTTTTCCCGGTTCCTCAGAAAATCGCCGAAGACAATCCGAAATGGCATGAAGAAGCAGCCACATTCGTCGGCAACGGTCCGTTTAAGCTGGCAGAATGGAAGCACGATGAAAGCTTTACGATGGTAAAGAGCGATACGTATTGGGACCGGGATACTGTGAAGCTTGATAAAGTGACATGGGCGATGGTCGATGACCGAAATACCGACTACCAAATGTTCGAGTCGAATGAACTTGATACGGCTTATGTCCCGGCTGAAATGAGCGAGAAGCTGATGGGCTCTGATGAGGTGAAGGTGTTTGATCAGGCGGGTCTTTATTTTTACAGGTTCAATGTCAATAAAGAGCCGTTCCAGAATGAAAAAATCAGAAAAGCGTTTGCGATGGCCGTCGATCAGCAGGAAATCGTCGATTACGTCACGAAAAACGGTGAAAAACCGGCACGCGGATTTGTGTCTCCGGGAATCAAAGGGCCGAACGGCAAGGATTTTCGCGAGGAAGGCGGCGATTTGCTCAAATATAACGCCGATGAAGCGAAACAGCTGCTCGATAAAGGCATGAAGGAGGAAAACTACGAAAAGCTGCCCGCCGTTACCTTGACATACAGCACAAAACCGGAGCATAAAAAAATGGCGGAAGCGGTTCAGCAAAAACTGAAAAGTACGCTCGGCGTCGATGTGAAGCTCGCCAATATGGAATGGAACACATTCCTTGAAGAACAGAAGGCGCTCAAGTTCCAGTTTTCCCAAAGCTCTTTTCTGTCTGATTATGCGGATCCTATCAACTTCCTGGAAAGCTTTCAAACGGGTAACGCAATGAACAGAACCGGCTGGGGCAATTCAGAGTATGACGAGCTGATCAAGGCGGCGAAAAATGAAGCTGATGAAGAAAAGCGCACTGAGCTGCTGCATCAGGCTGAAGAACTGCTGTTTGAAGGGATGCCGATCATACCGATCCACTTCTATAATCAAGTCCATTTGGAAAAGGAGAATGTGAAAGGCATCGTCCGTCATCCTGTCGGCTACATTGAACTGAAATGGGCCGAAAAAACGTCATGACCAAAATTGTCCGTCTGCTATTTTCTTTGTGCATACTGCCGCACAGGAGCGGACGGACTTTTCATAAAGGGGGATGTCTCTGTTGAATATTGCGCCTCAAAGATTAATGAAGGGAGATACGGTTGGTGTGATTGCGCCGGCCAGTCCGCCCGTTCCTGAAAAGCTTGACCGGGCCGTCCGGTTTTTAAAAGAGCTTGGACTTGAAGTCAAAGTGGGACGCTCAGCCGCCGAAAGACACGGCTATTTGGCGGGGAGCGATGAAGAGCGTCTGGGGGATCTGCACGACATGTTTGAAGACCGTTCGGTTAAGGCTGTCATCTGTGCCTGCGGAGGTTACGGAACGGCACGGATTGCCGGGAAAATTGACTACCGGCTCATCAAAAGCCGCCCGAAAATTTTTTGGGGCTATTCAGATATCACTTTTTTACATACAGCGATCAGGCAAAATACCGGACTTATTACATTTCACGGACCGATGCTCAGTTCTGACATCGGCAAAGATGACGTGCATCCGCTTACCCGCCGCTCCTTTCAGCAGCTGTTTCAAAAAATGACGCTCTCTTATACAGAGGAACTGTCGCCTTTGGAAACGCTCGTACACGGCGCGGCGGAAGGGGAGCTCGTCGGCGGAAACCTCGCTCTTCTGGTGACGACGCTCGGTACGCCTTATGAAATTGATACGAAAGGAAAGCTTTTGTTTATCGAGGATGTCGATGAAGAGCCTTATCGAATCGACCGGATGCTGAATCAATTAAAAATGGCCGGGAAATTATCGGACGCCGCCGGCATCCTGCTGTGCGATTTTCATAACTGCATCCCGAAAAAACGCGATAAGTCGCTCACATTAAAAGAGGTTTTCCAAGATTATATCGCCTCTGAAGGAAAACCGGCGCTGTCCGGCTTTAAAATCGGCCATTGTTCACCGAATATCGCCGTACCGGTAGGAGTGAAAGCCGTCCTTGACGCCGGCAAAAAACGGCTCACCATCGAACCGGGAATTTCTTAATGGGAAAGGAGGCCGCCATGAAGATTGCCGAGATTACGACAAACCGCATCGCCGTTCCGCTGAAAAAACCTTTTAAAACAGCGCTTCGAACCGTCCGCACCGCAGAAGCCGTCATTGTCAAAGTAACGGCTGAAAACGGGATGACAGGCTGGGGAGAAGCGCCTCCGACTGCTGTTATTACCGGTGAGACGCTTGACAGTATTGAGGGGGCAGTCAACACGATTCTCGCACCCGCCCTCACCGGGTGCAACTTGCGAATGGCTGAGGCGATATTTCATGATATCGACAAGCTGATTGTTGGAAATACAAGCGCAAAGGCCGCTGTAGAAACAGCCGTCTACGATTGCTTGGCGCAGCTTTGCGGTCTTCCCCTGTATCAATTGCTGGGCGGATACAGACGGGAGATCGAGACGGATTTTACCGTCAGCGTCAATGACCCGGAAGAAATGGGGAAAGACGCGGCCCGCTATGTACAGGAAGGGTTTCGCACGCTCAAAATTAAGGTTGGAAAAAACGACATGGCAACAGACCTCGAACGGATCAGGGAAATCCGCAAACAAGCGGGTCCCGCTGTCCGAATCCGCGTGGACGCCAATCAAGGCTGGACGGCGAAACAGGCGGTCAAAGCCATTCGGAAAATGGAGGATGAGGGGCTTTCGATCGAGCTTGTCGAACAGCCGGTCCACCGGCTCGATCTCGAAGGCTTGAAACAGGTGACAGATGCCGTCGATACGCCGATTATGGCGGACGAAAGCGTGTTTACCCCAAGGGATGCTTTTCACGTGCTGAAAACGAGAAGCGCCGATCTCATCAATATTAAACTGATGAAGGCAGGCGGCATCCGCCAGGCGCTGAAAATCAACGCCATGGCAGAAGCGTGCGGAGTGGAATGCATGGCCGGAAGCATGATCGAGACAAGGCTCGGCATCACAGCGGCCGTCCACTTCGCAGCAAGCCAGAAAAATGTGACAAAATTCGATTTTGATGCGCCGCTCATGCTGAAGGAGGATATCGTTGAAGGCGGCATCCGCTATCATGCAGGAACGATCACGATACCGGATGCTCCCGGACTCGGAATCACGAAAGTCTGCCATGAGGGGGGAGAGGACAAATGAGCCTTTATACGACAGCCGTCTCAGTCGCCAATGTCTGGACCAGTCCGGAAGCGCCGCGCACAATTGACCGGATGATGCTGTCAAACCCTGTACATGTGAGAAGCTGGCTTGACGAATTGTCCTACGAGGAGCGCCTTGAGCTATGTACGGCAAACCTTGTTCAAACGCAAGTGCTTTTCGGCGAAGATGTCCAACTTATAAAGGAGCGGGGAGACTGGGCGTTCGTCATCATTCCGGGACAGCCGTCTGCAAAAGACAAACGCGGCTACCCGGGCTGGATTCCAAAGGACTGCCTGGTCGAAAAAAGCCCGGCGAAGTCTGAGACAAGCGCCGTTATTCAAAAACCGACGGCTTTCTTATATGATGACAAGAAAACGAAAGTTATTGAGCTGAGCTTTCTCACCAAGCTGCCCGTCTTGTCTTCCGGCGGCGTCTGGTTTGAGGTCGATACACCGCTTGGCCGCAAATGGCTGAAAAAAGAAGATGCGGATCTCGAAACACCTGTAAAAGGCAGCGGAGACGATATCGTTCAAACCGGTCAGGCGTTTTTGAACCTGCCCTATCTTTGGGGAGGGATGAGCGGGTTTGGCTACGACTGCTCAGGATTTGTCTTCAATATGCTGAAGGCGAACGGCCGCTCCGCGCCGCGCGATGCCGGCGACCAGGCGAAAGGCGGAAAAGAGGTATCCTTCAGCAGCCCGAAGCGGGGCGATTTACTGTTTTTCGCATATGAAGAAGGCAGAGGACGGGTTCACCACGTCGGCATTTACTGCGGAAACGGAGAGATGCTTCACTCTCCAAAAACGGGCAAATCGATCGAGGTCATATCTCTTAAAGGTACAATTTATGAAAAAGAGCTGTGTGCCATCAGGCGCTATTTTTAAATAAAACGGGGGGATTGGCATGCAAACCGGCGCTTTATTGAAAGTCAGCCGTCTGAAAATGCACTTTGACGCCGGAAGGGGCAAAACGGTCAAAGCGGTCGACGGCATTTCATTTGATATTAAAGAAGGAGAGACGTTCGGGCTCGTCGGAGAATCGGGCTGCGGCAAGTCGACATCCGGAAGAGTGCTGATGCGTCTTTATCAGCCGACAGAAGGCGAGGTTACATATCGGGGGAAAAACATCCACCATTTGAGCGATGATGAATCATTCCAGTACAACCGCAAAATTCAAATGATTTTTCAAGACCCGTATGCTTCATTAAATCCGAGGTTAACCGTCAGGGAGATTATGACAGAACCTATGGAAATCCACGGCCTCTACGGAGGGAAAAAGGCGCGTCTTGAAAAGGCGGACGAGCTTCTGGAAGCAGTCGGTCTGCACAAAAGCTTTGCCAATCGCTATCCTCATGAATTCAGCGGCGGACAGAGGCAAAGAATCGGCATCGCCAGAGCGCTTGCGCTTGAACCTGAATTCATCGTCGCCGATGAGCCGATATCGGCACTTGACGTCTCCGTGCAAGCGCAGGTCGTCAACCTTTTAAAAAAGCTGCAAAAGGAAAAAGGGCTCACGTTTTTATTTATCGCCCACGATCTTTCCATGGTGAAGCACATCAGCGACCGGATCGGCGTCATGTATCTCGGGCACATGGTCGAGATCACCGACAGCGGCCGGCTTTATCAAGAACCTCTGCATCCTTACACCCAGGCGCTTTTATCAGCTATCCCGATTCCCGATCCGGATGTGGAAGACAAGCGGAGACGAATCATACTGAAAGGCGAGCTGCCAAGTCCGATCGATCCGCCGAGCGGCTGCGTTTTCAGAACGAGGTGTCCTGCCGCGATGGACATTTGCGCCGCCAAAAAGCCGATGTTAAAAGAAGCCGACGACGGTCATTTTGTCGCCTGCCATCTGTATGACGGAGACGCAAGGAAAGAGGAGGCCGGCTTGAAGGTGACGCTGCAGGCGAGGTGATTATAGAAAAAAGGAGCCCTATTTACAGGGCTCCTCAGCGTGCCGGCAGCTTTTCCACATTTGTTAAGTCGCCGATTCGAAATGGAATAAGGATCAGGCGCCGCCTTTGTAACATTCAGTGGAAGTACGCTCAATCGGCAGAGTACAGCATCTGAATGATCCGCCTGATTTTATGATCTCGGATAAGTCGATTTCGATGACCGTATAGCCCCTTTTTCTGAGCTCCTGATTCACGTGGCGGTTAACAGGCAGGCTGATCACGGTTTTATTGCCGATGGACAGAACGTTTGTACCGAGTTGGAACTGTTCATCATCCGTAATTTCGATCATCTCATAGCGCTTTTTCAAGACGTCGTATTCTCTTTCTCCTAAGGCTTTTGGATAGACAAGCGCTTCTGTCGGCGAAAGAATGTTGAAGACGCAATCCAGATGAAGGAACGTTTCTTCAAACGGAACCGGTATGACTTCATAAGAGGGAAGCCTGCGCTTCAGCTCTTGGACGGCCGAGAACGTCGTTCTGTGGCTGATGCCGGCATATATGGTATTTTGGTCGACGAGGATGTCGCCGCCTTCGATTTGATAGCCTTCATTAAATGCGGTCCAGGAGATTTGTTCTTTTGCCAGCCATTCCTGCAGGACATTTTCTTCGCCCTGGCGGATGTCGGCTGAAAGCTGCGCGGAAAACACAGTGCCTCCGATCGTAAACCCGATATCGCGCGTGAAAACCTGTTCCGGAAATTGGCTTAAAGCAGGCAGAATCACGACTTCAATACCCCGGCTCTCCAATTCTTTTATCAATGTATTATGCTGGCGGACGGCCAGCGTTTTATCGATATTATCCTTTTGAAAATACTTCTGTGTTTCATTGATCACTTCTGCAATCTCCATATACTCCGGTCTGCATAACACCACTTTTTTTAAGACGTCGTATTCGCTTGTACAGCCCGCCCCGCGGTTTTTTTTCGATAATGCTGAGTCCATTTTGATTCCCCCGTCCTCTCTTTAGTCATTTCATTATTCCCTACCCGCAGCGGGAAATAAACCTTTTAGCCAGAAAATCTGACAGTCAGCCGGATAAAAAAGTTTAGACAAATGAATTCTAATAGTGTTTAATATAGAAAAAATCCACTTTACAAACGCATCTTAGTAGACATCAAAGGAGTAATGGATGATGAATGGACCTGAAAAGAGATACTGCAAAGAATCAAAAGTTGTCAAAACAAGCAGGGTATTTCCGCTTGATACGAACAATCACAACACCTTGTTCGGCGGCAAGCTGATGAGCTATATCGACGATATCGCTTCGATTTCGGCAGCGAGACACTCGAGGTGTGAAACCGTGACAGCTTCAATGGATTCCGTCGATTTTCTCGAACCGATCCGCCAGGAGGATTCAGTCTGCCTTGAATCTTATGTGACATGGGTCGGCAGAACGTCAATGGAGGTATTCGTCAAAGTCATTAAAGAGCATTTGCTGACAGGCGAACGAAAGCTTGCGGCGACATCCTTTTTAACCTTTGTGGCGCTTGATCAGGACGGCAATCCTCAGGCCGTTCCCCAAGTTGTACCGCAGTCTGAAGAAGAAATCATGCTGCACGAGACCGCCCGGCAGCGCGCCGAAGAACGGAAAAACCATCGCAAACACAGCAAAGCGCTGGCCCAGGCGCTGGCTGTTGACAAACCTTGGTAAACATACGAACAAAACCCCGGCTCAAGCATCAGTTTGCCGGGGTTTTGCTGTGCAATGAATACACTACCCAATATTTGTTCAAAATAAATTACAAAAAACGGAAAGAAGTTTTGGGTGAAATGCTTGAATTTGTATGGACTTTTTTAGCCAAGCCAGCTTTAGTGTTCTCTATAGCTTATATTCTTTTCCGAATCGCAGGGAAGAAAGCCGTTTCGCAAATGACGAACTTCGACCTTTTGCTGACATTTGCGATTGGAACGATCATCAGCGAACCGATTCTTACTTCTAAAATTTCAATGTCCATTTATTACGCGCTTACCTTTCTGATCTTCTATTTGTTGATTGAAAAGCTGTCATTACACAATAAATGGCGATGGTTTCTTGTCGTCAGTCCGACCGTGCTGATCCGAAACGGCAATATTGATAAAGGAGGATTAAAAAGAGAGCGGCTGACTGTCAATGAACTGCTCGGCAAATTGCGCGAAAAAGGCTATGCCGACCCAAAAGATATCGACCTCGCCCTGATTGAAGAATCGGGCCAGATCAGCGTGATTCCCAAATCGGAAGCAAGGCCTGTACAGCCGCGGGACCTCAACTTGGAGACGAAGCGGAATTTCGTGCCGATTCCGCTCATTTTAGACGGCGAAATTATCGAACACAATTTAAAATACTTGAAAAAAACGAAAGAATGGCTGTTTCAAAAATTAGAGGATAAAGGGATTGAGCAAGCGATGCTGCCAACCATTACGCTCGGCACCTTGAACGAAAAAAATGAAATTATAATTGATACGGAAGATCCCGGCAGCCCGTTAACCCATGACCCGTATCTCTATAAACCGGGGCAAGACCATTAATTTTCGCCGAATAGGCGATTTTTTTATTTCCTGCTATTTCAGAAAAATATTAAGAGTCTGTTTTTTTATTCGTTGATAAAAATGAACAGGGCATTTGTCATAAAATTTGAAAATGGTGTCACAAAAAACAGGAGGAAAATATGTTGTTTTCTGTATTTTTATAGCATATATTAGTTTTTGTGAAAAAATTTTGATGGTAGGTGCAATTGATGAAAAGGTTTTTTAGTGTAATAATTTTGGGCGCCCTGCTGCTGCTCGGGACATCTGCGCCAATCGAAGCGGCAGACTACGGACGCGACGTCCTCGGCTCAAAAGACGGCTGGGGCGCTTATGGAAAAGGAACGACCGGAGGCGCTGACGCTTCTTCTGATCAGGTATATACGGTCAAAAACCGCAAGCAGCTTGTTGAGGCATTAGGGGGAGACAATAAAAAGAACAGCGAAAATGATACGCCGAAGATCATCTATGTGAAGGGAACAATCAATCTTAGTGTTGATGATGACAACAATCCTTTAGGCTATGAAGATTATAAAGACCCCGAATATTCGATCGAAGCGTATCTCAAAGCTTATGATCCGAAGAAATGGGGGAAAAAGGAGCCGACAGGAAAGCTTGAAGAGGCAAGGCTCCGCTCGAAAGATAATCAAAAGGAACGGGTCTTGATCAGAGTCGGTTCGAACACAACGATTATCGGGCTCGGAGATGATGCGAAAATCGTCGGCGGAGGCCTTTATGTCAAAAACGCGGAAAACGTCATTATCCGCAATATCGAATTCGAAAACGCGTACGATTTCTTCCCTGGCTGGGATCCGACGGATGGGAGCAGCGGTAACTGGAATTCAGAATATGACAACCTGCTGATCGAAATGTCCAAAAATATTTGGATCGACCACTGCTCATTCAATGACGGAGATCAGCCTGATGAGCTGACTGAAACGCATTTCGGGCGCGAATTCCAGCATCACGACGGACTGCTTGATATCAAAAAGCAGTCGGATTTCATTACGGTGTCATACAGCATATTTTCAGGACATTCTAAAAACACGATTATCGGATCAAGCGACAGCTACAAAGCAGACAACGGGCATTTAAGGGTGACATTCCACCACAATCTCTACGAAAATATAAAAGAGCGGGCACCGCGCGTCCGCTACGGAAAAGTGCACATTTACAACAACTATTTTAAAAGCACGAAAGACAGCTACAATTATTCATGGGGCGTAGGCTATTCTTCAAAAATTTATGCTGAGGACAACTACTTTGACCTGCCGGAAGGAACGAAGCCTCAAAAACTGATGAAGGTCTTTAAAGGTGACGCTTTATATGAAAAAGATACGATCGTAAACAACCAAAAAAGCGTCGCAAAAATTGATGTTGTCAGCACATACAACAAAGCAAACAATGCGTCTATTAAAAAATCGGCCGGCTGGAAGCCGACGCTGTTTGAAAAAATCGACGACGCAGAAGATGTGCCGGCAATCGTTGAAGCGCACGCAGGCGCAGGAAAACTGGAGTAATCAAGCAAAGCGGACATGCAGATGATGTCCGCTTTTTTGTTCAGGTATCTTGCAATGCAAAATAGTGTATGTTATCATTCGTGTATCTTGTATTGCAAGATACATAAAAGAGGTGGCTTATGAGTTCAACGCAAATGCTGAAAGGGATTTTAGAAGGATGTCTTCTTGCCGTTATATCAGAAGGGGAGATATACGGCTATGAAATGACAAAGGTGCTTGCGGGATACGGTTTTTCGGATATCAGCGAAGGAAGCATCTATCCGATTCTCCTCCGCATGCAAAAGGAAAAATGGGTGGAGACCGAACTAAAACGGTCGGCGAGCGGCCCGAAGAGAAAATATTACAGACTTACACCCCTTGGAGAAGCGGAGCTTCAATCGTTCATCGACCGTTGGAAAGCATTATCCGGGAACGTCAATGCACTGCTCGAAAAAAAACTGAAGGAGAAGTGAAACTGTGCTATCAAAGGACATGCAAAACGTATTGGACGAGATGAGAATCTACTTAATGTCTTCAGGAAAAAGCGACAAAGAAATCGAAGGAATCATGAATGAGCTAACCGTTCATGCCTGGGAAGGAGAAAAGGACGGAAAAACCGTCCGGCAAATTTTTGGGGATTCTCCCAAGTCATATGTTCAAGCGCTGTCAAAAGAGCTTTCATCAAGGCCAGGGGAGATCGCCAAGTTGTTCTTTGCCATTTTAATCGGCGCAATATCCTATTTTATATTCAGCGATGCCGTGAACGACAGCCTCGATTATTCTGTCTATACGCTGGCAGGCTATCCGCTTTATATTTTGCTGGCAGCGGCTATGTTGCCGCTTTTGGGCCGGATTACAGCATTTAAAGGGAAGAATACGGCCTTCATGTATACGATGGTGTACGCCGCTTTGACGTTTTTTCCGATTTTGGCCATTATTTTTATTGACCGGCAATTCGGGACACCGGTTTTTTCGTTTGATGGGGGAAGCCGCTGGCTGATTATGGCCCTGTCGTTTCTTGTGATCGTATGTTTGTCTTTCAGGTTGAAAGCCGGAGCCTTGTCCATATTGCCGCTGCTTTTAGCCGGAACGCATTTTTTGTTTCAGTATATGAACTGGGATTCAGCAGGAGCCATGATGGCAGAAACTTATATTCCCTATATCGGGCTGCTTCTCGTCATGTTTATTGAAACAAAGCGTGCCAGAAATACGGCTCAATATGAATGAAATACAGAAGAGCATTATATTTTTTAAGGTGAAGACTCTTGCCTTTTGGCGATCACAACGTTTATGATCAGAGCATGAAAGGTGGCCGATATATGGATATGATGTGGGGCTATGTACTCGTCTTTATTTTGGCTGCGATTCCGTGGTTTGAAGTGATCGGTGTCGTGCCGCTAGCGATCATTGCCGGGCTTAAACCTGTTCCGTCCGCTATTATCGCGCTATTCGGAAATCTATTAACCGTACTGCTGCTTATTTTTTTAATTGACAAAGTGAAGGTATGGCTAGAAAGAAGACGCGGGGAGCGGAGAGCGGAGACGGATAAGTTCTCAAAAAGGAAAAGCAGGGCGAAAAAAATATGGCTGACCTACGGCATTCCGGGCCTTTCTTTCGTCGGGCCTTTCTTTATCGGCTCCCACTTAACCGCGTTTATGTGCATGGGCTTTGGGGCCAAGCGCAGACAAACGGCGCTGTGGATGACGGGGAGTCTCGCAGTATGGACAACGGCGTCGGCTGTCGCTGCCTACTATGGTTTCAGTTTCCTCGCTCCTGAAAATGAAGGGCTGCTGAAAAATATCTTTAAACAGGAGGAGTGAAGATATGCCGTTTTTGAAAGATTTATCTCCAGATGAAGAGATGGCGCCGACAGTCGGGCTGCTTTTTTCGGCGGTCAATGAAAACATCGAACGGCTGAAATCAATCGTCTCCGGCATCAGCCGGGAAGAGCTGGAATATAAGGGTGAGCATGGCGACAAAAACAGCATCGCCCAGCTGATCTATCATTTAATCAATGTCGATGTCCGCTGGGTTTACAGGCTGAAGGAAAGCGAAATTCCAAGAGAGCTGGAAGAGAAATACGGACCGATGACGGATGAAAACGGACGTTTGCCGGAGGTGACAGGCGTCCCTTTGACCGTGTTAATCGAGTGGCATGAAGAGGTGCTGGAGATGTTGAAACACACCGCTAAAGGCTTTTCGGAAAAAGACTTGCTGAAGAAGGTTCCGTATGAGGGAGGGTTTTCGACGATCCGCTGGGGGATCTGGCATATGTCTGATCATAACCGCTATCACCAGGCGCATATTCAGGCTTGCTTAAAAGAGTTCCGCATGCAAAACAGTTGATTTTTTCGTATGATTTGGTATGATGCTAATTAGCAAACTTCATAACGTTAAAGTTTTCTAGGGTTCCGCACATTCGTATGTGGCCTGGTCCGAGAGAAAACACATATGATTTGTTCATATGCACACGGAGGGATAAAAGCCCGGGAGTATCGTTTCCATCGATAGCCCGGGTTTTTTCTTTTGCTGAAAATGAAATTGGAGGGATTGTGATGAGATGGGGCAGTGTCATACTTGCAGCCTTGTTTGAAATTGGCTGGGTCATGGGGCTGAAACACGCCGATTCGGCACTTGAATGGATCTGCACGGCGGCCGCCGTCGTGATGAGCTTCTATATACTGGTGAAAGCGGGGGAGAAGCTGCCGGTCGGAACCGTGTATGCCGTATTTACCGGTCTCGGGACGGCGGGAACGGTCGTCTGCGAAATCGCCTTGTTCAATGAGCCGGCAAATATCGCCAAGCTTGCTCTGATCGGTGTTTTGCTATGCGGCGTGATCGGTTTGAAGCTTGTAACAAATGAAGAGAAAGGGGAGGCGTCATAATGGAATGGATCTGCCTCATCGCCGCCGGTATACTGGAAATGCTTGGCGTGACGATGATGAACCAGTTTCATAAAGACAAGCGGGTGAGATGGATCTTTTTGTTGATCATCGGGTTTGCCGCTTCTTTTTTCTTGCTTTCCCTTGCGATGGAGACGCTGCCGATGGGAACCGCGTACGCAGTGTGGACAGGGATCGGCACGGTCGGAGGTGCGCTTGTCGGCATCCTGTTTTACGGAGAGCCGAAAGACGGAAAACGCATCTTTTTCATCGCGCTCATTTTGGGATCTGCCGTCGGGCTGAAACTTATTAGCTAGAGTCGGGTTATGCAAATAGGCGTTCGTAAATTGATTTTTCAATAAACTCCAGTATAATGAAAAGATAGTTTACGAATTACAAGCAAAGAGGGTTTTTACGAAAATGAACGCATATATGAAACAGCAGTTATCGCAATATCAGGAAATCAATAACGATAAGGCCCGCCTTCTGGTCAGCTGTCCGGATCAGCCTGGAATCGTCGCCGCCGTTTCTTCATTTTTATTTGAGAACGGTGCGAATATTATTGAATCGAACCAGTATACGACAGACCCTGAAGGAGGCCGGTTCTTTCTGCGGATTGAGTTTGAAGTTCAAGGCATCCGCGAAAAGATCGAACAGATGAAAGCGGCATTCGCCTCTGTGGCGGAGTCCTTCCAAATGACGTGGAGCATGAATTTGGCGAGCGAACTGAAACGCGTCGCTATCTTCGTTTCAAAAGAGCTTCACTGCCTGCATGAACTGCTATGGGAATGGCAGAGCGGCAATTTGATGGCGGAGATTGCAGCGGTTATCAGCAATCATGAAGATGCAAGAGAAACTGTTGAATCCCTGAATATTCCGTTCCTTTACATGAAAGCGAACAAAGACATTCGTCAGGAAGTGGAAAAACAGCAGCTGAAATGGCTTGAAGAGTATCGTGCGGATGTCATCGTTCTCGCCCGATATATGCAGATTTTAACGCCTGATTTTGTCTCGGCTCATCCGAACAAAATCATAAATATTCACCACTCCTTCCTGCCGGCTTTTATCGGGGCGAATCCGTATAAACGGGCATATGAAAGAGGCGTTAAACTGATCGGAGCAACATCGCATTATGTGACAAACGAATTGGATGAAGGGCCGATCATCGAACAGGATATCGAACGGGTCGACCACAGAGACAATGTGGAAGCATTGAAAAACATCGGCCGAACGATTGAGAGAAGCGTTTTGGCAAGAGCGGTCAAATGGCACTTGGAAGACCGGATTATCGTGCATGGAAACAAGACGATCGTCTTTAATTAAATTGTTTGATCTGCCTCTTGACAGAGGCGTTTTTCCTAGGCATAATAATAAAAAATCACGAGCGTTGAAGAGGGCCAGTAAGCAGTTCTTTCTGTGAAAGAGAGTGAAATGGCATGCTGAAACATTTCACCACATGAAACCTGCCGAACCTGCCTCGGAGTCCCAGGGGGAAAACCTGGGCGCATACCCTGGCGTTAAAGGGGAAAGAGGAGTGCGCTTTATTTTCTCGCGCATTCAATGAAGGTGGTACCGCGGAAAGCTCTTTTCGTCCTTTTTTACTTGGACGAAAAGGGCTTTTTTTATTGGCCTTCTGCCAGATCATCTCGGAGGGAAAAAACGTGAAAAAACAACGGATTGTCATTAAAATCGGAAGCAGTTCATTAACCAACTCGAAGGGCAGCATCGATGAGGAGAAGATCAATGACCATGTTCGGGCGATAGCTGCTCTGAAAAAAGAAGGCCATGAAGTCATCTTCATTTCGTCGGGGGCTGTCGCTGCGGGATTTTTACAGCTCGGCTATCCCGCAAGGCCTGTGACGCTAAAGGGAAAACAGGCTGCAGCGGCCGTCGGCCAGAGCTTGTTAATGCAAACATACATCGAGCATTTTGCAGACCACGATATCAAGCCTGCGCAGATCTTATTGACGAGAAACGATTTTGCCAAACGGGAGCGCTATCGAAATGCATATGCGACCATTATGGAACTGATTGAACGGGGGCTTGTCCCGATTATTAATGAAAATGATTCGGTATCTGTTGAAGAATTGACGTTTGGGGACAACGACATGCTTTCCGCCCTTGTAAGCGGACTGATTCATGCCGACAAACTCATCATTTTAACGGATATTAACGGCCTCTATGACTCGAATCCGGCTGAACATCCCGATGCCCGCCGTTTTGATTACATTCCCGAAATTACGGACGAACTTTTGGGCTGCGCCGCTTCCGCCGGATCAAAAGTCGGGACGGGCGGGATGAAGTCGAAGCTTTTGGCGGCAAAAACCGCTCTTTCACTCGGCGTCAATGTTTTCATAGGCGCCGGAGAGGGAGATGATAAGCTGATCCAGATTTTAAAAGGAAACGGGGACGGCACCTATATCGGCCAATCCGACCTGTCTTCCGTCAACAATCATAGGCAGTGGATCGCCTTTCATTCACCTGTTTCAGGGAAGATTACCGTTGATGAAGGGGCTGAGCTGGCGATTACCGAAAACGGCGGGAGCCTGCTGCCGGCCGGCGTAACAGCGATATCCGGAGATTTTCCGAAAGGGGTGGTTGTCGAAGTTTACGGACCGAACGGCTTGGCCGGGAAAGGCCAAACGCTGTACTCCGCCGCAGAGCTTGAAGAGGTAAAAGGGAAGCGAAGCGATGAGTTCCATCATGAAGAAGGGATAGAAGTCATCCATCGAAATGATTGGGTAAGCATTAAAGAATAAGGGGATGAAAGAATGAGCGAAGTGATTGAAAAAGCAAAAAAGGCCAAAGTCGCAAAGGAAGAACTGGTTCATCAGCCGACTGAAAGGAAAAATGAGGCGCTTTCCTTTATCGCCGAGGCCATCCGCTTTAAGCAGGATGAGATATTGGCAGAAAACGAGAAAGATATCGTCCGCGGCAAAGAAAAAGGCTTTTCGCCTGCGCTGCTTGACCGCCTTGCCTTAACGCCGGAGAGGCTGAATGATATAGCAGACGCCGTCATGCTGCTCACAAAGCTTGAAGACCCTGTGGGGGAAACGCTTGAAACGATCCGCAAAGACAACGGGCTTTTCATTGAAAATGTCAGGGTCCCGCTCGGAGTCGTCGGAATGATCTATGAGGCTCGTCCGAATGTAACGGTCGACGCCGCAACCCTTTGTTTGAAAACGGGAAATGCCGTCATCCTGCGGGGCAGTTCGTCAGCCATCAACAGCAATAAAGCGCTCGTCCGCGTGATCAGGGAAGCGCTCGAACGCTCGGCGCTTCCAGAGGATGCCGTTCAGCTCATTGAAGATACAAGCAAAGAAACGGCAAAACAGCTGTTCACTTTAAACGACGGCTTGGATGTGCTCATCCCGAGAGGAGGGAAAAACCTCATCGATATGGTGGTGCGGGAATCCACAGTGCCTGTGCTTGAAACAGGCGCGGGGAACTGCCACATATTCATTGATGAATCGGCTCAGCCAGACATGGCTGAGCAGGTTGTAATCAATGCCAAAACGCAGCGCCCTTCTGTCTGCAATGCGATTGAAACGGTGCTCATCCATAAAGGCTGGGCGGAAGAGCATACGAAAGCGCTTCTTCAAAAGCTTGAAGAAGCGGGCGTTGAAATCAGGGGAGACGAAGCCGTATGCACGATGCTGCCTTCTGCGGTTCCAGCTCGCGAGACCGACTGGGGAACCGAGTTTCTTGCGCCGGTTGTCAGCATCAAAACCGTTGCCGGAATCGATGAAGCCATCCGGCACATCAGACAGTACGGCACACGTCATTCGGAAGCGATTCTGACTGAAAATCAGGAAAACGCCCGGTATTTCTTAACGTCTGTTGACGCTGCAGCTGTTTACCACAATGCTTCAACACGTTTTACAGACGGCTTTGAATTCGGCTACGGCGCCGAAATCGGCATCAGCACGCAAAAGCTTCACGCACGGGGGCCGATGGGCCTTAAAGCGCTGACTTCTTCTAAATATATCATTAAAGGAAACGGACAAATCCGGATATGAAAGTGTGGCATCCTGTCTCGAATGAAGACAGGATGTTTTTTGTTGTGTTATCACTTTTAATTTTATAAAATTAAATTGTTCACAATATAAATTAAAGGAGACGATAAATCATGAAACCGCTATTTACCTCGCAAGCCACTGCCAATGGTGGCAGAGACGGACAAGTCACCTCATCTGACCGCGTCCTTGAGCTGGAGCTGGCCATGCCGGGAACGCCAAAAGCCAAGGAAAACGAAAATGCCACCAACCCGGAGCAGCTGTTTGCCGCCGGATACGCGGCATGCTTTGACAGCGCATTGCAATTGACCGCCCAAAAGGCGCGTCTTCGAATGGAGACAGAGGTGACGGCGAACGTCAGCCTTCTGAAAGATGAAGCAGATGGAGGCTATAAGCTCAGTGTCACACTGCAAGTAAAAGGAACCGGCGTTGAACAGAGGGAGCTCGAAAAACTCGTCCATCAAGCTCATACCGTTTGCCCGTATTCAAAAGCAATTTCCGGAAATGTTGATGTCAACCTTGAAGTGATTTCTTAAAAAAGAGGCGCCTTCGATATGAAGGCGCCTTTTTGCTGTCTTTACAGCACATCTGTTTTTTTCGTCAATGAAGCAAGAAGGGATTCAAGCGTTTGCTTCAAGTTTTTCAGTTCGCCAGCCGACAGATCGGTCTGGGCGATCATGTGCTGCGGAATGCTGCTTGCTTTTTCTTGGAGTGCCTGGCCGCCTGCTGTCAGTCTGACAATTACAGACCGTTCATCTTCAGGTGACCGCTCTCTTGTTAAAAGCCCGTGCTGCTCCATTCTCTTCAGCATCGGCGTCAGTGTGCCGGAATCGAGATAAAGGAGCTTGCCCATTGTTTTGACGCTTAATTCCCCGTGTTCCCATAATAAAAGGAGCGCGAGGTACTGCGGATACGTAATATTGAGTTCATCAAGCAGAGGCTTGTAAAGCTTCGTCATTTCACGCGAGCTTGCATAAAGGAGAAAGCAAAGCTGTCTGTCAAGCCTCATATGTTCAAATTCGTTTGCCATCGTTTCACCAACTCTTTTTTATGTTCCTTTTTATTGTATAAGATTTTGCGTTCTTTTCCCATTGATCGGCTGAAAACCCGAAAAAACAAAAACGGATGTTTAAAAAACTCATTTTGTGAAATATAAAGAGTAGAGGAAAAAACGTAAGGAGGAATCAGGATGACTGCATTGTTTACAGCAAAAGTCACGGCAAAAGGCGGAAGATCCGGACATGTCAAATCAGATGACGGGGTTTTGGACCATAACATTGTTATGCCAAATGAAAAAAAAGAAGGCGAATCAGGGACAAATCCTGAACAGCTCTTTGCGGCGGGATACGCGGCGTGCTTCGGCGGCGCATTGGAACATGTCGCAAAACAAAAAGGCATTGACATCGATTCTGAGGTCGAAGGCCATGTGAGCTTGCTGAAGGATGAGAGTGACGGCGGTTTTAAAATCGGCGTCAAGCTGATCGTCACAGCAGGCGGGGTAGAAAAAGAAAAAGCGAAAGAGCTGGTCGAAGCCGCTCATGACTTTTGCCCTTATTCAAAAGCGACGAGAGGAAATATCGACGTCAATCTTGAAGTAAAATAAATAAACGGGAAAGATGAAAACGAGAAAGCAAACAAAGCTTGTTTGCTTTCTTTTTTAGAAAGGAGCAGCATATGGCATATCTTAAAAAAGCGCTTGTGTTCTCCGTGCTTTCTCTCGCTATTGTCCTTGCAGGATGCGGAACCGGAGCGGCGGAGAAGAACAACGGCAATCAATCCCCGGCTGATACGGCCAAGCAGAAAGCACCTGATTTGAAAACATATTCCCTTGACAAAAATATCCGGTCTGAAGAAGATTTTGATTTGATAGGCAAGTATGTTCATGCTGAAGATGACCAAATCACGCTCGAAATAAAGGATAAGGAACTGATTGTTCCGAAAAGCAGCCGCTTTCACAGCGAAGAAGACCATGATGACTTAATCGGGAAGCTTGTGAAGGTAGAGGTGGATGGAAAAACGCAAGAAGCGGAAGAAGCCGAGCTTATGCCGCAGTCAAAAGCCGACCAAAATGGCGTATATGAGGAGGAGAAAGACGGCAGCCGAAAAATCATCGCCACGTTTGTCAGCGAGTCGGAGCAAAACATTACAATCAAAACAAAAGCAGGGGAAAAAACTTATCAGAAAACAGCCGATTTTGAGAGGGATGTCGCCGAAGCACCTGAAAAACTGAAAGGGAAAATTGTCAGGCTTGAAATTGAAAAGGATGGAAAAGCAGAAAGCCTTGATTTGGAATCGGAAGATCAAAAGCTTGAATGGTATGAGCCGTCTGCTTCAAAATAAAAAAAGCTTCCTGATGAAGGAAGCTTTTTTTAATATTCCACTTTTTGATCGGTCTTTTCCCATGTGAGAAAAGGTTCAAGCTTTGCTTGAAGGTCCATTTTATAAAAAGGAATTTTCCGTTCGCTTTTCGTTTTGGTGATTTCTTCATAAATAAAAGAGTCGTCAAAACCGGCCGATGCGGCATCCGAATGCTGAGCGGCGAAGTAAACTTCCTTCGGTCTCGCCCAGTAGATGGCTCCCAGGCACATGGGGCACGGTTCACAGCTTGTATAAAGAATGCAGTCGTTCAGCTGATAATCGCCAAGTGCTTCACAGGCGAGCCGAATAGCCGTTACTTCCGCGTGCGCGGTTGGATCATTGCTTGTTGTGACATTGTTTTTTCCCTCGGCGATAATTTGGCCGTCTTTGACTATCACAGCGCCAAAAGGTCCGCCTGTGCCGCTTTTCACGCTCTCCACCGCAAGGTCGATGGCGCGCTGCAAAAATGCTTCATGATTCATTTCTGTATCCTCCTTGGTTGTCTTGCCTTCTTATTATAGCTGATGGACCCGGCAAAATAAACACATGTCAGAATATTCAGCATATTTGATTTCAAACCGCACATCGCATACAATGAATGCTAGAATAATGAACGGGGGATGATGTTTTGCTTACATTGTATATTGCAAGACACGGTCAGACGGAATGGAATATTGAAAAAAGAATGCAAGGCTGGGAAGACTCCAATTTAACGGCTTTGGGACTGGCAAACGCAAATGCCCTCGGCGAACGGCTGAAAGATGTTCAATTCCAAGCCGCATATTCCAGTCCAAGCGGCCGGGCCGTTGATTCTGCGCGGGCTATGCTGCAGAACCGCAGCATTCCCTTTATAACAGACGACAGATTAAAAGAAATCTCGATCGGCCGCTGGGAAGGGAAAACGTATGATGAGATCAAACAAAGTGATCCTGACTTGCTGGAAGCGTATTTTAATACGCCTGAAACATATATGCCCGATGAAAGCGAGAGCTTTTACGATTTTGAAAGGCGGGTCAGTCAGGCGTATCAATTCATTCTCCGCCGCCATCGGGAAGGCAATGTCCTCATTGTCAGCCATTCCGTGTTTATATTGATGCTCTTGAATCTTATAAAAAAGAGGCCGGTCGGTGAACTATGGAACTCAAGCTATGTTCATGACACAGCTCTTGCGGTTGTAACGGTTTCCGAGGATGGAAGCGCCGCGATTGAAAGAGAAGGAGACGGTGAACATAGAGTAGAAGCAAAGAATGCCACCTGGTAGGCATGCCAAAAAGCCTGATGTTGGAATCAGGCTCCGAGGCTCCTAGCCGGAATATATTTTGGCACTGAAGCTGTGAAGCGTGTCGGCGGTAATCGTTTTGTTTTTTGAAAGACAAACGGTTTTGACATCTGCCGCATCTGCTTCCGCTTTTTTTCCGAAAAGTAAGACTGTAAGAGAAAGCGGGCCTTTTGCGATTTGCTGATATGCCAGAATGCAAAGGTTGTCGGCGATTGTGCGGCTGATCATGCGGCGCGCCGACCACAGCTGCTGCTGTCCCTCTTCATCAAACTGAATATATGCTGCGGCTCGTTTTTTTGTAATGAGTCCTGACAGACCGTTTTGTTTGATCTGCTTCATGAGAGCGAGCGGTTCAGACAGCGGCGGTGCGGTCAGTTTATAGCTGCCAGGGGAACATTTGGCTGCAGCCAAAGAAGACATGATCGGCAGGTAGCCGGCCAAATGCCCGCCGCTGTGAAAGAGCTTCTCCGCAAGCATCTGATCGGTCTTTTTCATGCGGATTTCTGTAAAGTGCAGGAGATGCTGCAAATCATCGAGCGTGTGTAAAAATCCTTTGAGTTCATGTTCCATTTCGGATTGCGCCTGATCGATGCCGCATGTTCTTGCTGTTTTCACGCTGGAGAAAAGAACATGAAAATGACGGTTCAAAAGGCGTATTAAATCGCTGATTCGCTGGTGGGAATAGCGAAATTGGCGGGCGAGGGCGTGCAGATCATTGATGTTCAGCCGGATCGTCATATCAGCTCCTCGGCTTTCAGCTGAAGCCGTTCAATTTCTTCGTCCGCCTGCTCTTTAATGGTCCTCAGCTTGTCATACACGCGCGATTCCGCCCGGTCGAGATCGTCCAAAAGCGCGTCATACATTTCGCGCGCCTGTCCGCGCCATCCGTTGATATACGTTTGGTGTGCTTTTAAAATAGAAGAACTTTCCTGCCTCAGCTCATCAATGGCGGCATTCACATCTTTTACGTATAGCTGAAGAGAGTGAATGTCTTCCTGATATATTTTTCGCTTGATTTTTCGTTCTAACGCTATTCCATCGTCAATCACTACATATTTTCCTTCCCTTCCATCATCTACTACAAATATGTTAAAAGAAAAGGATACGGAAGGAAATCGTACGAATGAATCAAAAGTCTTAATGTTTTTTGGGCGGACATACCTTGTATAACGGTTCTTTTGGCCTAAAAAGGGCTGGAGCCATGAAAAGAGCCGCCCGTGTGAACAGGCGGCGTTTGTAGTGGATTTTTTGTGAAATTAAACAGTCTGAGCCAGTTTGCCTCTTGCTTGTTTGGCTGCTTCAACCATATTCTTAAGCGCTGCGATCGTTTCCTCTGGCTGTCTCGTTTTTAAACCGCAGTCAGGGTTTACCCAGAAGCGATCAGCCGGGCAGACTTTCAGCGCGTCTTCTATGATCGTGAGCATTTCATCGCTGGAAGGGACGCGAGGGCTGTGAATATCATATACGCCAAGACCAAGCCCTTTCAGGTAAGGGTGCTGTTCCAGATAATCAAGAAATCCGCCGTGGCTTCTGCTGTGCTCGATCGTAATGACGTCTGCGTCAAGATCTTCGATCGCGTCTACGATATCTTCAAAGTTGCTGTAGCACATATGCGTATGGATTTGCGTCGTATCTTCCACAGATGAAGTGGACAGTCTGAACGCTTCTGCAGCCCATTTGAGATACTCGTCCCAATCCCGTTCTTTAAGCGGCAGGCCTTCTCTCAAGGCAGGTTCATCGACCTGAATGATTTGAATTCCTGCTTTTTCAAGCGCTTCAACCTCTTTGCGGAGGGCGCAGGCGATTTGGAAGGCGATCTCTTTTCTCGGCAGGTCATAGCGGGCAAAGGACCAGTTTAAAATGGTAACAGGCCCTGTCAGCATGCCCTTGACTTTCTTCGAGGTCAAGGATTGGGCGTAAACCGTTTCTTTTACTGTCATCGGCTCTTTAAACTCGACATCTCCGTAGATGACCGGCGGCCGGACGCAGCGGGAACCGTATGACTGAACCCAGGCGTATTTAGTAAAGGCGAATCCTCCGAGCTTTTCGCCGAAATACTCAACCATGTCTGTCCGTTCGAATTCTCCGTGAACGAGAACGTCAAGTCCGAGATCTTCCTGAATATCAATCCATTTCTTTGTTTCTTCCTGAATAAATGCTTCATACTGCTCGTCGGACCATTCTTTTTTCCGCCATTTTTGCCGCGCGCTCCGCACATCCGCCGTCTGCGGGAAGCTGCCGATCGTTGTTGTCGGCAATAGGGGAAGTCCGAGAGAGTCATTTTGAATCCGCAGCCTTTCTTCAAAAGCTGTCGGGCGTTTAAAGTCTTCCTCGGTCAGCTTGCCTCTTTCTTCGGCAAAGGCTGAATTTGTCGCTGCACCGTACTGTTTGAGATCTTGAAGGTGTCCGTGCGCTTCATCGATTTCCGCTTGGATGGCCGCTTTTCCGGAAACAAGTCCGTTCTTCAGCAGTGTAAGCTCCAGAAGTTTCTCTTTTGCGAAAGATAAACCGTTCAAGAGATCGTCGGCAAGATGTTCGCCCGGGTGTTTTGCGACAGGGACATGAAGCAGGCTGTTTGAAGGCTGAATCCAGACTTCGTCAACACCCGCTCTCTGGATCAGTTCAAGCGTCAGGTCGAGGCGCTCTTCGAGATTGGCTTTCCAAATGTTGCGTCCGTCTAAAATGCCGGCGGCAAGGACTTTGTCTTTAGGAAAACCGTGCGCTTTCAGGTGTTCGAAGTTTTTCCCTTTATCATGAACAAAATCAAGACCAATTCCTGCGACAGGAAACGATATCAGCTCTTCATAAGCATCAACCGAGTCAAAGTAGGTTTGCAGAAGGATGTTCAGTTCAGAGACTTCCTCTGTAATCGTCTGATAGATTTCTTTGACAGCAGCCGCTTCTTCATGTGAAGCCGTCACAAGAGCAGGCTCGTCGATTTGCACCCATTTGACGCCTTCCTGCTCAAGCTCTTTCAAAACCTGGATATAAAGAGGTGTCATTTGATTATAAATATCTTTGATATCCTGTTGTTCATAGCCTTTTGCAAGGGCTACGAAAGTGTAAAGGCCGAGTAGGACGGGCTTCGTTTCTGTTCCCAATGCTGCTTTTGCTCTTTGGTAATCTTGAAGCGGTTTGTTTCTCGTCACGCGGTATTGTGCACCTTTTTCATATTCAGGCACAATATAATGGTAGTTTGTATTAAACCATTTTGTCATTTCACTCGATACAGCATCTTTCGTGCCTCTCGACATTGCGAAATAAGTATCTAACGGATCGTTTATATCCTTGAATCGATCTGGAATCCAGTTGAACATCACCGCCGTGTCAAGAACATGGTCGTACATTGTAAAGTCGGAAACCGGTATGATATCGATTTGCTGATCAAGCTGAGTCTGGAGCGCTGCTAAAAATTGTTCATCCATTTCTTTCAAAAAGGTCTCGCGGTCCGTGTTTCCTTTCCAATAAGCCTCAAGCGATTTTTTCCATTCTCTGTTCAAGCCGATTCTTGGAAAGCCCAAGCTGCTCGTTTTTACATTAGTCATGTCTGGTCTCCTCCTTTTAGTGTTCAATAAAAAAAGACACTCACACTTCGGACAATGAGAAGGTGAATGCCTGAAAACAGCATTTTGCGAACGAGAAATAAACGTAGCGATTGTTACGTCAACTCGAACACCTCCTATCGACCGTAGGTTTATGGTGCGTCAGAACAGGCAGGTCTCCTGGCTCATGAATCGACGGTTATTTCCCCCTTCCCATATAGAAACAGTGGGTTTTATGAAATAACCTCCTCATTCACAGTGGCGGGACCGCGTTGGATTTTCACCAAACTTCCCTTTTAAAATCTAACCTCGATAGATTACCATGTTCCCGGCGATGAAATTGTTTAGTAGATTATATACCGTCACGATCTTTTAGTCAAAATAATTTTTGAATTCTTGCAATTAAAAAGATTCAGCTTTATACATGGCCATGAAAAAGGCCGCCGACATTGTCGGCAGCCTTCTTTAGGCTGTTAAAGGGAAAGAAGTTTTGCTTCGCCGGCTTTTTCCGCCAGTACCTCCGGCGCTGACAAATATAAGAATCCGTTGCCGATCAGCGCTTTTGAGTAATCAAGAGGGAGCGTGCGGCGGATTAACTGAGCATATAGTTCGGGTTCTGTCAGTTTCCGTTTAAACGCCTCTTCTTCAGCTGACTTGATGAGAGCGAGCGCTCCGCTGACGTGCGGTGTAGCCATCGATGTTCCCGTCAGCTTTCCGTATTGATGGTCGGGCAATGTAGAGAGGATTTCTTCTCCAGGTGCAACAAGGTCAATTTCTTTGTTCGCATTTGAAAATTCGGAAGACTCACGCGTCAATGACACGGATCCGACGGCGATGACTTCGTTGTATGCAGCAGGGTATGAGTACTCCTCTGTACGGTCATTGCCGTCGCCTTCGTTTCCTGCGGCGCAGACGACGAGCACTCCGCTCTTCACGGCGTTTGTCACCGCTTCCTTCAACTCCGGAACGTCGGCAGGACCGCCGAGCGACATTGAAATAATGTCGGCTTTTTGCTCAACGGCGTAGTTGATCCCGTTGATGATCCATTCATAATCCCCGCTGCCGTCTTCACCGCCGAGCACCTTGACGATTAATAGGTTCGCTTCGGGTGCTACGCCGGAAATGCCTCCGTTTTGATCGTTTGCGGCAATCGTACCCGCCACATGGGTGCCATGTCCATTATAATCATGAAACTGATCTTCTTTTCCGTTGTCATCATCAGTGAAGTTTCTGCCTCCGATGATTCGGTCTGCCAAATCTGGATGGGTTGCGTCACAGCCTGTATCAAGCACTGCGACAGTGATATCTTTTCCTTTAAAACCTTGTGACCACAGCTCCGGTGCCTTAATCGCATCGATTCCTTCCGGCAGTTCATTCACGTCCATCAGCTTTGTGTCAGTGACATAAGGAATTAATCGCATTTGCATTTCAAAGCCCTCCCTGTTATATGCTGCTTTAGATGGGTTACAAGGTGCGTGATTCTATTGTAAAACATTCACTTTGTAAAAAAAAGGTTCATTTGTATGAATTTTATGAAAAGTTAAAAAATATAGATAATAGAGGATATAAGTCGAATAATTGCGAACAATGCTGGAATTGTAAGCGAAAAGACCTGTGAAATCGGTGGAAGGGCGAGAGAGTCACTAGATATATGAGATTTCGCTTCAACATATTATCCCGGCAAAAGGATATCCTATTAAAAAAAGGAGTGGATACAGGGTGAAAGAACAAGAAGACGAAAAAAGAGACGAATTATCAATCGAGCAGGCGGAGTTTGTGCCGCATCCAAAATATGAAGGAGAATACGCGCTTTTACTGCACGAAAACTATCACCTGCTGTCAAAGGACGACCTTGAGCAGGAAAGCGAAAAATAAGAACGGAGCTCGGCACCTGGGCGAAAGAGCTGGTTTAATTTTGACGAAAACGGGAATCAACACATAATAGAGAGCATGAAAGTTGCTTTTCTTATTGACAGTTATCCTTTTTTTCTGTAATCTCATTGTGTCCGGTAAATACAGCTCTTCGTTAGGTGAGGCTCCTGTATGGAGATACGCTGCTGCCCAAAAATGTCCAAAGACGCCAATGGGTCAACAGAAATCATCGATCTAAGGTGATTTTTAATGCAGCTGGCATGCTGCCTATGCCATACAGTGCTAAAGCTCTACGATGGAAGGCGTTAGGGTTTTATTTTGTATGGCTTTTAACACCTTCATTTCGATGAATAGGTGTTTTTTTATTTTTTGAGGAAAATGAACTTTCCGTATTAATCAAGGAGGTGGTAGTATGGATTCTCCCCATTCGAGGCGGTTTAAACATACGAGAAATATTTTGCAGCATCACACATTGATTGATGAGGAGATCCTTATACTTCACCCCTTTTGCTATGGTGATATAAGGATCTCCTGAAAAGGGAGGGACAGATTGCCATGGTAAAAAACATGACATATGATGAACTGATTTTACGCATTATTATTTTGCTGAGAGACGGAAAACGAAAAGAGTTCCAAAGCGTTTTAGAAGAACTGCAGCCTTATGATATGGCGATTCTGTTTAAGGAAATGCCCGAAAAGCACCGCGGCCGGTATCTGTCTTTTTTAACGGTAGAAGACATTACCGATCTCATGGGCGAACTTGACAGAGAAGAGCAGCTAGTCGTTCTGAACAAGGTCGGCAAAGAAAAGGCGATCCATGTGATGAATAAAATGGACAACGACGACCTTGCCGCGCTCTTCGAGGAAATGGACCCTGAGCTGAAAGACCAGCTTCTATCCAGCATGGAAGCGGAAGAATCCGAAGCGGTCCGCGTTTTGATGAACTACCCGCCTGAAACAGCGGGAAGAATTATGACAAACCGCTATGTCTGGATTCCGCAGCATTACACGGTAAAAGAAGCGGTCGTCAAGCTGAAAAGCTTTGCGGAAATCGCGGAGTCCATCAACTATTTATACGTCATCAACGAACAAAAACAGCTTGTCGGGGTTATCTCATACCGTGATCTCATTTTGGCAGAACCCGATGAGAAGGTTCAGGAATTAATGTTTACAAGGGTCATATCGGCGGACGCTCTTCAAGATCAGGAAGAAGTCGCAAGGCTCATCGAGCGGTACGACTTTCTGGCGATTCCCGTTGTAGAAAAAAATCATGAGCTTGTCGGGATCGTAACGGTTGATGACATTATCGACATCGTCATCCAGGAAGCGAATGAAGACTATGAAAAATTCGCAGCATCAGGTAAGGCGATCACGTTTGATACAAAATCGTATGTCGCCGCATACCGCCGTCTGCCGTGGCTGATCTTGCTTTTGTTCATCGGTTTGATCTCTGGCAGCATTATGAGCTATTTTGAAGACACGCTGCAGCAGGTTGTCGCATTGGCCTTTTTTATGCCGATGATCGCGGGAATGACGGGTAACACTGGAACACAGTCCCTCGCTGTCGTCATCAGAGGGCTGTCAAAAGAAGAGCTCAATAAAAAAACGATTTTCCGCTTGATTTTCCGGGAGCTTAGAGCCGGGATTATTATTGGCGTCGTGTGTGCGATCGTGATTACGGGAATCGCGATAGTATGGCAGGGGAATCTGCTGCTCGGATTTGTGGTAGGGACTTCGCTTTTTGCCACTCTGATCATCGGAACGATGGCGGGAACGATCGTCCCGATCATCCTTCACAAGTGCAATGTCGACCCTGCGATTGCATCGGGTCCGCTGATTACAACATTAAATGACATTTTGTCGCTGTTGATCTACTTCGGTATTGCAACTGCATTCATTCATTCGCTGTAAGCAGAAAAGCCCTCCTTATCCGGAGGGTTTTTTGCTTGCCAGAATTCGTAAAAGCCTTTATATTTTAGGCAGAGATCAGGGGGGGGGATTGGTATGAGAAGGATTGCAGCTGTGCTGATTTGTTTAGCCGTTGCATTGATTGTTGCCGGCTGTCAGAATGAAGATGAAGGAAAAGACAGGCGGCTCGTCGCAGTTGAGGATATGCTTGAGGCGATATTGGACGATGATTTATCAAAGATGAAGCGCTTGTACGTGGAGGGCGCAAACCCTTCTCCGGAAACAATCTTGAAAGACAAGCAGAAATGGGGAATTTCCGGGCTTCATGCTGATGATTTTCAAATTTCTGAAGCGAGCATCCATGTGTTTCATGCCGCTTACAAGATGGAAAATACCGGTCAGCCCGGAACGATTGCGTTTCGGATACGCAATGATCCCGATAAAGGCGTTATGATTGATTTCATTGGATACATAAAGGAAGCGAAAAAGCAGGAAAACAGGTGACGAATCATCCGGAGGGAATGATTCGTTTTTTTAACGGTTTTTGTATTTAAAATGAGCGTTAAGCTGGCCTTCGAGCATTTTCTTTCTGAGCTGCTGGTCGTTTTTTAGCCTTTGTTCTTTTTTGCGCATATCTTTGAGGATTTCTGCGGTCTGAACACCGTCTTCCCGCTTGTTTGCGATTTCCATCAGCCGTTCGACGTCAGCAAAGGAATATTTGCGCGTGCCTCTTGTAGAGCGCTGCGGATAGATCAGCTTGCGTTCTTCGTAATAGCGGATCTGCCTGACCGACAGACCCGTCAGCTCGCTGACAATGCCAATTGAAATCACTTTTTTATCTTTATAAGAAAGATCTTCGACTGTCATTTTCCCACCCCTAAGATGACTTTTTTTGTATTATATAAGAAAACGCGCGAAAAAACCTGACATCTGTCAGAAAATCTAACATTGTTGAAAAAATTTTTAAAAAATCACGGAAGAAAAGTTTACAGGAACCATGCAAGGGGTAAAAGTGTTTTGTATGCTGTAGGTACAGACTTTTGAGGGGGGAATCGTTGGATGAAGGAACACAAAGCAGTCTTACTCGCCAAAGAAATCGTTGCCTTAGACAATAAGAGAGACGAATTGCTCGAGACATTGATGAACCTTGCCGGCAAGGATGCGTTTCCGCTGCTGAGGGCGGTGCAGAACGGCTTTTATCAAAAGTCCTCTTAAATTCCGGAAGGGGAGTAAAAGCGAACTTTACACGGCCTTAAAGCTTGGTTAATAAATAAGGTCTATTCTTATAGTATACAATACGCGAAAATGAAAGGAGAAGATCATGAGCAGATTGTTAAAAAACGCTTTGGAAAAGGAAAGAAACCATTACTTGAAAAAACTGATCTCACTCGGTGAGCATAATCGGGAAGTTTTGCAGAGGATGACGATTACGGAGCTCAGAAATGAATATTTTTATTTTTTCCGGAAAAATAAAGCCCGTGTTCAAAATCGGCCATTTTGAAAAAACGGGCTTCTTTTTAATATCTAAAAAAAAATAAGCAGGAGTTTTCTTTCGGATAACGAAAATATATACATATAGAATATGGGAAAAGCATGACCCTTTCTTTTTCTACATTTGTAAGGGTTTTCATTTCCCGGGTTCATTTTAAGAAAATAGTATAAGAGGTAGATGATATGAGACTTTCGTTTAATGAGGAAGAAGTTCACCGTGCTATGTCGCTGTACAAGGTTTTTGCCAGGGCTTTTAAAAGCGTTTCAGAACATAGTATTCGGGACAGCAAGGAACACGGCTTTAATCCTACAGAATTTGCTGTATTGGAGCTTTTGTATACGAGGGGAGCCCAAAAGCTGCAGCAAATCGGCTCGAGGCTGCTCCTTGTAAGCGGGAACGTAACCTATGTGATCGACAAACTGGAAAAAAACGGTTTCATCAAACGAGAGCAGGACCCGAAAGATAAACGGTCTGTCTATGCGAATTTGACGGAGAAGGGAAAGGCATATCTCGATGAGATTTATCCGATCCACTCCCTGAGAATTGCGAGGGCTTTTTCAGGCTTGACAAAGGAGGAACAGGAGCAGCTGATGGTCCTTCTGAAAAAAGCCGGAATCCACAGCCAGCACCTATTGTTTCGCTGAAAAAGTCAGTTTTCCGAACGGTTGTTTTCTTTTAAGTGATCGAGAATAGCTTTGATCTGTTTGTCCTGGGGCTGTCTGAAGAAGCTTTCGAAAGGGCATCCGAGTTCCTTTGTGCGTTTGACGACAGCCTCCATCGTAAAATTTAAGGGTGACAAGTCTGAATGGACTTCATCCCAAAACAGCGGTGCGGCCACTGTGCCAAGCTCATTGCCTCTTGTGGAATACGGGCAGATGATCGTTTTTCCCGGGGCATGCTGCACATAGTCAATATAGAGCTTTCCGCCCCTGTTTTTGATCAGGCGTTCGGTTGTGAACAGATCGGGAAAAAGCGAGACGCAATAAGAAGCCGCAAAGCTTGTGAAAAGGCGGGTTTCTTCATAAGTAAAGGCGTTTTTTGAAATCGGAATATAGATTTGTATCCCTTTATTTCCCGACAGCTTTGGAAAAGATAAGAGGCCGAGCTGATCAAATAAACGGTGCAGCTCTTTCGCGGCTCTGACGGCCAGCGGAAACTCCGACTTTGAAGGCGGATCAAGATCGAAAACGATTTCGGTCGGATGGGCCGTATCCACCGTTTGAAAAGGGATATGGAACTCCAACGCAAGCTGATTGGCAAGCCACAGCAGAACCGAATAATCGCTGCAGATGATATGCTCGTGCTCGTCATCCCGAATGGACGTGATAAATTCGGGTGCGTAGTCGGGCTTGTTTTTTTGAAAAAAAGACTCTCCGCCGGAACCGTGCGGATAACGGATAACGGTAAGCGCCCGATTGTCGAGAAACGGAAGCAGAAAATCGCCGATTTCATTAAGGTATCCGATGTAATCCGCTTTTGTTTTATCGCTTTTAGGAAAGATGACTTTATCAAGGCTTGTCAGCTGCAAATCGGGATGGACGTTTCTTGAATGAAGCAGCAGGCGGTTGTAAGTGCAATTTTCCCATGCCATGTCAAATTCAAATGAAACAAACGACACCTCGCGCAATGTCCCGTAATGAATCGTTAAGTAATGGACCGTCATGCAAATCGACGGATCAATGGTATATTCACCGGGTTTTGTTTCGGTTCCGTATTGCTTGACGATCGAAAGAATGGCGTTTCTTTCCTGTTCTCCGAGTCCGTGGGAAACCGAACCGACTTCCTTGATTTGACCGCGGTCATAGACGGCGATTGTCAAATAACGGTTTGCCATGTTGTAGCCTGTCATAAATACAGCAGCTTTTTTGTAGTTTTTGAGTTTGAGCCATTCGGCCGTTTTTTTATTTTCAGCCCAGCGGCTGTCTTTTTTCTTCGCGACAATTCCCTCGCCGTCAAACCTTTTAACAGCCTTCCAAAGGTCGTGGAAATCAGAAGTGTCAGGGATGTATTGAATTCGAGCGTGAGCCATCGGATCGGGAGCCATCGGCAGGCCGAGCTCTTTCATCAGGTCGAAAAGCATGCGTTTTCGTTCGGTATAGGGGAGCGAGGTTAAACTTTCTCCGTTAAAAACCAGTAAATCAAAAGCCAAGTACTGGCACGGTTTCTTTGCGGCTGCTTGTGCAATCAACTCGGCCTTTTTGCTCAAACCCCTTTTTTGGACATATTCAAATCGGGAACGAAAACGGTTTGTCAACGACACAATTTCCCCGTCAATCGTGATCGGCAAGTGTTCTTTGAGAGTTTCGATCATGCTTTTTGCAAATTCCGAAATTTCCGGAAATGTGTTTTCGAGCGGCTGTGAGTTTCTGCTGATGAGCGAAACTTCGCCGGTCGCAGCAATCTTTAAAAGACCCCGATACCCGTCATATTTGACTTCATACCGCCAATTGCCGCCTGAGGGAGCTGATGTAGTCAATACAGGCTGCATCGTAATTCCCATTTTTTATTTTGCCTCTGAAGCTTTTTTGCGAGACGTTTTTTTCTTTTTCTCAGCTGTTCCTTTTGCTGCAGGCGCTTTCGCCGCTTCCCGGTCAGGCCCTTTTGTCCGTTCGATGCTGGCTTGGAGAGCGCTCACGAGATCGATTACATCCTCGCGCGGAGCGGCGGCCCCGGCATTTGGCGTGACACCTTCATTATGGTCGATTTTCTCTTTGATTTTATCCATCAGCGCGATTCTGTACGTATCTTCATATTGTTCAGGCGCAAATGTCGTTGTCAGCTCGTCTATTAATGAAATCGCGGTTTGCAGCTCTTTTTCGTTGACTGCGGTTTCTTCCGGAACACCGGGTACGTGGGCTGCGTTTCGGACCTCATCAGGGTAGTGGATGGACTCCATTAAAATGCAGTTTTCGTAGACGCGAAGAATGGCGAGCTGTTTTTTTGAGCGGATGGTCATATGGGCGATCCCGATCTTTTCTGTTTTTCTGAGCGCTTCGCGCAAAAGTGAGTACGCTTTTACACCGTTATCTCCCGGTCCGACGAAATATGAACGGTTGAAATAGATGGGATCGATTTCCTTTAGCTGCACAAAATCAACAATTTCGACGGCCTTGTCTTCCTGCTCTTCTTTGAGCTGCTTCAGCTCATCGTCCGATAAGACGACGTATTTGCCTTTAACATATTCGTAGCCCTTGACGATGTCGTCGGGCGCGATTTCCTGATGGCAGTTTGTGCACTTTTTTTCATACTGAATCGGGGCGCGGCATTCTTTATGAAGCGACCTTAATTTAATATCCTTATCCTCTGTCGCTGCAAACAGTTTAATGGGGATATTGACAAGGCCAAAGCTGATAGAGCCTTTCCACATCGTATGCATCGGTTCGGTTCAACTCCTTTTCTTTTATTGATGCCTCTCTGCAGATTGTTTCATGAATAGCAACTTATGGATGACAGAGGAAAAAAGCATCCGGGCTGAAGCCCGGATGCTTGCGGCGGTACAAGTTTGGAGCCGTTCTTCTTGAAGGAAGCCTTAGTTCAGCTCGATTTCCTTCTGGAAAGACGGTCTGTTCTTTCTGGCGAGGGAAGACGAGAAGTACCGATATCTGCTTACGCTCTTGTGCTTTGCGGCGTACATAGCCATGTCGGCTTTTCTCATCAGCTCATCGCCGTCTGTTCCATCGTCCGGAGAAACGGCGATTCCGATGCTGACGGATGTTTTGAGGCGATGCTCTTTAATGCGAAAAGGCGTTTCAAACTGACTGATCAATTGCCTGGTCAGCTGATCGATCCCTTGTAAAGGAGCGACAATGATAAATTCATCGCCGCCCAGCCGGGCGATAAAGCCTTCATTGGGCACACAGTGCGCCAAACGCTGTGCAGCAGCCACCAGCAGCAGGTCCCCGACGTCGTGGCCTAGGGCGTCATTAAACACTTTGAAACGGTTTAAATCCAAAAACAACACGGCCGTCCCTGTCTCCTGCCGCTTTAGAACATTTGCCAGACGGTCGACTGCATACCTTCTGTTTGGCAAATCCGTCAACGCGTCATAGTGGGCCATTCTATGGATTTTGCGTTCTGCTTCACGCTGGTTTGTCATATCTTTGCATATGACATAAATGCTGTCAAGCTGCTTTCTGACATACACCGGTATCAGCGTCACATTTAAATCAAAGCGCTTTTCAGCTATCGCGATTGCCGTATCGCGGTTGATGGCCTGTTTTTCATTTTGGACTTGAAGGAACCAGCCGAGCAGCCTGTCATGATCCTCCTGCCGAAAAACGGAAGACAGGCGCTCGGGTTCAATTCCCATTTTTTCAAGAAGGCTGTATCCCGATGAATTGGCGGAAAGCAGCTTGCCTTCAAGCGAAAAAACATAGATCGGATCAATGTTGTGGTTGATCAAGGACTGGAACCGCTCCTCGTTATCTTTGACTTTTTCGATATGAAGCAGCAGGCGTTTGTCATTGAAGGCGCCGAAAATCAAGAAGCATTGAAGCATCAGGCTGACAAGCACGATCATAATGCCCAGTTCAACAGTATCGATTCCTTCATAGCCTGTGTCAACGCTGTCAGCCATGAAAAGCGTAGCTGCTGACATTCCTGTATAGTGCATGCCGGAAATCGCTCCGCCCATTAAAAGCGCGCTTCCGATTTTAATGAACAATATCCGAAAAGAACCGGTTTTTTTGGCGAATACAACTGACAGTTTTAAGGCAGCGAAGGAGGCAAAAATGGCGATTGCAAAAGAGGCGGCATAAAGAACGGGATGATAGACGATTGTCATATTTTCCATTGCTTCCATCCCGATAAAATGCATGGAGGCAATTGCGCATCCCATTGCAAGGGACCCGGCCGCCAGTCTTCCATTCGTCGGTTTTTTTCATTCACCACATAAAATGAGATGAGCGAGCCTGCGAAAGCGGCAACAATCGACAACAAGACGAATTTCAAATCGTATTTCATTTCTTCTGCTGTCTGAAATGACACCATCCCGATAAAGTGCATAGACCAGATGCCAAGCCCCATCGTGAGGGAACCGGCCAAAAGCCATCCGATATTTTTCCTGCCTTTTGTATGTACGACCCGTTCAGATAAATCAAGGGCTGTATAAGCTGCCAAAACTGCAGTGAAATAGGATAATAGGACGAGCCATCCATTATATTCACCAAGAACTTCTGTCACTTTTTTCTCCGCCTTTTTGTACTTATGATGAAAAGTCTAAATAACTATACTGTATTGTGAAAGGCTAGACTGCCGTACTCTTAACCGTTGACATAAAAAAGCGGCAATAGCGCTAATTCCGGTATAATTCGTGAATTATACTATATATAATGAAATTCGCCAATAAAAAATGATATCCTCCTGTTCTTTTTAAGGAGGACTTCCCATTTTGCTCTTCAATTTTCTCGAATTGTGTTAAAATCATTTTTGTACGTTCTTTAGAACTTGAAATTATCAATCGTCAAAGGTTGTGGTCGATATCGAAGAGTTTATTTTATCAATGGCTGAGGCATTTAAAAGCCTCTCGTATTTAGGCATTTTCCTGGCGCTGTGCATCGAATTCGTGCCGGCTGAGATCGTTCTGCCGCTTGCCGGATACTGGGTGTATCAAGGAGATATGTCGATGTTCGGGGTCGTTGCAGCAGGTTCACTGGGAGGTGTCGCAGGCCCTCTGACGCTTTACTGGCTCGGGAGGTACGGGGGGCGGCCGTTTTTGGAACGCTACGGCAAATACTTCTTTATCAAGCCTGAAGCGCTTGAAAAATCGGACAGGTTTTTTGAAAAGCACGGCGGGTTTGTCGCATTCAGCGGCCGTTTTATACCTGGAATCAGAACGCTGATTTCCATTCCGTGCGGACTCGCGAAAATGAATGTGTGGGTATTTTGTATTTATACATTCCTCGCGATCACGCCGATTACGTTCGTCTATGTCTATTTAGGCTTTTACCTCGGCGAAAACTGGAGCAAGGTCGGCAGCCTATTGGACGGATACCTTCTTCCGGTCGGCATCGGGTTCATCGTTTTGTTCGTTCTTTACCTTTGGTTGAAGGGCAGGCGGAACAAAATCAAATCGCAAAGCGTTTCAGCCTTTATAAATAAAAATAAGGATTGACAGCCGTGCGCATATGAGGTTAATATTATCTTATAATTCAATATTTTCTTTTATCCCAAAGGGGAGTAGCGTCCGGATGTTTAACCGGAAACAAAGTCGTCAGTTCATGGATCTTCATCCATCGGCTTTGTTGGCATGTTTTAATTAATGATAACCATGTCTAGCAAGACCTTTGCCTAATGTTGGCAGAGGTCTTTTTTGTTTTCTGAAAATACCCTGCCGCATTAGCGGGAATAAGAGAAAGAGACAATCACTTAGGAGGAATTACAAAATGGATGCAGCATTATTACTTGAATATGGTTGGGTTCTTCTCATCCTAGTCGGGCTGGAAGGCATTTTGGCCGCGGACAATGCCCTCGTCATGGCGGTCATGGTTAAACACTTGCCTGAAAAAGACAGAAAAAAAGCGCTCTTCTACGGGTTGGCCGGCGCGTTTGTGATGAGGTTCGGCGCTTTGTTTGCGATCTCTTTCCTTGTCAATGTCTGGCAGTTGCAGGCGATCGGCGCCGTTTATCTGCTTTACATTTCCGTCCATCATATTTTGAAAACCCACGTTTTCAAAAAGGACGAAAAAGTGAAGGAGACGAAGCAAAGCGGTTTTTGGCCGACGGTTATCAAAGTTGAACTGGCAGACATCGCTTTTGCCGTCGACTCGATTTTAGCTGCGGTTGCGCTGGCTGTCACACTTCCGGCGACAAACCTGCCGCAAATCGGCGGGCTTGACGGCGGACAGTTCATGGTAATTTTAGCCGGCGGGATCATCGGATTGATTATTATGCGCTTTGCTGCAAGTCAATTTGTGAACTTGTTAAAGAAACGTCCGAGCCTGGAAACGGCTGCTTTTCTGATTGTCGGCTGGGTTGGTGTGAAACTGACGCTCTATACGCTCGCACACCCGCAAATCAATATCGTCTCTGAACATTTTATTCATTCAGGTACTTGGAAGTTCATCTTCTGGGCGGTGCTGATCGCCATTGCGCTCGGGGGATGGTTTATGACAAATCCGAACAAACACGAGAATAAAGCTGCTGAGGAGTAAACAGCTTTTCCCAGACTGCCGGTCTTTCACCGGCGGTCTTTTTTTGCCCGCACGAGGAAGAGCCGGGGAAGATGGCCCTAGATCAATCGAAATAAGATTTCATTTTATTAACAGCCATGTTACAAAAACGGCGGGAAAACCCCCTTAATCGTCAAACAGATCACGAATTGTTCTAGGAGATCAAACAAATGACTGTCACAATTGAAAAATTAGAAATGAATACCGCGTTTTCTCCTTTGCGAATCCCTATCAAATTAGCTATCATTAATGAGTAGTATAGGGAGGAACTGAGGTGAAACCAGTGCTTAGCCTTTTGTTTAAGACAGGAAAAAGGAAACAATCATTAGAAGAGTCTGTAATAAGCATACAAAAAGGAAATCAGCAGTTGCAAAACGAGCTTATCGATCAATATAAGCCTTTTGTGGCTAAAACGGTTTCATCCGTGTGCAAACGATATATAGATGAAAAAGATGATGAATTCAGCATCGGCTTGATTGCATTCAATGAAGCCATTGAAAAATATTCTTCAGATAAAGGAAATTCTCTGCTTGCATTTGCAGAGCTGATCATTAAGCGCAAAGTCATTGATTATATCAGAAAAGAAGCGAGAAATGCCCAGAACATCAATATGGACATGCAAGAAGGAGAAGAACAGGAATCCTCCCAAAGCATGATTGAAGCGGAGCTTTCCATTCATGAATTCAACCGCATGCTCGAACAGGAGCAAAGGCGGGAGGAGATTCTCCATTTTAAAGAAAGGCTTAAAAGTTTTGGCCTGTCTTTTTCCGATTTGCTGGAGCATTCCCCGAAACATACGGATGCAAGGCAAAACGCCATCAAAGTGGCATATACGCTTGTCGAACATGAAGAATTAAAAAAGATCTTGTTTGAAAAGAAGCAGCTTCCCGTCAAACAGCTTGAAAAGCTTGTGGCTGTCAGCAGAAAAACCGTAGAGAGAAACCGCAAATATATCATCGCTATGGCGATCATTATAACGGGCGATTATGTTTACCTTAAAGATTATCTAAAAGGGGTGCTCAATTCATGAGAAGAGGAATTATTGTAGAAAAAAATAAAAAATTCGTCACATTGCTAACCCCTGACGGACAATTTTTAAAAGCAAAGAGCACAGAGGAAGATTATGAAATCGGTCAGGAAATTGCTTTTCCCGCGGAGACGAGAATGTCGAGAAGGCGTGCGGGCTTTTTTGATCTGCTTTCGCTCCGTCCGCTGAAAGCCGGCGTTTTTTCAATCGCCGCGATCATGCTGCTCGCTTTCATGATCATCCCTGATGTTTTAAACAATAAAGCATACGCCTACATGACGATCGATATCAACCCAAGCTTTGAATTGACGCTCAACAAAAACTGTGAAGTTATCGATTTGGTGCCGCTGAACGAGGATGGGAAGGCCTTAATGGATAGTATAAAAAATTGGGAAAAGTCTGACTTTAAAGAAGTGATCAGTGAAATTGTCGAAGACAGCGATAAGAGCGGTTATGTCACCGAATCAAAAGAAGTGCTTATCGCCACAGTATACGAAAACAATGAAGATGACACGTATAAGGCGACGGTAAAAAGCGAAATCGATGATGTAGCGAAAAAATACGAGCAGCAGAATTATAAGATGGAAGCGGTGGAATCAGACCTTGATACGCGTGCAAAAGCCCAAAAAGAAGGCATCTCAACAGGCCGTTATATCCGTTCCCACAAAGATGAATTAGAAGACAAAAACAAAGATGATGACAATGAAAATAAAAAAGATGATCAAAATCAGGAAGAAAACACAGGAGAAAAGGAGAAAGCTGTGAAAGAAGAAGATCAGCCGGAACAGCATACGGATGATAAAGAAGCAGATACGGAAGATCATCCGGACGGCGAAAAACCTTCAGATGAAGATCAGTCTCAACCTGATCAAGAAATGGAAAAAGAAAAGGAGTCAAATTCCCCTAATACCAAAAACCCTCAGGAACATAACCATAATGACAAAGACGGTCAGCAGACGGAGGAAGGAACGCCAAAAAGCGGTTCCGGTTCAAATCAAGAGAGCTCTAAATCACCTCCTTACCAAAAGGAGAAAAAGCCTTCTGACCAAACGAATAAACAAGAATATCCGCCGAGCGGGCCCGGCGAATAATCCATAGGGTATTTATTTGTCATTATGCCCATTCAATTGAGCTTGTGCCTGCTGTACAAGTCGTTTTGTCATTTCCCCGCCTACAGATCCGTTTGAGCGAGCGACCGAGTCCGAGCCGAGCTGGACGCCGAACTCTTGGGCGATTTCGTATTTGAACTGGTCTAAAACCTGCTCTGCCCCGGGAACGAGGAGCTTATTCGTTCTTGCCATGCATTCTCAACTCCTTTTTCAATTGGTACTGCTTGTTTAGTTTGATTTGGACTGAGGCTTTTTATGCTGGCAATTGTTGAAGGGCAAAAAAACGCCTGGCAATTGGCAAGCCAGGCGCGCCGGTCGGCGATTATTTCATTTCATATTTTAAGAAGACGCTGTCAATCATGGAATGTGCGGTCGCCTGAATGTGCGAAGCGATGACGGACAGCACAGTGACTGCGGTGATGTCTCTCGCTTTGTTCCATTCGGGATCGGCCAGATCTTTATAAAAATCGCGGAGCTGTCCAGTCTGCTCAATGACGATTTTTTCAAGCGCCGATTTATTGAGCGTATAGTCTTTGATCTGGTACACATGATCAAGGACCCGCGCATACCCTTCATAAAAGCGCAGCGGACTCACTACATCATCGGAGCGGTCTGTAATCGTATTAAAAATCGTTGTTAAGATCGGACGGGTCGTTTCGAAGTCATAAACCGATTTTAAGTCTCGTACAATGAGAAGGATGACGGCTTGGTCGATGGAATATTTTTTGCCGAGTTCCGGATGCCCCATCAAATCTTTTATATCGCGTTTGATCCAGTTTTGGATGGCTGTCGATTTTAAGGATGTCAGTTCGCACAAATTTCCAAGTTCAACAATTTCATTTGTGGAAAGTCCGTGTTCCGTTTTTTGTTTTTTCCGTTCGTACCGGGCAATGAATTCGGGGATGTCCAAATTGTCTTCCGGCTCATCGGGCGCCAAATCGGCCGATCTCAAAAGAATCGCAAGCGGACTGACATCCAGCTGCCCTTTTAAAGCGTACATCAGTTTGGCCATTTCCAGGCGAGTCAGTTTAAAAGGTTTCATCATTCCACCTCATTATGTATTAAAATGAAATAGCAAACAATATAAACATTATCTTACGTCTTATCACTTGCATTTTCAATTCTATGCCGTATAATTTTATTATACGAGTTCATTTGATCTTATTATAACATGGAGGTAATCATGGGAAAAAGAATCTTTCTCTTTCTTTTATCGAACATCTTAGTCATTACGACGATCGGTATCGTGCTTTCGATTATCGGTTCGCTGACAGGGGTAGGCACGTATTTCACGGCTAACGGCGGCATCGATATTGTTGCGCTTCTCGTATTTAGTGCAGTTGTCGGTTTTGTCGGCTCCTTTATGTCGCTCTTGATGTCAAGATGGATGGCGAAAATGGCGATGGGCGTTCAGGTGCTGAATCCTGATAAGCAAACGCTCAGCTATGAAGAACAGCAGCTCGTTGACCGGGTATATAAGCTGTCCCGCGCTGCCGGACTGACAAAGATGCCTGAAGTCGGCATCTACAATTCACGCGAAGTGAATGCCTTTGCGACCGGGCCGTCTAAAAACCGCTCGCTTGTCGCTGTATCGACGGGCCTTCTTCAGGAAATGGATGACGACGCAGTGGAAGGCGTACTTGCCCACGAAGTGGCGCATATTGCAAACGGCGATATGGTGACGATGACGCTCCTTCAAGGAATCGTCAATACGTTCGTTGTTTTCTTTGCAAGGATTGCGGCATGGGCTGTTTCACGCGTTGTCCGTGAAGAGCTGGCGCCGATCGTTCACTTTATCGCGGTCATCGTATTCCAAATTGTGTTCTCTATTCTCGGAAGCCTTGTCGTGTTTGCGTACTCCCGCCACCGCGAATATCATGCGGATAGAGGAGGAGCAGACCTTGCAGGCAAGGATAAGATGATTCACGCGCTCCGCTCGCTTGAGCAGTACACTTCAAGAGTCAAAGAAGAACAGGCATCTGTTGCAACTTTAAAAATCAACGGGAAAAAGCATACATCGCTTTTCTCAACACACCCTGATTTAAGCGACAGAATCCGCCGTCTGGAAGCAAAATAATAAAGATGCAAACCCCCTTTTTCAAGGGGGTTTGCTTTTTAAATTTAAAAATCGAAAAGCGGCTGTACATAATAGCATGTTTCCTTTAAAATGGAACACGTTATACACAAGAAGCAATTTTTGAATATTGAAAAGAAGGAACGATTATGAAGGTTTTATTGAGAAAACTACTGCGCGTGCTGTCTCCTGTACAGCTGATCGCGCTCTATTATTTTTTAGCGGTGACAGTTTCGGTTGTTTTATTGAGTCTGCCCGTTGCACACAAAAATAATGTTGAATGGTCTTTTATCGACGCCCTTTTTACCGCGGTGAGCGCAGTGAGTGTAACCGGTTTGACGGTTGTTGATACAGCCGATACATTCAGCACGGCCGGAATTTGGATTTTGGCGTTTGTTCTGCAATTTGGCGGGATCGGCGTGATGGCTTTGGGTACATTCGTCTGGCTGATTTTCGGCAAGCGGATCGGTTTGAAAGAGCGCCGTCTGATTATGACCGATCAAAATCAATCCAACTTATCGGGCCTCGTCAAGCTGATGAAGCACGTGCTCGGCTTAATCCTGCTGATCGAGCTGTTTGGCGGGCTGATTCTCGGCACTTATTTCTTAAAGTACTTTGAGACACCTGGAGAAGCCTTTATGCACGGATTTTTTACAAGCATCAGTGCAACGACCAACGGAGGTTTCGACATTACAGGCAACTCGCTGATTCCGTTTCAGCATGATTATTTCGTTCAGTTTATCGTGATGATGCTGATCATTCTTGGAGCGATCGGTTTTCCGGTCCTCATCGAGGTAAAGGATTTTCTGCTCAGCAAAGAGCGTAAATTCTCTTTCAGCCTGTTTACTAAATTGACATCAGTAACTTTTTTCCTTTTAGTAATTGGAGGTGCGATCGGCATATTTGCCATGGAAGCGCGCTTTGCTTTTTCAGGGAAATCGTGGCACGAGGTATTTTTCTTTTCTCTGTTTCAGTCGACGACGACCAGGAGCGGCGGACTCGCGACGATCGATATCAGCCAATTCACGCATACGACCATTTTGTTTATGTGTATGCTTATGTTTATCGGCGCTTCGCCAAGCTCTGTCGGAGGGGGCATCCGGACAACGACCTTTGCCTTAAACCTGTTGGCCCTGTTCCACTTCGCGAGGGGAAATAAATCGGTGAAGGTTTTCAAAAGGGAACTGCACCAAGCGGACTTGATGAAATCATTGATTGTAACGCTGATGGCGGTTATTCTTGTTTTCGTCTCGACACTCATTTTGACAGTGACAGAAAAGCATTCTTTGCTTGAACTGCTGTTTGAAGTGTGTTCGGCCTTCGGTACGACGGGCTTGTCGATGGGCATCACCCCAGATTTGAGCACGATTGGCAAAAGCGTCATCATCCTTCTGATGTTCATTGGCCGAATCGGCATTGTCACGCTGCTTTATTTATTCGGCAGAAAAGAAATCGAAGCGAATTACCATTACCCGAAGGAAAGGATCATTATCGGATAAGAAAGACAGTTTAGTCAAACTGTCTTTTTTTATGATCATAAAGTCGGTCGCTGTATTTATTTGTATGATATAATGCTTAAATGGCGGACTTGAAAAAAAGGGGGAAACAACGATGAAAAAGAGAGTCATCCATTTGTTTATAGCCGCCGGATTTCTATTGCTCGCCGGAGCCTGTTCTAACGAGCCGACAGCAAAAGAAAGCATGGACCAATATGTAGACAAATGGAACGAGCAAAAATTTGAAGAAATGTATGAACAGCTGTCGGCTGAAGCGCAAAAATCGATTTCAAAAGACGATTTCATCAAGCGTAATCAATCTATTTATGAACAGATTGGAGTTTCCGATTTGAAGGTTTCAACCGTCGACAACGATGAAGATGAAAAAAATAAAGAGAAAAATGATTCGGTGACGATACCGTATAAAGTCAGCATGAAGACATTGGCCGGTCCGGTTTCTTTTCAAGGCAAGGCAAAGCTTGTCAAAGAAAAAAAAGACGGAGACACTTCATGGAAGGTCAACTGGAACCAATCCTTTATTTTTTCACAGCTGAAGAAAGGGGAGACCATCCGGATTACCGCCAAGGAGCCAACTAGAGGCATCATTTATGACAGAAACGGAAAGGCGCTCGCTACGAATGCGACAGTGCCTGAAATCGGCGTCGTTCCGGGGCAGCTCGGAGATGATAAAGACGGTGTCATCAAAAAGCTCGCGAACATGCTTGATATGGAAAAAGAAGACATAGAAAAACAGCTGTCCGCAAGCTGGGTGACGGACGATTCATTCGTTCCCCTGAAAAAAGTGAAGCCTGGCAGCACCGAGCTTCTCAAAAAAGCGACCTCTCTCCCCGGGGTTTTGAAGCAGGATACGCAGTCAAGATACTATCCTTACGGTGAAAAAGCCGCACATCTTACCGGTTACATACGGCCGATTACCGAAGAGGAATTAAAACAGAATAAAGAAGGCTACAGCGAGCATTCACTGCTCGGAATCGTCGGTCTCGAACATATTTATGAAAAAGAGCTCAGAGGAGAAATCGGCTGGACGATTTCGATCCCTGAATCAGGCGCGACGGTTGCGTCAAAGGATGCAAAAGACGGAAAAGACATCCACACCACGATCGACATTAAGAAACAGGAAGAACTGTACAGCCAGTTAAAAGATGACTCCGGCGCTGCCGTTGCTTTAGAACCGCAGACTGGAGAAACGCTGGCGCTTGTCAGCGCGCCTTCATATGATCCGAACGGGTTTTTGTTCGGCTGGAAAAAAGGAGAATGGGAAAAGCTCAACAAAGATGCGTCTGCGCCATTCACCTCTAAATTTAATAAAACTTATGCTCCGGGTTCAACGATCAAACCGATCACCGCTTCAATCGGTCTGAAAAATGATGCGATCAAAGCGGATGAACCTAAGAAGATCGAAGGGAAGGAATGGCAGAAAGATTCGTCATGGGGCGGATATAAAGTCACACGGGTTTCCGATCGACTAAGCGACGTCAACTTGGAAAACGCGCTGATCACATCCGACAACATTTATTTCGCCCAGACTGCCCTTGATACAGGCAAGGATCAATTTGTCGAAGGCCTGAAATCATTCGGCTTTGAGGAAAAGCTTGATTATGAATTCCCGACGAAGTCTTCCTCCATATCAAACGAAGGAATCGACTCGGATATTCTCCTTGCCGATTCAGGATACGGACAGGGGCAAATGCTGATGTCGCCGATACACCTTGCGGCAAGCTATACGCCTTTCTTGAATGACGGTAATCTGATCAAGCCGCACCTGATCAAAAAGGACGGCGAAGAGAAAGAAATATGGCATAAAAACGTACTGCCCACAGGCGGAGCAGAAGCGATTACAAAAGGGTTAAAAGGCGTTGTAGAAGACCCGCGCGGCTCGGCTTACAAGCCGGTTGTCAAAGGGCTTACGATCGCAGGGAAAACGGGAACGGCCGAACTGAAAACGAAAAAAGACGAAAAAGGCAAAGAAAACGGCTGGTTCACCGCCTATGATTACAAAAACAAAAACCTTTTAATCACGATGATGATCGAGGATGTTTCAGACCGCGGCGGCAGCTCATACGTCGTTAATAAAGTGAAAAAAGTGTTTAAATAAGCACCCTTCAGGGTGCTTATTTCAGACCGTTGACAAAACAGGTCGGATTTTAAAAATCCGACCTGTTTTTGTCC